>Ga0209488_10001280_pt1 | contig 21555 bp, 18 predicted proteins | sample Rivendell_Oct201_8_FD_188349 | JGI IMG/M metagenome (GOLD analysis project Ga0209488, IMG submission 188349) | Vadose zone soil microbial communities from the Eel River Critical Zone Observatory, Northern California, USA -... | ecosystem: Environmental > Terrestrial > Soil > Vadose zone >...
TGCAGCCTCTTCGACAATTGCCCGGACCATGACTTTATCCCCACTCTCTGTAGAACGTAGAGGGAACATAGTTCTCTTTTTGTTCCACTGTCAAGTCGAAACTTTTTGTAAATCTCCGGGCGGTAACAAGGTCGTGTCCAACATTTGATTGCAATACTGTTGGGTTTCGACTGGTCAAAGAACGTCAGATATTCCGGATGCGACCCACGCAAATGGTCGTGCTTGGGCCGGTCTTGCCCCGATGTCGTGGTGAGGCGGCCATAGGGAAACCGGATTTTCGAGAGTTTCATCGTACCAGCGCACTCATTGAGGAGTTCCATGAAAAATCTTTTGATTACTGCTGCTGTCTTGTGCTGCGGGAGTTTTTCGGCTGTCGCCGCTGAGATTGAGGTTGCGTCGAAAATCGAAGAGGTGAGCGTCTATCCGGACGGAGCAAGTGTCACCCGAACGATTCGCACCCAATTGCCAGGCGGAGATTCGACGCTGATCATGAGCGACTTTCCTCTGACGCTTGATCCAAGTTCATTGCGGGTCGAGGGCGAAGGCGGCGCACGGCTCGTGATCGGCTCGATCGATGCCCGGACGCCAAAGCCCGAACCTGCCGCGCTCACACCAGAACTCGAAAAGAAGATCGAGGCATTGAGGGACGAACGGCAAGCACTTGAAGATAAGATTCAGGCGGACACGATCCAGCGAAAATTCGCCGAACGGTTTGCGACCAGCGTGCCGCTCGGGCTCGGCGATAAGGGCGATGCCCGGCCGCTCGCTGACTGGCGCTCGGCGTTCGCCGCCGTTTCGGAAGAGGTTAACGCCGCAGATACGGCCATTCGTACTGCGCGGCTGAAACAGCGCGACATCGATCGCGAACTCGCACGGTTGCAAGCTGCTCAGCAGGCCAATCCGCCGCGCAAGCAGGAGGTCCGTATCGAATTGACAGCAGACGTCGGGTCGACAGCGGTGCTGCGTGTCACTTACAGTCTTCAAGGTGCGCGTTGGGTGCCGCTCTACGATGCACGGCTTGACACCGGAACCAAGGATCGCAAGCCCGCGCTGGACCTCGTGCGGCGCGCGGAGATCGTGCAGCAAACGGGAGAAGATTGGAACGATGTCGCGTTGTCGGTGTCGACGGTGCGGACGGCAAAGGGCGGCAACGCTCCGGACTTGCGAACATTGGTTGTGCAATATCAGCAATATCAGTCGTCGACTTCGTCTCGGCTGGAGTACGCCGTGCCGCCATCAGGAACCCCTGCCGCCAGAGGGGCTGGACAACCAACGATCAACGGTAGAATCGATGAATTGGCCAAAGCCCGGGAAAGCGAAGCCGCCGCTGATACGGGCGGATTTCAAGTCGTCTATCGAATTGGTGGACGCGTCAGCATCGGCGCAAGCGAAGGTGCAAAGAGTTTTCGTATTGCATCGGCCAGCATGACGCCGGACCTCATGATTCGAGCGACGCCGTCGCTCGACATTACGGCCTTTTTGGAGGCAAGCTTCAAACAGAATGACGACGCGCCGTTGCTTCCAGGCCGGGTCAGCCTTTATCGCGATGGAATATTTGTTGGGCGAAGCGTCATGGCGCTTACACCAAAAGAAGAAACCGTACGGCTCGGATTTGGCGCCGACGATAAAATCAAGGTCACGCGAAGTATAGTTCGCCGCAACGAAGGAACTTCTGGAATCATCAGTTCATCGAAAACCGATGAACGCGAATTCAAAACGACAATCCGCAACGGCCACGACACGCCGGTCAAAATCACCGTCGAGGACCAGATTCCGGTCAGTGAAACTGCCGACATCGTGGTGGAAACGCTTCCGGTCACAACACCACCGACGCAAAAAGACACAAAAGACCGGCGCGGCGTGCTTGCGTGGACGTTCGATGCGAAGCCCGGCGAGGTGAAGGAAATCAAGCTCGGCTGGCGAATGCGTTGGCCGGCCAACAATCCGGTGATGTTCCGGCAGTGACTGGAGTCAACCCGGTGAAGTCGATCGTAGGATGGGTTGAGCACATAAGTGCGTTTACGCGCGTCTCGCAACGCGCTATGGCGAAACCCATCAACCACAAGCCGAAGACTATCATTTTTGCGGCCCGTGGGGTTGATGGGTTTCGGTAAATCGCGTGAAGAACGCGCTTTGCCTCTACCCATCCTACGATCCGCGTCCTTAACCTAACGCCTATGAGCTTCCACGCAGACACGTCACTTCAACTCCACGATCTCCCCACCCCGCACCGTGACCCGGCGGTCCATTCGTTGTGCGATCTCCATATTGTGGGTGGCCACGATCATCGCGAGACTTGAAGCCCGAACCAATTGCGTGAGGGCGTTGAACACATGTTCCGCGGTGTTCGGATCGAGGTTTCCTGTCGGTTCATCCGCCAGGAGAATGCGCGGGGCATTGGCGACGGCGCGCGCAATCGCCACACGTTGCTGTTCGCCACCTGAAAGCTCGCCCGGGCGGTGGGTCAGGCGATTGCGCAGCCCCAGGTAATTCAACAATTCCACCGCGCGGCGGCGCGCTTCGCGGCGGCCGAGGCCGCGTATCATCTGCGGCAGGATGACATTTTCGACGGCTGAGAATTCCGGCAAAAGATGGTGGAACTGATAGACGAAACCGATCTCGGTCCGACGCATGCGGGTGCGCTCTGTATCGGAAAGGCGTGAGGTTGCGGTCTTGTCGATATAGATCTCGCCCGCGTCCGGATGTTCCAGAAGGCCGGCCAGATGCAAGAGCGTCGATTTGCCCGCGCCCGACGGGCCGACCAACGCGATCGATTGCCCCGCCCAGAGCGCAAGTTCAGCGCCCTTGAGGATTTCGAGTTTGGTCTCGCCCTGACTGTAAAAGCGATCAATGCCCTGCAGATAGAGCAGCGGGGCATCTTCTTCCCCGGCACCTGCCGTTTTCAGGCCGGTTGCGGCAATGGGCGTCTTGACAGCCTCATTCATAACGAAGCGCCTCGACCGGATCGAGCCGAGCTGCGCGCCAAGACGGATACAACGTCGCCAATAGCGACAGCGATAGGGCCATCACCACCACCGCTGTTGTCTCCTTGACGTCCATGTCAGCCGGCAGACGCGACAAGAAATACAGCTCGGGCGGAAACAGCTCGGTACTCGTCAACCAAGAGAGAAACTGTCGAATGGATTCCACGTTCATGCACACCAGGGTGCCAAGAAGAAATCCGAAGATGGTGCCAACCGTGCCGATCGATGCGCCCGTGATGAGGAAAACGCGCAGGATCGCCCCTTGCGATGCACCCATGGTGCGCAGAATGGCGATATCGGGGCTCTTGTCGCGGACCAGCATGATCATGCCTGACACGACATTGAAAGCCGCCACCAGCACGATCAACGTGAGAATGAGAAACATCACGTTGCGTTCGACTTGCAGCGCACTGAAGAACGTTGAATTGCGCTGACGCCAATCGACCATGAAAATCGGCCGGCCGGCGGCATCGGCGATGAGATTGCGAAACAGGCCGACCTTATCTGGTTCCTCGACATAGACCTCGATGGCGGTAACGTCGTCGGAACGGCTGAAATAGGCCTGCGCCTCGTTCAACGGCATGAACACGAACGAAGAATCGTATTCCGACATACCGACTTCGAATATCGCAGCGATACGATAGGCTTTTATCCTGGGTGTCACACCAAACGGGCCTACGACCCCGCGCGGGGCGACTAGCGAAACATTATCGGTCGTGCGCAACGACAGTTGTTCCGCCAGCCTGCGCCCGATGACGACCCCCTGCCCGCCGTCGAAGCCCTCCAGGGTCCCTTGCTTGATCTTGGAGCCGATCGAGGGCAGCGCGGCGAGGTCGGCGCCACGCATGCCGCGCACCAGCACGCCACTCGAATTGAAGGGAGATGAAGCAAGCGCCTGCCCCTCTACAATAGGAGCCGCAAGCTTTACGCCCGGAACCTTGATGAGACGGCCGGCAACGACTTCCCAGTCGGTCAGCGGCGATTCCAGAGGCTGCACCAACAGATGTCCATTAAGGCCGAGAATCTTGTCGAGCAGTTCCTTCCGAAACCCGTTCATCACCGCCATGACGATGATGAGGGTGGCAACCCCGAGCATGATCCCCAGGAACGAGAACCCCGCGATAACCGAGATGAATCCTTCCTTGCGCCGCGCCCGCAGGTAGCGCAACGACAGCATCCACTCGAAGGCAGCAAAAGCGTGGGTTCCGGTCGGTTCGGCCATGGTGATTTTCCCAACCCCGCTTTTCACATGATTCTGGCCATTTCACGCCATAGTTGGCGTCCTCAAGGCACAAAAGCACACAGATTCATGCCGAAATACGGTCAATGGCCGCCGCCGGGCTCATAAGCTCGCGGCTGCCGTCGGCCCGGCGCTTGATCTCCACCTTCCCCTCGGTAAGTCCTTTTGGTCCCACCAGAATGTGCCAAGGGATACCGATCAGGTCGGCCGTCGCAAATTTAGCGCCCGGCCGCTGGTCGGTATCATCATAGAGCACATCGACCCCTTTGGCGGCCAGGGCGCGATAGATTTGTTCGGACACGCCGTCCGTTTCCGAAGCCCCCTGCTTCAGGTTGAGGATCGTGGCCCGGAACGGTGCCACCGGCTCCGGCCACTTGATCCCGTTATCGTCGTGGAACGCCTCGATCAAGGCAGCAACCAGCCGGCTCGGCCCGATGCCGTATGACCCCATATGGACCGCATGCTCGGTGCCATTCGGCCCCGTGACGACGGCCCGCATGGGTTCTGAATATTTGGTTCCGAAGTTGAAAATGTGGCCGACCTCGATGCCGCGCGCACTCACCTGCTTGTCAGCCGGCAGTTCGGCAAAGGCCGGGGCATCATGCTTTTCCGACGTCGCGGCGTAAAGCGACGTCCACCGCTCGACGATTGAAGCAAGCCCGGCCGCGTCACTGAAATCGACGTTTTCACCAGGCACGTCGAAGTCGAGATAGTCCTTGTGGCAGAAGACTTCGCTCTCGCCCGTCTCGGCCAGGATGATAAATTCGTGCGAGCGGCTGCCGCCGATTGGACCGCTCTCGGCCATCATCGGCACGGACTTGAGTCCGAGCCGCGCAAAGGTGCGAAGATAGGCCACGAACATCTTGTTATAGGCATGCATCGCGCCAGCGTGATCGAGATCGAACGAATAGGCGTCCTTCATCAGGAATTCGCGGCCACGCATCAGGCCGAAACGCGGTCGCGTCTCGTCTCGGAACTTCCACTGAATATGGTAGAGATTGAGCGGAAGGTCCTTGTAGGACCGCACGTAAGAACGGAAGATGTCCGTGATCATCTCCTCGTTGGTGGGCCCAAAGAGCATGTCCCGCTCGTGGCGGTCCTGAATGCGAAGCATTTCCTTGCCGTAGGCATCGTAGCGCCCGCTCTCACGCCAGAGATCGGCCGATTGGATCGTCGGCATCAGCAACTCGATCGCGCCCGAGCGGTTTTGCTCCTCCCGAACTATTCGGCAGATCTTGTCCAACACGCGCAAGCCGAGCGGCAAAAACGCGTAGATCCCCGCGGCCTGTTGTCGCATCATTCCCGCGCGCAGCATGAGCCGGTGCGACACAATTTCCGCTTCTTTCGGTGTTTCGCGCAGGATTGGTAGAAAATATCGTGAAAGTCGCATGGTCTTTTTCGTGAGGCCTTTTTCGAGAATCGATGGAGTCCAAGGGGATTTGAGTGAAACCGGATCGGGTGGCAAACTACAAGACCTGTCAAGGCCTGGAGCCAAAAATTAACGTCGGGGAGCAACTTCCTGGACGATTGGACCAGCAGCGGGAACGTCGCCGCATTGCGCCGGTAACGCGTGTCGCGAAGCCCTGTCCCTGCATCCGGCTCAGCCATGCGGCTACGTCCCTGCCCCGGAGGGCCGCCGCCTCAATCACAAATCCGTGTTCACGAGGTTGTGGTATTGGGCGGAGTGGTGACAAGTCCCAGTCAATATGGCTAGGGTAAAGCAGCATGGTCGCGCAGGCTTTGTAAGTTTGCGGGGCTTGTGTGCAAGTCCAGTCTGAAATCCAAATAGCTGTCCAAGTCTTGGGAGGAAAGCCCCAAGGGCCCCATCAAAAGGTCCAAAGCCGCATGGCGAATGCCTTGCGAGCCGTACATAATGGGCGACTAACACTAATGCAGCAGGGTCTTGGGCCCTGCTCTTTTTTTGGGTGGTCGGTTGCGGTCAAATCCATTGGCGCCCAGTTAAGCGCGTAGACCTCGTAGCCCGCAGCCGCCTTCGCCCGAAGGCGGGCTTCGGCGGATGAGCCAGATCGCGTTCTTCACGCGAGATGGCGACATGCGGGACTGGCAGTCCCGGATATCGCGCCCCTGAAGGAGGCGCACATCCGGGGCTACGAGCCTTAGCGCCTATGGGGGGCAAATTCCTCAGCGCGTGAGACCCAGGAGCGCCATGAGATCCTCGAGCGTCACGATCCGGTAGCTGTAGATCACGGCGCACAGGGCAAAGATCACGGCCGACACCACCGTCGTCCAAACGAGCTTCTTACCCATCCCTGCTATGGTCGGGGCGCCGGGGTCCGTGCCAGGCTCAATCGTCCCGGTTTCGTGCTGGCTGCGTATCCCGAAGGGGAGAATCGCAAAAAGCACGGTCCACCAGAGGATGAAGTAAACCGCAATTGAAGTGGTCAAGGACACAGAATGGCTTCCTTACGGGCAAAAAAACGCCTATTAAGGTAAACAATCGATTAAAGTCGAGCGTGAGTATCATCCACGCGCCCGCTATGGTAGGCACACGCTCACTGGAACTGAACAAATCTATAGCTTGATACCACTCGAGTCAGGAAACCATAAGGACGAACTATAAGGACAACGGCCGGTCGTTGTGCTGCGGATTGACCCCCCCGACCCCCCCAATCAATCCCCCCACAGCCTCTTCGGCGGTTGGTTGCGGCTCGCGGTGACCCCGTGAGCCGCAATTTTTTTGTTACGCCTCCTCGATCTCGACCAGGGTTCCACAAAAATCCTTCGGATGTAGAAACAGGACCGGCTTACCGTGAGCGCCGATCCTGGGCTCGCCATCACCAAGCACCCGTGCACCCTGCCGTATCAGCTGATCGCGGGCGGCCCTGATATCGGCCACCTCATAGCAAACGTGGTGCATGCCACCGTCCGGGCTGCGCTCAAGGAATTTTGCGATCGGCGACGCGGAGCCTAACGGCGCGATCAGTTCTATTTTGGTATTCGGTAGCGAAACGAACACCGTGGTAACACCATGTTCAGGCTGCGCCACTGCCTCCGACACGACGGCGCCAAGGGTCTCGCGGTAGAGGCGCGAAGCAGCCTCAAGATCGCGAACCGCAATCGCAACGTGATTGAGGCGGCCGATCATGAACAGGATCTCCTCACACCATCACGACCTGAACGTGGCAAATCGGCTTCTTCCGCCAGGCCGAGGCCACGGCAGCACGGGCGGCACGCCGCAGCGCTTCCGCAACGGCCTCGGGATCGCGGCGCCGTGCACGCGGCATCGATTCATAAGCATCGAGGAGTGCCTCGTACACAGACCTCCCAATGATATTGCCATCGCGGTCTTTCTCCGGGATGCCGGTCAACTCGACCTGCGGCTCGCCGACGAGTTCTCCCCGACCATCGAGCGCGCACGCCACCGAAACAATCCCCGCAAAGCCAAGCCGCCGGCGGTCGGCGAGCGTGCGGGCCTGAGCGTCGACCAACAGCGCGCCATCCTTGTAGAAGCGTCCTGATGGCACTTCGTCAATGATTTCCGCCTTGCCGGGGGCGATCCGCACCAGGTCGCCATTGCGGCACAACAGCACCTGATCAACGCCACAGCGGCGCGCCAAGGCGCCGTGCTCGGCAAGATGCAAAGGTTCACCGTGCGCCGGGATCAGAATTTGCGGACGCACCCATCCGATCATTTCTTCGAGTTCCGCCTGGCGCGGATGTCCCGAGACATGAACCAGGTGATTCCGATCCGTGATGACCTCAACGCCTTGGGACACCAGACCGTTGATGACGCGCATGACGGCTTTTTCATTGCCCGGAATGGCGCGCGAGGAAAAGATCACGCGATCGCCGCGCGAGAAGGTCACGTGCGGATGATCGTCAGCCGCAATACGCGACAGGGCGGCCCGCGGCTCACCTTGGCTGCCCGTACACAAAGCCACCACCTTGTCGGGTGGAAGATAGCCGTAGGTTTCGATGGAGCGGAATTCGCGAATATCGTCGAGATAGCCGGTTTCTCGCGCGACCTGCGTGATGCGCTCCATTGATCGGCCGACCAGCACGACCTCACGGTCACAGGCGGCCGCCGCTACGGCGACAGCACGCAGCCGTGCGACGTTGGACGCGAAGGTGGTCACGGCAACGCGACCAGGAGCGCTTCGAATCAATTCTGCCAAGGACTGGGCGACATCCGCCTCGGAGGGAGAACGCCCCTCACGCACCGCATTTGTCGAGTCACCGACGAGGGCCAGACAGCCCTCATCGCCAAGGGCCCGAAGCTTGGCTTCGTCGGTCGGCTCCCCGATCACCGGGGTTGGATCGATCTTCCAGTCGCCCGTGTGCAGGATCGCGCCATGGCGCGTGCGAATGATCAGCCCGTTCGACTCCGGTATCGAATGCGCCATGGTTACGAATTCGATATCGAAGGGACCTAGTTGGAAACGGGCATTCAGGGGAACGATATTGACCGGTAGCTCAGGCGCGCCCGGTTCGCTCAATCGCTTGGCCTCAAGCAGCGCCGCGGTAAACGGTGTCGCATAGATCGGCATCTTGAGGCGCGGCCACAGGTCGAGGATCGCACCGATGTGATCCTCATGCGCATGGGTCAGGACAAGGCCAAGAAAGTTGCGCCGTTCCTCGACCATGTAACTGACGTCGGGAAGAATGAGATCAATCCCTGGATGTTCCTCGCCGCCAAACGACACGCCAAGATCGACCGCAATCCATTGCCGGCGGGACGAGTTGCCCACGCCGTAAATCGACAAATTCATGCCGATCTCGCCCACGCCGCCAAGCGGCGCAAAAACAAATTCGTCTTGAAGGTTTGCCATCAAATCTAGCCAGCCGCCGTTCGCCCAAATCCGCCGAGATGCACGACATCGCCAGCAGTTACTACTTGCCGAGAACCATCCCGCATGCGCATTACCAAGCCGCCGGTTTCGTCAAGCGTCTCAAAATGTCCAACGATCTCTCGATCGGCGAGACGGACCCGGATGGCAGACCCGAGGCCGGCAGCCCGCGTTAACCAATCGGCACGGACGGCGACAAAGTTCTCAGCCCTGTTCCATTGCTCAATTCGCTCCACCATCTTGCGCGAAAGCGTTGCGAAAAGCGATACAGCCGAAACTCCTATACAGGCTGCCGCAAGATCAGTCGCGGGATATTCCGTGCCGGGCGGGTGGCTCACGCAGTTCACCCCAATCCCGATGACGACCGCCCCCGCCCCGTCCCCCTCGATGAGAACGCCGGCGAACTTGGCGTCGCCGAGGAGGAGGTCGTTGGGCCATTTGATCGCGAGACTGGGCTTTAGGGGACCAGCGGCTTCCCTGACGGCATCGTGCACCGCAAGAGCCGCCACGAAGGCCAACTCTGGGCACCGATCGGGCGGCGCCGGGTTCGCGAGCAGAAGGCTCGCAAAGAGGTTTCCCGCTTCCGATATCCAAATCCGGCCGCGCCGGCCGCGCCCACCGCTCTGGCGCTCGGCCACTACCCAGAGTGGCCCACGCTCGCCTGCGCTGGCCAGGGCGAGTGCTTCGGAATTGGTCGAGACGACAATGTCGTGAAAGTTGAGCCGTACGCCCGCGGCACTTACCCCAGGGTCAAGCCGCATTTGCCTAGAACAAGGACTTCGCAGCAACCCTGGCTGCGTCAATGATCCAAGGTCCCGGATAGGCAACGAAGAAGAGATTGAACAAGGCTGCAATGCCCAGCGCCGCTTTGAGCTCAACCGGCATCGGTTCGAATTCTTTTCCGGGCTCGTCAAAATACATCGTTTTGACGATGACGAGATAATAATAGGCACCCACGACACTCGCGAGGACACCGACGACCGCGAGTGTGAACAATCCGGCGTTGATGGCGGCGGAAAAAACATAGAATTTCGCGAAGAACCCTGCGAACGGCGGAATGCCTGCGAGCGAGAACAGCAAGATCAGCAGAAACAAGGCCATCATGGGCTTGGTGCGCGCCAATCCGGAAAGGTCGGCGATTTCCTCGACCAGCAATCCGTCGCGCCGCATCGACAGTATGCAGGCAAAGGCCCCGACCGTCATCGCCACATAAATTGTCATATAGACGAGAACACCGATGACGCCCTCGACCGTACCGGACGCCAGCCCGACAAGAGCGAACCCCATATGGCCGATCGAGGAATAGGCCATCAGCCGCTTGATGTTGCGTTGCCCGATCGCCGCGAAGGCGCCCAGCACCATCGACGCGATGGCGACAAAGATCACGATCTGTTGCCATTGCGGCTTGATTTCCGGGAACGCCATGATGGCCGTGCGCACAAAAATCGCCATGCCGGCGACCTTTGGTGCCGCGGCAAAGAAGGCCGTGATCGGTGTCGGCGCTCCCTCGTAAACATCGGGCGTCCACATGTGGAACGGCACCGCCGATATTTTGAAGCAGAAGCCTGCGAACAGGAACACAAGCCCAAAGATCAAACCGATATTGTTGCCAGTTCCCGCCGCCTTGGCGATGCCCGCAAAATTCACGGTGCCGGTGAAACCATAGACGAGCGATGCGCCATAAAGCAGCATGCCGGACGAGAGCGCACCGAGAACGAAATACTTCAGGCCCGCTTCCGTCGAGCGGACGGAATCACGGTTAATGGCCGCAAGGACATAAAGCGAAAGGCTCATCAGTTCGAGGCCGAGGTAGAGCGCAATCAAATCGGTCGCTGAAATCAGCATGAACATGCCGGTGACCGAGAGCAGGATCACGATCGGATATTCAAACTTCTCTTGTTTCTCGACTTTAAGATAATCGAACGACATCAGGATGGCGAACGCAGAACCCGCGAGTGCCAAAAGCTTGAGAAACCGGGCAAAGTCATCAAGGACGAAACTTCCCGAGTACACGACAAACTTGCCCGCCGGCAGCCACACCAGGACCGCCCCGGCGGCAAGCATCAACAGGATCGCGAGCCAGGAGATCATCGGAGCATCGCGTTCACCCCGAAATGCGCCGAACATCAGCAAAGCCATGGCACCGACCGCGAGCACGATCTCCGGCAAGACCGGCAGTAGATCGCGAAATTCGAAGGCCTGGTTCATCGGCGGTCCATACAATTGCGTTACATGCGAGCGTTATTTGCGATTGCGTTATTGCACCAGCGCGGCCGTAGCTTTGGCGACGCTGAGCGCCCGGTTATAGTTTTCGACCAGTTGCGTTACCGCGACGGCCGACATATCGAGTACCGGCTTTGGGAAAATTCCGAAAAGGATAGTCAGAATAGCAAGCGGCCCGAGCGTGATGATTTCGCGGTAATCCAGATCTTTTATCCCAGCCAAGCTCGGCTTTTCGAGCGCCCCTAAGACAACCTTCCGGTAAAGCCACAGTGCGTAACCTGCGGACAAGATCACGCCGAGGGTCGCAAGCGTCGCAACACCCGCATTCACCTTGAAGGTTCCGATCAATGCAAGGAACTCGCCAATGAATCCGGATGTGCCCGGCAGTCCCACATTGGCCAGCGTGAACACCATGAAGGCCACCGCATAGAGCGGCATGCGGTTGACGAGCCCACCATAGGCCGAGATCTCGCGCGTGTGCATGCGATCATAGACGACGCCGACTGACAGGAACAATGCGCCGGATACGATCCCGTGCGAGACCATCTGGAAGATGCCGCCCGCGATACCCTGCGCGGTTGCCGCAAAGATGCCCATCGTGACGAAGCCCATATGGGCCACCGACGAATAGGCAATCAGCTTCTTCATATCCTCCTGCACCAGCGCAACCAGCGAGGTGTAAACGATGGCGACGACGGAAAGGCCAAATATCAGCGGTGCAAATTCCTGTGACGCCAGAGGGAACATCGGCAGTGAAAAGCGCAGGAACCCGTAGCCGCCCATCTTCAACAGAATCGCCGCCAGAATGACGGATCCTGCGGTGGGCGCCTCCACATGCGCGTCAGGCAGCCACGTGTGGACCGGCCACATCGGCATCTTCACCGCAAAACTCGCGAAGAAGGCAAGCCAGGCCCAATGCTGCAGGCCGACCGGAAATCCATGCTTGAGCAATGTCGGGATGTCGGTCGTGCCGGCATCCCAATACATCGCCATGATGGCGAGCAACATCAACACCGAGCCTAAGAGCGTATAGAGAAAGAACTTGAAGCTCGCATAGAGCCGGCGCGGTCCGCCCCAGACCCCGATGATCAGGAACATCGGGATCAGTCCGCCCTCAAAGAACAAATAGAACAGGACGAGGTCGAGGGCACTGAACGTCCCAACCATCAAGGTCTCGAGCGCCAGGAAGGCAATCATGTATTCCTTGACGCGGGTCTGAATGGTTTGCCAGCTTGCGATGATGCAAAGCGGCATCAAGGCCGTCGTCAATATGACGAACGGCAGTGAAATGCCGTCGACTCCCATGTGATAGTTGATGGCGCCGCCGAGCCAGGGACGCCGTTCGACGAACTGGAACTCCAGAGAGGCAGGATCGAACCGCCACACCAGGATCAAAGAAATACCAAATGTGATGAGCGTGGTCCAAAGCGCGACCCAGCGCGCGTTGCGGTGCTCTGCCGCACCATCGCTGTACGTCAGCATGATCCACAACGCGCCCGCGAGCGGCAGGAATGTCGTTACCGAGAGGATTGGCCAACTCACCATCAGCCCAGTCCTCCAGTCGAAACAATGAACCAGGTGATCAGGGCCGCAACCCCGATCAGCATCGCGAAGGCATAGTGGTAGAGATAGCCGGTCTGCAGCCTCACCACATTGTGCGTCACATCAAGCACGCGCGCGGAAACGCCATCCGGCCCAAATCCGTCAATGATGCGTCCGTCGCCCTGTTTCCAGAAGATGCGGCCGATCCAAAGTGCCGGCCGTACAAAGATGACTTCGTAAAGTTCATCAAAGTACCATTTGTTCAACAGGAACCTGTAGAGCGGCTCATGCTGGCGGGCGAGTTCCTTAGGTAGTTCCGGCTTGCGTATGTAGAATTGCCACGCCACCATGAATCCAAGCGCCATCATCACTGTCGGCAGCATCGCCACCCAATAGGGGACGTGGTGCATTTCTTCAAGGATGCGGTTGTCGTTGCCGAAACTGAGGGACCCGCGGAAAAAGGCCTCTACTCCCGATCCCGTGAATAGATCCTTGAACGGATAACCCGCAAGGATCGATCCACATGCCAAAAAGGCCAAAGGCACGATAATCACCCAGCCACTCTCATGCGCATGCTCATAGTGGTCGCGATCATGCGGGCGGCCGTGGAAGGTGACGAAGATCAGCCGCCAGGAATAAAACGACGTCAGCGCGGCCGCCGCAACGGTCGCCGTGAACGCATAGAACATCATCGGGTTATGCGTGGCGAAAGCTGCCTCGATGATGGCGTCCTTGGAAAAGTAGCCCGCCGTCAACGGGAACCCGGTCAGCGCCAGCGTCCCGATCACCATCGTGACATAGGTGAACGGAATCTTGTCCTTGAGTCCACCCATATGGCGAATGTCCTGCTCGTGGTGCATGGCGAGGATCACGGAGCCCGACCCGAGGAACAAAAGCGCTTTGAAGAAGGCATGCGTAAACAGGTGAAACATGCCGACCGAATAAGCGCCCGTCCCCATGGCAACGAACATGTAGCCAAGTTGCGAGCAGGTCGAATAAGCCACGATGCGCTTGATGTCGTTTTGCACGAGCCCGACAGTGGCGGCAAAAAAGGCCGTGGTCGCGCCGATGAAAATCACGAAGGTTTGGGCCGCCGGTGCAAGTTCAAAAAACGGCGACAAGCGCGCGACCATGAACACGCCGGCCGTCACCATCGTGGCGGCATGGATCAAGGCTGAGACCGGCGTCGGTCCTTCCATGGCATCGGGCAGCCACGTGTGGAGGAGGAACTGCGCCGACTTGCCCATTGCTCCAGTGAACAGCAGCAGGCAGATCAAGGTCAGCGCGTCGAAATCCCAGACGAAGACATGGATCGTCTTGCCGACAAGGGTTGGCGCCTGGGCGAAGACTGTGTCGAAATCAACCTTTCCGGTCATCATGAATACGGCGAAAATGCCGAGCGCGAACCCGAAGTCGCCCACGCGATTGACCACGAAGGCCTTGATCGCAGCCGCATTTGCGGAGGGTTTGTAGAACCAGAATCCGATGAGCAGATAGCTCATCAGGCCGACACCTTCCCAGCCGAAGAACAACTGCACGAGGTTGTCCGACGTCACCAGCATCAACATCGCGAAGGTAAACAGCGACAGGTAACAGAAAAAGCGCGGCCGGTGCGGGTCTTCCGCCATATAGCCAATCGAATAGAGGTGCACGACGCTCGAAATCGAGGTGACGACCACCAGCATCACGGCGGTGAGCGTATCGACCCGTACGGCCCAATCGACGCGCAGATTGCCCACAGTCATCCAGTTGAATATCTGCACCCGCTCGTCCTGGCCGAAGCCGACGGTGGCAAATGCGATCCAAGACAGGATCATCGAGATGAACAGGAATACCGTCGTGATCAATTCGGCCGGTCTTGAACCTGCGGCCGCCGCCTCTACAGCGTGTCCGCCGTGAGCTGCGTCACCATGCGCCGCGTCGTCATGCGCCGCGTTGTCATGCGCAGCCTGGGCCCCATGGGCTCCCTGCCCCTCGTGGTCAGCTGCGCCATGGCCCGCGTGCGCCGGCATTGCCGCCCCGCCCGGGTGGCGTGCGCGCGCACCCGCAAGTGCGATCAGGCCAGCCAGAATGGCGCCAAGCAAGGGCAGAAAGACGATTGCCTGATACATGCCCTGGTCAGCCTTTCATGAGATTGATGTCCTCAACCGCAATCGTGCCGCGGTTTCGGAAATAGGCAACGAGGATGGCCAACCCGATGGCGGCCTCCGCGGCCGCGACGGTGAGCACCAGCAAAGCAAATACCTGGCCCACGAGGTCACCGAGGAATGCGGAAAAAGCCACAAGATTGATGTTGACCGACAGCAGGATCAATTCGATCGACATCAGAATGACGATTACGTTTTTCCGGTTGAGGAATATTCCAAAAATCCCAAGCGTAAAAAGGATTGCCCCAACGGTGAGATAGTGACCAAGCCCGATGCTCATGACAGGCCCTGCCCCGATTTGACTTTGACGACTTCAATGGCGCTGGACTTGGTGCGTGCAACCTGTTCGCCCGCGTCCTGCCGACGCGCCCGCGGTTTGTGGTGCAGCGTCAACACAATGGCGCCGATCATGGCGACGAGCAGAACGAGACCCGCGGCCTGGAAGAAGTAGACATAGCGCGTGTAGAGAATCTGCCCGAGCGCGGCCGTGTTGGTGGTCCCGCCAAGCGGAGGTATCGGCGTCGTAATCGCCTGGGATATTTCGGGACGAATCGCCCATCCGCCGAAGACGAGCACCAATTCTCCAAGGAGGATCGCGCCGATCAGCGCTCCGATCGGCAGATATTGCTGGGCGCCCTTTCGCAACGATGCAAAGTCGACGTCGAGCATCATCACGACGAACAGGAACAACACCGCGACCGCGCCCACATAGACGACGATCAGGATCATCGCCAGGAACTCCGCTCCCAAGAGCACGAAAAGTCCCGAAGCATTCACAAATGCGAGAATCAGGAACAGAACGGAATGCACGGGATTCCTGGCCGCAATGACCATGAAGGCCGAAGCGATACAGACGCCGGCGAAGAGATAGAAGAAAAGCGCAGGAAGGATCATCGTTTCACCGGTATGGCGCGTCCAGCGCGATGTTTTTTGCGATCTCGCGTTCCCAACGATCGCCGTTCGCAAGCAGTCGTTCCTTGTCGTAATAAAGCTCCTCGCGCGTCTCGGTCGCGAATTCGAAGTTCGGCCCTTCCACGATAGCGTCGACCGGACAGGATTCCTGACACAAGCCGCAGTAGATGCATTTGACCATGTCGATGTCGTAGCGCGTCGTGCGCCGCGTACCATCATTGCGTCGTGGTCCGGCCTCGATGGTGATCGCCTGCGCGGGGCAGATCGCCTCGCAGAGCTTGCAGGCGATACATCGTTCCTCGCCATTTGGGTAACGGCGCAGCGCGTGTTCACCTCGGAATCGCGGTGAGAGCGGCCCCTTTTCGAACGGATAGTCAAGCGTCGGCTTTGGGCGGAAAAAATACCGCATCGCCAGGACTGTCGCCTTGACGAATTCCTTCAGGAAAATCGAGCGCGCAGCCTGGTCGAGTTTCATATCGCGTTTCCTTCCGCGCCCGCACCCCGACAGCGGCCAGCTATAACAAGCTGCCGATCCAATGCCCGATGAAGTAACCGAGCCCCGCGAACAGCAGGATATTGGCCGAGAGCACACCGCGCCGCATCATTGCGATTTCCGGACCGGACATCGGCAGACGATCCGGATCTTGGCCGGACTTGTGGCGCGCCTTTAGAAACCGCTCGATCGCGTCGATCAAAGTGCCATAGACAAGGGCCGATACGATCGTGCCCAAGATGGCGCCCAACAGTCCGCCCCAGGAAATATCCAACATGGTGTCGACCCGTCATTTCAGCACGAGCCCCTTGAGTTGCAACACACCTGCCACAATGACCACCATGGCAAGCGAAATCGGCAGGAATACCTTCCATCCAAGGCGCATCAGCTGGTCATAGCGGTAGCGTGGCACGATCGCCTTGGTCATGGCGAACATAAAGAACAGGAAGAACGCCTTCCCCATGAACCAGAAGACGCCCGGAATCCACGTGAACGGCGCAAATGGAAATGGCGGCAGCCAACCGCCCAGGAACAGGATCGTGCCCATCGCGCACATGGTGAGTATCGCGATGTATTCCCCGAGGAAGAAGAGCAGAAACGGCGTCGAGGAATATTCGACCGCAAACCCGGCCACCAGTTCAGACTCCGCTTCCACGAGGTCGAAAGGCGGCCGGTTAGTTTCCGCCAGGGCGGAAATGAAGAAGATCACGAACATCGGCAGAAGTGGCAGCCAGTACCAGCCGAATAGGCCCCAACTACCGTCCTGCGCCTTGACGATCGCCGACAAATTCAGCGACCCGGCACACAAAAGGACCGTGATGAAGACGAAACCGATCGAAACTTCGTAGGACACCATCTGCGCGGCCGAGCGCAGGGCAGCAAGAAACGGATACTTCGAATTCGAAGACCAGCCCGCCATGATGACGCCATAGACCATCAGCGAGGACACAGCGAAAATATACAGAACGCCGACATTGATGTCGGCGATCATCCAATCGCTGCTCACCGGAATGACGGCCCAAGCCGACAGCGCCAGGACCGCGGTGACAACGGGCGCGAGGAGAAAGACGCCCTTGTTCGCACCGGAAGGAATGATCGGCTCTTTGACGACGAACTTGATCAAGTCCGCGAACGACTGCAGCAGACCCCACGGCCCGACCACATTGGGGCCGCGCCGCAGTTGCACAGCTGCCCAGATCTTGCGGTCGGCATAGAGCACGTAGGCCGTGACGACCAGGAGCAGCACCAGCAACAAGACGCTCTGCGCCCCGATCACGATGAGCGGCCAAACCGGCTCGATCAGGAACCAAATCGCCGCGATTATCGGCGATACAAAGGAGGCCCAAAAATCCGCCGCCATCGTGCTACTCCGCCGCCGTCAAGGTGGCGTGCCCTTCCGCAATGGCCGAGCATTCGGCCATGGTCACGGAAGCGCGTGCAACCGGATTGCTGAGATAAAAATCTTCAATGGGCGAAATAAACGGAATCTTGACCGGCGTGCCGCCCAAACCAGCGAGCTTTTCAATGTCGCTCGCCGACCCCGGCGCAATCTCGTCAATGCGTTGGAAATGCGGGTATGCCTTGAACAGGACCGCGCGCAGCTGCGTGAGCGAGTCAAACCCCAGCTTGCTGCCAAGCTTGTCTGACAACGCGCGCAGGATCGCCCAGTCTTCACGCGCCTCGCCAGGCGGGAATGAGGCCCGGCTCGCGATTTGAACCCGCCCCTCTGTATTGACGTAAGTGCCGGATTTTTCCGGATAGGCAGCGCCCGGAAGCACGACATCGGCACGATGCGCACCACGATCGCCATGCGCCCCGATATAGACGACGAAGGCGCCCGGTTCGACAACGATTTCGTCAGCGCCCAGGAGAAACAGCACATCGAGTGCGCCAGAAGCCGCCATGGCGGTCGCTCCGAGCCCACCCTCGCCAGGCACAAAACCGAGATCAAGCGCCCCGACGCGCGCGGCCGCCGTATGCAGAATAGCAAAGCCGTTCCAGCCGTCCTTGATGGCGCCCACCGAGACAGCGGCCTTGGCGGCAAGCGAGAGTATGGCCCGGCCATCCGGCCGCGCCAGGGCTCCCTGCCCTATGAGCCAAATCTGGCGTTGCAGGCCGGCTTGCGGATGCTCCGCAAATTTGGCCAGGCTCTCCGCCCCGGAGCCGAGATAGGTATAGTCATAGGTCAAGTCGGCGCGTTCGCCGATGAGGCCAATCTTCAAGGCCCCGGTTCGCCAACGCTTGCGAATGCGTGCGTTGAGGACGGGCGCTTCGCGGCGCGGGTTGGCACCAATGATCATCAAGCCATCGGCCTGGTCGATACCGGCGATAGTCGGATTGAAAATGTAGGAAGCGCGCCCGAATTTCGGATCCAGCGCGACCCCATCCTGGCGACAATCCAGATTGGCGACACCCAACTGGGTCATCAGTTCCTTGAGAGCAAATATCTCTTCCACCGCAGCAAGATCACCTACGATGGCGCCAATACGCCCCGCACTTGCGGTCTTGATCCTGGCTGCGATTGCGTCAAATGCGGCCGACCACGACGCCGGACGCAATGCTCCGTTCTGGCGGATATAGGGCTGGTCAAGCCGCTGCGTGCGCAATCCGTCGACCACGTGGCGCGTTTTGTCGGAAATCCACTCTTCATTGATGTCGTCATTATTGCGCGGAAGGATGCGCATCACTTCGCGGCCGCGCGTGTCGATGCGGATGTTCGACCCGACGGCGTCCATCACGTCGACCGACTCGGTCTTGTTGAGTTCCCAGGGCCGCGCCGCAAACGCATAGGGCTTCGAGGTCAATGCACCGACCGGGCAGAGGTCGACCACATTGCCCTGCAGCTCCGAGGTCATCGCGCTTTCGAGGTAGGTCGTGATCTCCATGTCCTCGCCGCGACCAATGGCTCCGAGTTCAGGGACGCCGGCAACCTCAGTCGCAAAGCGGATGCAGCGCGTGCAATGAATGCAGCGCGTCATCACGGTCTTAACCAGCGCGCCGATGTGCTTTTCTTCAACCGCGCGCTTGTTCTCGCGATACCGGCTCGCATCGACCCCATAGGCCATGGCCTGGTCTTGCAGGTCGCATTCACCGCCCTGATCACAAATCGGACAATCAAGGGGATGATTGATCAGCAGGAACTCCATCACGCCTTCGCGCGCCTTGCGTACCATCGGCGAGCGCGTGCTCAGCACCCTCGGCGTGCCGTCACGGTTAGGCGGCAGATCCCGCACGCCCATCGCGCAGGAAGCCTGGGGCTTTGGAATGCCGACCACCTCGATGAGGCACATGCGGCAATTGCCGGCGATGGAGAGCCGCTCGTGAAAGCAAAAGCGCGGAATCTCGGCGCCCGCCGCCTCGCAAGCCTGTAGCAGCGTGTATTCCGCCGGGACGTCGATTTCCTTGCCATCGACAATGAGCTTCGTCATGGGGCTCACTCCGCCGCCACCGGCACCGCTTCCGGGTGCGGGTTTGCGGTATATTCATCGATCCGGCGTTCGATCTCGGGCCGGAAATGGCGCAGCAACCCCTGCACCGGCCAGGCCGCGCCATCGCCGAACGCGCAAATCGTGTGGCCCTCGATCTGGGTGGTGACCTGCCAGAGCATGTCGATCTCGTGTTTGTGGGCGTGCCCCACCGCCATGCGGTTGAGGAGCCGCCACATCCAGCCCATGCCTTCGCGGCATGGGGTGCACTGGCCGCAGCTTTCATGTTTATAGAAATAGGAAATTCGCGCCATGGCACGCACGATATCCGCGCTCTTGTCCATGACGATAACGGCCGCGGTGCCCAATGCCGATTTCTTGTCGCGGCATCCGTCGAAATCCATGAGCAAAGTGTCGGCCTGATCGGGCCCTGCCGGCACCAGCGGCATGGATGAGCCACCCGGAATGACGGCGAGCAGATTGTCCCAGCCGCCGTGCACACCGCCTGCATGCCGCTCGATCAATTCGCGCAGCGGAATGCCCATCGTCTCCTCGACATTGCATGGCCGCTCGACATGACCGGAGATGCAGAAGAGCTTCGTGCCCGTGTTGTTGGCGCGCCCGATGCCCGCAAACCATGCAGCACCTCGCCGCAAAATGTCGGGCACCTGCGCAAGGGTCTCGACGTTGTTGACCGTGGTCGGGCAGCCGTAGAGGCCGACATTGGCCGGGAACGGCGGCTTGAGGCGCGGTTGGCCCTTCTTGCCCTCAAGGCTTTCGAGCAAGGCGGTTTCTTCACCGCAAATATAGGCGCCGGCGCCATGATGGACGTAGAGATCGAAATCCCAGCCGTGCACGTTGTTCTTGCCGATGAGCCTCGCCTCATAGGCCTGGTCGATGGCGGCTTGCAGGTGTTCGCGCTCGCGGATGAACTCGCCGCGGATGTAAATGTACCCGGTGTGCGCCGCCATGGCGGCGCCGGCAATCAGGCAGCCCTCGACCAGGAGATGCGGGTCGTGCCGCATGACCTCGCGGTCCTTGCAAGTGCCGGGCTCGGATTCATCCGCATTCACCACCAGATAGTGCGGACGGTCGCCGACCTGCTTCGGCATGAACGACCATTTCAGTCCGGTCGCGAAACCTGCCCCGCCACGGCCGCGCTGGCCTGAAGCCTTCACCTCATTGACGAGCCAGTCGCGCCCCTTCTCGATGAAACCCTTGGTGCCGTCCCATGCTCCACGCGCGCGCGCCCCCTTGAGGCCCCAGTCGCCCAGGCCGTAGAGATTGAGAAAAATGCGGTCACGGTCAGAAAGCATGAGGATTCACTCTTTTGGCCTGTCGCCGATGCCACTCGCCGGCCGCCAACCGGTTGCCAGCTTTGCCGCCTGCTCGACCCATTTGTCGCGCACCGCGCGTCCCTTGAAGCCGGTGAGGTTCTGGTCGACCCAGCGCAGGTTCATATCCGTCCAGGTCGCGATCTGGTCGAAGTGAAACACGCCCATCGCATGCAGCATTGTTTCGAGCTTCGGCCCGACACCCCAGATCAGCTTGAGGTCGTCGGCCTTGCCATCGCGGGCCTTCGACAACAGTTCAGGCTTGTGCTCGTCCGACACATGTTCTTCGGCAATTGCCGCTGTTGGCATTGGATCAGGCGCAGCCTTTGCCTCGGGCTCAGCCGCAGCTTTCTCAGCGGCGGCCTTCTCAACCGCAGCCTTTTCAGCGGCAGCCTTCTCAGCCGCGGCCTTCTCAGCCGCAGCCTTCTCAGCGGCAGCCTTCTCAGC
>Ga0209488_10001281_pt1 | contig 21555 bp, 18 predicted proteins | sample Rivendell_Oct201_8_FD_188349 | JGI IMG/M metagenome (GOLD analysis project Ga0209488, IMG submission 188349) | Vadose zone soil microbial communities from the Eel River Critical Zone Observatory, Northern California, USA -... | ecosystem: Environmental > Terrestrial > Soil > Vadose zone >...
ATGCAGCCCACGGAGCGAGCTGTTGGATAAAGGGCGGATCGACAGCAACCCTCATCCGGGCCGAAAGAAAAGAACAAAAGAAAAGAACAAAAAGAAGGGCGGTGTGACATCCGACCTTGCCGTCCACAGCTTGATTCGCGCATGCTGTTCGGGGCAGGATAACGAGCCTTCTCCCAGTGCTGGACTAACTCCAGCGTTTTCAATATTTTGACCTCTAAGCTCTTTGATATCTAGATTTTGCGGTCAAAACATTGTCTAACCCGTTGATTTAAAGGATCGAGGGGGGAGGGGGATACCCCAGTTTTATCAAAGGCTGATCCCATAACCGGACCACATGGGATAGGTTGACCCCTCCATCTTTGCCAAACGCGGCATCGCGACCCTTCGGATACACTTAGAGCGGATCCTCCGATGCGCGTTCGCGTTCTCTTCTTTGGGATGTTGAAAGAGATGGTTGGCAAATCTGCCGACATGATCGACCTGCCCGAAGGCGCAACAGTCGCCGATATTCTCAATCAATACGGATCGCAGATTCCACGCCTGAAAGCTGTGCTCCCATCGCTGGCATTGGCCGTCAATCGGCAGTATGCCAGTCCTGGCACGAAGCTCCAACCCGACGACGAAGTCGCAATGCTGCCCCCCGTTAGCGGCGGATCCGATTCCCCAGCGCGCGAGGTGCCCGCCAGACAAGCCTCTGCTGTCAGCGCCCGGAGCGGGTCGAAAGTCCGCGCCGCGATCATCCGTGATCCTATCGATACGCAGCAGACACTCGCAGCTATCAAGCGGGGAGAAGATGGTGCAGCCGTGGTTTTCGAAGGCGTCGTCCGCAACCAGACCCGCGGCCGCAAGACCCTCTACCTCGACTACGAAGCCTACGAAGAAATGGCATTGCAGCAGATGGAGTCTCTGACAGCAGAGGCGTTCGGACAATTCCATATCCGCGACGTCGCCATCATCCACCGCCTTGGCCGGCTCGAGATCGGGGAAATCAGCGTCCTGATTGTCGTCGCCTCCGCACACCGCGCCGCCGCCTTCGACGCGTGCCGCTGGCTCATCGACACGCTCAAGCGTACCGTCCCCATCTGGAAGAAGGAATATTTTGAGGACGGCGCGGTGTGGGCCGACGGCGAGCCTTTTCCCGCCGAAATTCCCCGCGCAAATTCTTCCACCTCGGGCAGCCCAACCACCAACAACGCATCTAAGTGAACGGCGTGCCTGGCTTTGCGCACTCTGCGGCCGTTCTTAGCGGACAGGGCGGTTAAAAGCTTTTCGATTTGCGAAGCATCCCGCTAAAGAAATCACGCGGTACCGCAAAGGTATACTTCCTCTGCCCAATGAGAAAATCCGCCACCCCGGCTCTCATTTTTATATGCGCCCTTATGAGCGCGCCGGGCCACGCGCAGCAGCCCGCAGTCTCGAAGCCGCCCCAGCAGGAGCCCGCTAACCAGCCCGCTACCACACTCAAGGTTGACGTCAAGCTGGTCAACGTCTTCGTCACCGTGACCGATGATCACGGATCTCCGATCGCCGGCCTGACGAAAGAAAACTTCACTCTAAAAGAAGATGACCATGAGCAGAAGATTGCCGTCTTCGATAAGGAATCCGCGCTCCCGCTCTCGATTGCACTGGCGATCGACACCAGCCTGAGCACGCGCCACGATCTGCCGCTCGAACAAGCCTCGGCCAAGCGTTTCGCGCACGCCATCCTGCGCCCCGTCGACGCACTCTCGGTCTACGCTTTCAGCGAAGTTGTGCAGCAGGCCACTCCGTTCACGTCCGATCTCAAACGTGTGGACGAAGGCATCGACCACATTCGCGTCGGCGCCGCCACCGCTCTCTACGACGCCATCTATCTGGTATCGCGCGCGCTCGACCGCCGCCAGGGACGCAAAGTCATCGTCCTCATCACCGACGGCGGCGACACGGTCAGCAAGATCGATTACAAAGAAGCCGTGCGCGCTGCCGAAGAGGCCGAAGCCCTGGTCTACAGCATCATCGTGGTTCCCATCGAAGCCAGCGCCGGCCGCGAAACCGGAGGTGAGCACGCCCTCATCCAGCTCTCCGAAGACACCGGAGGCAAGTACTACTACGCAACTTCAATCTCGCAACTCGACGAAGCCTTCCGCAAAATCAGCGACGAACTTCGCACCCAATATCTGCTTGCTTACTACCCTTCGCAACGCGCATCGTTCTCCACCTTTCGCCGCATTCGGGTCAGCGTCTCCGGCGTTCCCGATGCCTCGGCGTACCGTGTCCGCCACCGCGCCGGCTATTACACCATCAAGTCAGATTTCTAGCAGACGACGCGGCGCGGCGCGGTGCTCAACCGGTTGGGCGTCTCCCCAGGAAGAAAGACAATCTTGGATGATTGTCAACCTCGAATCCTGCACAGCGGTTTTCGTTTTCCCGGATGGGGAATACAGTATTTGGAATTTCCACGCTCCGTATGAGTGATCTTAGGCGTCGCAAGCGTGCCCAAGGTAAACGTTTAACCGATTGATAGTAAACGACATAAATAACTTCCTCCCCGGAATGAAGCAAGCTTGGCTGACAAATTGCTGCTGACAATACTCTGTCATTACCTGGCATAAGAACTTTCATCCGCTGTCATTGTCAGCTAGTCAAGCTTCCGCTTTCGCAAAGTTTCCGAGCCAGTAAAGCTTTGAGAAGTACAAACAGTTTCCGTGAACTCCCCGAAAGGTAGGTGGACGATGTTGAACCTCAACTCCCCTCGCCACGGCTTTCGATTTTGCCTGTTGGCGCTAATGACCCTATTTATTGTGTCGTCCTCACTGTTGGTGGCACAGACTACGCTCAGCACCGGCAGCATCTCCGGTACCGTGACCGACCCCAGTGGCGCGGTTGTGGAAGGCGCCAAAGTGACGATTGCGAACACCGGTACGAGCCAAACACTCAGCTTGACGTCTAATTCGGCGGGCGCCTTCAGTTCGGGACCGCTCGATCCCGGCGCCTACAAGGTCCAAGTCTCGGCCAAAGGTTTTAGCGGCGTTAGCCAGATCGTGACTGTACAGGTCGGGAATGCGGCTACCATCAACCCCAAGCTGCAGGTTGGTCAGGAAAGCCAAGTCATCGAAGTGCAGGCCTCTACGGTGCAGGTCAATACCGAACAGGCCACCGTACAGGGCGTGCTCACCTCAGACCAGGTGGAAAATCTGCCGGTCAACGGCCGCAACTTCCTCGATCTCGCCCAGCTCGAACCCGGCGTGCAGATCCAGGACGGTCAGAATTTCGATCCCACCAAAGCTGGTTACTCCTCAATTTCTTTCGGTGGTCGCTTCGGCCGCACGGCGCGGGTTAACGTGGATGGCGTAGACGTCAGCGACGAGACCGTGGGTACGACCACCGCCGACATTCCTGCCAGCGCCATCGACGAGTTCCAGATCAGCCAGTCCTCGCTGGATCTTTCTCAGGACTTGACGTCCTCGGGCGCGGTCAATGTAACCACCCGGTCTGGCACCAACAAGCTGCACGGCGAAGCCTTTGGCTTTTTCCGCGACCATTCCTTGGCGGCGGCTTCTGCGGGAGGACAAGACTTGTACTCCCAGCGTAGTCAATATGGCGCCCGCCTGGGTGGACCGATCATCAAGAACAAGCTCTTCTTCTTCGGCGACGGCGAACGAACCAGGCAGGCGTCCCTTGCGCCAGTGATATTGAGCGGAACGCCCTTCGCGAGTGACGGCGCCGGTTTTAGCAGCCCGTTCATTGAAAACAATCTAATTGGCAAGCTGGACTACAACCTCAGCAATGGCGCCAAAGCCTTCTACCGCTATTCGTATTTCAAGAATTCGCTGCTCGCCACTTTCGGACTCGGATTCTCCGTGTACGACAACAAAGACATTACCCGTCAGCATGTGGTGGGATTCGACTTCAATACTGGGTCTTTCTCACACAGCATCCGTTTTTCCTATCTGAAGTTCCAGAACCAGATTGTAGATGCAACCTTGAACAACAAATCACTACCGTTTTGCTGCACTGGGTTGGAAATAAGCTCGGGATCGTTCTTTGTCGGTCCGAATCTACTGGCTCCTCAGAGCACACCGCAATCGAACCGCGAAATTAAGTACGACGGCAGCAAGATTTATCATTCCCATACATTCCGCTTCGGCGTCTCCTTTAACCACATTCAGGGCGGCGGTTTTGCCAGTTTCTACGGGACCGCTCCGCGGGTTTCGTTCAGCACCGGGGCGTCGAATTGCGGAGCCAGCGGGACCGAATCGTGCCTAGATTTCGCCAACGCGGGACCATTCCCCGGGGCCGCTGCCAATCCGTTGAACTGGGACATGAGCCGGCTCCGCGTCGGCAATGGTCAAGGATTCAGCACCTTGCAGCCGGCGCTTGGTTTCCCGGCGGGCGGCTTGGGCCCGGACAACCGCCTCGGGTTGTACGTAGGCGATTCGTGGAAGATCAAACCGAACTTTACTCTGACCGTTGGGTTGCGCTACGACCGCGATACCGGTCGCAGCGACAGCGATTTGCCGGCGGATGCCGCCATCAACGCCGCCTTCCCGGGATACGGAAATCGCGTAAATCAGCCCAACCTGAACTTCGCGCCGCAGATTGGATTCGCCTGGGATCCAAGCAAGAACGGCAAGACAGTCTTGCGCGGCGGCGTCGGACTATTCTACGAGAACGCGATCTGGAATAACGTTCTGTTTGATAGGCCGGCGCGTCTCGCGACTGGGGCATTCAATGCGGTCACCGCCGCCTGCTCGGGGGGAGCTCCCCGACCAGTTCCGGTAAGCGGCGGCACAATCAGTCCTCCGGCTGGAGTCTGCGGCACCAACGTTTACATCGGAAACGTCATTCCCCAGATACAGACCTTTTGGCAGCAGGTTTTGGCAGGCAATACTTTCGATCCTCACACTCCCAATCCGAACTTCGCGGATACGCTCTTGCAAGAGGGGCTTGGCCAGCCGGCGTTTCTCTTCGCGCCGGATTATAAGAGTCCGGTCTCAGTGCAGATTAACTTAGGAATCCAGCGCGAGATCCGGCACGGTATGGTCTTTAGTGCAGACTTCCTCCGTAACATCGAGACTCGCACTCTCATAGCCGTTGACGTGAATAAGGTGGGTGATATTTCGACCTTCAGCTTACCCGGCGCGAATGCGGCCATCAACGCTACGAATGCCTCGTTCGGATGTGCTCCGGGTTCTGCCGGCGTAGGTTGCGCTATCACCGCTGGTGCCAGTATCGACGACTATGTTTTTAACGGTCTCGGAACCCCGAACGACGCGTCGGGAGTCGGTTGCGCCCAGGATCCGTCCCTCGGCGGCCTAGGAGTACCCTGTGCATTCGGTGGCGTCAACCCAATGCAGAACCAGGCGTTCTTCCTGAAGCCGCTCGGGCGTTCGGTCTACAACGCCTTGCAAATGAAGTTGACGCAAAACGTAAACAACCCGGTTCGCGGTGTAAAGGCGCTGAACTTTCAAGCCGCTTACAGTCTTTCGCGATTCAGTAACACGGGAGGCGTGCAGTTTACCGGTACGCCGGCCGACAACGATCAGGATTTTGTGTTGCAGGCTGCGGACAACACCAAGCCGGGCCGGTATTTCGGTCCAGCATTGCTCGACCGCACCCACCAGATCTCATTCGGCGGCTATGCGGATGTACCGGGTGGCTTCCGCCTGGGCTTGATAGCGCACTTCTACAGCCCGCTGTCGAGTGCCATCGTGGCGCCGAACTTCGGTGATGTTGCTGAGATCTACCGCACCGACTTTACGGGGGACGGGACGGTCGGAGATCCGGTGCCCGGCACTCACTTCGGTCAATTTGATCGTGGCACGAATGCCAGCACCTTGAATGCGCTCATTAGCAGCTATAACGGAAAATATGGTAACCAGCCCACTCCAGCTGGCAATGTTTTGATTCAGAATGGCTTGATGACCGCGGACCAGCTGGTCGCACTGGGCGGTGTCTCTCCGGTCATCGATCCGGCCCCCGCTGGCCAGGTCAATTACACTTGGTTACGGGCACTGGATCTGCGCCTGGCATGGCGGCACACGTTCCGCGATCGGTTCACCATCGAACCGAGCGTCGCCTTCTTCAACTTGCCTAACTTCAGCAACTTCAACCTGCCTCCCAACACCATGAATGGCATTCTGTTCGGCACTGGCAATGGTTCCATCAACGGAACCACGAAGTCAGACAACGAGTCATTCCGGGTCGGCAACGGCACTGGGGTCTACGGACTGGGAGCGCAACGGCAGATTGAATTCGGGCTACGGTTTGTCTTCTAGCCGAAGCCGACTCTGAAGTTCAACTTAGCCACCAGCCCCGGCTGGTGGCTTTTTCGTTGCCCGATTTGCGGGAGAAATGCCTTTCTCTTGCCCCGGACCTTGAATGGAGCTACTATTCCGCGTCGGGGGGACAATTCCGATGTCCACTTCTGCCGTTTCTACTCTCCTTGCGGCTCTTATCGCTCTCGCGCCCGGTGGTTTTGGCCAGCAAGCTGCTCTACTCTCAGCCTCGTCATCCGCCTCGAACGCCGCTGGCGACTCTACAAGGGCACTCAAGGAGAAGATCGTCTTCGTGCGCTCCGACCCCTCGATGGGGATGATCGCCATGCGGAGCATCACGGACGTAGATTCGAAAAGTGGGAGTGTGACAGGGAGCCACGATGCACCTGAAATGAACACCATGGTCTCCGGCAACGCCAGGAAGAATGAAATTGAATTGATGAACCCCGATGGTTCGTCGGTGACCTCGCTCCACGTCTTTGGCTCCGATCCGATGATCTCTCCAGATGGGACCAAGATCGTATATTGTTCCTTGCGCGAGAGCATTTATTCCGAGATCTATGTAATGAATATTGATGGCACCGGCGCAAAACGGATCACCAACGTCAACAGCGGCGACGCCTGCGGTCCGGCTTGGTCGCGCGACGGCAAGAAAATCGCTTTTTATGCGTTTGCTCAAACCAGCCCCAGCCGCAATCCTGAAATATGGGTCATGGATGCGGACGGCTCCAACTTGAAGCGCATCACCGAGCACGGGATGGACCCCACTTGGTCTCCGGATGGTCGTCAGATTGCCTTCGCCTCTCACCGGGACGGTATTTTTCAGATTTACGTGATGAACTCTGACGGATCGAACGTCCGCCGCCTCACCAAGCACAATTCGGAAGACTCCAATCCTTCCTGGGCTCCGGACGGTAGAGCCATTGCTTACATCTCCGCCACAGGAGACGATCGCCGCGGGCTGTTTCTAATGGGCGCCGATGGTTCCGATCAGCACGGCCTGGCGCACTCCAAACATCAGGATTTCTGCTTCCCTTCATGGTCCGCCGATGGCAGAACGATTGCCTTTTCGGCACTGAATCGGCTGGGATCGCAGGGAATCATGGCGGGCGAGGAGAAGCCTCGCTGTGAGCAGTGGAGCGGCGAATACCAGCTGTTCGCTATGGACGCCGAAGGCAAGCTCCATCAGTTGAGCGATGCCAAGCTGATGGGAACGCGGCCTTCGTACGGCCGTGCGCTCGCGCCTTAGCGGCTACATCATTTGCCACGCAGCGGTTGGCCGTCATCTGCTCTAACGCTTTGTGTACAATTCCGGTATGCCTTTCCGTACGCCGCCAGGGAATCCCAATGCTGTCAAGCGGAGCCGGACGCCGCCTCCCGAAGACACTTTCGAAGAAGCGTCCTTTCTCAAGACTCTGGGCGAGAAGCAAAAATCGGTGAGTATCAAGCTGATGGATGGACAAACCGTCCGCGGCTGGGTCGAGTACTACGACAAGAACATGGTGCGCCTGACCCGCGAGGGTGCGCCCAATCTGTTCATTTTCAAACACGAGATCATGTACATCGAGGAAGATGCCGGGAAGCAGAAGTAGCCCGGCTCCCGGCTTCAGGACTGGCCAGCGAAGTCAACGCCTTGTTTTCCCGCAGTGTCAGTTTGTGACGGAATTACTGCCTGGATGAAAAATTCCGGAAGCCGGAAGCCGGGGGCCGGAGGCCGCCACTCAACGCCATGACATCCGCTAACTCCAAGCCCGAGAGCTTTCTCCCCGCAATGTCGGCAATTGCACGTGAGGCCGGTGCGCTGCTCATGCACTATTTCCATCAGCACCTGAAAGTGGAGTACAAAGGCGACGCCGATCTGGTCACGGCCGCCGATCGCGCCTCGGAGGTATTGATTCGCGAACGCATTCAGCAACAATTTCCGGGGCACGACGTGTTGGGTGAAGAGCAGGGTTTGAACGATCAGGGCAGCGAGTATCGCTGGTACGTCGATCCGCTCGATGGCACCACGAATTTCGCGCACGGATATCCCGTGTTCTGCGTATCCATGGCTCTTGAGCGCCGGACCAGGGGTGGAAGTGGCGATGGAACGGGCGTCCGCATCGCCGGTGTTGTCTATGATCCCACGCGCGACGAATTATTTTCCGCGGAGCAGGGAAGAGGCGCGCAACTCAATAGCGAGAAGATCCACGTTTCGCAAATAGCGAAGTTAAGCGAGTGCCTCGTGGCCACCGGCTTTCCCAGCCACAAGCGCCATAAGAATCCGAACATTTATTTCTACCATCAGATCACGCTGCGCACTCACGGAGTGCGGCGGGCGGGATCGGCTGCGCTCGACTTGTGTTGTGTGGCGTCGGGGCGTTTCGATGGCTTCTGGGAATTCAATCTGAATCCCTGGGACACAGCGGCAGGCGTGCTCATCGTCGAGGAAGCGGGCGGCCAAGTGAGCCGCTTTGACGGTTCGCCCTTTGAGCTCAACAGCCGCGAGACGATCGCCTCGAATGGATTGATACACGAAGCACTGCTGCACGAATTCAAAGAAGTCTTTGCCGGCCGAGGCCTGGAACCGCTGCCTGACCCACGAGAATACAAGAGATGAAATACCCTGTGTTCCTCTGTGCCCCCTGTGGTTAAGTAAAGTCTCTGACCACAGAGGACACAGAGGAACACAGGGTAATTCATTATGAATCCAGTGAATCGTTTTGCGTTTTTCACGGCGTGGGTTTCATTGCTTCTGCTTTCGCCGGGAGCAGGGAAAAGTGTGTCGTCATCGATTGCCGCGCCCGATGCGGCGTATGTGCAATCGTTCGAGAAATGGAAATCTGAACAGGTCGGCGATCTGAAACAGAACTGGCTGCCGCTGGTTGGCTTGTACTGGCTCAAGCCGGGCGCAAACAGTTTTGGAACCGATGCCGGAAACGCGCTCGTTTTTCCCAAAGGTCCAGCGCATGCCGGTGAGTTCAATCTTGCTGGCAAAGACGTCTCCATCAAGCTTCTTCCCGATGCGCACGCCAAAATCGCAGGAAAAGACTTGACGGCGGCGAAATTGGATCCCGATGTTTCGGGCCATCCCACCACGGTTGAGATGGGAAGCCTGCAGTTCCACGTGATCGTGCGGGGAGAGCGCATTGGGGTTCGCCTGAAAGATACGGAGAGCGCATCGCTCCGCAACTTTCATGGAATGCTGTTTTATCCGCTGGACATGAATTACCGCGTGACGGCGAAGTGGATTCCGTCCGATGGCAAAAAGACAATTGACGTGCCGAACGTGCTCGGCGATGTGAGGCCGGTCCCGGTTCCTGGCGTTGTACTGTTCAAAATCAATGGGCAGGAGATGCAGCTTACCGCGTTGGGGGGCGACGCTTCGAAGGGACTCTCCTTTGTTTTCAATGACGTGACTGCGAAAACTGACACGTATCCTGGCGGGCGATTCCTCGACACCGAACCGATCGCGAATGGCACGGTGATTCTCGACTTCAATCGCGCCTACAACCCTTCGTGTGCCGTAACTCCTTATGCGACTTGTCCTTTGGTCCCGAAGGAGAACCGACTGAGTGTGGCGATTCCGGCGGGAGAGAAATTCGACCGGGCAGCACACGGGCATCACTAGCCGTAGCCTAAAAGTTTTAGTCCCACCTATAGCTTTTAGAAAATAACGCAACAGCAGTCGATTTAAGCGATGTTCGTCCGCTGGGCGGCCCCAAAGGTGCTGCCGAGCCCAGATCGTCGCTAGGCGGGCTTTAGAAACGCTAATACGTGGCATTCTGGAGCAGGCTTGGCTCGCGAAAAGAGTTGCTCGGTGGCTCTTCTTTTTGCCCTCTTCTATATCTTGTAGATAACACACAGCCTGGTCTCTCGCAGTGAGTTTTGCCCGTCAACATTTTAAACGCGTAGGCACCAGCGGTACAATTGGGTGAAGGGCGCTGGGCACGGTCGCAGAACTTGCGGCCGTCCGGCGAAGGAGTGGCACTTGCCTGACTCGTTACTGGAACGCAAAATCGAAAAGCGGCCAGCCAAAGTTCGGCTTCAGGGACGAATCCTTTTTCTCACCGAAGACCCAGATCTGATCAAGCGGCAACTCGCCGGCGAAGACCTGCCGTGGGATACGAAGAATCCGGCGAATAGTCCCAAACTGCGCGACGACATCTCGACCGACGAGATCACTCCGGCACACTACTGTTTCTATTTTGACGAGACGCTGGGCGAGATTCCTTATCTCGGTTTGAAGTGTGGAGACGTCCTGCCCATTGGCCGCGGCGATGTAAAGCGTGGCGGATTCGTCTGCGCGGTGAGTGGGAAGCGGCGAGGCAAAGGTTCCAGCCGCGAGCAGTCGCCGTATGCGGAAATGTGCGCCGGCATCAAGGTCGTGATTGCGGAGAACATCGAGCGCATCTACAAGCAGAATTGCCAGAACCTGGGAGTGCTGACCTCGACTAACTTCTCGCTGATTGACAAGATTCGCGGTGGGGAAGAGATTCCGCTGAGCGAGTTTACTGCTGGGGAAGATGAGATTACGCGGCAGGTGATCGAGTATGGGGGGCTGTTTCCGTTCAATGTGGCGCGGCTGCAGGGGAAGGTGTTCTTGCCTCCCATTGAAAACGCGGGCAGAGCCTGCCCTGAGCTTGTCGAAGGGAGTGCCCGCGCCACACAAGCCATGACCTTAGCCGAGAAAATCTTCGCGCGACACATGATTAACGAAAAGGGAGACACTGGTGTGCCGGCGGTTAAGCCAGGAGACACCGGATTTGCTCGCGCCGACTTACGCTTCAGCCATGAATACGTTACGCCGATGGCGGCGATTTTCTTTGAGCGCTATGTGGGCAAGGACGCAAAGGTCAACGATCCCCAGAGCATCATATTTTTCCGCGACCATCTGACGTTTCTCGACGAGGTCATCTCCGAGGAGAAAAAGAAGCTTGGCCTCCTCGATCTGGCCACACAACTCAAGCTCAAGCAGCAGGACTTCGCCGCAAAGCAGGGAATCCGGCTGCATGGCGAGTTGAAGGATCGCAAAGGATCGGAAGGCATTTGTCACTCGATCGTGCTGGAAAGTTACGCGCTGCCGGGGCAACTGAATATCGGCTCGGACTCGCATACGCCGCACGTGGGGGCAATCGGCTGCGTGGCTTTCGGCATTGGCACAACTGACGTATTCAATAGTTGGATCACGAAAGATGTGCGGGTGAAGGTGCCGGAGTCAGTGAAGGTTGTGATTCGCGGCAAGAAGCATCCGAACGTTACGGCGAAGGATTTTATTCTCAAGATTCTGAGCCTCGATTATGTGCGCAGCGGCAAGGCGCTTGCGAAGGTAATGGAGTATGCGGGCGAGGCGATCGAAGCGCTAAGCGTTGACGAGCGCGCCACCATGACAAATATGGCGGCGGAGATTGGCGGCTTCACCGGGATTGTTGCGCCCGACAAGAAAGCCGTGAACTTTTTGATGGCCAGGCGCGGAATGGACCGCGCCAAGGCTGAAGCGATGATCGAAGGCCTGTACAGCGACGCGGATGCACAGTACGCGCAGGTGATCGAGCTCGACGCAGCCACGATCACGCCGATGGTGGCCACTCCGGGCGATCCGGGAAATGGGAAGTACGTTCGCGAGATGAATACTCCGGTGCCGGTTGAGATCGCTTATGGCGGTACCTGCACCGCAGGCAAGAATGAAGACATGGATATGTACGCTGCGGTCCTTGCTGATGCTCTCAAGCATGGCAAGCGCGTGGCAAGTTCGGTGAAGTTCTACATACAGTTTGGCTCGCAGGAGACGCGTGAGTACTGCGTCCGCAAGGGATATCTAGATGTCTTCCAGAAGGCCGGAGCGCTGGTGATCGAGCCGAGTTGCGGAGCCTGCATCAATGCGGGGCCGGGAGTTTCCACGCGTGCCGATCAGGTTGTGATCAGCGCGCAGAACCGCAACTTCCCTGGCCGCAGTGGCCCGGGACAGATGTATCTTGCTTCGCCATTAACGGTGGCGGCGAGCGCCGTGGCGGGATACATCGTGGAGTACGAACCGAGCGCGGAACTGGTAGAGGCGTAGGAATTCGCCACTCCATCAAGATGTTTGCCAATTTCTCGCCTTATTACAATCATCCTCGGCAAGGTTAAACCCTTCAGATGCACCGGACCTTATCGCGTGTCAATAACTGCTGGCACTACTGCGTTATCTCAAATACCGTGCCGGCAGCGTTTACTGCGGCGCCGCCATAAAAGGTCGTACCGGAGAACGTGTTGCCCAGGAGAAGCAACGGTGCTTGCGGATAGGCGCCGTCGGTGGACACACTGGGCCAACTGAAGGAGTGCATTACGTACTCCGTCCATGCTCCGCCTTGCGTCGACGGCGGGCTCAGCTTGAAGGCAGTGCCCACTCCCATCGAACCGCCGAAATGTGTCGTGCCATAGAGCGCCCCAGTGCTGTCGAAGATCAAGCTGGCCTCTGGCTGGGCGCCGTCGCTGCCGCCGGTGAAGGTGTGAAGGATGGTCTCAGTCCACGGACCGGTACCGCTGCTTGGCGGGCTCAGTTGGAAGATGTTGCCGTGATCATTCGGGCCGTAGCCGGCGGTTGTGCCATAGAGTGCGCCGTTGCTATCGAAGATCAAGCCAGCGGACGGAGCAGCGCTATCGCTGGCGCCCGTGAAACGGTGAAGCACATTTTCGGTCCACGGCCCGGTGCCGCTCAATGGCGGCTTCAACTGGAACACCATACCACAGCAGCTCCCGCCACTGCGCTGGCCGCCGGCCCAGGTCGTGCCATACAGCGCGCCGAGATTATCGAAGATCAGGCCGGCGAGAGGAAGACTGCCGTCAGTACCGCCCTTGAAGCTATGGAGTACCTTTTCCGTCCAGATGCCACCGGGCTTTGGCGGTGACAGCCGGAAGACAACCCCGCCATTATATTGGCCACCACTGGCGGCCGTGCCATAGAGCACGCCCTTGGTGTCGGAGATGACTCCCGCGACAGGTGTGCCACCATCTAAGCCGCCGGTAAAGGTGTAAAGCACGGCTTCGGTCCACGGACCGCCCGCCTGGATCGGCGGGGACAGTTCGTAGACGACTCCATAGGTGCCGCTCCCGCCAAGGCGGGCCGTTCCGCGTATCTTGTGGTTCTGTAGATTGAGCAGCAGGCTGCCGGATGGATGCCCTCCGTCGGTAAGCTTCGTCTTCGAGAACGAGTAGATCGTGGTCACGGTCCAGGCACCGCCCTGGGTGGACGGCGGCACCATTTCATAGACTGAGCCCTGACCAAATTCGCCGCCGTAATAAGTCGTCCCATAGAGCGCGCCGTTGGCATCGGCAACCAGGCCGCCAAGAGGATCGCTACCGCCCTTGAAGGCGTGAATTGTGGTTTCGGTTTGCGCCGCGGTAAGAGGCGTGCCGGCGAACAGCAACGTGGCGACGAAGAGCACTGCTGCCAGACTTCTGGTGAGCGAGATTGCTTGGTGGTTCATCCGACGTAACTCCTTCGAGAGAATTGCGAGAGGCCAATCTGTGTAGCCGAGGCTAGGATCACGCTCAAGCCCCGCAAGGGGAGGAGACCGGATCTTACACCCCGCAGCATGCCAACGGAAAGATGAAACTTCCTGCAGCCGGTGCCTGACAGGCTGCGCCGCTGGGGAAGGGTGGACAAAGCGACCATCAAGGGTGATGGATTATTTCAAGGAATAGCGCCCTGGATGTTCGATGAAAGATGTTTGATGAAAGATGTTTGATGAAAATTCGCGGGACAGCCCGCGTGGTTGTTTACAACGCTTTCCCTCAGTACACTCTCTGAGCGAGGTATTCATGGGAAAGCAAGGCTGGCAGGTTGGTTTCAGGGTTTATGGTTCACCAAAGGCCGCGGGTAAGAGTGCCCGCGCCACATGGGCGATTTGTCTGCTTGGGGCCTTCTTGTGCGTGGAACCGTTGGCAGCACAGGCTCCGGCGACCCCGGCCGCTTCTCCGGCCAGTACGCCGGCCACCTTCCAGCCTCCGACCGATAGCTTCGACTACGTCAAGCGCGATGTGATGATTCCAATGCGCGACGGAGTGAAGCTACACACGGTCATTGTTGTGCCCAAGGGCGCCAAGAATGCTCCGATACTGTTTACGCGCACGCCCTATAACGCCTCGATGCAACTGAGCCACGCGGCCAGCGCGCACCTGGGGCCGATTCTGAACGGGTACGACAACGCTACGGAAGTGATCGTCGAGGGCGGCTACATCCGCGTGGTGCAGGACGTGCGCGGCAAGTACGGGTCCGAGGGCGACTATTTGATGACGCGTCCCTTACACGGGCCGCTGAACCCGACGCCAGTCGATCATGCGACCGACACTTACGACAGCATCGACTGGCTGGTGAAGAACATTCCGGAGAGCAATGGCAAAGTTGGAATCCTCGGAATCTCCTATGACGGATTTACGACCTTGATGGCGCTGGTGAATCCGCACCCGGCGCTGAAAGTGGCCGTGCCAATGAATCCCATGGTGGACGGCTGGATGGGCGATGACTGGTTCCACAACGGCGCCTTCCGCGAGCAGAACATGCCTTACATCTACGAGCAGGAGGGAACGCGTAACAACGACGAGAAGTGGTGGACGAATCACTTCGACGATTACGACCTGTACATGGAGGCGGGATCGGCAGGCGAACTCGGGCGTCGTCACGGGCTGGAGCAGACTGAATTCTGGAAGAAGATTCTCGAGCATCCGAGCTACGATTCGTTCTGGCAAGAGCAGGCAATGGACCGCATCCTGACTGCGCAACCACTGAAGGTGCCGACGATGATCGTCGACAGCCTGTGGGACCAGGAAGATATCTACGGCGCTCCGGCGCTCTACAAAGCGCTCAAGGCGAAGGATGTCGGCAACGACAAAGTTTTTCTGGTGATGGGCCCGTGGCATCACGGGCAGGAGATTGGCGACGGAAGCTCGTTGGGTGCGTTGAAATTCAACAGCGACACCGGTCTCTACTTCCGGAGACAGATCCTGCGGCCGTTTCTCGATCACTACTTGAAGGATGATGCTCCGAAGGCTGATGTCCCGATTGTGTCCGCGTATGAGACCGGGACGAACACCTGGCTGCGACTGCCGGCCTGGCCGGCGGGATGCGCGAGCGGATGCGCTATCCATTCGACGCCGTACTTTCTTGCGGCTGGACTGAAGTTGAGTCCCAACACGCCCAAGACTGGGGATGCGGCATTCGACGAATATGTTTCGGATCCAGCCAAGCCTGTGCCTTTCCGCGCGCGTCCCATTCAACCGGTCGGCTACGGGGATGGCTTCACCTGGGCGCAGTGGTTGGTTGACGATCAGCGCGAGGAATCCGGGCGCCAGGATGTACTCGCATTCGTCTCCGACGTGTTGAGCGCTCCGGTGAAGATCAGCGGGCAGCCGGTCGCGAGTCTGATCGCCTCAACTAGCGGTACAGACTCCGACTGGGTGGTGAAGTTGATCGATGTCTATCCCGATGAAGTCGCCGGACAGGCGGACCTGGGCGGATATCAGCTTATGGTTTCGGCCGACATTTTTCGTGGCCGCTATCGCGAGAGCCTGGAGAATCCTAAAGAGATCACGCCGAACAAGCCGCTGCTCTATCGCTGGACTTTGCCCACTGCGAACCACGTGTTCCAACCCGGTCACCGCATCATGGTGCAGATCCAGTCCAGCTGGTTCCCGTTGTATGACCGCAATCCGCAAATCTTTGTGCCCAACATTTTCTGGGCCAAGCCGGCGGATTACCGGAAGGCAACGCAGCGCATCTACCACGCTCCAGGGCTGACAAGCTTCATCGAACTGCCTCAGGTCGCAATACCCTGAGGCAGTCCGGTGGATCCTGATTGAGTAGCGGACTGCGTTTATTGCTTGTCCGGAGTAGGCTCGGCGGGCTTAGCGTCGGCGGGCTTTGCCTGTTGGATCGACACGAGTTCGACTTCGAAAATCAGAGTCGCCCCGGGACCAATGTCAGCGCCTGCGCCGCGGTCGCCGTACGCCAGGTCCGCGGGAAGGAAGAGCTGCCACTTGGATCCTACGGACATAAGCTGCAGCGCTTCGGTCCAGCCCTTGATGACTCCGTTGACGGGAAACGTCGCGGGTCCACCATGTTTTTCTGAGCTGTCAAATTCCTTACCATCAACGAGCGTGCCCCGGTAATTACAGACTACGGTGTCGGTCGCGGCGGGCTTTGGTCCGGTGCCTTCCTTCAGTATCTTGTATTGCAAACCGCTGGGGAGGACTTTCACGCCTTCCTTGCTTTTGTTGGCCTCGAGAAATGCTTCGCCTTCCTTCTTGTTGGCAGCGCCTGCCTGTTCCATCTTTTCCTGCTGCGCCTTGCGCATTTCGTTTTGCAGTTGGGTCATCACGGCCTTCGCCTCTTCGTCGGTCATGAGAGTCTTGCCGCCCGCGAGAGCGTCCTTCAGTCCCCGGAGCAGAATGTTGGGATCAACTTGTACCGACTGGCGATGCATGCCCGTCCCGATGTTCATTCCAATGGCGTAACTGACTTTTTCTTTTTGTGTCTTCAGAGTGAGAGGCGGTTGAGCTTTTGCAGTGCCGGTTGCCCGCGGCTTGGTCGCGGGCGAATGTGGAGTCTTGGCTGGAGGAGTTTGTTGAGTATTGGTGGCCGGTGGAGTCTGCTGCGCCAGGACAGTGCCGGTCAGCATCAATCCAACCGCTAGTACAAGTACTACCGTAGCTGTAGTGAACGATTTTTGCATGTAGGTATTGTCACATTGGCGGGAACCGCTCGGCAAACGGGCAGCGCAAGCAAGCCGGGAAAGGCTCAACGCTCTGCCCATCCGGAACTCCGCACGAGGATCCGCACGAAGATTATGCTGGATCCCTGGTTTCTTGCTAGAATGTGCGGTTCGCAGAGCCAGCTATAGTAGTAAAATAGCTGTTTAGATCTCAGGAGACGGAACCCATTATGGCCTATGTAATTGCAGAGCCTTGCATTGGCACCAAAGACACCGCCTGCGTCGATGCGTGTCCGGTGGATTGCATCCATCCCAAGAAAGACAGCGAGAAGTATGCCACCGAGGAGATGCTGTACATCGACCCCGTGGAGTGCATTGACTGCGGCGCGTGCGTGCCGGTTTGCCCGGTCTCGGCCATCTTCGCGCTCGACGATCTGCCGGAAAAGTGGAACGCGTTTACCGAGCGCAACGCCAAATACTTCGGGCGTTAAAAAACTGGCTGTTTGCCAGGGGCTCCTGGCCCTCGGCTCTCGGCCTGCGAATTCAGAGGCGCACGTTTGCGTGCGCCTTTTGCTTTTGAGGTCGCAAATTGCGACCTCAAAACGGACGATTCATGAAAAAGAGAGAAATGGCGCTGGTCAAACCGGTGGAATCCAAGATCCTGATCCTGCGGGGACACAAAATTATTCTCGATTCCGACTTGGCGGAGCTTTACGGAGTTCCGGTAAAGCGATTGAACGAACAGGTGAAGCGCAACACGGAGCGCTTTCCCGCGGACTTCATGTTTCAGCTTTCGGCCAAGGAACACGATTTTTTGAGGTCGCAAATTGCCACCTCAAATTCAAAGAAGGCGCACGGCGGACGCCGCTATCCTCCTTACGCGTTCAGCGAGCATGGCGCCATCATGGCGGCAACTGTACTCAATTCTGAGCGGGCGGTCGAGATGAGCGTATTTGTGGTGCGTGCATTCGTGCGCCTGCGCGAGACTCTCTCCAGAAATCGGCAGGTCGCCGTGAAACTTTCGGAATTGGAGCGGAAGCTGAAGGGACACGATACGGTCATCGAAGACTTGATCGAAGCGATCCAGGAAATGATGTCGCCGGAGCCGGTTAAGCAAAGGCCGATCGGGTTCAAGTTGCCGGGAAAGCGCGGCTAAACGACACCGAGGAGTGTTCGTCACCGGTAGACTTCGCGGCGGTGGCCGATCTGAAGAACAAGAATTCTCGCGGCGCCGTCCTGAACTTCGCAGATCGCACGAAAATCGCCGATCCTATCGCGCCACAGAGTGCCAAGTGGACCGGTCAGGGCCTTACCCAAGGTGCGCGGATTATCCTGCTTGGCGACGCGGTCATCCAGAAAGTCCAGAATGCGGCGCGCCATGGGCTTTTCCAGCTTCCGTAGTTGTTTCTTGGCGGTTTGGGTGTACTCAATCGTCCAAGCCAAGGTCGCTTCTCACCTGGACGCTGGAGTGAATCTTTTCTTCCCCTTTACGCACACGATCGAGAACATTGGCCGCGAGATAGTAGTCTTCCAGATCGTCAAGTCCATTCTCGATCATCTGCCGCAAGTAGAAGGCTTTGGTTCGACCGGTTTGGGCGGCGAGAAAATCGAGGCGTTGCTCGGCTTTGGGGGAAAGTCGTATGGAAGTTGCCATTGCGATATCCAGAATACGTGTATTCAATATATCACGCCGGCCATGATTCTTGTGTTGCGTCGTAAGGAGTCGCTGTTTAAGCGGAACGCGGAAGCTGATTTGCCGGCGCTTCCGTCTACTTGCAAAGAGCGCGCGCGCGGGACCACATCATTCAGATGGCGGGTCTGCAACCTACCGGAAGCAACCTGCAACGAAACTCCAGACGTACCTCAATCAGGAGGAACAATGACAACTAAATTGAACCGTGTGCTTTTGTGCTTGATTGTTGTTGGCCTGGCTGCCACGTGGGCAGTCGCGCAATATGACAACAGCGATTCCAAATCCAAGTCGGATGTGCGAACCATCACCGGATGTCTGACGAAAGGCGACAGCGCCAAGGAGTTCTTGTTGACGGCGAACGACGGCAGCACCTGGGAAGTGCGCGACAGCGGCAGCGCTGACCTTGCGAGTCATGTAGGCCACACTATTTCCGCCAAGGGCGTGGTGTCGAATGCCAAGATGCACAACATGAAGGAGGATGCGAAAGACGCGGCCAAAGACAGCGGCATGAAGAAGGACAGCACCGAGCACGGCCACCTGAAGGTTACAGACGTGACCATGGTGAGCGACTCGTGTCAGAAATAGTTGTCCGCATGCGTAATTTGCAGTGATCGCCGAGGGCGGGATTTCAGATCCCGCCCTTTTCATTTAACAGAGAGACAGAGAGATTGATCGGCGCCACACTAAATGTCAGGCCGCTTGGGAAGAGCTTCCCGCCACCGCTTTGAGAGAATCAGCTTCAATAAATATTCGCTCGATCGAAGGTTCTTTTTCACGAATGTGCTTTTCGATGCGGTCGATGGCGGACTCGAGTTGCCGGACATCAAGCCCGTTCCGAAATCTAATGTCGACGTTGAGCAGCACCTGTTCGGGACCGAGTTGCATCGTCAGCAAATCGCCGACCTCTTCGACCGCGGGATCTTGCCTTATGATTTCTTTGACTCTTTTGATTCTTGCCCGATTGGTTCGCTCTCCGAGCAACAGGGCTCCGCTCTCCCGCGCCAGAAGTACCGCTACGGCGGCAAGCAGTAGGCCGATCAGAATTGAGACTGCAGGATCGACATACCACCGATGGAGCATCTGAGCCCCGAAGATTCCAAGGAACGCTAGTACGGTGCCGACGAGGCCAGCGGAATCCTCGAGAAAGACGGTGAAGATCGTCGGGTCTTTACTCCCGATAATTTCGTCCCACGTACTTTCTTCGGGATCTTTGCGCGAGCGCAACTCGCGGTACGAAATTGTCCACGAATAGAATTCGAAGATCGCCGCAAGCGCCAGCACCACATAGTTCCAGACCATGTATTCCGGAGGGATCGGATGGCGCAAACGGGAAATTCCCTGATAAATAGTCCATGCGCCTCCCACTCCGAAAATGTATACCGCGACCAGAAGGGAATAGAAGTAGAGAGCCTTTCCATGGCCGAAGGGATGCAGTGGATCCGGCGGCCGTTGACTCCGCTTCATCCCCCACAGCAATAACAATTCGTTGCCAGTGTCTACCGTCGAATGCACCGCTTCTGCGGCCATCGCCGAACTTCGGGTAACGGCAGCCGCAACGAACTTGCATATGGCGATCGCAACGTTGGCGACGATCGCCGCGTACACCACTTTCTTGGCGGCCCGTGAATCCATGTAATTCGGACGCGCGTACTGCCTCGAAGGATGCCGGGCTTTTTAGGCACGTCGCTGCACATTGTTCGCCCCGGTTCAAAACCGCGCGGGCGTGGCAGAATAATGCGATGGTAGACAAGCAAGCTTCGTTCGTCCCCGATTTTCTTTACGGTACCGCATGGAAAGAAGATCGCACTCCAGCTCTCACCGCACTCGCGCTTCGCATGGGTTTCCGTGGCATCGACACGGCCAACCAGCGGCGGCATTACTTCGAGGCCGGAGTGGGCCAGGGGCTGGCCGCTGCCTATCAAGCCGGGGTAGTGACGCGAGCAGATCTTTTTCTGCAAACGAAATTCACTTATCAGCGCGGTCAGGACCACCGGCTGCCCTACGATCCTGCGGCCCCCTTGTCGGTTCAGGTCGCACAGTCGATGGCCAGTTCGCTCGAACATCTCGGGACCGACTACGTTGACAGCCACGTTTTGCACGGACCCTCCGCCTATGACTGGAGCGATGCTGATGCCGAAGTCTGGGAGGCGATGATCCGGGAGCGCGATGCAGGGCGCACGCGTCTCCTTGGCGTCAGCAACGTATCTCTCCAGCATCTGGAGCAGATGGCGAGCGTTCACGCTGAGGGTCCTGCATTCGTCCAAAACCGTTGCTTCGCCCGCGTCGGCTGGGATCGTGATGTACGATCGTTTTGCAGTGAGCGAAAGATTATCTATCAGGGATTCTCACTTCTCACCGCGAATCCGGAAGTGCTAAACCACTCGCTGGTCACAGGTCTGGCAGCACGTGCGAACGCTACGCCAGCGCAGATCGTGTTCGCCTTCGCGCGCATAGTCGGGATACTGCCGATGACTGGGACGTCCGACGCCGAGCACATGAAGCAGGACCGGGCCAGCCTCGAACTGTCGCTTTCGCCGGATGCAGTGCGATCAATTGAGTCTCTGGCCGAATGACGAGTCGCGCGGTTGGAGTGTTTTCAGTATCGGGACCAGAATGCTATGATAATGGACGATACCGAAGGTCGCGGCACACACTCGCGGCCCATTACACTCCTCAGTAGCTCAATGGCAGAGCATCCGGCTGTTAACCGGAGGGTTGTAGGTTCGAATCCTACCTGAGGAGCCAATTTTTAAGTCTCCCTTTCAGTGAGGGAGCGTCCCTCTGTCCCCAGGTTCGTCCCAAAGCCTGGCTACGCACTCTTAGCACGGCCATCCAGTTCGGGCTGTGGATCTCTCCTCGAAAAATACTTCTGGTGCATGTCCCAATGTGGAACGGATTGGGCTCTGCATGGGCCGAAGAGGTACCCCTCCCCCCT
>Ga0209488_10001283_pt1 | contig 21530 bp, 22 predicted proteins | sample Rivendell_Oct201_8_FD_188349 | JGI IMG/M metagenome (GOLD analysis project Ga0209488, IMG submission 188349) | Vadose zone soil microbial communities from the Eel River Critical Zone Observatory, Northern California, USA -... | ecosystem: Environmental > Terrestrial > Soil > Vadose zone >...
GGGTTCCATCGAACCCGGAAAGCTGGCGGATTTCCTGGTCCTTTCCGGGGATTTCATGACCATCCCGGAGGACGAGATCCTCAAGCTCCATCCGATGGCAACCTATGTGGGAGGACGCAAGGTGTACGAGGCATCGGAGGCAAGGGGCGCGTTCTAAGCGAACAACGGGCAGTTCGTGAAAGGCGGTGATGGTTGCGGTGGGTCTCTGGCGCTGTTTGGCGAAGCCCTTAACATGTCGGCTTGTCCCCCACTGCGGTCATTCAGATGTGTCAGGCTAGTGATGCGAAGGGCCCATAGCGGTGCTCCGTATAAAATATCAGGTGCGATTTCGTAGGGTGGGCAAAGGCGCGCTGGCTGTGAGCGTGCGACACCGAGAAGCTTGAGCGCGCCGTGCCCACGCGTTGGCGCGTGAGGCCGCGTTCGGAGTCGACACAATAAGGCGTGAGGCAAGCTGCGTCGCAGAAATTGAAGCGATGGGCGATAACCGCAAAATTTACGAACGGATTGTCAGGTTGTACCCTGCGGTTCCTTAACGCAATAAAATGGCATATCGTGGTGCCCATGTATCGGCTTGCGCATACGGTTTTCGTTTTCACTGCCCCCTTCCTTGGTCAGTTGGAGTTCCTTGGCGCGCAAGGCATACCCCAGAATATCACCGTCGATTCCGTCCTGACCATGGCGAAAGAGGCTGCAGAAAGCGGGACCACTGAGTTTCACCGCGTTTTGCTCCGGGGGGAGGTGGCGGAAGCAATTCGGACATTGGGACGCGACGCTGTATTTGGTGACTATGTTGCGAAGTCCGAGCGCGCTGCGCAGCTAGTGCCCTTTGGATTCCGAAATGTCGAGATGAAGAGCAGAGGCGAAGGCACCAGCGTGCGAAACTACTCTTTCTGTCCGGCGACCCCGAAGGGGCCAAAACGCTCCTTGGTCCCTGGGGTCACTCTTTCGACGTCATCTACCGCATAGATGATCAGCTCATCAATGTCTTCTTTTTTCGATGGGAGTTGGAATCAGGAATTCTGCTCGCGGCTCTCCATCGGTTCCGAGCAACCGACTGGAAGGATAGAGAGCCGCAATTTGCGGTGCAGGTTGCCCGAGCCTACATCCTCGCAGGGCGTCAGGCGGAAATCCCCGACCTTCTGTCCAAGATAAACGACAGGTTCAACTACGCCGTGGAACGCGGGCTCCTTGCGGACGGCGCTGCCATCAGAAACCTTGTCAATAAGGGTGATGTGATGGCGGCCGTTAATACGGCCCTGCGCATCCAGAGCCCCGGTAAGCGCGTGACGGCTTTGACAATCATCGCCGAGGCTGTCGCGGGCGTTCCCGGTCTTCCAGATGAGAAGCTATTGGGTTTAGGGAGCGAATGACCAACACCCGAAGTCTGGATGGGGTTGCCAAGTGAAAGCTTTCCGGGGTGGCGCCGCTTACCGAGCTGCGACGCAAGGCACAAACGTTCAATCGTTCTTACGATGCGCGTTTCCCGAACAAGGCGCGCTTGACGATGTATTCAGTGCCGTCGATCGGCCCAATGTGCGGTGGATCTCTATCGAGATAGGGTCTCCCAATGCCATATTCCGTCCCGTTCTCGTCGATCCACTTCCAAAACAGGTCCGTCGTGATCCGTCGTTCAGCACGCGTCTCGCCCAAGGTGCTCACGACATCGGCTGCAAGCCCGTGTCCATAGCCGCCGCGCAGGCTGCCGCCGTGATATGAGCGGTCCGTTGCCGCCTTTTGGCCGCTGGCGATCGATTGCCGATAGTCATCGCGGAAGCCGCTGGTGATCCCAGGCGCTAATCCGGTATCCTCAGCTGCGCGCATGAGCCGGTAGAGCTTCACTCTGAAGCTTCGCTCCATGCCGCCGATGACGTATACCGGCATCGACATGCCCATTTTTTCCGCAGCATCCGGATCCTTCCAGCTGAAATCTTCATCGACCAGCTTGGTCCGCGTTTTTGTGACGGTCTGCTCCTTGCCCTTCTTGTTCTTGACCGTCACCTGGTAGCTCTCCTGCACCCTGACGGTATCGATCTTGCGCGCGCGCTCGTACAACGACCAGAGATATTGGTCGACGCAGTCCTGCGAGAGCAAGCACTCGTCCTTAGCTGCGGGCAGGCTTACGTCAGGCAGGCTCACATTGGGCGGTCTCACGTTCGCGTCCGATGGAGTAACAGACGCGAGCTTGAACCCAGCCTCAGCGGGCGTTGTATCCTGCTGAGCCACCGCATCCGGCTGAGCGACGACCGGCAGCACGGGAGCGGCAGCCGGCACAACAAGGGCGGCGCGGGCCACCCGGTGAGCTGGCACTGATTCGACACCTCGATCAAAATTCGCGAACCCGGCATAAACCAGCGATGCCACGCTGCCCCACACGAAGCAGTGAATCCCAAGTCGAAGTCTCATGGTCTCCCCCACCTCGTCCCCGCTGATCTATAGCAAACAAAATGGCACACGTGGGGCAATGCGACAATGGGCTATCCGATAGTCATGCCAAGTCGGGACTGCCCAAGTCGGGACTGCCCAAGTCGGGACTGCCCAAGTCGGGACTGCCCAAGTCGGGACGGCCCCGAGGGCGCCCATCGCCAAGACCCATTTGTAAGGGGAGCGCCGTCGTGCCATGAACCGACATGCGCCCCCTATCGCATAAGCGCCAGACTGAGTTAGCCTGATAACCTATGAGGACGAACCTTGAGGGCGGACCTCTCTAGTGTCCGCCCGTCCCGCGACGGGTGGGGCCTAGCGATCAGCCCACGGCCGCCGGCTTCCTAGGCGGACCTCGCATAGCGCGCGAGACGCGCGTGAACGCGCTTATGTTGTCCGCCCGGCTCTCGACGGGTACGGTCGAGCAATCAGGCACCGAACCGTTGCTAGGACAAGCTGGGCCGGAAGTGCCCTCATCATCCTATCGTTCGGAGCTTGCTGGTCGCCGGGCGGACACAAGAAGGGTCCGCCCCTACGCAATTCCACACGCCTCGTTTATCCGATGGCCTTCTGCGGATTGGTCCTCGTCGAGAGCTCAGAATGCTGTCCTAAATCCAGCGTGTTGCGCTCAAGCCAATGATGTAATACATTTATCAAATGAAGACCTTGACCGTCCGCCTGCCCGAGGCGCTGATCGCGCAAATCGAATCCGAGTCACGCCGCCGCAAGCTGTCGAAGTCCGACGTGGTGCGTGAACGATTGACGCGCGAGCCGCGATCCAATGAGGAGCAACCCAACACGCTCGATACCATTGCCGACCTTATTGGTTCGGTCGACGGGTTGCCGTCTGACATGAGCGCACGCACCAAGAGTTACCTGAAGGCGACCCATTATGGCGCCAAGCGTCCTCGTTGATACAGGCTTTCTTGTCGCGCTGCTTAACCGCACCGACGGCAACCATCGCTGGTCCGTTGCCGAAGCTGCGCGCCGGCCGCCGCCGTGGGGAACCTGTGAGGCAGTCCTGTCGGAAGCATTCCATCTGCTTGGCAGTCCCGGCGGACAAGGCCTTATCTCTCTGCTCCGCCGTGGCGCCGTCCGCTGCGTCTTTCGATTTGGCGAAGATCTCGACGCTGTGCTCAAGCTGTCAGAGAAATACGCCGGAGTTCCGATGAGCTTTGCCGATGCCTGTCTTGTCCGCATGACGGAGACGTTAAACGATCCTATGCTTCTGACCACGGACTCCGATTTCCACATCTATCGGCGGCACAGCAGGCAGACCATTCCTTGCGTATTGCCGCGCTAATCCAAGCTGGCTTCAGTTTGCTCGACCATGCATGTCATGTGCTTGATGTTCGATTCAATGCGGTAGCCGGCGCCAACCCTATTCCGCCTTCACGTTCGCGAATTTGACCACCTTCGCCCATTTCTCGGTTTCCTCGGCCAGGAGCATTCCGAAATCCGCCGGCGGACCGCCCAGCACCGTCCCGCCAAGATCGCTGAGCTTCGCCTTCAATTTGGGTTCGGCGAGCCCTGCGTTGCACGTAATAGAGTGGTTGCGTTCGATCTGATTGCCAAGGCTCGTGGCATCGGCGTGCCAGACACCGACGGGCAACGAGAATGGGTTGTGGAATTTGCGACCTCGTTTAAGGCCGGAGCGCGCTAAGTTGCCCCTTCCACACGACAGGGCGAGCGATGTAACCTCAAGGCAGACGCGGTGCCGGCCGCAAGCATCGCCTCGGCGGCGGCCGATTCTGGTGCGACGATCTTGTCACGCAGATCTTTTGGCGCCGACAGCATTCGTATTCCAAGAGGTGCGCACGACGCGCATTGACATCACAGGGAGGACACCATGCGTTTTCGTTTCTTGATTGGTGCGACCGCGCTTGCGGTAGCGCTGCTGGCGATGACGATTGACGGCGCTACGGCTGCCGACGACACCAAATATCCCGACCTCAAGGGCCAATGGCGGCGCGCCACCAACACGGGCCTGCTCGCCGGCGGCGCCGGGGGACTTCGCTACGACGACAGCAAGCCGCCCGCCAACACGCCCTCGCTGGGACAGGAACCGCCGCTGACGCCGGAATATCAGGCCATCTACGAGGCGAACCTTGCCGACATGTTGAAGGGCGGCCAGGGCATCGACCCGACTTTCTCCTGCGTTGCATCCGGCATGCCGCGCATGATGATCGGCTATTCGCCACTGGAATTCGTGGTCACGCCGGAAACCACCTACATTCTCATGGAACGCGACCACGACCACTTCCGGCGCATCCATACCGATGGACGCGACTTCCCTGCCGGCATGGCGGACAATCCGCAGTTTTCCGGTTATTCCATCGGCAAATGGCTCGATGAGGACGGCGACGGTCGCTACGACACGCTTGTCGTTGAGACTCGCGGCATCCAGGGTCCCCGCGTCTTCGACGCGACCGGCATCCCGCTGCATGCCGACAACGCGACCATCGTCCAGGAGCGCATTTATCTCGACAAAGCCAATCCGAACCTCCTGCACGACGAAATCACCACCATCGACCATGCGCTGACCCGGCCCTGGGTGGTCAAGAAGACCTTCCGGCGCATCGTGTCCGATAAGCCGATCTGGTTTGCCCACAGTGTTTGCGGCGAAGGCAATAATCATATCGGCATCGGTGATGAAGTCTATTTCCGCAGCGCCGAACGCATGCTGATGCCCGCGAAGAAGGACCAGCCACCGCCGGATTTGCGTTATTTCAAGCAATACAACAAGTGATATCGGGCTCGCACTCTACAAAATAAATCACTCTGCGTCAGAGTGTGGATGCCCGCGAGCGTGATCACGAAATCTGCGGTCGTGTTGCCGGTCGCGTCCGCGCGAACAATCGTGTTGCCGCCGACGACCGACCACGTGACCGTATTTGCAATGACGGCCGTCGTCGCCGCGGCATTGAATGCGAAATCCTGATTTCCGGTGTGGCCAGTCGCCGTGTTCGCATCAATGGCGAACAAATCGATCTTATCGACCCCTTCCTGGAAGTCCTTGATGACGTCCTGGCCCGTTGTCGCTACGGTGCTATCCTGTATCGCGGTATAAACAAATTTGTCGGCGTCGAGGCCGCCGGTCAACGTATCCTTTCCGGCGCCGCCTGTAATAGTGTCGGCACCAGTCCCGCCCGTAACCACGTCATTGCCGGCACCACCCAGCAAAGCGTCGCCAAAGTTTGACGCCTTGATCGTGTTACCGCTGAGCCCATTGATAGCGCCGATGCCGGTCCCTGTCACATTGGTGAGACCGCTGAAATCGAAGGTGTTCGCGGCGGATGTGCCATTCACGCCCGCACCGTTGCCCTGCCACACTTCGATGGACGACGACGTCGCGTTGAACCCCGCCAACGTAACAGCTACAGATCCGAGCACTTGAATCGTATCACCGTCGTTGCCGCCGTTGAAGACGTCGGTTTGAGCCTCGGTGCCGACAATTTGGAAGATGTCGTTGCCAGCGCCGCCATTATAGGTGTCTTTTCCGGTCCCGCCGTTCAGCGTGTCGTTGCCACCGAGGCCGCTCATGGTGTCATTGCCGCCGAAGCCGTTGATCGTGTCGTCGCCCGCTGTCGGAAACACGCCGCCAATACCGTGAGTCGCATCGATAGTGTTGTTGGCACTCGTGCCGTTGATAGTGACGCCGGACTGCGGCGGTGGCGACGATGATGCATACCGAATCGATTGCGCAATTGTGCCAGAACCGGTCGTCGAGATGACAGCCTCATATTGACCGTTCGTAGTCTGGGCAGCGTTCTCATCAAATTGATTTATCGCCCAAGGACCTGCAACATGATCGAGGAGCCGGCTGAGTTGAAAATATTGATCGGTGCCTCCGCCGCCGCTCGGATCGTTCAACATTGCGGTAAAGAGATCAACGATCGCACTGTGAGAACTACCCAGCACATCAATGGCTTCGTCGGCCGTCGTAGGCGTGAAATCATTGTTTTCGAAGTGAGAACTGTTAGCGTCGTGAAACGCCCAGGAATACTGCGAAACTTGCGCAAAATTCACGCCACCCGCACCACCCGGGTTATAGCCGCCCGATATATCTACCGCGGGATCCAATGCAACGATCGTATTGACGCCGCCGGCGATCTGCTCGGCCATCTCGCCGGCAATGTATGCCCCAAAGCTGTGCCCGATGAGATTGAGATTGGAGCCCGAGAAGCCACTGTTCGCCAGCGCCGCGGCCGCCCAGCTCGCGATCAGGGGAATGCGATCCTCTGCATCAAAGGGGTCTAGAACTCCCGTTCCGGCGCCTACAGACCAATCGAGGACCAGTATCTGATCCGATGGACGTTGACTTTGGATGGCAGCAACGAGAGCGCTAAATCTTTCCGGACTGCTGTTCCAGCCGTGGATAATGATCCACGTGGGCTGGTTTGGTCGATAGCCGCCCCATCGGTTCGCTGTAAGGAAACGGGGAATGAGAAGCTACCATCCAAAATCGTGCCGCTGATGACGGCGGGATCAGGAACATTGCTCTGGACAATGCCGTTTGACGCGGGTGTCGCGATAGCAGCAGCGCCTACGTTCGACAGATTGACCGCAAAATGTTCGCGGAACCCCTCATCGACGATATTGTGGACAACGTTGAGCGTGCTGCCGATGGTGTCGCCCGCCCCCCAGGCCGGAGTACCGCTGGTTATCCGGCTGAAGTCAGAAGCATCCGGGCTCTGATTGACGTCGATTGCCCATTGCTCCGGCCAGCTTCCGTTCGCGTCCCCGCTGCCGTAATGATTGGGCCAGAACCAGTTGCCCAACCGAGTCATCGCGTTGGTGGGTAGTGTAGGCATCGCATCCGCGCCTCAAAGAGATTCATCCGGAATTGGATGAAATAAATTATGTGCGATTGTCCTATCCAAGTCCACCGCTCTTGATGTTGGACAGTTCGATAGCATTTTAACCAAAATGAAAAGTTTTGATTCGAATCCGCTGTGGAGCTTCCCACTGCCTACTCTGCCTTCACATTGGCGAATTTCACCACCTTCGCCCATTTCTCGGTTTCGTCGGCGAGATGCTTGCCGAATTCCGCGGGTGAGCCGATCAACGCGGTGCCGCCAAGGTCGGCGATTCTCGCTTTGATCTTGGGGTCGGCGAGCGCCGCATTGATTTCCGCATTGAGCCTGCCGACGATGTCGCTCGGCGTATTGCGCGGCGCGACGATGCCGTACCATGAACTCGATTCGTAGCCGGGCACGAATTCGCCAATGGTGGGAATGCCGGGCAGCGCCTCGTTCTGCTTCGCCGTCGAGATCGCAAGCGCGCGCAACTGGCCAACCCTGATATGCTCGATCGTCGCCGGCAAGCTGTCGAAGCCGACCTCGACTTGCCCGGCGATCAGATCCACAAGCGCAGGCGCGTTGCCGCGATAGGGGACATGGACGAGATTGAGACCCGTCATGGCCTTGAACAACTCGCCCGCCATGTGGCTTGCCGTTCCGGTGCCTGCCGAGGCGTGATTGACCTTGCCGGGGTTGGCTTTGACATAGGCGATGAATTCCGGCACCGAGCGCGCCGGAAACCCGGGATACACCACCAGGACATTCGGCACGCGCATAATGCCTGCGATCGGCGCGGTGTCGCGCAGGAAGTTGAAGGGGAGCTTGTCGATCAGCGAGGCATTGACCGTGCTCGCCGGCGCAATGGCCAGGAGCGTATAACCGTCCGCCGGTGCGCGCACGACGACTTCGGTTGCTATAACGCTGCTGGCGCCAGGACGGTTCTCGACGATGAATTGCTGCCCCAACCGTTCCGACAGCCACTGCGCCATCATCCTGGCCGATATGTCGGCAGAACCGCCCGCCGCATAGCCGACCAGTATGCGCACCGGCCGTGCCGGGTAGGCTTGCGCCCAGGCGCGGCGCGCAAACGAGGGCGCAGCGACCGCCGCGCCAGCCAGATGCAGAAACCGACGACGAACGAGGCTCATGTTGCACCTCCATGATATGCGGCCGCCAATGCCACCGGGGCTCGGGGGCGTGGGCAGCTGCTGCCATTGTATACCATTCCGCCGAGCCCTTGCCGCCGCGCTCCAAATATCGCACGCTGGGTTCAACGCTATCACGGCGCTTACGGCGCAGGGCGCTTGCGGCGCTCGCCGACAAAGTTTCGAGCAGGGAGGATCACATGACGGACAAAGGTTTCGGCCGGCGCGATTTTCTAAAGGGCGCGGTCGTCGGCGGTGCGGCGGCCGCCACGGCGGCGCCTGTCGTCCTGTCTGTGCAAGCACAAGCCCAGCAGCCCGCAGCAACGCCGGCTTCCGGCTACGCCTTCCTCAATCTCGATGAAGCCTCCTTCGTCGAAACGCTGGTCGACCACATGGTGCCGGCCGACGAGCTTTCTCCCAAGGGCACAGATATCGGCATCAACATCTATATCGACCGTGCGCTCGCCGGCGCCTGGGGCAAGGGCGACCGCCTCTATATGCAGGGACCGTGGAAACCCGGCGTGCCGAGCCAGGGCTACCAGTTGCCGCTGACACCGTCGCAACTCTATCGCGCCGGCATCGCGGCAACGAATGCCTATTGTGGCAAGACCTTCAATAAGCCGTTCGATGCTCTCACCGAGGCTCAGCGCGAGGAAGTGCTGCAGGGCCTCGCCACTGCCAAGATCACCTTCGAGAGCGGCCTGCCGGTGCGCGCGTTCTGGACCATGGTCTATCAGACCGTGGTCGAAGGGATGTATTCCGACCCGATCCATGGCGGCAATCGCAACAAGGCCGGCTGGAAACTGATCGGCTTCCCGGGCGCGATTGCGGTGCATCGCGAGAATGTCGAGAAATTCAGGGACAAGCCGTTCCCGAACAATCCGGTCAGCATCGCGGACATGAGCTAACGGGAGCGCATCATGGTAACCAAACTCAAGGAAGTCGATGTCGTTGTCGTGGGCCTGGGCTGGACCGGCGGCATCCTGGCGAAGGAACTCTTGGAAAGCGGATTGAAAGTGGTCGCGCTCGAGCGCGGCGCCAACCGCACCACCGACAAGGACTATGCGGTGCCGATCGTGCGTGACGAATTGCGTTTTGTCGTGCGCCACGACCTGATGCAGGACACCGCGCGTGACACGCTCACGATCCGCAACAACCCAACGCAAGAAGCGCTGCCGATGCGGCGGCTTGGTTCGTTCCTGCCGGGCGAAGTGGTCGGCGGCTCCGGCGTGCACTGGAGCGGCCACACCTGGCGGTGGACCGACATGGAATTCAAGATCCGCAGCCTCTACGAGGAGCGCTACGGCAAGAGTTTCATTCCCGCCGACATGACGATCCAGGACTGGGGGATCACCTACGACGAACTCGAACCCTATTACGACAAGTTCGAATATACGGCCGCGATTTCCGGCAAGGCCGGCAATCTAAAGGGCCAGATCGTTGAAGGCGGCAATCCGTTCGAATCCCCCCGCGCGCGCGAATATCCGCTGCCGCCGCTCACGACGATCCTGGCAAGCCAGATGTTCGCGGATGCCGCAAAGAACAACGGCTACCATCCCTTCCCGCGACCGACTTCGAATGCGTCGCGCGCCTATACCAATCCGGACGGATCGAAGTTCGGCGCCTGCCAATATTGCGGCTATTGCCAGCGCTTCGGCTGCGAGGCCAATGCCAAGGGTTCGGCGCACATCACCGTGATCCCGATCGCAATGCGCAACCCGAATTTCGAATTGCGCACGCATTCCTGGGTCACGAAAGTGCTCAAGGATTCGACCGGCAAAAAAGTCACCGGCGTCACCTATACCAATGTGATGACGGGCGAGGAATTCGAACAGCCCGCCAGCATTGTGCTCCTCTGCGCCTACGCGATCAACAATGTGCACCTGATGCTGCTATCGCAAATCAGCGAGCCTTATGATCCAGTCACGCAAAAGGGCGTGATCGGCAAGAATTATTGCTACCAGACCGGTGCCGGCGCGACCCTCTTCTTCGAAGGCCGCCACTTCCATCCCTATATGGCGGCGGGCGGTTCGAACGTCACCATCGACGACTTCAACATCAACCTGGGTTTCGATCGCGGGCCGCACGGTTTCGTCGGCGGCTTCAGCATCGGCTCGGGCTACAATACGGCGCTGCCGATTGGATATCGCCCGGTGCCGGGCGGCACGCCGCAATGGGGCAAGGCCTGGAAGGCTGCGACCGCGAAGTGGTACGAGACCGCTATGAACATCGGCGCCAGCGGCAGCGTCATGGCGAACCGCTACAATTATTATGATCTCGATCCGACCTATCGCAATGCGTTCGGCCTACCGCTGATGCGCATGACGTTCGACTACAAGCCGAACGAACACAAGATGGGCCAGTTCGCCGCCGACACCATCAACCGCATTGCGCGCTCGATGAATCCGACGCGGCTCAACCAGGCCAATGCACGCGTGGAACCGTGGACAGTCGTGCCCTATCAATCGACGCACAATACCGGCGGCACCATCATGGGCACCAATCCGCGCGAGAGCGCTTTGAACAAGTACCTGCAGAACTGGGACTGTCACAACCTGTTCGTGGTCGGCGCCAACGTGTTTCCCCATAACTCATCGTATAATCCGACCGGTCCGGTGGGCGCACTCGCCTATTGGACCGCGGATGCGATCAAGCGTTATGTCAGAAATCCGGGCCCGCTGGTGCAAGCATGAGTGTGAGCATGAGGTCGATGATGAGAATAAAGTTGGTTTCCCCGATTGCGTTCGCTCTCACGTTCTCGATTACTTTCCTGACCGCGGCCAGCGTTGCGCAAGCACAAGGTGACGCCGTGCGCGGTGAAAAGAAATTCGAGGAATGCGCCTCGTGCCATTCCGTCGAACGCGGCAGCAATGGGGTCGGGCCCAACCTCGCCGGCCTGTTCGAGCGCAAGGCCGGTGCGCTTGACGACTACCGGTATTCGCCGGCTCTCAAGCGCAGTGGGCTCACCTGGACGGCGAAGAACGTGGATGAATTCATCGCCGATCCGCAGAAACTGGTGCCGGCCAACCGCATGCCCTACGCGGGCATGCCGAACGCAGCCGAACGCGCGGACCTCATCGCGTATTTGCAGAAGGTGGCGAAGTAGCGTGGTAGGCCGGCTCGTAGCCCGCATGAGCCAGATCGCGTTCTTCACGCGAGATGGCGACATGCGGGGCCGGCGATCCCGGATATCGCGCCCCTAAAGAAAGAAGGGGCGCTCATCCGGGCTACGATCCTTAATCTTAACCGAGGTAATCACACTCGGTACTTCTTCTCCATCGCATCGAACTCATCCTTGCCCACCAGGCGCTGGCGTTCGGAGAAATCGACTGCCAGCGCGTTGGCTGCGCCCACCTGACCGTCGCGGCGCAAGACGCCAAGGGCATGTTGCATGCCAAACAGCGACGCCTGCAGCGCGAGGTTGGCGTAGAGCACGCAAGCAAATCCCAGCTCCTTGAGTTTCTGGTTGGGCAATTCGGGCGTGCGGCCCCCCAGCACGATATTGACGATCTGCGGCCAGGGCAGCTTGCCGATGGCGGCGATCTGTTCGGGCGTTTTTGGCGCTTCGATGAAGGTCATGTCGGCGCCGGCTTCCCGGTACGCGTGCGCGCGGTCCATCGCGGCCTCGAAGCCGTCCGTTGCGATCGCATCGGTGCGCGCCACGATGATGAGGTCGCGGTCGGTGCGGGCATCGGCGGCGGCCTTCACCTTGGCCACCATCTCGGCCGATGGGATGACTTCCTTGCCGTCGAAATGCCCGCAACGTTTTGGAAAAACCTGATCCTCGATCTGGATCGCGTCGGCGCCGGCGCGTTCGAGGAGTTTGACAGTCCGGATCATGTTCATGGCATTGCCGAAGCCGGTATCGGCGTCGACCATGAGGGGGCCCGCAAATACGTCGCGGATGGCCGCGACGTGGTCGGCAAGTTCGCTTAAGGTCACCAAACCATTGTCGGGAATGCCGAGATACGTGTTGGCGATGCCGGCGCCGGTGATATAGGCGGCCGAAAAACCGAGGTCGGCCGCCACCCGCGCGGCCAGCGCATTGCTCACGCCCGGCAGGATGATGGCGGCGGCGGGCTTGAGCAGAACACGAAAATCGCGGCGGGTGGACGAAGAGGGCATAGGGACCTCGCTTTGTTGATGCCGGCTTATAGCCGCTGTTGCGTCCCGGGGTATAGATAACGAATAATGGCGAGACGAAAACGTGGAAGCAGGGGACCATGGCCGACATTCCAATGACCTTTGCATGCGGGCTCTATGACCGCGTGCTGGCCCTCTATACGGGCGATGCCAAGCCGCACGGGATCGATCTCAATTTTCTCGCCATCGACAATCCGCGCGAGATTTTCGATCGTATGGGCGGTGAGCACGAATTCGAAGCCTCCGAAATGTCGGCTTCCGATTTCATTCGCAGCCACCTGCAGGGCAACTGCCCCTTTGTCGCCCTCCCCGTCTTCATCTCGCGCGTTTTTCGCCATGGCCATATCGCGGTCGACAAACGAGTGATCAAGTCGCCGAAGGATCTCGCCGGCAAACGCATCGGCGTGCCGCAATATTCGATGACAGCCGCGATCTTCATCCGCGGCCTCTTGATGCACGACCACGACGTCGATCTCTCGGGCGTGACCTTCGTCGAGGGCGCGCTCAACGAAGCCAACCCCCACGGCAGTCCGACCCGGCGGCCCTTCGCCAAGCCGATAAGGATCGAGGCCAACAATAGCGGGCGCTCGTTGAGCGAACTGCTGGAAGCCGGAGAAATCCAGGCGACGATCGGCACCGGCCTGCCCGACGCCGTCAAGCATGATCCGAACATCGGCCGTCTGTTTCCCGACTATCGGGTGCGGGAGAAGGACTATTTCAAACGCACACGCATCTTCCCGATCATGCATCTCATCGTGGTGCGGCGCGACATCTATGAACAGCATCCCTTCGTGGCGACGAGCCTTTTCAATGCGCTGTGCGACGCCAAGGCAATCGCAGCCAAGAAAATGCGATACCCCGGCACGCTCCGCTATATGCTGCCCTGGCTTGCCGCCGAGATCGAGAAAATGGACGAAGTTTTTGGGGCCGATGCATGGCCATACGGCGTCGATGTCAACCGGCCGACGCTGGAAGCGCTGATGCAATATATGGTCGAACAGGGATTGATCGCGCAGGCCGTGCCGATCGATTCATTGTTCGCACCGATCTACGGGCAGGAAGCCAAGCCGTGACTGCAGAAACCTCGTAGCCCGCATGGAGCCAAACGCGCGCACTTCGCGCGGTTTGGCGCAATGCGGGACAAACCTCGTAATGTTGCGAGAATCCCGGATGGAGTGCCAAATCGCGCAGAGCGATTTGGCACTCCATCCGGGCTACAATCATCAACACAACGCCAATGGGGCAACACGACGATGAAACTTGCAAGCTATGTCGCGAACGGACAAAACGCGTTCGGTGTCGTCAGCCATGATGGCGTGATCACGCTCAATGCCCGTCTTGGCGCTTCGAGCCTGCGCGACGCGCTGGCCAAAGACTTGCTGGGCAATATCCCCGCGGCCATCGCAGGCGCCAAGCCGGATCACCTCCTCAAGGACGTCACGTTCCTGCCCGTCATTCCAGACCCCGAGCTGATCACATGCGCGGGCATCAATTATCGATCGCACGCGAGCGAAACCGGACGCGACATACCCAAACAGCCGAGCATGTTCATCCGGCGCAGCAATACGCTGGTCGGGCACGAGGGCGTCATGATCCGCCCGAACGTGTCGCAACATTTCGATTTCGAAGGCGAGTTGACGGTGGTGATCGGCCGCGGCGGAAGGCACATTCCGGTCGAGCGCGCACTCGACCATGTCGCGGGCTATACCTGCTTCGTCGACGGAAGCGTGCGCGACTTTCAGAAATTTTCGGTAACCTCGGGCAAGAATTTTCCCGGCACCGGCCCGCTCGGGCCGTGGATGGTCACCACCGACGAAATTCCCGACCCAGCCAAGCTTACGCTCGTGACGAGGCTCAACGGCCAAGAAATGCAGCGCTCCGGCACTGATCTCTTGATCTATTCGATCCCACAGATCATTTCTTTCTGCTCCAATTTCACGCCGCTCTCACCCGGCGACATCATCGCCACCGGCACGCCGGAAGGCGTCGGTCATCGCCGCAACCCGCAGGTCTGGATGAAGCCCGGTGATGTGCTCGAAGTCGAGATCACCGGCATCGGAACATTGCGCAACCACATCGTGGATGAGAAGTGAGGCGCGTGACCACCGACGTACTGATTATCGGGAGGGACTCCGACACATTCGCTGCGCACCTGCGCCCCCTGTTTGCGAGGGCGCGGTTTCATTGCGGCCGCGATGCCGCCGAGGCGCTCGCGCACTGCGCGCCTTGCGAAATCCTGATCATCCGAACGGATGAGATTTTTGCCGGCCTCGTCGACGCCATGCCGAAGCTCAAGCTGATCCAGGCGCTCACCACCGGCACCGATCACATTACGGCGCTGCCGAACCTGCCGCCCAATATCGTGATCGCGGCCGCGCGGGGTTTTCATGGACCGCAGATGTCGGAACTGGCGTTCCTGTTCATGCTCGCCTTCGCGCGCAAATTTCCGGCTGTGCTCGAAAGTCAAAAGCAGAAGCGTTGGGATCGCCGCGAGCAGCGCCTGCTCGCCGGCAAGACCGCCGTCCTGCTCGGCGTCGGCGCCATCGCCGAAGAACTTGCCCGGCGCTGCCAGGTGTTCGGCATGCGGGTCCTGGGTGTCAGTGGCGGGCGAACATCGGCACCCGGCTTCGATGCCATTCATCCCCGCGAACAAATTTCGCAAGCCGCGGCGCTCGCCGACTTCCTCATCATCCTGGCACCCTACACACGTGAAAACCATCACCTCGTCGACGCCAAAGTGATCGACGCCATGCCGCCGCATAGCGTGCTCATCAATATCGCGCGCGGCGGCGTGCTCGATGAGGAAGCGCTCCGGCGCGCTCTCCTGGAGGGCCGCATCGCGGGCGCAGGCCTTGATGTCTTCCAGACCGAACCGCTGCCGCCGGCGAGCCCACTCTGGGATACGCCCAATGTTCTCATCACCTCGCACGTCGGCGGCGTGGCGGAGAACTATGCCGAACAGGTGATGCCGCTTCTGGTCGACAACCTGCGTGCCTTCATGGCAGGTGAGATCGACCGGATGAGCTACATCGTCAAAATCTAGACCGCAAGGAATCCATCATGGCTGCCATCGAACGCGTCGAAACCCCGATTTCCTTGGGTGAGTTGGAGCGGCGCTGGGCGTCCGTGCGCAAGGAAATGGAGGCACGGTCGATCGACGCGCTGATCATGCAGAACGCGAGCGACTGGCTGGGCGGCTATGTCAAATGGTTCACCGACGTGCCGGCGCACAACGACTATCCGCGCAACGTCATCTTCCATCGCAACGACTTGATGACGGTCGTCGAAATGGGTCACAAGGACCGCCGCGATCGGCTCGATGGCAAGGACCCGCTCAATCCCGGTGTCGGTGAGATGATTGCGAGCCCCTCGTTCTTCTCTGTTGTCTACACTCACGAATATGACGCAGCCCTCACCGCACAGGAACTCAAACGGCGCAACTACAAATGCGTCGGCTGGGTCGGCCGTGGCCGCCTGCAATATGATCTCGTGCGCGTGGTCGAGGAGCAAGTGTCCGATACCAAATTCATCGACGCGTCCGACCTGGTCGACGGCATCAAGGCGATCAAGAGCGATGAAGAGATTGCGCTCATCCGCCGTGCTGCCGCCATGCAGGATGCGCAATGGGCCAAGCTCATGAACAAGGTCAAGCCCGGCATGCGCGACAGCGAGATCACGGCGCTTGTCCTATACGAGGGCGAGCTGATTGGTAGCGAACAGGGCCTGTTTCGTTGCTCTTCTGCTCCGCTCGGCGAACCCGCGATCCTGCGCGGCCGGCATTACCAAGGCCGTGTCATGCGCCAGGGCGACTACATGACGCTGCTGATCGAGAACAACGGACCGGGTGGTTTCTATGCCGAGCTTGCGCGCACTTTTGTGTTCGGCAAGGCGAGCCAGGAATTGCGCGACGCCTTCGCGGTCGTCTGCGACGCGCAGAAATTCTCCGTGGCCAAGCTCAAGCCCGGCGCCTCATGCGCGGAGATCTATGCGGCACACAATGATTATATGCGCAGCCGCGGCGCCCCGCCGGAACTGCGGCTATATGGGCATAGCCAGGGTTACGACCTGGTCGAACGGCCGCTGTTGCGTTCGGACGAGCCGATGCGTCTTACCGCCAATATGAACATGGCGTGCCACCCGGGATTTTTCAGCAAGACCAATTTTTCCTTCATCTGCGACAATTTCCTCATAAAGGCCGATGGCACGGCCGAGCATCTGCACAAAGCCGAGCAGAAGATTTGGGAGTTGTGAGGGACAATTAAGAAATCCGAGCTCCGTAGGGTGGGCAAAGGCGCGCACGCAGTGAACCCAATGCAAACTCCAGACGTTCGTGAGCGCGCCGTGCCCACGCGTCTTTCGCTCGCCGATATCCACGAAGGCATCGAATTCGATTGAATCACCGTTTCTTCGCAGTGCGTTTCTTTATCACCTTCTTCTTTCCTGCCTTCGGACGTGGCGGCAGTTCGCCGGCCTTGGTGAGCCGCGTGACCCAGTATTCCCAGGCGCGGCCCATGGGGCGTTCGCGCAAGCTGTAGTCATGCGCCATGGCGGCCTCGCCTTTGCTCAGCGGCGTCACGGTGCCGAGCATGCGCGAACGTAGTAGCAGCTCGGCATTGCGATGCGAAAAGATCGAGCGGAACACCACTTCCTGCAAATTCTTTCCAACCACCGTCGCGCCATGGCGGCGCATCAGCACCATGGCGTGGGGCCCGAGCGTGCGTGCCAGCGAGGCTCCGTGCGCCGAGGTTGTGAGTACCATAGGGGTATCGCCGAACTCATCGGCGCTGTCCCAGAACGGCACCTTCGCCCCCATGGTGGCGCCGAGCCCCATGATCGGCACCAGTTCGACGCCGGTGACGCAGAACGGCAGCACCGCCACCGAATGATGATGACACACCGCGTTGACGTCCGGCCGCGCCTTGTAAATCTCACCGTGAATGACGCATTCCCCATAGGGCGGGATGTCGCTCGGAACGACCTTCTCGGAATCGAGCGTGAATTCCAGGATATCGGAGGGCTCGACCAGTTCAGGGCTGCGCGAGCGCGCGAGCAAATAATGGTTCGGATTGTCGGGGTGGCGCACGCTGATATGGCCAAAGCCGTCGAGCACGCCCTCATAGGCGACGATGCGGTTGGCAAGCGAAACAGTATAGCAGGCTTCGTCATAGGCTTTGGACATGAGGGTTCCTTTGGGAGTGCAGTCGAATGATGGGAGCGAATCGTAGCCCGGATGAAGCAGATGGCGCGTTCTTCACGCGCCATCGCGAAATCCGGGGAACGGCGTTTGTGGATCGGGTGTCCCCGCATTACGTTTTGGTGCGCAAAAAGCGCACCAAAACTCCATGCGGGCTACAAGAAACAATCACCGCGGCTTGTGCAGGATGTCGATCATTCCTTCGACATCCTTGGGCGTCATGGCCGAGGTGATGAATTTATATTGCAACGCGTCCCGCAGCGTCATGTCGAGTTCGCGAATTTCGCCGATCTGCAGCGCCTCTTTTGGAAAAAACTCATCGACGGCCTGCTTGGCGATATCGCGCGGCGCTTTCGAAAACTCCGCAAAGTAGTCGATGGCCTTCGGATTGACATAGGCCCACTCGATCGCCTTGTCGTAGACCTGCATCAGCCGCGTGATGGCGGCGCGCTTGGTCTTGAGGGATTCGACATTCGCGATGTTGACGCGGATGGTCTGGTTCTTGAGTTCGGTGGCCTCGCGCGCCCGCGCCACGATCGCGATTCGGTTCTCCTGGCGCTCACGCAGAGCGAATGGCGGCGCCGCCCAGCCGATATCGATCTGCCCGGTCATGACCTGCGTCAGCGTGCCGGGCAGCCCGCCGGTGCCGACGGGCCGCGCCTTCGAACCCGCCTGCTTGAGGAGCGAGAGCAGGACAAGGTTTGACGAAGAACCGGGCGCCGAGAACGCAATGGATTTGCCATCGGCTTCCTTGAGATTGCGGACCTTGCTGTCGGCCCGCACGTACCAGAACAGTTCGTTGGCGCCGGTCATCTGCGCCGAAATGACGCGGATGGGCGCGCCCTTCGTATAGGCGCCGATCGTTCCGAGCAGACCATTAGACATGGCGACGTCGACGCTCCCGCTGTTGATGATCTGGAGCGTCTGCCCGCCGCCTTCGGTATAGAAAAATTCAACGTCGAGGTCCGCCGCTTTGAGGAACTCTTCCTTTTCGGCAAACTCCAGGAACGAACTGTCCCAGAAGCCGCGTTGCGAAATGGCGACCTTGAGCTTGTCGGCCGCCTGGGCTGGATTTTGTGCCACACCCAGCGTGGCCGCAATCAAGGCCAGAATGCTCAAAACGCGCGTCAGCATGGGCTCCTCCTCGAATTAATTCCTTGGCGGGAGATTGCCGCAAGAGCGGTAGGGATCACAATAGGCATTGTGAGGCACCCTTCGTGAGGCCCCCCTTCATTGCCCCCCGGCGGCTTCCCCGATATATTCAATATAAGCTCCAGCGCCCCCCATTGCGGTGCGCTACGGCGGCGCTTTCCAGGGAGGGATCGATGATCAAGCGGTTGGGCATCCGGATATTGATGGCGGGCGCGGCCCTGGCGGCGCTTGCCATGACCCAAACCACGGCCTTGTCCCAGACGGTCAAAATCGGGCTGATCAACAGCTATTCGGGATTCCTGGCGCAAGCCGGCGACCAGATGGAGAAGGGCATCACCCTCTACATCAAGGAGCACACCAAGGATCTGCCGCCCGGCGTTCGGATCGAGATCGTCCGGCGTGACGACGCCACGGCACCCGAGGTCGGTCGGCGCGTCGCCCAGGAACTCATCACGCGCGACCGCGTCCAACTTCTGGTCGGCGTCGTCGGGTCGCCGATCGCCGCCGCCATCGCGCCTTTGACGGCGGAGGCAAAAATCCCGTTTGTCATCACCAATGCGGCCGGCACCGGCATCCCGCGCATCTCGCCTTACGTGGCGCGCGTGTCCTTCACGCTATGGCAGCAGGCCTATCCGCTGGGCAAATGGGCTGCCAAGCAGAACTGGAAGACCGCCTTCACGGCAGTGAGTGATTTCATCCCCGGCCACGACGCCGAAGGCGCTTTCACCAAGGGCTGGACCGACGCCGGACTGCAGATGCTCGGCTCCGTCCGCTTCCCGACCACCAATCTCGATTTCGCGCCGTTCGTGCAGCGCGTGAAAGACGCCAAACCGGACGTCGCCTTCATCTGGCCGCCCGCCGGCAACCAGTCCACCGCGATGCTCAAGGCGGTCAAGGATCTCGGCCTGCGCGAGGCCGGCGTCAACGTGATCTCGACCCAAGACCTGGTCCCCGATGAGGAATTGCCCAACATGGGCGATGTTGCGCTCGGCCTGATCACGTCCGGCACCTATTCGAGCGCGGCGGACCGTCCCGCCAACAAAGCCTTCATCGCGGCCTGGGACAAGGAATATGCCGGCAAGGCTATTCCGGATTTCCTGTCGGCCCATGGCTGGGATGGGATGATGGCGATATTCGACCTCGTCAAGCAGACCAAGGGCAAATTCACGGGCGATGAGGCGATCAAGTTCTTCGCAAACTGGAAGACCGACAACAGTCCGCGCGGCCCCATTTCGATTGATCCCGCGACCCGCGACGTGATCCAGACCATCTACATGCGCCGCACCGAGATGCGGAACGGCAAGCTCGCCAATATCGAGTTCGACAGCATTCCAAACGTCAAGGACCCCTGGAAGGAACTCAATCCTCCGCGGTAACAGAAACGCCGTTCGATCAAATCGTGGATGGACGGGACAGTTCCGGATCAAGTCCGGGGACCCACATGGCTGTGGATAGGGCGGATCAAATCGGCCCGAATCCGCTATAGTGAACGCCAGCCGAACCACGCCGCGATAGCGGCTCACCCTTCCGGCAGCCACGACATGGACGTTTCCCTGGACAACTTTTTGTCCTCAGCGATCAGCATCGCCTTCCATGGCCTTGCTCAGGCAATGGTCCTTTACCTCATCTCGGTCGGGCTTTCGATCACGATGGGGTTGATGGGTTTCGTCAATCTCGCCCATGGGGCCTTCGCGATGGCCGGCGGCTATGCGATGACGACCCTGATGAACCGCTACGACGTTCCGTTTGTGTTTGCGGTGGCGGCGGCTGTCGCCGTCGGCGTGATCATCGGTCTCGTGTTGGAGCGGCTCCTCTATCGGCGCCTCTATGGCGGCGATGAGCTCGACCAGGTGCTGATGACGATCGGGCTGATCTTCGTGACTGTCGGCGCCGCCACTTACTTCTGGGGTCCGGTGGCGCAGCCGATGCGACCACCGGCGGCACTCAGCGGCCAGCTTGAATTCGCCTCCAGGCAGTTCCCTGTCTACCGGACATTCCTCATCTGTTGCGGCGCCGTGTTGGTCACTGCGCTGTGGCTCGGGCTCGAACGCACACGCTTTGGCGCGCAGGTGCGCGCCGCAGTCGACAACAATCGCATGGCACAGGCGATCGGCATCAACACATCACAACTGTTCGCCATCACGTTCACGCTCGGCAGCGGGTTGGCGGCGCTCGGTGGCGCGCTCGGGGCCGACCTCCTCGCCATCAAGACCGACTATGCGCTCGAAAATCTGGTCTACTTCCTGATTGTCGTCGCGGTGGGTGGCCTCGGCAGCATCCGCGGTCCATTCGTCGCGGCCGTACTTGTCGGCACGGCCGATACAGCGTTCAAATACACGGCGCCCGAATTCGGCGCTTTCTTCATCTATGCGCTGACCATGGTGCTCCTGCTCTGGCGGCCCAACGGCCTGTTCGGACGCGCATGATGGAAACACCAGCCAAGGAGACGCCATCAAAACCCGGCGATGTGCTTGACGCCTTCGCGCGACGGCATCGTTTTCGTGCGCTGGAGGTTCTTCCGTGGCTGGTTGCCGCCGCCTCGTATTTCATATTTCCTGATTATCTGGCGTTGGGTGCGCAAATCCTTGCCACGATCGTTTTTGCACTCTCGGTCGACTTGATCCTCGGCTATGCGGGCATCGTTACGCTCGGACACGCCGCGTTTTTCGGAGC
>Ga0209488_10001286_pt1 | contig 21509 bp, 21 predicted proteins | sample Rivendell_Oct201_8_FD_188349 | JGI IMG/M metagenome (GOLD analysis project Ga0209488, IMG submission 188349) | Vadose zone soil microbial communities from the Eel River Critical Zone Observatory, Northern California, USA -... | ecosystem: Environmental > Terrestrial > Soil > Vadose zone >...
TGCGTTTGCGTGGCCTCGCGGCCCCCCCCCCTTTTTTTTTCTTTTTTTTTTCTCCCATTTTCGAGATAGTGTGCTGCTGGAGGGCGGAACACGTGGGTGATGACCAAGCTCACCCAAAGGTCCAACGTCCAACTCTTGATGGTGATGTTGATCAGCCTTGAAAAATTACTGACGTAGGCACACATAGGCACGTTGCTCTTCGCTACGTTCTCAGCCGATCTCGCGAGATTCATAATACCGGTTGAGCCTGATGCTTCGTCGACCTCGAACCCCTATGAGGAAAGGGAAGGGGGGCGCTGAATGCATACCCAAGACGGACGGCTATCAAGCATCATTTCTGTGGCGATCCCACTGCGGTTACGTGCCTTGGTGATGATCTCCGTTACCCGGTTCAGAGGTATGTCCCATCTAGTCTCCCACTCCCTAAACGGATAGTACCTCAAAACTCCACACGGACCCGGAGCATTAACCACCGGACATCGCATGCAATCATGAGCATGCCGCTCATCTCATACTTACTATCACATGAATCACATGACTCCGCTCACTTTTGAGTCAAGTTATCGAGTGCTAAGTCGCAGGGAGAGACATCACAAATCAATCTGTGTCGTCTAACTGGGGGCATCTGTAACCACATAGTTGCGATCACTCAAACGTAACTGCAGTAGTCTGTCATCAGTAGTAGATGAAGTGCAGATTCGGTAAGTCCTCTCCGCCGCCTGTGATGGAAGCACTTTGTGATCGGTCGGGCCCGTGAAGGCGCTCTTTTAATGAAAAGTAGTACAGTAGCACAGTAACCCGAAAAAAAAAACTTCCGAACCAGAGAGACGTCCTCATTTGCCAAGCGTGCTGGGGCGTGCACATGGGTTTTACCCGACCCGACGCCACATCGTTACAATTGCCGATTAGCAGTACAACTGGCAACCCCCAACTGCGCACTTGCTGGCGAAAAAAGGAAGAAACACGAGGGCTAGCCGCAGCCGCGTGTTCTTTTCATTTTTCTGCACTGCCTTACTATACCATATTGCTGGCGCTTCGCCCGGGGGAGATGACTTCTTCCGCTCTTGCTGACAAGTGGATACTGTAGGTGGGGCGGGCGTCGGGGGGCATGGTGGTGTCCTCGCTTATTCACGCGGGTGCATGCTTTGATGTTGATGTGTTGGTTCTGCCGACGTACACGGGCAAAACTTGGCTTTTTTTTTACCTTTTCAGCTTCCTTGGGGGGATAACTAGCGCCATGTCGACGCTAATGTCTCTTTTCCCCGGAAATTGCGTTCCCTCGGAAATGCTTACATCCGATCCCACCGAGTCTCCAAGAGGGCAAAGACGAGGGAAAAAGGCAAATATGACAAAGCAAGTATGCCTCGGTCTCTGTCCTATGTGTTTTCTTTCTCGGGACTTGGGCACGTTCTTAGTGGCCACCTTATCAAGTGAGGTGAGTGAGTAATCCCTTGTCCCCTTGACCCTCGATGGACTTGAGCGCCTGCGCCTGCACATCACATGACCTCGACCCGCTCAAGGTCGATAGAGCGGTGCACATTTCAGAACTTGAAGAAATTAGCCCAGCACGGAGGGCCATCATCGTATCTGCAAAGAGGAAATTCCAGCTTTCACCCTCGGCGTTGAGTCGGAAAATTTGGTATTCCACAATTCAATCCAAAATAAATAAAGTATTAATAATCTGGTTTATAAGGTCGTTTCAGGATTTGTCAGGATTTAATTGAATAACTGGATTTTTACGGTACGGTGTAAAAAATAACCAGTCCTTACCAAGTGCGCTAGTCATGCTCGAGAACGCAGACACACGGACGAGTTTACGTATCGGGAATTAAACAATCAAAAAAATCAAAGCGTCATTTTGCCTTCCAACACCAAATGACGGCAAGGAAGCCTTTTTTTGCTTCTCTTTCGACTTTCCCGAAAAGGGCAAGGGGCGGCGACAAATAAATATAAGATTTTAAAAAAGAAAAAAAAAATGGAAATACGCCTGAAAGCTCTGGAGGAAAGCGCACTTAGCGAGCGAGTGCCGATCAGGTTCTTCTGGGGTCGTCCTACATTTCTCTTAACCCCACCAACTCACCGCACCGCGGGATCGAGGCCCCTCGGAATCAACCACGTGGCCCCCCCCGCCCGAACCTGTTTTTATTTTCACTTTATTTCGAAGGCCTGGCCTCATCGACACCTATTTGTCCTGTAGTAGTGTCTTTTTTTTTTGGCCCCATCCCAACCACTATATGATGACTAGACGACTGCGGCGCGAGCGCCCCTCGGACGGACGTCTCTTCGTCTTATCATCGTCTTTTCGTCTGTCTGCACGGCGTGTGCAGCCCGCCCTCCGCGGTTCCGCGTCGTCGATGCGCCCCAAGGTGTGTAACGGACGGGCTGCGTGTCAGTAGCGGGAGCTTCGCGTAGCCTTCCCTCTATCTTTGACCAATTGAGTTTGCGTGATTCCCTATCTGCCTGCCGCACGGAAATAATGAGGAAAGGAAGTCGTTACGTGGTGCGACGCGACGACGGACGTCCCAATGGTTGGTGTCGCAAGTTTGAGTCATGTGCGATATATCACGTTTCCCTGATACTTGGCAAAAGTGTCACGACGGTTAGTAGACGTCAAAGAAGAAATGAGCACACCACGAAATTGCCTGTCCGGGGACGATATTGGCCAATTGTCACCACACAATCCTCAGGAACCGGCAGAACCAGCACTATATTGAGTTGATGTCTGCCATTGCGCCCTCTATTGGCACGGCGACGGTGTGCCCACCCATCATCTGCGCAATCACGCCACATGACACGGCGATCCGTCGGCGTCTGTTATGTAAGTAGAGCCGCGGAGCCGGCGCATATGTGCGCTTTCTGTGGAGGCCTGGCCAATGATTGCGTGAACGGGCAGATGGCGGGGGGTTGCGTACACACTTTCCGGGCGACGAGGAGATTTCCGGCGTTGATGCGCATCTTGAGTTTGATCCTCGCCGACGGTGGCCATGGCGTTTATGAAACGCTAAGCCGAGCAGTTCGGGGGGCAAGGAAACATGCGAGGGACGTTGAGCAGCCATGACACTGTCATGGGCCCCATTGACCATGCGGGGCGATTGCCACCCACAACGCACGACCGTCCCTGCGTTACTAGAAAGGAAGATAGTGGATGGATTGGTGGATTATATAGGCGACCGGAAGACGATTGATTGACCGCAGTACCCGATGCCATTGTTCTGTAGCGAATCCTGCATCTCATACGTTAATTGTCTACCGAGAGATAGGAGGCGTGGATCAGAAATCGTATACCATAGTCGCTGGAATAGCGCTCAATTTCTCGTTATCAATACAGATGCGATAGTGAGACGGAGGGACATACCCAGTGGCCGCTGGGCCAGTTTTTATGCTAACATGAATAGATTACGGCCAAGGAGACGCGGTCAAGTGAGTTGAGTATCCAGAGTATACTGGCCCTGCGACCCACATCTGTGGCCCGCTTTACAAACTGGCACGTTATTGTAATAGACTGGGGCCTCGTGTTCCGAAACTGTCGGATTGACATGCGGCACAGCCTTCAGGCCCTTCCCGCCAATTAGGCGCAGAGAACTGCGAGTTGTTGGTAGGGCCGCCATTGCATTACTGTATATCTCCTCTGGCTCTTGGATGGCATCTAGGTCCCCGTATATTCGGAGGGTGCGGACTGGGGATGTGGGTTAAATAGTCGGATTGGTGACGCAGGTGCTTGCTCCGATTAGGGACCCAAAGGACAGGTGACGCTGGTCAAGGGCTTGGATTGGAAATTAAGTAGCATATCGCTGATACGAGCGTAGAGGCCTGGGCCAGATCGCGCTTCGAATGCACGTGGGAACAAACTCACCGTTCTTGCACCGAGTAATTGGAAAGTTCTGGTAGAATAAATGGTGCGTGCATGCATACTCGCGTTACTCTATCCTCGCTGCAGGACTTTCCTGGATGCTGAAGAGATACGTGTGTGCATCCACGGCTGTGTCTCGGTCTCGATTCTCCGATAAGCACGCGTGTCTTCGGCGCCCGCTAGGCATGATCCGCTATCGAGTGCGATGCGTTGAAGATACCCCGCCGCACAGCAAAAGGACATGGAATAACTATTCAGGCGCCCTCCGCGGAGGGGAGGGACAAATTAGGTGACAAGTTTTGCCAAATGGGTTCGGCGCCCGCAAACCTATTGTGTGTCGCTATGATCGACTCATCCGCCAGGGGAGAAATTATCTAGAGGGAATTCTGCATTTCGTGCGGCGCGGATGGCACGGGTACAGTGCCTGTTCCAGTGCCTCCAGTGGCGGCGGCCAGCGCTGTGGTTCTTGAAATCTGGGAAGAGGCAGGGGGCTTATTTGTGGCTCGGAGAAAAAGGTATCTTGGGACCGTGCATTTCCTGCTAGGGCACCGACTTGCGCACACGAGAATGTAGGTCCCACATATAGGGCTGGCTCTCGGGCCCGCCGTCGAGGGGTCGTATCGGCAGGTCCCGCCGGGATTTGGGGCCAAGGTGCCTTTCTATTCACTGTTCGGTTTGATATGGCGTTCCATGGTAACGACGGAAGACGGGGCAGCCACTTATGCGCGGATCTCTCAGTTCTAAAAGTATGCACTTAAAGTTCTGGCTCACTCTGAAGGCAGCTGCGTCCCAACGGCTTCGGCATCAATCTGATCCAAACCAGCGTGGACCAACCATCATAATTTCGCGTGCAAGAATATTGAAGAAACCAAGAGGAGAGCAGGGATGGAGAATTGCAAATGCTTAGCGACGGTCTACGGCATGCCTTGATGAGGGTTGGACACGCGACGTGGTGAGAAGAGAAGAGGTGGAAGAGATTAGGATGGATTGCGACGAGTTCAAAACCGAATATCTGGCAAACAGTGTTTATTCGTGATTAGTGGATGGTGGAGGGAAGATGACGATAGCTCAAAGAGTGTTGTGTGAGAGAATGTACATTCTAGGAAGGTGAGGGCAAGACGGCGAATGCCGATAACTTCTTGCCAAGGAACTGGGAGGCCGGTACAAAAAGAGAAGCGACTGGAGTGGGCGCCAATCGGATGATGAGGAAAGGCGATGCTGGATCAAAGACGGATCTAGCAACACGATTTGATGTAGCTGGAGAAGGGGATGTAGATGAGAGAACGAGAGGGGTAAGAGAGGTGAGTAAGAAGAGGGAGGAAAAGTGGGGGATGGGGAGGAGAGGACAGTAAGCGAAAGGAAGACCCGAGACCGGGGGGGCGTTTAGACGGGAAGGGCCATGGGCGGCTATCTACGGAGCTTGAGGAGTTTGAAATTAAATAAATATGTATTTGTTGTTTTGTTGACTTTTGTTGGTCCTTCGGTCTCGGTGTCTGGTCTCGCTTGGGGTCTTGGTCTGGTCTTGCCCTTGCTTGCCTTGCCTCGACTCGCTTCCCTGCCTCACCTTCCCCTTTCTAAACGCCGTGCGCTCCTTATATCTCGGCGGCTCATCTTGCCCCGTCCTTCCTAATTTCTTTCCCCTCCCCTTTTCCCTTTCCTTTCTTCTTCCTATCTCTTCCCCTCCTCATCTCGCATCATTTTCCTGTCCATCTCTTGGTACAGCCTTTGGGCCTTCATCTCCCCGTTGCCCGCCACCACAGCTTCGATCCTTTCTCATCAGGCAGTGTCATCTCTCGCGGTCTCGTAGGTCCTCACCGCATATACCCGACAATTGCCAATCTGATCCCTCCCTCCCCCAGCATTCCCCCCAGCATATAGTCCAAGCGTCAGCTATCTTACCCCCCACCCACGCTAAATACACCCGCCCTGGGCTTTAATCTCGCCTCGCTCCAATTTACTCCTTCCCTAATCATGGACGTCCCCTCATCATCTTCGTCCCTTCATCATTATGTCTCTCAGCCCACGTATCCCCATTACCCTCAGCAATCTTCAGACATCCCAGCCTCCGCACTTTTCACTCCTGACAACTTTGTCCACGCTAGCCACTATCGCCCTCAGTCTCTACCCACAGACGCTATCCCAGCATCCGACATCACCATGACCTCCATGACCCCAGCACCGCTTGAAGATGAGGATCAAGATCTCGTCCTCTTGTCCAATCTCTCCGACCTCCCTTCCTCTTCTGTACAGGGGTTCCAGAATACTCAGGAAGGCGGCGGACTTTCGCGTCCTCTGACCCACCAGGAGCAAGATCGATTAGCCAATCTCGACCGACTCAAATTTTTCCTCGCCACCGCCCCTTCAGCCTGGTCCGGTTGCACTACTATTCCAGACATGAACGCAGAACACCCCACTCACCCGAACGCCGCACATCCTGCGCTCAATCGCTTCCTCCTACCTAATCAGGAATACGTGACCTGCGTGTTCTGGAATGGGCTCTATCATATCACGGGTACAGACATCGTTCGTGCCCTCGTGTTCCGTTTCGAGGCTTTTGGTCGGCCCGTAAAGAACATGAAGAAATTTGAGGAAGGCGTCTTTAGCGATCTCAGGAATCTTAAGCCTGGCGTTGATGCGTCTTTGGAAGAACCCAAGGTTTGTTCCAAGGATTTTTCCCTCGATCATCAAGTCTGATCCTTTTATTAGTCTCCTTTTCTTGACCTTTTATTCAAGTATCAGTGCATCCGCACACAGAAGAAACAGAAGGTCTTTTACTGGTACTACCCTCTACATCTTCTCTTAACTCTCCCCTCTCTGATCAATCCCTCCTTAGGTTCTCTGTTCCTCATGACAGGCTCTTCCTTGATGCCCTTGAGCGTGACCTAAAGCGGGAGAAGATGGGTCAAGAGCCCACTACCGTCGTCACTGGCGAGCCTGCACTTTCCTTCACCTACGATCCCAAGCGATCCCTGTACGATCAATTTAGCAGGGCGCAGAAGGGTGAGGCAGACGACGACGATGCCCCTGGTTCCGATAGTGCCGATGCTGGCGCCGTCAACAAGATGATCAATCCCGCGGATTCCATAGTGGGCCGCTCCCGCGAAGATGGCTCTTCGTCGTCTGATGAGCGCTCCGGCGAGGATGCCCGCCCACGTGCAGGCCCCAACGCAGCTTTCCTTGCAATGTTCTGTTTACCCGAGGGCTCGCCCACCTACAAGCGCCGACGGCGGCGACAGCCCAAGATGACCCGCAAGTCCTCCGAGGATATCTCCGATAACGCTTCCAGCGTCGGTAGTGTTCGACAGTCCTTGGATGAGAACCAGGTTGCGCCAAGTGTTGGGCATATAATGGGCCTGTCCAAGAATGCCTCCGATGTCTTCCTTGCTCAGGCTAATCCTCGTCGATTCGGATTTTCGAGTTCGATCAGTCATGGACACGTTGGTCATCGTCCAGGATCGTCCAGCTTTCCGGAGAACATAATTATGACGGGTGCCTCTAACCCTGTTTCCAACGGTTTCGGCCTTCCCTCGGAAGTTGATGGAATCCCGCGTCATCCTCAAAGGCAGAATACGTTTCCCCTGTACGAGTCGCAGAGGACAAGCCTCGGTCACACATCTCAACCGCAGGGGTTCCACACTTCGACGTCTTCACCATACGTGCTTTCTGGCGGTTCTGCCTCCCACTCCTCTTCCAGCCTCCCCGCCCCATCGCAAAAAGTGAAGGCCTTTTCGTGCCCGTTGTACTCGTGTGGTCGTTTGTTCAAGCGCCTCGAGCATCTCAAGCGACATCTCCGCACACATACCTTGGAGCGCCCGTTCCCGTGTCACATCTGCCGCAAGCGTTTCTCTCGGTCAGATAACCTTACGCAACATATGCGTATTCACAATCGCCCCGGTGAAGCAGGTGCTGCGGCTTTCGATGCGGGATTGTTCGGCGATGATGAGTCAGATGCCGATAATGAGGGCCTAGACCGCCTGGACGGTGATGACAGCGACTTTGCGGTCTACGCCTCCAGTAGAATCGTTGAAGTCGAGGTTCAGGGCGAACTTCCCGAGGAAGGTCTTCTTCCATCCGTGGTGACAGCTGTGCACGGAAACCCACATGAGCAATTCCCATCAGTGATGTCCAACGTCCAGTTTGTGCATCCAAGCACGCGGGAGCAGAATGGTTATCACGCAGTAGGCACGTCATCACCCTGGACCACTCCTCTGCCGAGTCCAGGATTCCGCAGTCCAGAGGCCTCGCCTGCGCAGGTGACACAACAGATCCACGGCTCGTCAGCACATTATCATTCGTACCCCGGTAGCGTGGCTGGCTCGTATGCTCCCGTCTCCGCGCCACCCCACAAGTCCGCGTTTGATCAGCCGACCCTGTATTCTCAGAGCTTGGAACACTCGCAATCATCGGGCTCTGGTCCCATCAGGCGTCATCGCAGCGTCACACCATCAATCTCTCAGAGCGGGGAGCTCATCAGACGGCCAGTAACCGCCGCCTCCATGTCTGATTATCGTGCAGCTAGCCCTGTCCCCAGGGGTTACCATCCGTATGCGAGCGCATTGGCTTCCGGGCATGCACCAATCAGTTCAACCCGCTCCAGCCCGGCAGGCTATCACATACCTCTAGAGCCCACGCCGTTGCACCAGTCACAAATTCCACGTGCTGCGGATGAACCCGTGCAGGAAACAGTTGGCTTCGCATCAATTGCCGCTCCTTCGGTGGGCTTTGGGCTTCCGAACCCAGGCGAGCCAAGCTCGCTCGGTGGTATGTACCTGGCAGAGTCCTCGTCTACTCTTCCGGCGGACTCTTACTCCCACTCTGAACCGTTCTATCAAGCTCATGTGGCACCTGACTACTTCAGCCACGGCGAGCCCCAACGAGTTGTCATGTGAACTTCAAGTGCAATGCAAGTCATTCATCGTGACGAAGAGTACCTTATTTCCTGGGACTTGCGTAATCAATCTCGCTATTATATATCAACCCCCTTAATTTGCTCGCATCTGTCCCCTTGTGCATAATGCCATAGCCTACAATACTCTGGGTATTGTACCCCTTTAATCGTTTCTCGAGCCGTCTTCCCCCCCTCCCCCCTAATAATTGGTGGCCTCTATCTATTCACTTTCGCCCTGCGCTTGGCCGCATTTGGATCGTGTTTCTCTGTCGTCGCATCATCCCGTACATATACTCTCCGTAGCAATTACTCAAGTTTTCTTCTCATTCCCATCGATTCACGATTACGCGAGGGGCGTCGTCTGCTATGTACTGCACTATTTCCTTCATTAATATCTTTCGTTCTCTCGCTCGCTAATGCTTTCCTATCGCTTGCACACCACTGTCTTTTTACGCAACTACGCCCACCCAGCCGCGTTCGCCTCGCTCCTCACGTGTATTAACCTTTGATGATGTAGTACTTAATTCTGCCTGTTTTAATTTTCTCAACAGAGTTTTCTCTTACATCTGACGTGTTGCCTTGAAAGTCGGCAGTTATTTGGCATCCGTGCCACGTTGACAAGAGGCAACTTGATGTCATACATAGCGAAGCTTCTCTTCTCGTACGCATTTTTGTTTGTTGGCACCAGGCCCAAAGGTCCTACACACATGCACACGCGCCGAAGTCAACATATCATTCAATGATGCACCTGCCTAGAACCTTTATTAGAATTCGTGAGGTCATGTAACTCGTCAATTTGGTGGCGCCGCCACGTGGGTAAGCATCTGAGGTGGAAGGTGATGGCTTCTCCGAAATCGAATCGGTTTTTATTACACCCGACATCATGTGTCGGCGCAATTACCTACGAATCGAGTCTAGCAGTTGCCAATACGAATAATACTCGCTTCTTGGTGCCGTGCCAATTATTTCTCGTTTGGCTTATTTGCCTTTTTTTTTATCCTGACAGATCTCCCTTACTCTGATTGGACGGATTATTTCCGCCTTACGGACGCAATCAGTCATGGCGCAACGTCATCACGATTGATGGGATGAAGCTTATGGTTCAAGTTTGGCGCTGAGTGAGGCTGTGCGAATCCCTGACTGGACCCTGGCTTGTCTCTCCCCACACGCCACACATACATCGCGCAATCGTCTCCTCTCCTTAATCTTTTCATCTCTTTTTGCACCTGTCCCTGTTTCTTAACGGGGCTGTGCCGGTGTGCAATAGTAACGATGCCATGCGATGGAGAGACCCTGCGAGCGCCCGTTATGAACGACAAAGACGGCTGTGTTAGCTTAGCCAGCCACCCAACCTCTCCAACTCTAACCCAAAAAAAAATTTAAACCGGTCACGTTAACAGAAAGTTCTGTCTAACAGACCGGCGCAAAGACAAAACGACACACACACGTTCGTTCGCCGACACCAGCTACTATGATAAAAAAAGTCAACATCAACAAGGACAAATAACCGCCTGCAAATAATGGGTAAGGGGCGGACGGCGGCCTCCACCCCTTCAACAAGCTTCAATGGTTCTGGGTCCAAAACGCCAACACAATTGCCACCATCTGATGGAGGGGAGGGGTAAAGTGTGACCTGTAACGAGTTCACCCTCACGCAAATTAGTTGAAATGATTGGGTCGTCTCGCCTGCGATGCTTATCGTGATTATCATTTGCAAAATTATGGCCACCTCGTGCTTGTGTTGGACCTGGCTCCCCCTCCTCTCCCGGAAACCTCCCGAACGATTCACTCCACACGGTGTCCTGGACCATGTGTCCTAAAATTTCAGGCGCAAACTTTACCGTACCCTCTTTTCGGAAGGTCGGCGCAAACGGACTCCCTCGCATGGGTGCATGGTCAGGACGGCAAGACAATGGCGCCACTCGGGCCGAGAGTACGTGGCGAATAGATCTGCCTTACACCGCCTCAGCAAACCAAAGCAGGCAAGTCGGCATTCAGACATTTGTCCGCGTGAGCGGGGCACGATTTCATTTTCCCGTGGTCGTCTCGCTCTCATCAATCTTTTGGGCCTGGCGGTCTGGGGACCCTTTTCTTTTTTCCAACTCAGACTGAGATCGACTTGATCTCGCACGCTTGCGCGCGTGTGGCATTGGCGATGGTGCTAAGTCAATGCTGCCGTGGTTATACACTCCGCGATGCGTCGCGCGTCGGGAGCAATCGACGGAGATCACCCAGCGCCCACTGGTCACAGCTTCTTCGAAGCCTCAAACCCATCGAAGCACTCATACTCTCGCCCTGCCGAGACACCTTACACTGGGAGCGCTGCGACGGATGGGATGATGGTGATGCGCTCAGGCTCGTTCATGATGTTTCGTATCGTGAGGCCCACCAATTCCCGACGACCAAGTCATCATAATCATTAGTGCCACTCCACTCCGCGCCGCTGTAAAGCCAGTCGATTGAGGAGGAGTCATGCAATCAATCATGACCAGTGGCATCCATGGAATAATTATCCGCGCAAATCACCGGGGGGCACTGTCACTCCATCTTCATGACCGTCCCACACGTAATCCTGAAAGAGGTTCAACCACCACCGGACTTCGCCATGCTCAGCCTCATCACGGCACACGACACCTTGAATCTCGGTCTCATCGACCATCTCTGATGCAAGGCCCATGGGCACACCTTCCTCTTGCGCAATCTCCAGTGTGTTACGAGAACCGGATATGGCTAACGTTGTCCGAAGACGCGCAGAAAAAGCATGCGGCGTGTAGGTCGGTGTGTGTAGGACACGTAGACCACTTGCTCGGAAGGTACGTTCCGTGATTATTGGTTCCGTGTGCGCCGGTAAATGGGGTAGCACCTGCAGAAACTGGGAGGGAGTTAAGAGAGCTGCGAGATTAAATATACACGAGCATCAACACCCGAAGGACAACCGTGAGGAAATACGGGAGGTTTTCCTTACCTACGCCCCTTGCGCGGTTCCATCCGCCCCAGACTTCGTCCAGAGGGATAATTCCACGGTTGCCCATCATCCCGTTACCATTCTTGCCGCCGGTACCCTGCAGCACAGTTGCGAGTTCTCGTGCCAGCTGCTCGTACCACTGCTTCTCATCACGCGCCATATCGAGCGTGACGGGTACGTCGGTCATTCGTAGGCCGAGCTGTACGAGTGATGTGCGTATGAAAGTTGCCGTTTCTGGCTCCGCTTCGCCAGCCGATGCGTTAATTTCGGTCACTGTCGTCAGCCTGTCGTTCAGCTCCCCTGCGAGGCGTACCATCTCGCGCGCCTTGACCATCAGCGCATCGAGATCATTAAGCGCCTCGCTCATGTCAAGCTGTGCCGACTGCGCGGACGTCTCTACGCCACGTACGAGACCATCTAATTTTCCTTGTCAGCCAGTTACTAGGAACGAATGAACGAGCGAGCGACAACGCTGCAATACGCCGCTCCTCTCACACGGCTTACTTACCGATGCCGAAACGTTCCGTTGTCAACGGCGTGGCTCTCCGGCCAATTGTCCTCGTCTAATCAGATCGAAGAAGTAAGCTTTCCTATGGTATATTTCCGGGGGGAAGAAAAGCATGCGTTTCCCACCTGCCAAGCTTTTCCCAGGATGCTGCGCTTGAGGACGGCGTACAACGCCTTGTCGCCGCCCCTACGGAAGCTCAATCGCAGCACCGTTCTATCGTCGCTTGCTCCTTCCGGAGTGGGAGTCTCCGCGCGCGACGCAAGCGGCGCCGCTTGCGGAAGTGTCGTCCCGCAGATCTCGCACTGCGTCAGCGCGGGGTGGTTCAAAAACGTGCACGCGGGACATGCGACCTCCTTTGGCGGAGTGGCAGGGGCCGTCGGGGGCGAAGAGGACGAGTGGGCTAAAGATGGGGGCGGCGCAGAGGCTGCTCGAGGAGGCGTTGGAGTGGTAGAGGGCACCTTGTGCCGAGGGACGCCACAGAGCGCGCATTTGGCACCTGTCGGGCTCGAACCCGGCGGGTTACGGAAGTCGCACACCTCGCACTGCCAGCTTTCGCCGACTTGGTCGCCAGACGCCGTCACCAGATGTGCTTCTGGCGTCAGGTAGATCGTAATCTTGGGCGATGACGTGAATAAACCTGCGTAGTGCTCCGTCCTGGCGACGCCGGACAGGTCGAGATGGAAGGAGTGCGAGTGCGGTTTAGCGGCGTCGATGTAGAACAGCCGATGGGTCGTCACGGAGATCGTGCCGTTCTGGTGATTGACGGATTTCTGTAAACTGAGAGATCAGTCAGGATGGGGAGGAGGCAATCAAGGATATGACAAGTGCCATGAGGGCACGCGTAAAGTCGGCAATCCGGTGTCATGCAGACCCACTACCACGGCCTGGGGTCGTCAAGAGCCGTGAGTCATCCCCTCTGCAAACATCAATGCCGAGCCAATGGCGAAGTGAAGAGGATAAATTTTTGAGAAAATAAAACCGAAGGGGCTTTCTTTGAACACCGTAATAGTAGTGCGGATGGCTGAACCGGATTGCATCCACACGACCATATGGAAGGCAGAGAGCAATGAGATGAAGAACGGTAAAAGAAAAATACCCGTCATATATGCCGACGTTGTCTTGGCTAGCGTAATTATCCTCGTCGTCGTAGAGCAAAGCCGAGACCGGTATGGTGCCATCGACGGATCTCGTGTACCTTTGCAAGATCATGGAATGGAAGAACCCCGTGCGATCCAAGATCCTGAGACGTCGATAAAGCACTCTAGAGAAGACAATGTTTTGTGATGGACGCACAGAGGTTTGTCACAATTGTATGTAGCAAGTGTCAAAGTGCAAGTGCAAGTGCAAGTGTGAATGGATAGAATGCTCCCGGGCCGGGAGCCGGCGAGACACGTGCTCCATTCTGGCTGGTAAGTTACGTCGTCCGTTTTGAGGAGCAGAGCACGTACACCCCGAAATATACGGAACTCTTATGAATCTCCAAATAAGAACATCCGCTTGTCACTCGCTCTCTTCGTGCATCGTTCTCACAGCCCCCAGGGCCTCAGCAATGAGAGCTTCAATTCCTCGTCGGAAGATAGTCAGGACACCTGGGCCATGCTCCATCTCAATGGGTTGCCGACCAGACAACAGCAAACTATCATTATCTTTGGAACTGGCCTTACGTCGCTCGACTCTTACCGTCGTACAGGCGCGAGTGCATTCTATCGGTTTCTCTAATTCCCAGAGATTCCGTGAGTGTTCGTTATTCTTTTGGACCCTGTCAGCTTGACATGAAAAGGACAACTTGCAACAATACTTGGCCCAGACCCTCAGTCCCAATTACTTCTCACCGGTCTATTAACAACAATCCGAACCGCTCAGGCTCTTGACCAGTTTTCTGGGGTCATCCGTCTACCTCTATTCCGTTCTCCCTTTATTGATGCCGCGCACTCCCAATAACACATGAACGGTAGCTTTAAATGCATAGCCCCAAGGCACCTCTCCCCATAGTGCTTTAGCAGATGCTCATGTCTGCTCACAAGGTGGGCTACCCTATTCTACACACTATTTTGGTCAATCTTTGATCCCAGCTCGAGTCTGTTTGCGCGCCTAAGTCATGCGGATGACTCGAACCTTGGTTTCACCGGATGCCTCCATGACCGCGATTACCTCCGTACTCAGCCAAGCCGCCGTCCTTGAGTGCTGCGTAATGCCTCGGTGCGCTCTGTCACTGACAAAACTACCTTTTTTTCCATCTTATTATCCACGCATCAATCGGAGCCGGGTTAAATCCTTGCCGGTGCGGCCATCGGTTGTGCGCCATGCCTGCAACATTAATATCCACCATCTATCTCGCATCCAGCATCCATCGGCGTCGGCGCTCCCGCGGTGTCTGGTGCAGCTCCATTCATCTTGACATACTTCTCCCGAACTCCACGAGCTGTACCACCGCCATTTGTTGGTCCTGCAGAGTGTCCATCCGTCCCAACTCCATCGCATTGGTCATCCACGGACTTGCCTCACCCCCCATCACTACCTGTTTAAACTTTGTTTTGTGAGAGCGCACACCGGCAGCCCACATGATATTGCAGTTTTATCCCCACCAACCCTGCTCTTTCTCATGCCATGCGTCAGACGGCAGAGCAACTTTCCCCTCCGAAGGGTCCGGGACCAACTTCACATCACATGATATCGACCCGGTATTCATTCAATAACTGATGGACCTGGACCTCAAATCACCCCATAGACTCCATCGCCAGGTGCAGGCAACAAAGTAAGCTACTTCATCGCAGACCAAAATACCTCGCGTCGCCTTTGACGACGATGCATGGCGCTCTCCTGCGTCTGTTTCCGTTTTTGCTCAAACTCCTACAATACTTCTGATGTCTCTGTGCTTACTCAGTTCCTATCCACTGTTGACACTTTCCAGTAGGATGACGCCTTCAGATTGAACCTCCGCACGCGCTTACTGTACGTTCTTGGCTTTACCAATGATGGTATGTAGAAAAGAACAGGTTTGACTACCAGTACTCCGGGATTGGCTCGCGTGCTTCGCCTTCCCTGTCATGGCCGTCGTGCGACCTTCGCTGGAGCCAGATCTTCGTCCACGTGGGCGCACACTATTCAACATCAACGTTCCTGATCCGTGCGCCGAGTTTTTCGGTTGCCCTTGTATGGGAGTTTATGTTTATTCAGTTGACACCTTGGGTCCCTCCCTTACGCCAGACCCTGCATACAGTCCCTAGGACACATTAGAGTTTCACGCGGTAGAGTATTCCTGAAACGCGTATATTAATCGATGCCATAAACCGCATAAGTAACGGCTTTGGCGCAACAAGGGTAAGAAGCGGCATTTGTTATCTTCCCCATCATCTCCTACACCCAAACAAGGCACTTCGGGAGACCTGTTTGGAAGGGCGCAAGCGTTATCAGGCCAGGTATGGGCGGCGCCAGGGGTTAGTCTGAGGTCCATCATTCTGTGGCATCCAAACGGGGTTGCACGAGTTACGCCTGAGGCCAGTTTGTCACACCATACGTAAGTCTGTGGCACGGCGGTGGAAACGGCACCCGAGGGCGGTGCGTTTGCCTATAACATTTTTTGGTTGATTGGGAAAAAGTTAAGGTGAAGTGGAAGGATTTAAGTCCGTTGCTATAGATAGATCTTGACGTGCACGTGACCTACTTCCGTTTCTCCCGGTCCATTCCCGTTTCCAGTGCTCTGTACCTGCAATATTAATGCTACATCTAGGGAAGGTAATAGATTTTGCTCCGCAGTCCATCAAGCAGATATGAAACCTCCTTTGGGAATGTTTAGCCGATTGCACGCGAGACCCGAGTCGTCACACAGTGGGCAGTGGCATGACGCCTCGAAAGCGAGGAAAGCAGGACTGGTGTTATGCATATTGTACGTCCTCAACTGAATGGATGGGCTGTACCTCTCACACTTGTCATTCAGGTGAAATGGGTTTGCGCATGTGCCATGTGGAGAATGGGACTGGGACTTGGAAGCAAAGTTTATGGTCAACTTGAAGGTGTCGACTCAGGCTTCGGAATTGTGGGGGTGTCGAGTCTTGACCTACATCCAGGAGAACAACCCTAGGGGAGAGCTGTGTTGTGAATGGACTCACTGTATTAAATGTTACCTTTACAGAGCGGGAGCTGGCCTCCACTGGCCAATTGGGTGCGCCAACTCTGCGTCATCTACCGCAGTCCATCCTTTTAATAGAGTCTTTGTTGTTCCGTATACTTGCCGCATGAACAATTTACTCCCGCCCTTGGCCCGGGTGCTCCTGCTGCGTATGTGGGGAAAAATCTCCCGTCGGTGTCCGTTCTCCATTCAAAACGTCTTACAAACCCTCTCCTTGGGCAGTCATTCCCAGGTAGCACCGTGACAGTGCTTAGAGCGTCGCAGGGAATCCATAACGTACAAGGAGAGCGACGGATCCCAGAAAGTACTCAAGGTCAGATATTACCCATTTGTAGGGCACATGTCGCTCACACGGTGCCTGCGGTCACGGCTGTACTGTAAAACATCATGAACCAAGACGACCAGAATGAACTTCTTCTCACCTTCGTTTATTGTGATGGTTGTGATCCGTGTCATTGTATCCAGCGCTCGCTGGCGGGCCGTACGCCTTAAAAATAGACATCGGTTGTGTTCATCAGAACGCGAAGGGCCTGCGGCCTCATGCTTCTGCTCATCATCTCGGGAGCTGGACCTTTGTGCGATCGGACGGACGCCGTGGTTCGCAGAACTGCATCATGCTGGAACTGCTACGCTTGCCATCACTGACAAGCGCTCAGTAGTGGGAACGCACTGCCATCACCAGAAGTTAGCGGCCATGCGTTCCCACTACACTGGCAGATCCTGGGCACTATAATCCAATTCGGGCCATGGCGGATCTACCATTTGAATCCGTACGTTGTGTTAATGCTGATCGGTTCCCAATAGACCGAGGTTGATGCATCTCTACCCCGATCTCGATCTAATACAGATAGGGATGATATCAAGGGCGATGTGATGCTCAACGATCTGAAGCACAACACGTGAGGTCCACGGAATGTCCGTCGGAATGACTGTCCTGTCATGACCTCAAATTGATACCCATTTGATTGTCGGATCTGCAGCGGCCACAGCTAAATACACCTTCGAGACCCTTGAACCGCACATAGGGCTACGTTCAAACCGTGGTTTGACAGGGGTTGTGTTTGGTACGAAAAGGCACTTGCATGATCGTCTGGGCTCCCAGTCGCTCCCTAGATGCGTTGTCAACCATGAGCAATACGTGTCGACGAGATGGTCCACGCCTCTTGGCACTCTGGTGAGCGGTGCCAGTTAGAATGGCATGGCGGCGGGCCAACAATTTTCCTTCCTTCCTACACAAGGCACACCCTCTCCCACTTCCAGGCCCGGCACTTCCTCCGCAGCAGTGGTCAGTGGCATTCCCATGCGTAAATACCAGTGAATAACAGCCCACAGTACTTGTAACCATCTCGCATGCGTGACTCATCAACAGTGTTGAGATCTCCGTGAGTATGTCGACAGATCTTAGGCGAGCAGACATTCAAGTCCCGGGGATTGGAGTCATGATGCCAAATACCAAAGATATTAGGTGATTCACGTCTGCACCGCGAGAAACTGGCATATCCGCTGGGCACCAATTTCCAGCAAGACCCTACGTGGCACTGGCACTGGCATCCCCGAAATTGAAGGTTTGGGTGTCAGCCGGCACAGGGCCTGCCTGGTCTCTACGGTCTAGCCAAGGTCCGTGGATAGTCAATTTATCGGGTGGTACGAGTTTGGATGTTGAATGTTGAAAAATGGACGCTGTGTGGTGGGACTGAACCGTGGAAGTTCGTTGAAGCGAAGTACAGGTGCCCTATCAAAGCGTTGGCGAACGGGTTCTGCCTAGGGCTTGATTTGGTGTAGTATGCAGTAAGACAAGGAGACTACAATTTAGTCGCTCAGAGTAGAGCCTTGTCAGGTGAGTAAGACAAACACGCGGGACTTGGAGGACAACTGAACGAAAACCGCTGGGTAGAAGGGAATGGGGCACCCAGTGTGAGGTAACGCTTGACCCATCGCCCGGCCCCTCAAGGCTCCTCAGGCTTGCCACCTGGCAAGTCTCTCGTTGTTACGCTTGATTCGAGTGCAAATGACCTAGGCAACCACGATCTGCGTGTGTTTCACGGCACGAGGGCCGTTCACGTGACGCGCCGCAATCACGTGTGCGTGCCCGTGCCGCTTAGTTTACGGAAACTGAAGTGAGGATAGCTCAGTTTTTGTTTTCCGCGCGACCCGACTCGTTTCCGGGGTCATTTTCTACTGTTTCAGCATAAAAATTATATTTTACTGCACACCACGTTGCTCCATTATCTATCGCTAGCACGCTTCAACGGCTGTCGGATCAAGTATTGGTTGGTCCACTCAGAAGCGAGGTGCGCACTTACGACGTGATTCCGCGTCCGACATACGCCAAGGTCAACTCCGCTCGAAATGCTGGCCAAAAGGGGAGCGCTCCGCATTTCGTGGCCTTGCCATGCCCGCGCGATGTGCGGTATACGGCAACGAAGGTGTCTCAATGGGGACGTCGATGTACTTCTTTCACTCAAGGCGCAAGTAATACCACCTGTTCAGCGCTAGATCACCACTGATTTACGGCTGTCTTCTAGCTCCGCGGTTGGGCTCTGGACACGCTGCCACCGACTCGGAGGCTCTACGGCCGTTTTGCCGTACTGCAAAGCTGACGACTGCGTTATGACGTTATTTTCCCCGCTACCTTATGGGGCAGCCGGACGGTCGAAATGTCAAAGGTAGGGGTAGGGATGCTACCTCGTTGCGTTCTTCCCAATGACGGCGCCGCAGTCACAAGCAGGAGAGAAAAACTGTGGCGCGTTTGTGACAATATCATGGCCATTAACTAGGAGCTCCCACAACTAAGCCATGGTTGCAGTATGCATGGTTGCTTTGGCCATCGATTGGGTCTCAGTTGCCGTGCTTCCTATACCATTCGCCCCGAGGCTGTTGGGGACAGCCCCAGCTCTTCGAAATTTGATTTGATTTCCTCACGTGGCTAATGTCCGACATCGCGGATGATGTTGAAAGTCATTGCCACCTATCTTCGGTTAAGTTGTAGCAGCTATTAGAGCCGATAGTGCGGCTTACCTTCTCGGTAGGAGTCACCCCACGACCTCCACACGCACCCCTAATCCCAACACTCGTTAAATCACAAGAGCAAGAGTCTCTAAGCAAGACCTCTGCAGGAGAAGTAGCCGATTTTTCTGGCTAGAGCCAACATGACCAATTTCAAAGATCCGAATGTACTCAACGACCAATTCAGTCAGTTTTCTGCTCTCTCAGGAGTAACGTGCGTACTAACTTCAGGACGAAGATTTTTTTATCCACTTCACGACTTGCTTGAATGGCATTTATTTGTAGGTAAAAGAGCACGCCCCAGGCTTTTCGACCACCCACACTGTCTAGGTGGGACTTCCTCACGACACTGTGGTTCGAGTGGGAGTTCCTAACCAGAAAAAGGAGATTTAAATGGACACTATTGGTGAGTCTGGAGTTTCATATTGCACGTTGCTGACCAGTATTGTAATGTCCAGTTATACTCGACGTCTCGAATTGGCGCTGTGGGTGCTGTAATTAGCAGTCTCGTAGGCTTTAGCGCCACCAGCAGAATTAACTGCCAGGTATGATCTACACCCGACGGAGTTTATCACCCCATTGACCCCAGTCAGGCGTGGGTTATCATGAACCTCGTACGTTTAGAGAACGTGTTCTCCCGCAGTCACTCACTTGCGAGACTTCCCCAGATAATCATTTACACATCCTTTGCCTGCGCATCGGTGCTCATTTCTCTCAGAGTGTAAGCGTCCCCTCGCCCATATCCGTCAGAACCCTATTTATCTAGGGGCCAGGATTGCTATTTGGGATCGCCACCCCTTAATCGTGTTTTTGACGGGTGGGATGGCCATAGTCAACATAGCTTTCATGATACGCGGTGCGTCCTGGACGCGATTGAGATACTATTCAATTGCGTTTTCTTCTCATAATTCCGATAGGTATCACCAAGGTAGGCCCTGATCGCATCTTGCACCTTCACGAGTAACCTATATATTTGGCCCATGAAGTATCGTGCTAGATGGTCGACAGCAGAGTCAGGCTGTGAACTTGTGAATACTTTTGAAAGCCGGGACAACATTACCGTGACTGTGGCTACTGATATTGCGCAGCTGATCCTCATGGTGATTGGCCTCCGGCGCTGTAGCCGAACGAACCAGAATATCGTCCAATATATGTACATCCAAGTGAGTTGAGCGTTTTTCAGTGTCCTTATATCGGAATAAATGACAATGAACAAGGGATTGGTATGGCTCGCCGCCGCGACGTTTGCGGAGATTCCCTCTGCTGTAGGTTTCCCTCTAGATGGTCGCGAATTTGATCCCACCTGACCTACCCGGCCAGATTTTCATCAACCTGAATCTCAATGGTAAGAATAGCCATTACGAAACCATTTTTTTGATGGCTTAATCTTTACTCTCAATGTGGTTTTCAGACGCATGGAACTTGGTACGCAGCCCGACACCTGGTTATCGCTATTTGGTACTCATCCTTATCCTTAGATGTTCCAATATTTATCCTGTGCGTCCAGATCCCTGTTGTTGAGCTACTGATTCACGACAAATCGCGATGTGCCAGTTTACACAGCGTACGTCCTAGCTGTGTAAACGCCGGAGGCTTACTGACTACGTAGTTTATAGAGTAATTTGCGCGACGCGGATGTATCGCGACCTCATTAATTACAACATGGCCTTGTATGGAAGACTCCCGCCCTATTACTCTGACAGCATGTTGACGAGAATGCCGCTAGACTCAGTTTTTGCGAAGGTCCAGTCAGTGAATTGCGATTCAAGACGTCGATGCCCAGAACAGGGGGCATTAACACCACCGCTCTCCCAAGCACTCAATACAATACCGCCATTTCTGACAAGGTGGAATTAGAGTTCATCGTTCCCGAGAAAAGGAAGCCTGTCGGGGACGAAGAATCTCAGGTACAAAAAGCGTCAAGCCTTACCCCCCCATCCAAGGACTCAGAGGATACCACATATAGATGAAGTTTGTACGGCTGCTCTACTACCCACACTATCTTTCCAAACTCTCGCAATTTCTAGTCTTTTTGTTATCGTTAAACTGCCCACACACATACATAGTTACTTAACGTTGGGGCTGAGCGGACCTGAACGCGCTTGCCATATTCATAGTATTCTGCTTTGCATGTAAGAAAGAGACAGACGGTACTTTGCCATG
>Ga0209488_10001287_pt1 | contig 21501 bp, 25 predicted proteins | sample Rivendell_Oct201_8_FD_188349 | JGI IMG/M metagenome (GOLD analysis project Ga0209488, IMG submission 188349) | Vadose zone soil microbial communities from the Eel River Critical Zone Observatory, Northern California, USA -... | ecosystem: Environmental > Terrestrial > Soil > Vadose zone >...
GAAATAAGCGTCGGCACGACTCAACGAGTGTGTTGTCGGGCGACTCGGAACAAGCCACGAGTTGTGTTGGTGTTGTTGCATTGGACAGCTGCGCGCGCTGCAAACGCAGGCGAAGTGATTGTATTGGGCAACAAATTTCGCGAACAGCCTGAGAGCGGATGTGGGAGTTCAGCTGAAGCGATCACCTCGGTATTTGTGATGTAAGTCGTCACCTCGACCGTTTACTGCCAGTGAGTCTTGTCTTGTTCAATTGTCGTCACCTCAAAATTCAGTCCTTCAAGTTGTCCATGGTTGTAGGTGACTGCCGTAGGTTGTGTAACCACAGTGCAAGAACCAATTATGAGTGTCTTTTGGAGTCACAGGTTTCCGGACATCACCTGTCTGCCTCCATTCTGCCATAGTCCGACGCTGCTCACGCTCGCTGACAATCGTGAACCCACATATCTCCAAAGGGCACATCACTTCAGGCATCCTCATAAGTGCTATACGCAGCGCTGTTGGTATCTTGACCCCTTTCGGCATGCTTCGGGTAGCTGGTGACGGCAGAAAGAAATTGCTGAGAGTGGAGCAAATTGGGATAGAAAAATGTTATTATTAGACCTCTTGGTATGAACACAGCAAAGATGAGGGTGAAAGAGATCCAAGAAGCGGCTGGACGTATCGTCACCATCTTCTCTCGCCCTCGCCCAATAGATGCCCATGACGTAGGCTTTGATGGATTCGAAAATTCCATCGCTATTCACTGTCTCATCGTAAAGCGGCATCCCCTCTACCCCCTTACCCAGAAAGGGCCTGCTTCACCGCCACCAGCACGCCTTCGTCATCACTCCGCATGCGCCATAAGCATCCGTCTTCGTCGTTGTCCGGCTTCTCTTGTAATCTTAACGCCGCCAGTCCACGGCCCTCCAGAGTTCCTGGTATCAGGATCTTCAGCTCACCTGAAATTTGCGGCAGCGGGTGATCAGACACGATCCGACAATTGTGATATGCGAATACTAGGCCCCTTACCTTGGAATGGCGACTGGTCTGCAGGGAGAACGGCAAGACCCCGGGGGAACCCGAGGCCTTGCAAGCGGCGCACGACCGCTTCCAGACTGTCGTCGCACCATCCTCGGGCGGAGAATGCCGACGTTGTATCCCACACGTTCGCAAAGTCGTGATTCGGCTCGCTCTGCTCGGGCACGCTTACGTCGCCCTGTTGGCTCTCGGAGAAAGGAGTGTCGAGGGAGATCAAGTCCGCACGCGGACTCTGTTCGTACTATGAGTGAGGGATGCGGAGGTCAACATTCACGTTCTCAGAGCGACGCACAAGTAGATTGGCAGACAACGGTTTCTGTGCGGGAGAGACCGGCGGGCTTCGCACGGGCTGCAGTTGCTGGCGGCATCAAACTCTAACCATATCGCGAGGAGAATAAGTGGAAGGGCTACGAACAGGTGAGAGCGCTCGCAGCTGTGGGCTGCCGGCGGCGATTGCCAGATCTCCAGCTGTGATAGTCCGCGCAAGGTCGTCGTAGGAGTCCGAGGACGGTATGGAGCGCGTGCTGCTCGTAGCGCGTGGACGACGTGGCTGCGCGGGCGGTGGTGGCTCATAGGCCGTATACCGGAGCTTCTGCGTTCCGCTGAGCGATGATCGGGATGTAGAGCGCGAAGGGGGATTGAGGCGAGGCGAACGAGGAAGCGTGGTTGGCTTGGATTCGAGCGCGAGGAGGAAGTCTGGGAGCTGACGTGGCATTAGTTGATTGTCGATGTCATAAAAACGTGTCCCGAATGAATGGCCCTCACTGAGCGCGAGCGACTGTTTGCGACGGCAGCCCTCAACTCGTCCGGCTTGCCGATGACCTCTTCAAACTGAGAACATCTCTGATAGTTTCCCGTCGTGAGGGACCAATGGAAAGAAGTAAGGACACGGATGAGGACACTGACGCGCGATATATGGCGGCCTGATAGGCTCCTCAGGTGTTGAACGTCTGAGATTATTTCGGGCGGAATCTTTTGGCATTCGGCTGCCAGGCGCATCATTGTCAGAAGACTAACTTCCTGAATAGATGCTACAATAATGTTAACAAAGGCAGGCGAGAAAATCTTGAATATACAGACCTGAGAACGAAACCAACCTTCTGCTTAATCCGCGTAGCAGCTCAACAGGGGACACGGGGACACGCGCGGCGTATTCACAGGCCAAAGCTGTTAACACGACCATCAGGGTAGGACTAAAAGACGTCTCGGCCTCCACTTCCGCAAGCGGAGTCAGCAGAGTTGTCGCGACGTTTTCCCCAAAAGCGGTTTCACCTAGGCCCAGCCAGTCAAATCAGTACTCCCTCAACGCAAGTGAGCCGCATGTTTCACCATCGCGAAGAGAAGACAGAACGTTCTCCACTGCACGCTCGTGTACTTGGGAATTTCGCTGGGAATGGGGCGCGGCGGATGCAGACGATACGACATCCCTAACGGATCGTGCGTACAGTTCGGCGTCCTCACCTGCGAGAATTTTGATCACTTCAAGCAAGGCGAGCACTTCGTCCTCGTACGACCCTGTAGAGCGATCCAGGCTCTCTAGTCTTTGAGAAAAGTACAATTCGACGATGGACGGGTCGACATTTGTCAAGACGCGTAGAGTCTGAGAAGCGTCTGAGAGGCGTGCAGAGTTAGATTAACAGAGGACACACTTTCAGCCGAATGGAGGGATCGGGAGCAGAGAGTAATTGCATTATGCGGTCGACCTCCCAAGCTTCGAGAACTGCAGGGACGTCTGGTGTTGTGCCAGCCCATACAGCTGGAGGAACACAAGCCAAGCAGGAAAGAAACAAGTGTTGCTCGCTTTGGTCGTTCGAGAGTAAGTGGCGAATGTGTGATACAGGTGACCCATTCGACGTGGTAAAGGATATCAATATATCCGTAGGGGTATTTCCGAGGACAGAGAAACTGTCGTAGAGTAGGACTGAAGATGTCTGTTTGCATCTGAATGAGTAGCAGGCGGTGTAGCCGGGACTTACTATGCGTCTTGGTATTGTTAGCAGATCGTTTGATAAGCCCAATAACGGCTTTTAACACTTCCGTTGGAGGTCTACTCCGGAACGTCGTTCATCGTGCTCGAATGGGGCCGCATGAACTTACTTAACAATAGAGTACAACCACAGTGCTTTCCGCGTCACTGAAATCGCTGGTGTGGAGTCCGTGGAGGATTTTCCAAAGTGGAGTAGTACCCGATACACATTAGCCAGGGTATCTGAGCCGAGCAATCCATTCTGGGAATGTTAAGACCACAAGGGCATGACGCCGCAACGTTAACCAACCTTATGTAGACTGCTGCATACAGCAAGTGCAGAGCCAACGACAGCGTGATCTCTATCACGAAGACATGTTGAAATCTCAGGCGACAGCCACCGGAGCATCGCAGGGTCGCACTCCGCTAGAGAGCGAACAGCATGCAGGGCCCGTCTGCGTATATGCGGGCTTGAAGGCGTGGTTGTAACCATTGATTACGAGCGGGAGAAGGACGGCGCACGATTTGTGGGACAATAAACCATGTAGACGCGACTGCACTGCAGGGATCACATCCTCGCTTGGGCACTGGATGAGGTAGTTCAACGCGAGGGATATACGCATAACTGAATCAGCCTCAAGATCCTAAGGCAGGCTAAGAAGATGATCTCGCGTAGGCAACAACGGTATACCTTACGGATTGTGTTCACGAGCATGAGTTTTAGATCATGTTGCGGGGGCATTATTTCGGAACAGAATAGGTACCCTAGTAGAATACGTGACTAATGAGGTGGGTTGAGGCGGCATGAAACGTACCAGCCATCCTTTCCTCCAAAGTGGAACCAGCTTCTGCCAGGTTCACCGCGTGAGGAAGCGCAAACTCTAGTGCACCGGGAGGAAGTCCAGCTACTGTGTTCATGGAGCAATACAGCAAGACGATGAGGTACTCTCGACATTGGACCTAAATGGTCTTCAACGAAAGCTACTCTCGGGAAGAGAGCGAGCTGGACGCACGGAGGAGAACCCCGGACGTGATAGACGATCGCGGAGGGCGATGACCTCTTCAAGAAGGTAGTCGTCGGCCTGCTGAATAGTTTGCGCGAGCTCAACTTTGCGGACTAGAACATAATGTGCGCGACTTAGGGCTCCAGAAGATACAAACGGCACTTGCATTGTTTGGCATGAGCATGAGAGAGGGGACTTGACCGCTTTGGGACTGGCGATCAACGAACACGTGGTCGTACTCTTCTCACGACAACAGCCGCACTGCAACACCCCTTGATCCCTCGCCTGTCAAAAAAACCTACTAGCTGGTTATTAGTCTCGCGTCTCGCAAATATGAGCGATACAGCCGATCTGGCAGCCGCCGCGCATGCATTCAACAAGATCCTTTCGCAACCAAAACTATCCTCGAAAACACGAACTTCAGATGACGTGGAAGAAAGCGTGAAGAAGCTCCGCCGGCTCATTCTCATCGAAGGCATCCCGTCCAAGGCAGTATGTACTCCCACTTTCCGACCTTGGCGCTTATTGTTGACGATTTTCGTAGGATCCCACGCTGCGACACAGGATTTGGAAAATCTTGTTGAGAGTCAACGACCTACCCGCCGAAACATTCCTTGAATACGTCGCGAGAGGGCCATGCGAAGTGAGGGAGAAAATTCGCAACGACACGTTCCGGTGCGCGGTCATATATCGCATATGAGCCTACCATCCTCTGATGTTGTGGTTGTTGTTGCAACGTTCGTTCAGCACACTGGCCACTGATCGTGGTTTCAAGGAGCGAGTCCGAGAAGATATGCTGGTCCGCCTTCTTGATGCCTTCGTTTGGCGAAATTACGGCAAGTAACAGCGCGGTACGCTCTCTATCCACAACGCTCACTGCCTTATAGACAGACAAGAGTCGTCTCATCAACTCGGCTTTACTTACGTGCAGGGCATGAACGTTCTGGCCGCCCCTTTTCTTTATACTATGCCTTCGGAACTGGAAGCCTTTTTCTGCTTCGCAAAATTTATAGAGGAGTCTTGTCCGCTCTATGTTCAACCTACCCTCGAGGGTGTCCATCGTGGTTTGAGAGTTCGTTATGCCACTCTAAACTCTACCTTTTTTTCACTCTTGAATAGCTTCTTGATCGATGCCTCAAGATTGTGGACCCGGAATTGTTCAACTACTTGCGCTCAAAGAATCTTTCGGCCGAATTATATGCATTTCCTTGTAAGTGCTCTTGCCACCGTCCTCGTCAGTCTCTTACCCTCAACGCCCTAGCTGTGCTCACGCTTTGTGCTTGCACACCACCGCTCGACCAAGTCCTCCGGCTTTGGGACTTCCTTCTGGCCTTTGGTGTCCACCTTAATGTTCTATGTGTCATTGCACAATTGCTCCTCATCCGCGACGACGTGATGTCCTCGTCCTCGTGAGTTGTTTCGCTCTCAGCAGACCTCTATAGTTAACACTTCTTTTCTCAGACCAATGCGCCTCCTGCGCACGTTTCCGCCTCTAGAAGCATCACCCATTATTGGTATTGCCGTAACCCTCGTTCGCGATCTCCCAACTGAGCTATATGACGAGCTGGCGAGGCACCCATATGAATATCGCACATGACCATTCCCCTTCTCCATTCTGCTGTGCGTCATAGTGGAGGAACTTGTTTTTCCCAGGCAGATCTGATCGTTGATCGCGGCTATTTGTGCGCGACACCTTTGGCTTTATTCGTGTGGGTGTTGCGGATGGCAACGACGTGCGTCGCAGCAGTCGATATCGAGTATCTAGGGTGGCGGCATTAAAGGCCGCCTTGGATATGTGTTCGATGCTCTTCGTGAGAAGAGCGGCCCGTATTCGATCAGTGGTGTCGGCATGGATGGGGCGTGTCTGGTGGACTGGGAATGGGCGACCCAGTGATCGTGTGCCATGTCCCCAATGACGTATGGGGGAAGGCGGGGTTGAGGCCTGGTCGTTCAAGTACGTTATCAGATATCTGCGTCGTTAGAATGATTGAAAGGATACCCGTCACGCTTCACTTCACACCTGGCCATTTCCTACCACGTTTTAATCAGTCGACCGCTCTGGATCTGAACATGGCCGCTTGAGTTCCTACGCAGCATCTTTCCAGAAACGCCTGGCTTGTTGTGTTACCCCAATAGAATGGATGTTCTTAGCCGATTGCCAGCTGGCTGTGTGCGATCACGCGCAAGAACTCGATTGTGATGTCGCTGCTAGAAGGACTTTTACCCGTGGCTTCCATCCGTAAACCCAGTTTTGCTTCTCTCGGAAGTCTTGATAACATCGACTCAGAGATGCTCCTTCTCCGACGTTGAAGAACAAGCACGTCACTACGCTTTTATCCGCTCGTACACAACTGCGCCAATTCATCGATGATGCAATGCCCTCGGTCATAGCGTTCCAGACTTTTTGTGATGCACGACAATTACAAAGTACTGTGCTTTCTTTATTGACTTCTCATTTCAAAGGGTATCATAATCTCGAATCACGCGCACTCGCTAACTATTCATCACGCCTCAGATGGACTCGAATCCAGCACCACATATAACTCGGAAGATCTTGGACCCTCTGTCGCGACGTCACGACACTTTCTGCCCCGACCATTCCTGCCAGCGGGAGGGGAGGTCACGTAGCCGAGAGCGAAAAACAAAAATTGAATGGCCACGTAAAAATGGGGTGACTTTGTCGTTCATACCACACCAATCTCAGATGCCATGTCATGATCAGCGTCTATTGTGCCTCTGCCGCTAACCTGGAAGCTCCCTGTCTCGGCGGAATCTGGGTCCCATTACCCAGGGCCCAGGCACAAGGGGTCTACAATGGACAACGGGGTTCTGCGCAGTGGCGGGGCGGGGATAACTGCCGCTGTTTCTGGAATGGGGTCATGGTCTAGACTATCAAGAACCCAGTCCTACCACTAGCCTGAGGGCAAGACCAATGCGGCGGAGATCCGAGTCAGCCCCTTGTGAGTGGACAGAACATCGAGAGTAGACATCGTGATGTCAATGCCCAGTGCCGTGTCCTCAAGTAGCCATGCATATGTAGATCTGGTCCTAAACACGAAATTAAAAGGACAGGGCATCGGGAAGCAGACAAACCCGCCGTAACGCCGACAATCGCAGTACTACGTAACTTAAAATGAGGACATACGAGATGAGGAGCCTACGTCATTTGAACCTGCGTTGGAAAGAAGTGCATCATGTATATGGAATAACAACCTCGAGATATCTGGATCCACGGAGTCTGCTTCCTATGGCCAAAAGCGCCTTGGTGTGGGCTTGTCAAACAGGCGGTCCGGGTCCGGGCCGGGGCTACTTGCACATGTACACTTCACGATCACGAGTACTTCACGGGCTATTCTATTCCTCGTTGAACTTCTGTTCTGCCATATGGGACCACATGCTAAAGGCGTGGGTTGCGCTCACCTCAGAACGTTTCAAATGTCACCGTTTGTTTACCCACGACCCCTATTCTTCGTCCTCGCCACCCAGCTGCCATCTTAGAGTCCGTGATTCGTCTTCTGGCTGCCGAGTGTTGAGCTATGGATGTCCCACAATGTACGTTCGAAGTTCAATCACGAGCCCTTTTGTCCGCAACTGTGTCTTGATCTCCGATTTTACAGCCGCTCTCGATGGCTATATCTCTCACATTCAAACATTTATCCCGTTCTTACCCCCCACTGTGCGCGCTCCCAGTGTGCATTCCCTGGCAATGGCACGATTTGAGCGCTACATGAGAACAAGACAACGGCAAGACCTCGAACAGTCTATCCTCCACTCCACCGCAGCGATATTCTTCCCGCGTCCACGAGACGGATCACCCCCAAACACCATTCAAATGTTCTTCTCCATCGCACTCACTCTTTTTCACCGCGCCAGAGAGTCGAGGGAGCCTGAAGATGTCAAGTACTGCATTAAGTACCTTCGTTATCTCCACGATCAACCGCTCGAAGTCTTCGGTGTCACTCCCGATCTTGTAACGGAAGTCCTTATTCATGCGTTAAAGATTCAGGCGGAGTTGGACCTTGGAGAGATGTGGGACATAGAAGAGATGGCGATCCTCTGCCGCGAGCTTCTCACCTCCGATATTTCCACAACTTTTCCAACTGACTCCATCATGGCCTTGGTTCGAGCTGTTAAGGCTCAATGCGGAGGATGGAACGGTTTCAGAGAGCCTCCAGAGAAAGTCATTGAATGCCTACGAGAGGCAAATAGACGCCTGCCTAATTCTCATCAACTATCCATCGCGCTTGCCTGTGTTCTCTCGAATCGCTTCCATATCACTTATTCGAATGATGACTATGAAGAGGCAACAGCCATACTGGACAAAGTCATCGCATCGCGTTCCCCTGGAGATGTGCCAAATCGATACCAGGACATAGCTTTACACATGGTTGCTTTCCTCACCCAAGCTCGGTCAGCTTTCTTCGGGAAGCCAGAGAATGCAGAGCAGGCAATCCACCGCATTCGTACCTTGTTTGGAGGGGCCTCTGTTGACGAGGCCTTTCGTCCTGGCCTCATCCAAGAGCTTGCTCGCCTCCAGGCGATGCGCTTCGAGAGGGATTCCCGAGATGCGCAATTCATTTCCAGTTATCCATCATTCCGTGACCTGAGCGAATCGCTTAGCGCTAGGTCGAGTCGCGAAGAACCTCTTCAGATAACTGCAGAGCACCAGCATCTCGAGGCACTTCTCTGTGCGCCTCGCATCACTGATGTGGCAGACATCGAGGAGGCTGCCGAGTATTGTCGACTTTGGCTTACTTCTTACCCACAAAGTGGACTTGCAATGGTAGCCGGAATCACCTTAGGTTGGCTCCTCCTTCGCCTCTTTTCGTACACGAGTAAAATTGAGTACCTCAATGAGGAAATTTCCGTCCTTCAGGACCAGCTTAAGACCCCAGGCGTAGAGCGGTGCCAATTTATGGTAGTTGGGCTGCTTATTTCATCTATAACCATTCGTTTCGGCCTCCGTCACCACAAAGAGGATTTCAACGAACTCATGCGACTATTTCCCTTGGCAGTCAACGATCGGCGCGGGAGGACACCTGAACGGTTTCTTCGTTCATGCGATTGGGCACAGACTGCGCGCACTTTCGGACATCCCAGCACCTCAGCTGCATACGACTGCGCCATGTCGTTGATACAAGACACTCTTATGTTTGCCCCCACACTTGATGTACAGCACTCCCGGCTCGTCGCGATGCGCAATAGTTATGAGACGGTGCCGTTGGACTCCGCATCTCATCATATCCACGAGGGTCGACTCCAGGAGGCGATCGAGACCCTGGAACGAGGAAGGTCTTTACTCTGGTCTGAGATGCGTGGCCTCCGTACTTCAATCGATCAAGTTCGCGTGGTCAACCCACATTTGGCAGACGAGTTCAAGGCGGTCAATAAGAAACTCGAGGTGCAGATCTTGTCTGTCATACCGAACGATAATAGCGATGGTGGAGTGGGTGCCTTCGAAGAGATGGAGCCATTCGGTCTCTCGGTGGTAGAACAACAGAAACTTTTGAATGATCGTGAACACCTTATTTCGCAAATCCGAGCCCTGCCGGGTCTTGAGAACTTCTTGAAGGCGCCTTCCTTTGACAGTCTCCGTTCTGCTGCTGAGCGTGGACCAGTCGTTATCATCAACCATTGCAGATGGCGTTCAGACATTCTCATTCTCTTCCGTAACTCCTCTCCCAGCCATATCCCTACAACCGACGACTTTTATAGCCACGCAAACAAATTGCGGGATCAGCTATTGACTGCACGAAAGAAGGACCTCAACTCGAGTGAATACGACAAGGCTCTAGGTTATGTACTCAAGGAGCTTTATAAACTTGTGGGCCGGCCCGTGATCCAAAGACTCGAGGAACTGGGTGTACCGAAACAGTCTCGCGTGTGGTGGTGCCCAACATCTGCATTTTGTTCTCTTCCACTTCACGCGATGGGCCCAATCTCAGATGTCGGCCGGCCGCAATACTTCCTGGACCTGTACATCCCCTCGTACACTCCAACGCTATCTGCACTTATCGGAGCCCACAAACCCCGCATGCAAACATTTGACAAGCCTTCAATACTCCTCGTGGTGCAGCCCGATGAGAAGCTACCAAATGCGCGGCCGGAGATGCGGGTCATCCAAGCCCTCAGCCCGTCTGTCGCAACTCTTATAGGGGAGACGGCAACACCTCCGGCCATGCTGGAACACCTCGAGGACCACCGGTTTGCCCACGTTGTGTGTCACGGATATCTCGTGCCCGAAAGGCCACTCGACTCTTGGTTCAAACTTTACGAAGGCGATCGCCTTTCCTTGCTCGGCATTGTAACATCTCAACTTTCTCAAGCTGAGTTCGCCTTTCTAGCGGCTTGCCATACGGCAGAGCTGACAGACGGAAGCCTTGCCGATGAGGCCCTGCATCTGACCGCCGCGGTGCAATACTGTGGATTCCGCAGTGTAGTCGGGACGATGTGGGCGTTGTCGGATGAGGATGGGCCAAGACTAGCTGGGGATTTTTACAGGTCGGTGTTCTCGGGCAAGGAAGAGGGGGCATATCACTACGAGAGAACGGCGGAGGCGCTTCGAGATGCTGTGATCAAACTGCGAGAAAAGAAGGGGATTGGGATGACTTTGGAACGTTGGGTCAATTTCGTGCATTACGGGGCATGATCCGTCGGACTCTTGTGCTACTTATGGGGTCCACCGGCGTTGTTTTCCGGCCGGGTCTGGGATGCGCGGATTTGGCACTTGGTGGATCTTTGTGGTCGTGGCATGTCTCACACTCACACTAGAGCAGTTCAAGTAGACTTGGCCTCCACATCCCTGCTGCCTTTTGATGGTGGGTGCTCTGATTGGAGCGAACTTGTCATCCGGGGTTCGTTGCATAGTAGACTCATACTTTTTGGCTGGGGAAATTGAATTGTCAATATGGATGATGCTCGGAGCTGGTTGTGGATCTCAATGGCCACCTATTACGTGCTCAATCCAGATGTTCTAAGCCCCGCTTAGATGATGAACAAAAAAGGGACAGAGTAGTTCCGTGTCACGTCATGGAAATGCAAGCCCAAAGTGACTCCCAACGCAGTACCAAATTACGGCGCTGTTAGTCAACTCAGAATATCCATTTCAAATGCGATTACCATTCAAAAGAAAAAGTATCTTCTATTCTGTCATCAATAGAGAGTATGATCCCAAAAGCACCATCGAAGACTCTGAACCCTTTCAAAAGAGAGCCCGTGCGTGCAGACTCAAAAACCAGCTGCGGGACTATGTGGTTGTTGATGACATTAATATTGAGTTCGTCACTGTTCCGGATCCCAAATGAAGATGGTCTCCCTTCATTTGGTGTTGATGGATATGGATAGCCAAAACGAGTAGGGTTAGCCACAGAACCATTGAAATCAGAATATCACACTTTCCGAGTAAACGTACATTTCACGATTTGGCCAAGTTCTGATTCGGTGAAGTTTCGGAGCAAGAGAGGGGCGGATTCTGGCCGGGAAACCTTTCATTCTTCATGAGCGCGAGGACCCGGAACGGCGGAAAACGAGACGAAAACCAAGACGGTCGCATTGTTCAGTGGCTAAGTACATGACGTGCATCATTGACAGAATGCCATGCCTCAAGAACGTCTTGTCTTGGTTTCCGAGACTTGCTCCATCCCGTGGCAACCTATGCACAGAGTTTTTAATTGACACTCAAGAGCCCTTCTATCCACGATCAATATGTAAAAAAGGCTCCTTGCGGATGCCACCAATCTCCTAATTGCTATAGCTCACCTTTAACATCGTCCCCTGCCTATGTCTGGACATACTCGGCATAGGATTGTATATCCACTGGCGCAATGTATTCAGGATTGATAAACATCATCAGTGCCAAAGACTAGGACATAACGGGAAAGAAGGGCAATCAATCAAGGCTTCTCGTCCTCCCTGAAATTTGCCACCCAGCAAAAATGGCCGCACCCCGCCGCGCACGCGTGACCCATCAACTGACGAGGGGCGGGTGCAACCGTAGACGTATCAAACGGATCATCGGGCACTATAATATCGGTCACATCATCGTTCTCCCCATCTTTGGCACGCGATGTAGGAACTGGTCCGAAAGATCGAGGAGGCAGTCTCAGCGGGGACCCTGGCAACGGTGACGATGATGCCGGGAGGAGAACCGACGGCATCTCCGTGTAGAACCGCCTGTAGCATGCCTGGTGGCCACCATGCGAACAAACAGCGCATTGAAAGAGCATTGATTTTACAGGAAGATGGCTGTAGACAATACGGTTGAGCCGGTGTTTGAAGGGTAGGGAAACGGCACGAAAAGGGAAGAAATGACGTACCATATTGAGCACTGCGCTGCAGGGGATCGGCAGGTCGCGCACATGGAACCCCCTTGCTGGGCGAGGATAGGTTTTCCGCACCGTCCACAGGAAATGTAGACTGTCGTCTGCAGCTAAAGAAACAATTCGCCCTTTCATGTAACCATCAATTGAGAAGGGACCACTTACATTGGCCGGGGACCGTATATCTGGTAAGACAGAGTGTTTCCGAAGATACACTGCGGTAACGTATAGCTTCATCCGCATCAGCAGTTCTAGATATACAAATACGTCAGCGCTGGCACGAAAACAGCGCCTAGTGCGAGGATAGAGCACGCACCAATATAGGCCTCCACGAACAGCTGCACGCGCTGCGTCCCTATCCTTAGCTCTTCCGACGCCACGAGCGCCATCATAGCGCAAGTCTGCACGTCCCCAGCCTCCGCGCGCTCCTCCAGCGCCTCCCGAAGCGCATAACGAATCGCCTCGCGCACATCCTGCACACGCCTCCGCACGGCATTGCGCACATGGACGTCCTGCGCGTCTAACAACGCATCTCCGTTCGCTCGCTCCGCGCTCGAGCCGAACAAGCCATCGGACATGGACACGGACACGCCGCCCGAGGCCACGCGCGACGCGCTCCCAACAACGGGGTGCGCAGGCGGTAGGAAAAACGGCTCGTGCTCCCCGTCGTCGTGCGCCGTGACCGTTCGCATGCTGCTGCGTGAGCCAGACCGCGCGAGCACGAGTGCCGGAACCTGGATTGCTGACGTCGTCTTGGCAGTGGCAGTGGCAGTAGTCGCCTGTTGGGGCGGGCCGGACACCGCACGCGTGGCGCTATGGCTGCTGCGTCGAGCGGCACGCCGGCGCAGGGATTGGGAGCGGGCGCGCGAACGGGTCGGTGCGGTTTCGCGGTCCGACTCGGTCTCGGTGGATGCGGGTGAAGGCGAGTCGTCGTCCACCTCGCGCTCGTCTTCGGTCCACGTTTGGTGACCTGCAGCGGCGACGCGTGAGAGCGGGCTGGGATGCGGGTGTGTGATTGAGAGTGGCGTGCGTGTTGGTGCATGCGCGGTGGGTGATATGACCGAGGCCGACGGAAGGGAGCTGAGGTCGCTCTCGCTGCCGCTTGAATCTGAGTCATCTAGCGTGCCTTCGCCGACATGGCGTAAACTAGGCGAGGTAGGACTATCGCTCGGCACAAGGGAGGGAGTAGAAATAGAAGGCTGTCGGAGAGACGGTAGAGTTCGCGCACGGTTGGTGAGAAACGCCGCACTGGAAGGTCGTCGCGGGAAAATTGATGGGGAGCGAGAGGCTGATGACGGTGTGCTGAGCGCGGACTGAGGGCTCGAAAGTACTTGCGTTGTGGTGAACACACGCTGAGGGGATGGTGAGTTCGAGGTTGAGGCAGAAGAAGCGGGATGTGGAGAATCTCCTGAAGAGGGATATGGCGTGTGTGTACTTGATAGAGGTTCGGAGGATATGACTCTTGGCGTATCAGGGGGTGGGGGGGAAGGGCTTGGAGGCAGGACGTTGGAAGAATTCGCAATGGCTGTAGGGGCCGAATGCGACTGGGGCAGGACACGGGAAGAAAGTGACAAGGGAGACAGCGGAGGCGTTGCCGCTCGAGAGATCTTGGCAGAGGCCGGAACCGGAGTGAAAAGAGACCTTAGTAAACACCACATCTGGAACACTTGATAGTGATCTGCTTGTAAGGCGATCTGCCCATTAATCTCGCATACAGTCACTTTGTCGGGTCCAACAACTACGTAACCTTTGGCGAGAACCGAAAACCTCTCCGAATCGTGGTTGGAGGGATCGAACACGTGTGTCCCCACGCTTTGTACAGCTGGCCTAAAGGGCTTGTTTCCTAACGCTTTTAATTTGGGGAGAGGCGCAGCCAGTCTAGTCCTCGGATCTCTTGAAGATATGGAACGGTGAGCTTTAGGCTACCAGATAAAAACGAAAGAACTTCACATATCATCGTATGGGACCTCCCATGAGACCTTTTTGTCTGCCACAAAAGCAAGCGAGTTTGAAACAGCCCACGAGGCGGCAAGACGGGGGACAGCATCTAAGGCACGGTATGAATTCCTGAGATCAAGTTGAGCGAACGTCCCATATGTGTGCTGCGCCCAGAGAGCGTGTGAATCCCGGAACTCGATATCTGGTTGTCAAGAGAGCGAATTTCAGTACGAGCTCCATCAACGAATACAAAGACGTACCCGTCACACCACCCTCAATTGTAGAGCCTCCTACTTGCCACTTTGCGATGAAACCCCTCCTTACGTCCCAAATTTCAACTGCATCCCCTATGTCCATCCTCCTCTTTGTAGGAGCCTCCTCGGGCTTCTCCAGATCAACGTCTTCGATCGTGCCAGAGTCAGACATCGGGCCAATGCCAAACTCTGCGTTTGACGCAATGGCGAGCTCGCACTCGTACCCTGGACGCCATCGAACGCGACGTACAGGGAACCGTGTAGACAACGTATAGGGCATGCGCTCGAAATGAGGAGCCGTGATATCCCAAACCTTGACGGTTCGATCTAGCGAGCCGCTGGCAATCCATCCGCCAGCGCCAGGGACGCCTCCATCCGGCGCGCACCAGTCCAGCGCGAGAATAGGACCCGAGTGAGCAACAGGCAGACGGTCAAGTTGACCCTTTGAACCCATCGAGAGATCATACCTGAGGGCGGAGTGGATCAGTGAGGGTCAGAATGACGTACAAGCCACCAACCTGTAGAGAGAACCATTGTCTAGACCCACAACGGCATGCACAGGACAAGCTTGGCTGCATGAAAAGGCTGCGGTGCGAACGGCAGTAGGGTGGTGGAGCCTTATAACAGAGTTTTTCATATCTCGCAGGTCCTAAATTAACTTCAAGGGTCATGCACACCGATGTGGACCGTGGGCTTACCCAGACTCTTATATCACCATCGGCAGAGCCAGTCATACAATAGTTGGCCACGATGGGAGAGTACGCGAGCACATGAATTGAACGAAAGTGGAGACGCGTCCGACGCTCTACGCGAAAGTATCCACACAGTGCACAAGGGGTCCGGCCAAGTATGTTGGCTTACCGTACTTTGAGGGGCCCAGCTTGTTGAGGTCCCACATTATGAGTTCACCGTTCCGCGCACTTGTGAGGATCTTGTTGTCGTAGCCTGGGCAATGACTGAGGTGTCTTTCCCCATCCCTATGGTTGAGACTTACTTCCTCGACCCCAAGCGACATCGGTACTGACACTCTCCATTTTCAACCCACTCCCAGTCCACAGGTTGCGTGATGCATCAATGCGATGGCCTCCCCGGCCAACAGCAAACTTGTGGTCTGGATTGAGAGAAGTTTGGGTATCGGAAATCCGCAGGATACGCAAAGCTATGAGTGAATACAAACCGTGGGCTAAATATTAAGCATACAGAACTATCGAGGGACACACATTCTTTTCCCGCAACTACACACCGCTCTCCATCTTCACTTTTCGCGATGGCTGCACCGCCGCCACCGGCGGCACCCGGGAGTCTGACTGTACGGGTTGGGCCCTGATAGCCATGAGAGCGGGCATCGGAGTAGAGGTCAGATAAGGTGGAGAATGAGTTGACATGAATTGATGGACGTTGAGGACGCCTGTCGGAGCCTTGAGAGGATGGCATGGCATGAGTATGCAAAGAGCCACGTGCCGGGGTTGAGAGCAGAGCGGGAGCCGGGTACAGCGTTTGTGACGTTCATCTCTCTCTTATCGCTCCTCCACAGCCTTGACTATCGCCCTTTCAACACAGCAATGGGGAACAGCACGTCGTCAACATCATCTTTCCGTGCTCACCACGAGGACACTGTCGACTTTGGTTATCTCACTCCCCAAGGGGTCTACTCCGGCAATAGGGATTGGAAAGAAGACGTCGTTACGCAGCTTATCATTGACAGAAAAATCGCCCCTTTCTATAGACCCCTCGAAGAATATGACAGTACTTGGGATGAGGACCAAGTCCTCGCCGCTCGTAAAGAACCACCCGCCAACACCGACCATGACGGTTCGGGACTGCGCAGCGACGCGCCGCCTCCTTCCTCGAAATCTACCCATCACAAGCGTTCAAGTATATCAAAAGAACTGCCCCGTAGTGTCGAGGCTGCGATCTACAAAGATGCAACAGAGTGTCCAATATGCTTCCTCGTCCGTTATCTGCCTGGCTGAACGGACAATTCATCTCACCCCCTCTCTTTCTAGTACTACCCTCCCAATATTAATCGTTCTCGTTGCTGTGACCAGACAATTTGCTCGGAATGTTTTGTGCAAATTAAGAGAACTGAGCCTACAGTCACCCATATCGTCTCCGAGCCGGCGTGCTGTCCATACTGTGTCCAAGAAAACTTCGGCGTTGTCTACACCCCTCCTCCGTGGAGAACGGGAATTGGGAGCGAAGGATGGGTGAGTCAGTTCGTCTGATTTCGGGTCCAGCCCGTGCTTGATCGGGTCATCCACTCACACCCATCTCTTCCTATTCCGGATCCTTTCCCAGGCCCACCCCACCTGGCCAGATTCACCGAGGGATTCCCAGCGGTCATTCGACAGTACCAAGGTTAGACAGGGGAAACAAAAGCGGCTCAAGAGCTATGATCACACCGACCCGGACGTCGTGACAGTGGGTATGAGTCATTGCCCCTCGTTATCCTCAACTTGCAGTCTTCTCATGTCGACGACTTAGATCAAGTCCACCCAGACTGGGAGGCCAAGTTGGCCGCGGTTCAAGCTGCGGCTGCACGTCGTGCTAATCGACGTATAATCATGAGGCAGATCGGAGACCGTCTTATTCCGGTGGGCATCACGAGTGGAAGAATTCACCCACTTTCTGTCGAGCCTGCTGGCGCGGAAGGAGATGGTGGAAGCGGTCGGCGCTCGAGACGAAGACAGCAACAGCAGCAGGACCTCACTAGCTTTCTCGGTAATATGGGTTTCGGTGGTCGAGATCTGGAAGAAGTGAGTAACGAAAGCTCTTGATGTCCCTCAACGCATTAACCACTGCTCCCAGTTGATGATGATGGAAGCAATGAGACTATCATTGCTCGAGCATGAGGCCCAACAGCAGCGAGAAGCTGAGCAGCGAGTTCAGAACGGCGAAGAGAACAGTAGTTCTCAGTCAAGAACTGAAGATCGAAATTCACCACCGCCACCAGTAGCACCAGACACATCCTCAGATGTCGCCAGTTCCACGGTGGTGTCCAGTCTCACGCCTCCTGTTTCTAGTATTTCTCCCTCTTCCAGCGCGCCAAACTTGACCAACGTTTCGCCAAATCCTCAACCACTCTCGGAAAGCTCCCCCAATGGCTCAGATGATCTTTACTCGACCCCGCGCTCATCTCAGCCATCTGCACCTCCTATTCCACGTCCCCCAGCTGTGAGCCGAATGGACTCGCTCGCATCTTCGGTTGCGCCACGTGAATCAGGGTTGGAAGGTTACCGGTTCTTACCATCCGAATCTGAGGAATCATTCGTCGCCGGGGAGCCACTTTTGCACGTTGAGGACGTGCAGAATGATGCATAGGCTCAGCGGAGAAGAGCAGAGGGGTTTTTCTCCATGGATGGATTGTAATTTGTTGTTGAGAGTTGGGTCCAGGATATTATATGCAGGTCATCCTCGATCAAGCTCCCCAGCCACGACACGTCTTTTGAGATGAACGTAAACGCACACCTTTTAGTATTTTAGCTGCGATTGTAGTTCTACAACTAGATCTTATCTTTCTTGGTACGTGCCACCCCGTGAGAACTTGAGATCGTGACGACACGAAAAATCGGAGAACGCGGTCACCTCCTGCCTTACGACTTTCTCTCCATGGATTCGCCATGGACTGCTACCACAGACAATGTTTTACGCAACTTCAACATTGATCCATCTGCGGGTCTTTCCTCGGAACAAGTCCGTCATCATTCAGAGCGCTATGGTACAAACGGTACGCACGTTGGCCACGTATGCAAAACACGACTCGCTGACGATGACTCTCGACGAAAGAGCTTCCCGAAGAACCAGGAACACCCATCTGGAAGCTCATCCTCGAGCAATTTAAGGACCAGCTCGTCCTCATTCTTCTTGCTTCTGCCGTGATATCCTTCGTCTTGGCCCTGCTCGAAGACGAGGAAGACGCATCGCCTTTCGGTGCATTTGTAGAGCCCGCGGTTATCCTCCTCATCCTTATTGCAAACGCTGCAGTTGGCGTAATCCAGGAGACCAATGCAGAAAAGGCAATCGATGTGCGCCCGCGTCCCTCTGCCTAGCTATGACTACCACCGCTAACCTCGAGAATTGACCAGGCACTGATGCAATATGCCCCCGATGAAGCCAGCGTGCTCCGCTCTGGCCATCTCAACCGCATACCTGCGTCGCGGGTCGTTCCAGGTGACATCATCGCCGTGTCTGTGGGTGACAAGATTCCAGCAGACTGCAGGCTTCTGTCTGTATCATCGAGCAGCTTCAGAGTCGACCAAGCGATCCTCACTGGCGAAAGTGTGAGCGTCAGCAAATCGATAGATGTCGTGTCCGATGTCAAAGCGGTCAAGCAAGATATGACAAACATGCTATTTAGTGTACGCTTTCGTTTCTGCAACCGATCAACCGCCATACGCGCCTTACATCCATCATGACCAGGGCACAACAGTCGTGAATGGGAGCGCGCGCGCGATCGTTGTCTTTACCGGTCAAAGCACAGCCATCGGCGACATTCACAAGTCCATTTCTTCCCAAATTAGCGAGAAAACTCCCCTGAAACGAAAGCTGGACGACTTCGGAGACATGCTCGCTAAAGTCATCTCGGTCATCTGCATTCTCGTGTGGCTCATCAACTTCCGGCACTTCTGGGATCCCGCACATCACGGTGCTCTCAAGGGCGCAGTGTATTACTTCAAAATTGCTGTTGCTCTCGCCGTTGCTGCCATCCCGGAGGGGTTGGCTGCGGTTATCACTGCGTGTCTTGCCCTTGGAACGAAAAAGATGGCCCAGAAAAACGCCATCGTCCGTAACCTTCCTAGCGTCGAAACTTTGGGCAGCACCAACGTCATTTGCTGTGATAAGACGGGTACCTTGACCACCAACCAGATGAGCGTCGAACGCGTGAGTAGTTTCGTCATACTTTACGTTACGTGCGATGCCAGCTCACTCCTCAAACTAGTTTGTCGTTGTTGATAAGTCGGAGGCACTTCGTGAGTACCTCGTACAAGGCTCAACATTCTCCCCGCATGGGTCGGTCGCGTCCTTCGATGGGAAGGATGCCGCCCTTGACCTTCAATCAGAGCCTGTGCAGCGCCTGGCGGAGATCTCTGCCATTTGCAATGATGCCAAGATTGTCTACGATACAGTGCGTGCCCTCATGCCATTTAATTCTCTTTAACAATTTGGTCTTTAGGCGAAAGGTGCTTTCAGTAATATAGGCGAACCCACAGAGGCGGCTCTGAGAGTGTTGACTGAAAAGATTGGCGTTTCGGATCCCAAGTTGGCTTCTACCAAAACTCTCGATCCTTCAAGCCGTGCGAGCGTGGTCTGCGACTACCTGGAGAGGAAAATTCCCCGTCTTTTGACTTTTGAGTTCTCCCGTGATCGGAAGATGATGTCGGTTCTTGTCCAACTCGAGAGGACTGGCTGCCTGTTCGTGAAAGGCGCTCCCGAGTCAGTTTTGGATAGGTGTACCAACATTCTCGTTCCAGGTGGCAACCAAATACCACTCTCTCCCCTCCTTCGTAACCGACTTCTGGCGCAGACCACTGCCCACGCGCAGTCTGGCTTGCGCACTATGGCTTTCGCATTTGTTGACGTTCAGGATGTCGACATTCACCATTACCACTCGGAGAGCTCGGCAGACTACTCCCGTTTCGAACGCAATCTCACTTTCGTCTCCCTAGTCGGCATGTTAGATCCCCCTCGACCAGAAGTCCGCGACGCCGTTGCGACTTGTATGACTGCCGGCATTCGTGTGGTGTGCATCACCGGAGACAACAAAGGAACAGCGGAAAGCGTTTGTCGGAGCGTCGGCATCTTTGGTGCAGATGAAGACTTGATTGGGAAAAGCTATACCGGTCGCGAGTTTGACGATCTCAGTCATGCAGAGAAGATCATCGCTGTTCAGAAAGCGTCTCTTTTCAGCCGAACGGAACCGAATCACAAGACCGAATTGGTGGACCTCCTGCAAGGCCTTGGGCTCGTGGTCGCTATGGTGAGTCCTTTGCTTGCCAAAGTTGTTTGCGCTGCTCACATCGTAATTCAGACTGGTGATGGTGTGAATGATGCGCCAGCGTTAAAAAAAGCCGATATTGGTGTGGCAATGGGCAGCGGCACAGATGTCGCGAAACTCGCTGCAGATATGGTATTGGCCGATGATAACTTTGCCACGATAGAACAAGCTATAGAAGAAGGTAGATTGATATACAACAACACCAAGCAATTCATTCGCTATCTCAGTACGTCCCCTCTCATTGTCTAAATCTCTACTTCCTCATCCGATTATTCAGTTTCGTCGAACATTGGAGAAGTCGTCAGCATCTTCCTGACTGTTCTTCTCGGTATGCCGGAAGCGCTTATCCCAGTGCAACTACTATGGGTCAATCTTGTTACCGACAGCCTACCCGCAACTGCACTCGGATTCAATCCCCCTGACCATTCGATAATGCGTGTACCTCCCCGAAGCAGTCGGGAACCGTTGATCTCAAAATGGCTCTTCTTCCGGTACTTGGTCATTGGAACTTATGTTGGCATTGCTACGGTCGCGGGTTATGCTTGGTGGTTTATGTTTTACGAAAGAGGACCGCAGATATCCTATTACCAGCTAGTGCGTATCCTCCTATCCACCAGGGTATCTATATTATCTGACTAATGTCGTCCTTCCTTTTTACACTATATAAAGACGCATTTCCATCAATGCGCCACTCTTTTCCCAGAGATCGGGTGTGATATGTTCACGAACAACTACGCGCGACATGCCTCTACGATGAGCTTATCGATCCTCGTTACCGTTGAAATGTTCAATGCGATGAACTCGTTATCCGAGAACGAAAGCTTACTCCGGCTGCCACTTTGGAAGAACAGATTCCTCGTGGCAGCTATCACGCTGAGCATGGTCCTGCACTGTGTCATTCTATACGTTCCCACCTTCACCGTGAGTCGCGCCTTTTGCGAGTTGTTCGTGTCTGACGGTGGTCGGTAGTCGATGTTTGCGATTGCACCACTCGACTGGGTTGAATGGA
>Ga0209488_10001288_pt1 | contig 21493 bp, 13 predicted proteins | sample Rivendell_Oct201_8_FD_188349 | JGI IMG/M metagenome (GOLD analysis project Ga0209488, IMG submission 188349) | Vadose zone soil microbial communities from the Eel River Critical Zone Observatory, Northern California, USA -... | ecosystem: Environmental > Terrestrial > Soil > Vadose zone >...
CTGGCGCTGGATCGCGCGCGCCACGGAGGCGGGTGTTGAAACGCCCACGCCTCTGCCTGTTCGCGGTCATCGCCGTGCTGGCCGGCTTCCTGGTGGCGCGGGCGGCGCACAAGGCGCACGGCGTGCTCGAGGACAATCGCCTGTTCGCCGCGCGGCTGCTCGACGGCGAGCTGCCGTACGCGGGCGGCCTGCATGCACCGTATCCACCGGCGTTCGGCGTGGTGATGGCGCCGCTGCTGCTGTTGCCGATCACCGCCAGCCGCGTCGCCTGGGCGCTGCTGCAATTGCTGCTGCTGCTGCTGCTGTGGCGGTTGCTGTCACGCTGCGCCGCGGACCTGCCGGCGGCGCGCGCGCCGCCGTGGCTGGCGTTCGCCGGTGCGCTGCTGCTCGGCTCGCGCTTCCTGCTGCGCGACATGCAGGGCGGCGGCGGCAACCTGGTGTTCGGCACGCTGGCGCTGTTCGCCTGCCTGCGGCCCGGCGAAGCGGCCGGCCTCGACCGGCGGTGGTGGCGCGGGATCGGGCTCGGCGTCGTGCTGGCGGCCAAGCCAACGCCGGTACTGCTGCTGCCGTGGCTGTGGTGGCGCGGTCGCAAGCGTACCTGCGCCGCGGCGCTGGGCACCGCGCTGCTGCTGCACGCGGCGCCGCTGTGCTGGTTGTCGGTCGACACCTACCTGCAGGCGTACGGCCGCTGGCTGCACGGCACCTGGCTGTACATGACGCAGCAGGACCTGTTTGCCCCGCCGGCGTTCGACTTCCCCAGGTTCTCGTGGATGCACCAGTCGCTGCGCTACTGCCTCGCGCGCTGGCTCGGCTGCGTGCCCGAACAGTACGCGCGGCTGCTGCCGTGGTTCGTGCCGGGACTCGGCCTCGGCGCCGCGGTCGTCGCCTGGGTGATCCGCGCCGTCGGCGCGCTGCTGCTGGCCGCGAGCCTGCTGCGGCTGTGGTCCGTGCGCCACAGCCGTTCGCCGTGGGTCGACCTCGGCGGCGCTGCGCTGCTGGTCTGCCTGACGCTGCTGCTGTCGCCGATCACCTGGAAGGCACACCACGTGCAGCTGCTGCCGGTGTTCTTCCTGCTGCTGCTGCGCGGCGGCCACGGCCGCGGGCTGCTGGTCTACTTCGTGCTGTGCACGCTGCTGTCGCACGAGGTGGTCGGCGATGCGGGCGAGGAACTGCTGGCGTCGTGCTACCTGGTGACGTTCGGTGCGCTGTGGCTGTGGGCGCTGCTGCGACGCGGGCTGGCGGCAGCCGAGGATCAGTGACCGCCGCCGTGCGCCTTGCGGCCGCCGCGTTCGAGTCGCGCCGGCAGTAACGTGCTGGCCTGCAGGCGCTGCGCCAGCGTGACCGCCCGCTCGACCAGCGCGCGCGCCCCCTGCCGCAGCGACTCGCTGCGCTGCACCGCGGCGACGTTGCGTTCCATGTCCTCGGCATCCCAGCCGCGCGAGTGGGCGACGTACGGGAACGGCGGGAACACGAAGCCGAGTTCGGCGAAGAAGCCGAGCATCTGCCCGGCGACCGCCTGCACGCCGTCCTGGCCGCCGGTGACGATCAGCGCCGCGACCTTGTCGCGGATCAGCACCTTGCCGTGGGTGGTGATCTGGTTCTGCACGCAGTTGAGGCGTTCGACCAGCCGCGCGTACAGCGAACTCGGCGCGCCCCAGCGGATCGGCGTGGCGACCAGCACGACGTCGGCCCAGTGCACGAGGCCCTCGTACACGCGATCGAGCTGGTCGTCCGGGTCCATCTGCGTGATCGAGCACGGCCAGGTGCAGGCGTGCGCGCTCTTGCTGTAGTAGCCCTCGCAGGCGCGGAACGACAGGTCGCGCAACGCCAGCCGCTGGGTCGCGGCGCCGAGCGTGTCGGCGGCGTGGGCGAGCGCCTGGTCGAGCAGCAGCTCGCTGGTCGACACGCGCGGCTGCTGCGCATTCATCGCCGTGGTGGCGAGGCCGAGCACGCGCACCGGGCCAGGACCGCGCACCGGCTCGCGCGCCAGCGGGTGGGGCGCATGCGGCAGTTTGTGCCGCTGGCTCGAAGGCTCGGCGCGCACCAGCACGCGGCCACCGGCCTGCTGCACCTCGTGGCGCGGCACGCGGTCGTCCTCGAAGCCGGGTTCGCCGCTGCCGGTCACGCGGTGGAACTTGTACGCGTGCCACGGGCAGACGATGAAATCGCGGTCGAGCCGGCCCTGGCCGAGCGGACCGCCCGAATGGTTGCAGACGCCCGACACCGCACCGAACACGCCGTCGCGGTACGACAGGGCGATGCGGTGCCCGCCGACCTTCAGCTCGCGCAGTGGTGTGCGCGCCAGTTCGTCGGCGGCGCCGACGTCGATCCAGTCACCGGCCTCGGGCAGCGGCGGCATGCAGGCGCGCGATCCTAGCGCCGGGTCGTGGCCGCCGCACGGCCGCGGTCCGGGCGACCGTCGGCGCCCGCAGCCGGGAGTGGAGCTGGCGGCGGCGGCGAAGTAGCCTGCGGGCATGGGCCAGCCACGCGACATCGCCGCCGAGATCGTCGCCGCCCGCAATGGCGACGGCAAGGCGATGGACTCCCTGTTCGCGCGCAACCTGCCACCGTTGATCGCCTTCATCCGCGCGCGCGCCGGCCGCGCGATCGCGGCGCGCGAGTCGGCGGTCGACCTCGCACAGTCGGTGTGCCGCGAACTGCTGCAGGACGCGCCGGCGATCGAACTGCGCGACGAGGGCGCGTTCCGCAACTGGCTGTTCATGCAGGCGACGCGCAAGGTGCTCGACCGCGCCAAGTTCCTGCAGCGCGCGCGCCGCGACATCGCGCGCGAGCAGCAGCTGCCGTCCGCCGCCGGCGAAGCCGACGCGCTGCTCGCCTGCTATGCGTCGGTGTGCTCGCCGAGCCAGCACGCCGTAGCCAGGGAGGAGCTGGCGCGCGTCGAGCGCGCCGTCGACTCGCTGCCCTTTGACCAGCGCGACGCGGTGACGATGTCGCGGATCATGGGCCTCGGCTATCCGCAGATCGCCGAACAGATGGGCAAGTCCGAGGCGGCGGTGCGCGGCCTGGTGGCGCGCGGGCTCGCCGCGCTGTCGGAACTGCTCGAACCGGAATAGCGCGCGTTCAGTCGCCGCGGCGGGAAAGTACCGGTTGCGCGCAAGATCGCCGCGGCCGGCATCGTCGATGGCTGCGATGCGGAGACCCCACCGCAGCAACCATCGAGGACATCATGCAGAAGACCATCGTGTCGGCAGTTGCAATCATGGCGGCGATCGCGTGCCTGTCCGCCTGGATGCCGAAGCCGCCGGTGCCGGTCGTGGACCTGCTCGGCAAGACCGTTGCCGAGCTGCTGCGCGCCCATGGCGCGCCGACGGCGATCTCGGCGATGGCATCCGGCGGACTCGAGCTCGAGTACACGCAAGGCCAGCAGCACGCGAAGGTCGTCTGCCATCACGACATCGTCGTCCAGGTCGTGGGTGTCGCCGCGCTGCCGGTCGCCGCGATCAAGCTGCCGCCGCTCTACCTCGGCATGCCGGTGGCCGAAGCGATGCCGGTGCTCGGCAATCCGAGCAGCGTCGTGCACAGCGTGGGGACAGACGAGATCGTGTTCGCCGACGGCCGGCACGTGCTGCTGGCGAACGGCCGGCTGATGCAGGTGCCAGCCGCGAAGTGAACGGCGTCGCCAAGCCGGGCGTGGTCACTGGCCGCGCAGGATCTGCCGCGCCATCTCGCGCAGCTGCGGCACGGCATCGCTGTCGGCGACCTGGCCGAGGACCGCGCGCGTCGCGGCGTCCTGGCGGTCGCGCCCCAGCGCCTGGATCGCGGCGCAGCGCACGTTCGGATCGCTGTCCGAGGTCGCGCTGCTGCGCAGCGCTGCCGTGGCGGCGGGCTCGCGGTGCTCGGCCAGCGATTCGACTGCCTGCCGGCGCACTGCCGGGCTCGCGTCGTTGGCGCAGCGCTCGGCCAGCGCGCTGACGGCGGCCGGATCGGCAACCTTGCGCAGCGCGGCGCAGGCGGCTTCGCGCACGGCGGCGTCTTCGGCGTCGAGGTAGCGGCTCGCCGCGACCATGCTCGCCGGCGTGCCGGCGTTGCCGAGCGCGCGCAGCCAGTTCGGCAGGTCGCCGCGTTCGTTGGCCGCGCCCTCGAGCGCCAGCAGGCTGTCCATCGCCGTGCGGCCATCGCCGAGCACGGCATCGCAGCGCGGCGCCAGGGCACCGAGCACCAGCATCGCGTTCTGGCCGTTCCTGGCCTCGGCGGCGAGCCCGGCGACCAGGTCGGTCGCCGGCTTGCTCAGCTGGATCAGGCAGACGGTCGCGGCGTCGTGCACGGCGGCCGGCAGCGTGCTGTCGGCGCGGATCGCGGCGAGCACCCGCTGCGCCTGGTCGGTGCCGGCAGCGGCGAGCGCCGACAGCGCGGCGGCAGCGGCATCGCCGGTCAGCTGGCCGGCGACCACCTGCGCGGCGATCGCGGCAGCGGTGCCCGGCTGCAGCCTGGTCAACCACTGCAGCTGCATGAACGCGGTGTTTAGCGCCGCGTTGTCGACCTTCTCGGCGGCGAACACGCGGGCCAGCTCGGCCAGCACCTGATCGAGTTCGACACCCTGCAGCTGCTGCTGCCAGCGGCGCCGCTCGACCTCGATGGCATGGTCGGGCAGCGTCTCGGCGAGGCCGGTGGCCGGCGCCCAGGTTCCGGTCCATAGCGCGGCGACATCGACCGGCACCGCCGCGGTGGTGGCATCGAGCAGGGCCAGCTCGGCGCGGCAACCATAGTCGACGCGCATGCCGGGCATCGGCAGGTCGGTGATCATGCCTTCGTCGACGGTCGCGGCGCACAGCCAGCCGAGTCTGGGTGCGAACGAAGCGAGCGCGCTGCCGCGCAGTTCGTGCTGCTGCGTGCCTTCACCGCCGGCCATCACCGTGTAGCGCACCTTGCTGCGGCGCACGCTGACCTGGCCGCCGGTCGCTTGGGGCAGGCGTTCGTAGCGCGCCTCGTAGTTGCCGGTGGTGTCCGCTTCGACAGCGTCCCAGCGTTGCGGCAGGCTGACCGGCACAGTGAACGCGAACGGCGCCAGCAGCCCGCGCAGGAAGTTGCGCTGCTCGCCGTCGAGACTGGCGGCGAACTGGTAGCCCTGCACGTTGCCTTCCTCGGTCATGCGCGCCAGCACCGGCGTGCGCGCGGCGTCGGCGAAGCGCTGCTGCAGCGGATCGCCGTCGAGCGACTTGCCGTCGGGGCTGGTGATCGCCATGGCATCGAACGTGGTGCGGGTCAGGATCTCGCCCTGCTGCCGCGCGATCACCACGGTCGTCAGCGTGCCTTCGAGCCGCATGCCGGCGGCCTGATGCAGGCCGGCGTCCTGGTTCAGCAGCGTGTAGCCGAGGCGGTCGTCGAAGCGGTAGTGGAAGCTGGCGCCGGGCTGGGCGCCCCAGCAGCCGGCAGCCGGTGCCGGCGCCGCCGAGGCGCGTTCGAGCGTCGCGGCGTTCGCTTCGAGGTTCGCAGTCGTACCGGCGTGCGCGGGTGTGGCCGCGGTCGTGGTCAGGGCCTGGGCGCCACCGCCGAGCAGCAGCAACAGGCAACTGGCGAGGCCGAGCGCGAACAGGCTGCAGACGACGAGGCGGGCGTGGCGGGAGGCGGGGCGGGTCCTGGTGGTCGGTTGCATGCCGGGCAAGCGACGCGCCGGCGCGCCTGTTCGCGCCGCCCGCTGGTTTGCCGGGCCCGGCCGTGAACGGCCGCGGCGCCGGTGCCCCGCGCGGGGAACCGGCGCCACACCGTTCGGACGCTGCTCACCGCTCGTTCAGAACAGGTCGCGGTAGACCGCCGTCGCCGACCAGGTGGTCAGGGTCTCGGTCCAGCGATACCAGAAGGCCTCGGCGTAGACGTAGAGCCGCAGCGATACCGGCACCAGCGTGTAGCTGACGACGCCGAAGAACCCGTTGAGGGCGTTGGCGCCGGCGAACATCGTGAAGTCCTGCTCGAGGATCCGGCCTTCGATGCCGACGCCGATGCTGAAGCCCGGGATGCCGACCCCGGCCGAGGCGTCGCCGAAGCCGTAGGCCTGCACGTAGCCGCCGGCGCCGACCATCGGGGTCAACGACGGCAGGCTGTAGCCGGCCGAGATCGTCAGGCCGGCGCCGACGTTGCCGCTGACCGAGACCGACACCGGGCCGACCGGGATCGAGGCGCTCGGCCGCGTGCCGAACGCGTTGAAGGTCCAGGTCTGGCGCGCGAAGGTCGTGTTGGCGGTGAAATTCTGGTTGATCAGGTCGATGCCGATCACCTGTACGTGGAAGTTGCCGCTGCGGCTGCTCGACAGCAGACCGATGCTGTTGTTGGCGGTGGCCCTTGCCAGGGCGATGTTGGCGCTGGCGTTGAGCAGATGCACCTCGGCGTTGGTGCCGACGTCGAGCGAGCTGCCGTTGACCAGGACGCCGGTAGTGGTGGTCATCAGGGCGTGGGCATGCACGGCGCCGCCCAGCCAGCCGTTGCCGATGTCGCGGTCGTAGTTGCTGCCGCGGTGCAGCGTGGTCTGGCCGCCGGTGCGCGTCTGCGCGGTGGCGGTGGCGGCGAGCAGCAGGGAGGCAGAGAGGGCGAACAGGTTGTTGGCGAGGTTCATGGTCGTTGCCTTCGTGGTCGGTTCGGTTCCTTGGCGGGTCCGCCGCAGTCGCGGTGGGTCGGCGCGGACTTGCGCCGGCACAGAACAAGCGACACCGTGCGCACCGTTGTTCGCGCCGGGCGGGCGGGCGGGGTCGGCGAGCGCGGCGCTGTTCCGGACGCGCGCGAGCAGCATTACTGTGTCCGTCGCTACCACAGCTCGGCCCGCTGCGCCCGGGCCGCAAAGCGATGACCGACGACCCGACGAGACCGGCCGGCGAGAGCGCCGGCGACGAAGCGACCACGCTCACGGAGCTGGTGGCGTCCTGCATCGAAGCGATCGAGGCCGGCGAGGCCGATCCGATCGAGCGGGTGTGCGCCGCGCATCCGCAGCTCGCGCCGCGCGTGCGGCGCCGGCTGCTGCAGCTGGGCGCGCGCGGGCTGCTGGCGAACGCGGCTGCCCAGGCGCCGCTGCCGACCGCGATCGGCCCCTACACGATCCTGGCCGAACTCGGCAGCGGCGGCATGGGCGCCGTCTATCTCGCCGAGCAGCACGAGCCGGTGCGGCGCCAGGTCGCGCTCAAGGTGATCAAGCTCGGCATGGACACGCAGGAGGTGGTGGCGCGCTTCGCCGGCGAACGCCAGGCGCTGGCGCGCATGAACCATCCGGGCATCGCCCAGGTGTTCGATGCCGGTGCCACCGCCGACGGCCGGCCGTTCTTCGTCATGGAGTACGTGCAGGGCGAGTGGATCACCCGCTTCTGCGACGCGCGTTCGCTGGCGATCGAAGCGCGGTTGCGCGTGTTCGCGGCGGTGTGCCGCGCCGTCCAGCACGCGCACGACAAGGGCGTCATCCACCGCGATCTCAAGCCTTCCAACGTGTTGATCATCGAACACGACGGCATCGCGGTGCCGAAGGTCATCGACTTCGGCATCGCCAAGGCGACCAACGAGGCGCTCGACGGCGACTCGCACACGCGCACCGACCAGGTGCTCGGCACGCCGGAGTACATGAGTCCGGAGCAGGCATTGTCGGGCGGCCGCGACGTCGACACGCGCAGCGACGTCTATTCGCTCGGCGTCGTGCTGTACGAACTGCTGTGCGGCGGACTACCGTTCGATTCGGCGCGGCTGCGGCGCTCGGGGCGGCACGAGATGGAGCGCATCCTGCTCGAAGAGCTGCCGACCTCGCCGAGCACGCGCCTGGCAGCGGCGCCGCCGAAGGTGCGCGCGGCGCGCGGCGGCCAGGCCACGTCGACCCGCCTGGCAGTGGGCGCCGAGCTCGACTGGATCGCGTTGAAGGCGCTGGCCAAGGATCGCGAGCAGCGCTACCCGTCGCCGCTGGCGCTGGCCGAGGATCTCGAGCGCTGCCTGCGGCACGAGCCGGTGTTGGCCGGCCCGCCGGCGTTCGGCTATCGGCTGCGGAAGTTCGTGCGCCGGCACCGGGTGCCGGTCGCGGCCGCGGCCGTGGCGCTGCTGGCGCTGGTCGCCGGCCTGGTCGTCAGCCTGCGGGCCACCGCGGCGGCGATGGCGGCGCAGCAGCAGGCGGCGGCAGCGCTCGCCGACATGCGCGCGTTCTACGGCCTCGCCCGCGATGCGGTCGGCAACCTGGTCGAGGTCGCCGGCGGCCGGCTCAAGGACGTGCCGCACGCGGACGGCGTGCGGCAGACCTTGCTGACCGACGCGCTGCGCTTCTACGACGGCTTGCGCGTACGGCAGCCGATCGATCCGACGCTGCAACTGGAGATCCTGTCCGCCCAGGAACAGGCCGGCTTGATCGAGCAGCACCTCGACCGGCTGCAGGACGCGGCGGCGACGTTCACGCAGAGTCTGCAGGCGCTCGACACACTGTGCGCGGCGGCGCCGACGCAACCCGGACCGTTGCGGCTGCGCGTGTCCGTGCGCGGCAACCTGGCGACGGTGCTCGGCATTCTCGGTCAGGTCGACGCGGCGAGGGTCGCGCGCGAGACCGCACTCGCGGACCTCGCGACGCTGCGGCAGTTGACCGGTGATCCGGACGACGGCGATGCATTGGCGGCCGGCATCTGGAACAACCTCGGCCTCGACACCGAAGAGGATCCGCGTCGAGCGCTCGAGTGCTTCGACCAGGCGATCGCCTGCTTCGACCGCGCGATCGCCAGCGCGCCGCAGAGCAGCTCGCTGGCGGTGTTGTTGGCCCGCTGCCACTGCAACCGCGGTCGGGCACTGGCGCGACTCGGGCGCGACCAGGATGCCGAAGCGGCGATGCGCGGTGCGATCGCCAGGCTCGAACAGCTGCAGGCCATGCCAGATGCGCGCGATCTGCGCGCACCGTTGGCCTCGGTGTTGGATCCGCTGGCCAGGCTGCTGCAGCGGCTCGATCGCCTGCCAGAGGCCGCAGCGGCGCAGGAGCGTGCCGATGAGCTGTTGCGTCAGGTCGCCGCCGACCACCCGGACGTACTGGTGCACCAGGACTCGCTCGGCGGCGGTCTCGACCAGCTCGCCGACATCGCCGTGCGCACCGGCGACCTGCCGAAGGCGCTGCGCCTGTATGGCGAAGCCGTGGCCGTGCGCACCAAGGTCGCCGACGCGCAGCCGCAGCACCACGGCAACCGCGTGCGGCTCGTGCGCACGCTGCTCAACCAGGTCAGCGCCATGGTCGACTCCTGGCAACAGCAGCAGACCGAGCTCGCCGACGCGGTCGCCGTCTGCGAGCGCGCGGTCGCGACGATCGATCCGGTGCAGCGCGCGCAGCCGCAGGATGCCGAAGTGCAGCTGACCTTCGCGTCGGCGCACGAAGGTCTGGCGACCATGCGCGACCAGCAGCATCGCGGCAGCGAGGCGCTGGCCGAACACCGCGCGGCGCGGCAGGTGCTGGAGGCGATGGCCGCCGCCTCGCCGTCGCTGCCGGAGATCCGCGTGCAGCTCGCCTACGTGCTGAACAACCTGATCGTCAGCGAGCTGAACGACGGCGATGCCGCGGCTGCCGCCGCTGCCGGCGAGGCCGGGCTCGTACATGCGCGCGCCGGACTGCAGCTCGATCCGCGACAGCCGCGACTGTTGCGGGTGCTGACGCAACTGGTCGCCCGGACGATCACGGTCGAGCAGCAGCTCGGCGACGTGCCGGCAGCGGTGGCGACCGCGGCGCTGCAATCCGAGTTCGAGTCGCTGCCGTCCCGCGTGCGCGCGTATGGCGCCATGACCCTGGCGCAGGTGGCGTTGGCGGCCGTTGCCGACGCCGAGCGCGCTGGTTTCCTGCAGCGTGCCGAAGGACAGTTGCGCGCGGCGTTGCAGCGGCAGGCGGCGGCGCCGCCGGTGCCGGCGGAACAGCGGCGGCTCGAGTCGACGCTCGGCTTCGAGCTGCGGTTGCACCTCGCCGACGTGCTCGGCGCGCAGGGTCGCGGCGCCGAGCGGCAGACCCTGCTCGACGAAGCCCTGCTGCTGCTCGCCGACCTGCCGGCGCTGGCGCCCGACCGGGTGCGCAACCTGTTCGCGCAGGCCGGCGAGACGCTGCTCGCGGCGCACGATCCGGTGGCCGCCGCGGCGCGCGCCGAGCAGCTGGCCAGCCGGCTGCCCGGCGATGGCGGTGCCCTGTACATCGCCGCGGTGCTGCTGGCGCGGTGCGCGAGCGTCAGCGGGATCGACGTGGCCGATGCGTTCGCCGAGCGCGCCGTTGCCTGTCTGCGCGATGCGCTGGCCAACGGGTTCCGACCGGTCGGCGACCTGCACGACGTCAGCGAGTTCGCGGTGCTCGAGGGTCGCGCCGACTTCCAGGCGGCCCTGCGCAAGCGGTGAACGACGCGGCGCGGCCTTGCGCTGACGAGGACTCGGCCCGCGCCGCTACGGCAGGAACTTCGCGACTTCTTTGAGCTTGCGCGGCAGGTACTCATCGATCACGAAGTTGAGGCCGTGCTTGGCCAGCGCCTGTTGCTCGGCGCGCTGGCCCGACTTCAGCATCATCTCGATCGCCTTCTGCCATTCCTTGTGCGCCTGGAAGAACGGATCGTTCTTGAGCATGTCCTGCGCGCGCTTGATGTCGACGTCCTTGAGCGCGTGCGTCGGCAGCTCGTAGTCGACGATGTCCTGCGGGCTCACGCCGAGGAAGCGCGCGTGCGGCACGCAGAAGAACTGGTTCAGGTGCACGGCGTTGCCCGAGCCGACCTTGAGCGTGCGGTAGATGTTGGAGAACGCGTACGGGTCGCAGTCGTTGAACGCGTAGACCGGCAGCTTGTGCGCGTCGGAGAGTTTGCGCACGAAGCGGCGCGTCGCCCGCGTCGGCACGCCGGCAGTGCCGATCAGGATGCAGTTCGCGGTCTTCCAGTAGTTGTGCTGCGACAGCCGCTCGAACATGCCGATCGTCTCGATCACCAGCACGAACTTCGCCTTGGTCTCGAAGCCGAGGTGCTCGACGGAGGTGGGGATCGCGTAGGACGCGGAGCCGAACTTCGTGCAGTCGATCCGCAACTCGTTGCCGGAGTCGCGTTCGCGGTCGAGCACGATCATCTGGCCCGCGACCTTGCCACCGTGCTCGTCGGCCTTGAAGCGCAGGTGCTCGCGCATCACGCCTTCGAGCGAGAACAGCGCCTCGATGTCGTCCATCGCCGCGTCCGACTCGGGCTGCTCGTCGAACTTCGCTTCGTCCCAGTTCTTCGACACGTAGTATGCCTCTCGCTTGGTGGCGAAGTCGTCCTCGTCGACGAGCTGCTTGCTGAGGGCCATCATCTTGAGCGTCTGCGCGAACGACTTGACGGTGTTGACCGTCAGCGTGCGTTCGACGCGTGAACGGCCCATGACGAAGTAGCCGTCCTTCTTGTCGTAGCGGGCGTTGCGCAGCGAACGATCGGGGAACTTCAGCTCCGGCTTGTCCTGCTTCTGGATCTTCTGGTGTACGTGCACGGCGCAGTTCTTGATCTCGCGCAGGGTGACCTTGTCGAGATCGCTGAGCGGACCACGCGCCTTCTTCTGCGGCTGTTCCTTGGGAACGAACTTCTTGGCAGCCATGGGGGATCTCCAGGGTCCGGTGGGCCAGGTTCGCTACAGCTTGCGCGATTTCTCCAGCACGACCGTGAGGTTGTTGCGCGCCTTGCTGGCGTCCTTGTCGTCGAGTTTGAGGATGTCCTTCAGGGCGACGACCAGGTGCGGGATGTAGGTCTCGATGTAGTTGCGCTTCTTGAACTCACCGGCGAGCTTGCGGCCCTTGCGCACATGGATGCCCAGCTTGCGGCCGGACTCCATCAGCGCCAGCCGCAGTTCCTCGAGGATCTCGTCGTAGCTGGCGATCGCTTCCTTCGATTCGCTGGTGAATGGCACCCAGACCGAGGCGATGTGCACGAACACGACCATCGGGCCGATCGGCAATGCGCCCCGCGGCTGCTGCATGCCGTAGTTCTTCCAGTTGGTGGCGATCACGGCCTTGGTGATCGCGCACGCCGACTGCTGGAACACCAGCGGCACGCGGTTGGCGAAGCGGATGAGCCGGATCGGCTCGTCCGCGGCGCCCATCAGCACCTCGTCGTTGTCGGCCTTCTGCTTGGCGACTTCGACGATCTTGCCGGCGTCGGTCATCGTCAGCGTGTCGCCGGGCTTGCCGTAGGCGATGCCGACCTCGATGGCGAACGGATGGCCGCGGTAGACGACTGGCTTGCGCGACGTCGCGACGTAGAAGTCGGCGTCGACCTCCTTCTTCAGGCCGGCGATGATCAGGTCCTCGCCGATCGGCGCGATGCACGACAACGGCGGCGCCATGATCTTGGTCGCGTCGATCGCGGCCTTGAGCCGCTGCACGGTCGCGGTCTCGAGCCGCCGCGGGTTGGTCTCGGGCTTGACGCCGGCGAGCTCGCAGATCGCCTTGGCGCAGGTCGGACCGACGCGCGAGAAGTCCTGTTGCAGGAACGCGCTGACCGTGCGGTTGTCGCTCTCCTGGATCATCTTCAGCAGGATCCCGAGCTCGACGCCGTGCGGGTGCGGCTTGATCTCCTCGACTTCCTTGGGCAGCTCGTTGGTGGCGCGCAGGTACTCGGTGACGACGTTGTCCGGGTCGGTGTAGACGAGGTGCACGTGCGGGTTGGCCACCGCCATGAGCTTGAGGAACTCCTCGACGCTCTTCTGCCCGCGGCGGTACTCGCCCTCCATGTCGATCGACACCTCGGTGCCGTGGTCCTTGTCCCACTCGATCACCTTGTCGGTCGCGTCGGGGCGGTTCTTGGCCGTGTCGATGCGGATCTCGTACGCCAGCGGCACCGACTTCTTGCCGGGCTTGCTGCGCACGCGCACCGGCGCGCCGGTCGTCAGCTGGCCGTACATGCCGGCCGCACTGATGCCGATGCCCTGCTGGCCGCGGCTCTGGCGCAGCCGGTGGAACTTGCTGCCGTAGAGCAGTCGGCCGAACACGTTCGGCACCTGCGCTTTGACGATGCCGGGACCGTTGTCCTCGACGGTCATCGTGAACTGCTTCTCGCTGGTGCCGATGCGGGCGATCTTGACCTTGAGGTCCGGCAGGATGCGGCCCTCCTCGCAGGCGTCGAGGCTGTTGTCGATCGCCTCCTTGACCGCGGTCAGCAGCGCCTTGCGCGGGCTGTCGAAGCCGAGCAGGTGCCGGTTCTTGGTGAAGAACTCGCTGACCGAGATCTCGCGCTGCTTCTTCGCCATGTGCTCGGCGGTGACGCCGGCGCCGGCCCTCTCGCCCTTGTCGGCGCCCTTGTCGGCGCCCTTGTCGGCGGCCACGGGCTTCTGCTTGTCGGTCTTGTCGGTCTTGTCGACCTTGTCGTCGCCGTCGGCGAACAGCTGACCCTGGTTGCTGTCGGCGCGTTCCTTCATGCGTCCACTCCTTCGGCCGCGCTGTGGCCGGCGAGCGCGGCCTCGGCACGGGTCGCCAGGCCGGCGGCGCGCGCCGCCGCCCAGAACTGCCGCAGGCCGCGCAGATCCTCGTCGTCCAGCCGGTAGTGCACGGCGCCGAACGTGCCGTCGACATCGCGGCGGCGCAGCCCGCGTTCCTGCGCGCGGTGCAGGATCGGCAGGATGCGCCCCTCGTCGGCGCCCGGACGCAGCAGCCACAAGGCGAACACGAACGGCAGGCCGGTCCAGCGTCGCCATTCGCGGCCGAGATCCCACACCTCGCGGTCGCCGGGGTCGGCCGACAGGCCGTGGTCGCCGATCAGCAGCACCAGGTCGTGCGGCAGCAATGCCGGGGTCCTGGTCGGCGCGATCGTGGCGAAGGCGACGTCGGCCGCCACCTCGCCGACCCGCGGACCGCGCAGCAGCAGTTGCAGCAGCGCCACCGAGGTCGCACTCGAAGCATCGCAGCCGACGTTGTGGATCGTCTCGCCGCGGCGGCGGAATGCGCGCACCGAGCGCACTTCCTCCTTGCAGGCGATGCCGATGCCCGGCACCACGCGGTAGCCGGGCGCGCGCACCGCCTCGATCGACGACACCAGCGCGGTGTCGAGTTCGCCCGCGCGCAGCCGCGCGATCAGTTCGGTCGGCGGCGCCTTGACCAGCGTGACGGCGGAGTCCTCCTCCATGCCCGCCAACAGAGGGGCGCCGACACCGTAGGGTACTCCGCCGATGCGTATGCTCACGTCTGGACTGCCACGTCTGGACTGCGCTGACCGTTGCGACCGGGCGGCGAACATACACACTGGCGGCGATGCCGGAAGCACAAACCCCGCCGCGGCGGCGCCGCCTCGCCGCATTCGGCGCAGCGCTGCCGTTGCTGCTGGTCGCCGGCTGGTTCGCCAGCACAAAAGTCGCGCGCATGCTCAGCAATGCCGCGATCCAGGCGCCGGTCGGCAGGCCGCTGCCGGCGTTCCGGTTGACCGCGCGCGACGGTCGCGTCTGGTCCGATGCCGACCTGCGCGGCCGGCAGGCGGTGCTGCACTTCTTCCGCTCGCGTTGCGAAGGCTGCGAAGCCGAGGCGTCGGCGATGCGGCAGCTCGAGCGTGCACTGGATCCGGCGCGCGTGGTGCTGCTGCACGTGATGACCGATGCGGTGCTCGGGTTCCCGGCCGAGCTTGCGGCGGCGACGCTGGCGCAGACGCAGTTCCAGCGGCCGGTGTTGATGGCCGACGCCGCGTTCGTGGCGGCGTTGCAGTCGGTGCGCTGGTCGACCGTGACGCCGGTCACCTACGTGGTCGACAGCGCCGGCATGATCCGCGGCGGGCTGCGCGGGGTGCAGACGGTCGCGAGCGTGCAGCAGGCGCTCGCTGCCAATGAATGAAGGAATTGCTGCAATCGGCTCTTACAGCACCACCCGCAGCCTGACCGGGTTGGAAGTCACCCACTGCTGGTACCAGCCCGGCGTCGGGTCGGACATGATCGCCTGCACCCACAGGAAGTCGTTGAGGAACGCCGCCGACGGCACCACCGGCGGCACGAACTGGAGACTCGTGACCGTGCCGGTCGCGATCGTCGTGGCCCACAAGGACCCGTCGGTGTACCAGCCACACCACGGCCCGAAGAACTCGGGCCCGAGCAGGTACGGCCCGTGCGTGAACACCGGCAGATGATTGCCGCCGTAGTTGGCGGCGCTGCTGCCGAAGAACAGCGACACGGTCTGACCGGCAATCGTGTTCTGCACGGCGATCGTCATCGCCATGCCGCCCGGCTGGATGCCGGACACCGTCGACAGCGTCATGATCTGGCCGGCCTGCGTGATGCAGCCACCAGCGCCGTTCTGCTCCATCCGAAACCGCAATCCCTGCGCCGTTGCAGCGGTACCGACCGCGATCATCGCAGCGGCAAACCGGGAGATGCCTGCCGCAGATCCCCATTTGCTTTTCATTTGCTTCGATCCTCCGGCGAATCCCTCGACGCGGGCGCGGCGAGAGTTGAGGAAAAGCGCGGGCCGAGAGAGCCGACGCGCGGCGCGGCCTGCCGGACGGTGGGCCGGGTACGTCCGGGCATCGGGGTAGTCCCGTACTAACAGCGGGCGGTCGGAACGAACGGCGACCGGTGCCGTTGCCATCCTGCGGCGCGCAGCCGTTCTCACGGCAAGGGCGGCGGCAACCGGCGTGGCCGGACGGGAGCGCCGCACGCACGGCCTTGCCCCGGGGCCATGTCGTTGCGCCGATGCCACCGCGGGCATGCCGGGTCCTGTGCGACCATCGGCCGCGCGCGCCGGTGCTACACTTTGCTGCCGATGTCGCCACCGCGCCCTGCTGCCAGCCTGCTCGCCGCCCTCGCCTGCCTGCTCGCGAGCAGCTGTGGCGCCGGCTTGATCACCGGCGCGGTTGCCAGCAACAACAATCGGCAGACGCCACCGCCGGCACGCGCGCCCGAACTCAGCGTGCCCGAAACGCGCATCCCGCTGGTGCCGGCATCGGGCACGGTTGCGACCAGCCGCACCGTCGTGGTGTCCAACCTGCTGCTGCCGAGCAACGCCCGGCTGTCGGTGCAGTTGCGCGCGCTCGGCGTGGCCGCGGAACAGGGTTCGCCGGTGATCGTCTCCGGCCAGGGCGGCTCGACCGTGGTCGGGTTCACGCTGCGCCTGCAGGAGCTGGTCGCGGCGATCGGCGATCCGACCTTGAACGACGTCGATGGCCGCCTCGCAGTGCTGATCGACGGCCATGAAGTGGCGCCGCCGGTACCGGTGCTGCTGCTGCGCCAGCCGGTCGCGACCCTGGTGCCGCCGCCCGGCCAACAGCACCTGTTCCTGTCGCCGCTCGGCGGCACGCCGGCACAGCTGCTGGTGAACGGACTGCGCAGCACGCGCGCCGGCGACCTGCAGATGCTGGTGACCACCGCCGACCCAACCGGCGGCACTGCCGACATCACCCGGCCGTGCACCAACCTGGCGATCGCCGGCCAGCAGGGCGACGCCGTGCAGATCACCGCCAACGTGCCGGGCAACACCTTCCCAGGCCAGGCGACGCTGGTGCTCGAGGACGTGATCGCCGGCCGCTCGACCGCGGTCGGCAATGCGTTCTTCCGCCCGGACGTCGCGCTGGCGCTGCCGGCCCGCGGTCCGACCACCGGCGGCAGCCTGGTGACCTTGATCGGCAGCGCGCTGGCACCGCTCGATTTCACCGTGCAGCCGCCACGCCGGGCCTTCGACCGCGTGCAGCTGCTGTTCCACAAGGGCACGCGCGACGTGTTGCTCGCGGCCGCCGACCTGCGCACCGCCGACTCGACGCTCGAGCGGCTGGTGTTCACCATGCCGAACTCGCCCGACGGTCGCCCGGGCCAGGTCGACATCGTGCTGCGGGTCCAGCTCGACGCCGGGCCGGCCGGCGTGGTGCTAGCGGAAGTGACCGCAGCCGACGTGTTCCTGTTCGCCAACCCGCAGCCGGTGTTCGGTCCGCGCGGCGCGCTGCTCGATCGCCCGCCGGTCGCGGCGGTGCCGATCGCGCTCGAGTCGGCGCCGGACGGCCACGACGCCCCCGACTTCGCCGTGCTGTTCGACGAGGGCGGCACCGGGTTCCTGCAGCTGCTGATGGCGCAGGAGAACGGCATGTTCATCCGCTTCGGGGCGCCGCGCCGCGTCGGCGATCCCGAGTCGCCGAACGAACGGCAGCCGCGCGGCCTGTGCGCTGCCGACTTCGACGGCGACCGCGTGCCGGATCTGGTGTGCGTGAATGCCGGGGCAACGGCGGCCACCCACGAGCTGATCCTCGGTCAGGCGGCACCGAGCGCGCCGCTCGGCCAGGCGTTCCGCTTCAGCGGCGATCCCGGCTCGCAGCAGTGTCGCGCCGCCGACCTCGACGGCGACGGCGTGCAGGACCTGGTGTTGTTGCCCGGGGCGGCTCTGCCGAGTGGTCTGCGACCGCAGGTGTACCTCGCGCGGCCGGTCGCCGGCGGTCCGCCGAACCTGGTGCGCATCGGCGACGTACCGGTGCGCACCGGTCCGTACGAAGCGTTCGAAATCGCCGATCTCGACGGCGACGGTGTACTGGACGTGGCGGTGTTGACCGGCGGCGCTGCGCCCCGGGTCGACGTCGCCTACGGCAACGGCGATGGTTCGTTCACGACCGGGACCCAGCTCGATCTGCTGGTGCCGGGCTACACGCCGGACCCGGCGTCGCCGGCGGTGGGTCTGCACGTCTGCGGCACGACGCTGCCGCGGTCGCTGGCGGTGGTGCTGCACGGCGTCGCCGGCAGCGCCAACACCACGCCGCTGATCGCGGTGCTGCAGCCGCTGCAGCCGCGCGGCTACGCCCAGCCGGCCATCGGCGACTTGCTGGTGGTGCCGACCGGGCCGGTGGCGACCAGCCTCGGCGCCGACCTGTTCGCCGACGGCGTCATCGAGCTGGTGCTCGGCTCGGCCGACGACACCAATCCCGCGCGCATGGGCGTGTTCAACTGGCAGGACGGTCACTTCGTCATCGGCGACGTGGTCGACGACACCACCGGCGAACTGCTGAGCATCAGCGGGCTGCACTTCGGCACCGCGTTCCCGGCCGACCCGCGCATCGGCCGGGCGGCGGTACCGGCGGTGTTCGTGGTGCACGAGAGCCTGGTCGACGGCGTGCGCGAACGCCGGCTGTCGACCATGTTGGTGGCGCGATCACCGACGCTGCTGCGGCCGACCGCCGGCGGCCGCGTCGACAACAACGTGCTGCAGCTGGTGGGCGGCAACTTCGTCCGCCGCCCCGCCGCCACGGTCGGTGACACCAAGGATCTGGCGCTCGCGTACCGCAAGTTCGACACCTCGGGCAACGTGGTCGACGAAGGCGTGCAGCTGCTCGCCAACGACGGCTTCGGCGCGTTCTTCGGCCAGCGTCAGGGCCCGCATCAGCCGGGCATCGTCCACCAGACGCTGGCGAAGGTGGCGCCGCTGCCCGCGACCCCGGACCTCGACGCGCTCGCCTACCTGACGATCGACGGCCGGCTCGAGCTGTGGCAACCGGACAACAGCCTGCCGCAGAGCACCAGCGATCTGCGGCGGTTGAGTCCGCTGCCGCAGCTGCTGACCAGCGACGTCGCCGCGGGTTCGCGCATCCTGTCCGCCGACGTCGACGGCGATGGCATCGCCGATCTGGTGGCGATGATGAAGTTCGTGCGGCCGCCGGCCGAAGGCGAGGCGTTGCTGATGGTGCTGCACGGCAAGGCCAGTTATGGCCCCGGCGAGTTCCCGTTCGACGAACCGCTGGTCGCGACCCAGACCCATGGCGGCGCCAGTGCGCTGGTGCTCGCCGACTTCGTGCGCGAGCACGCCGGTGCGCCAAAGCTGCTCGAGTGTGCGGTCGCGGTGCCGGCCGGCAGCACGCCCGGTGGCAGCGACGGCGACCACGTGCGCTTCTACCGCTACGACGTGGCGACCAGGTCGCTGCCGCGCAGCTTCGCCGCCAGCGGGCCGCAGGTGCTGCTCGCCGGCAACGCGCCGACCGAACTGGCCGCCGCCGACTTCGACGGCGACGGCACGATCGATCTGATGGTGGCCGCCGCCGGCGACGCGTCGCTGTGGTTGTTCCTGCACGACGGCACCGCGGTCGGTGACGGCAGAGAGGTCGACGTCGGCGCGTTCCACGAGAGCCTGACGTCGCCGCGGGCGATGGCGCCGGGGCTGCCGAAGTCGATGCGCCTCGGTGACATCGACGGCGACAACAACGTCGACGTCATGGTGTGCACCGAGACCAGCGGTCCGGGCGGGCTGGTCATCGACGTGGTCGGCTTCTACATCAGTTCCGGCACCGGCCAGCTCGAGGGCCCGGTGTTCGTGTCGCCGACGCGGCTCGGTACCGGACAGCACGGCATCGCCATCGACCTGGTCGACTTCAACGGCGACGGCGTGCCCGACCTCGGCATCGCCCTCGACGACAACGATCCGCAGAATCGCAACATCCGCATCCTGTTCGGCGGCTCGCGCTGACCGGTCGGACCGCGCATCTGCGGTCGCCGCTCGCCCGGCGGCGGCGCGCGGCTATCCTTCTCGCCGCCATGTCCCTCGCCACCCAAGCCAACCCCGGGTCCACGTCCAGCAAACCGGTCCTCGCCGTCGCCATGGTCGGGCACGCGTTCATGGGCCGCGCCCACGGCAACGCCTATCGGCAGGCCAACCACTTCTTCGACCTGCCGTTCCGCATCGTGCCGCAGGTGGTGGTCGGTCGCGACCAGGCGCGCGCCCTGGCCGCGGCGCAGAAGCTCGGCTTTGCCGAGGCGACCACCGACCTGCGCGCGACCCTGGCCCGCAAGGACATCCACCTGGTCGACGTCGCCACGCCGAACGACAGCCACCACGACATCGCCATGGCGGCGCTCGCGGCCGGCAAGCACGTGCTGTGCGAGAAGCCGCTGGCGCTGAGCCTCGAGCAGAGCAAGGCGATGGCCGCCGAGGCCAGGAAGCTGAAGGCGCGCGTCGGCCTGTGGCACAACTACCGGCGCGCGCCGGCGACGCGGCTGGCGGCGCGCATGATCGCGCGCGGCGACATCGGCGAGGTGCGGCAGGTGCGCGCCGCATACCTGCAGGACTGGTTGTCGTCGCCGGAGGTCGGCGCCAGCTGGCGCACCAGCAGACAGACCTGCGGCAGCGGCGCCCACGGCGACCTCAACGCGCACCTGATCGACCTGACGCGCGCGCTGACCGGTCTCGAGTTCGCCGAAGTGTGCGGCGTGCAGCAGACCTACACCAAGGAACGGCCGGCCGGCGGCGGCAAGATGGCGCCGGTCGACGTCGACGACGCGTTCTGCTTCCTCGCCAGGTTCCACAACGGCGCGATCGGCACCTACGAGGCGACCCGCGTCGCCCCCGGCCGCAAGAACTACAACCGCGTCGAAGTCAGCGGCACCAAGGGCTCGATCCTGTGGAACCTCGAGCGCATGAACGAACTCGAGTTCTTCAGCTTCGCCGACACGCGCGATGCGCAGGGATTCCGCACCATCATGTGCATGGACAGCGTGCATCCATACGCCGCGCACTGGTGGCCGGACGGCCATATCGTCGGCTACGAACACACGTTCGTGCACCACCTCGCCGACTTCGTCAGCGCGCTGCACACCGGCGAACCGTTTGTGCCCGACTTCCAGGACGGCGTCGCCGTGCAGGCGGTGCTCGAAGCGGCGCTGCAGTCGGTGAAGTCCGGCGCCTGGGTGAAGGTCGCGCAGTGACCAACTGGAGCAACGGGCTGCTCCAACGGCTGGAGTGGCCGTGCGAACGCCGCGCCTCGAGCCGGAAGCGATTGCCGGGATCCTGACGCACCTCGGTTGTCTGCCGACGTCGGAGCTGGCGAAGGAGCGGCCACCGCTGCAGCCGCTGCTGCTCTGGTTCCTGGACGGTCCGGGAGCCCGCTTGATCTTCCTACGCGTTCACAGGCTTGACACTGTCGTCGCGCTGAAATACGGTCCCGCAGGCCTGAAGAAGGTCTGCGTCGTTCGGCTCGCGGTTCGAGCCGGAGTTCTTGAGAAGGAGTGTGTCATGCGAGGAATGGCAGTCGTTCTCGGCGTTGCCGCGTCAACGGTGCTGTTAGGTTGTTGGGGATGTTCTAGTGGCGGACAACCACCGCCTCGCCTCCCCGCCGAGCCGTCCACGGTCGAGCCGTTGCACGGCACACCGGTCGGGAAGGGGTACGCGATCGCGATCGGGCTAAACGCGATCGATCCTGCTCACTACGGCACCGACGGGGCCCTCCCCGGTTGCGAGGCGGATGCCAACGACATGGCGCAGATCGCGACGAGCCTCGGTTATCCAGTCACCAAACTGCTGACCGCACGGGCGACGCGAAGTGCCGTGGCGGCCGCTCTTGCCGATCATTCGCAACGGCTGGAGGCCGGCGACCTGCTCGTGGTCAGCTACTCGGGCCATGGGGGGCAGGTGCCCGACCAGAACGGCGACGAAGCCGATGGTCTCGACGAGACCTGGTGCCTCTACGATGGCGAGCTCATCGACGACGAGTTGTATGCCGCATGGGGGAAGTTCAAGGCGGGTGTCACGATCCTCGTGGTATCTGACAGCTGCCACAGCGGCACAGTACTCCGCATGCAGCGCAAAGACATCGAGGACCAGGCACCTGACAGGACCCGCGAGCTGGAGCTCAAG
>Ga0209488_10001289_pt1 | contig 21486 bp, 16 predicted proteins | sample Rivendell_Oct201_8_FD_188349 | JGI IMG/M metagenome (GOLD analysis project Ga0209488, IMG submission 188349) | Vadose zone soil microbial communities from the Eel River Critical Zone Observatory, Northern California, USA -... | ecosystem: Environmental > Terrestrial > Soil > Vadose zone >...
GCCGTCGTGGAAGGTGCGGGCGATCACTTCTGCGAGTACATGACCGGCGGGATCGCGGTCGCCCTCGGCCCGATCGGCTGGAACGCGGGGGCCGGGATGACGGGCGGCGTCGCCTATGTCACCGAGTGGAACCAGCTGAACGCAGACAGCGTCGTGGCGCGCGAGGTCCCGGCCGAGGACGCATGCGATCTGAGGGCACTCGTCGAGGAACATCACCGCCGCACGGGCAGCAAGCGGGCGGCCGCGATGCTGGAGGACTGGGAGGGCGCGCTGGCCGGGTTCCGGCAGCTGGTTCCGATCGCTGTCGTTCAGCCGGCACCCGCACCCGTGCCGGCCCCAACCCTGGAGACCGCGCCAAAAACCACCGCCTAGCGAGACTACGATGGCGCCGATGGCCGACATGAGGGGCGCGGCCCCATCGCCGGCGAGAGGGGAGGTTGGGGGCAGCGAACGCCGCAACATCACAGTCCTCTTCGCCGATCTCGCAGGATCCACTGCAATCGCCGAGCGGATGGATCCCGAAGACTGGGCGGCCGTCGTCGGGCAGGCGTTTGCGCGCATGAACGCGACCGTGCAGCGATATGACGGAACGATCGCCCGGCTCATGGGCGACGGCCTGCTCGCGTTCTTCGGGGCACCGGTCGCGCACGAGGACGACCCCGAGCGCGCCATCCGCTGCGGCCTCGACATGGTCCGCGCGATCGGGGAGCTCGGTGCCGCACATCACGCGAAGAATGGCGTTGACCTGCAGGTCCGGGTCGGCATCAATACAGGCCCGGTCGTCGTCGGAATCGTCGGAACCGATGCGGCGAACGAGTACACAGCCATGGGCGATGCTGTGAACGTGGCGGCCCGGATGCAGTCGCTCGCGGCGCCTGGCGGTGTGCTCATCACGGAGGCGACCCACCGCTTCGTCGCCCCGCTTGTCGAATCTCGCGACGCCGGGATGCTGGAGCTGAAAGGCAAAGCCGACGCGGTCCACGCGTTCGAGGTCACAGGCCTCAAACCCGGCGCAACCAGCCCACGCGGCCTCGCCGGTATCCATTCGCCGATGATCGGACGCGACGATCAGCTCGCGCGTTTGAGCGCGCTGTTCTCTGTAGCTCGTGCACGTCAGGGCCGCATTGTCACAGTGCTGGGCGAACCGGGGATCGGCAAGAGCCGCCTCCTCGCCGAATTCCGGGCTGCCGTCACCGCCAAGGATCCCGACGCGCAGTGGGTCGAGGGCCGCTGCCTGTCGTACGGCCAGGCGCTGCCTTATCACGTCGTCCTCGACCTGGTGCGCTCGATGTTCGGCGTGAGCGCATCCGCCGATGAGCCCGAGACGAGAGCCGCGCTCACCCGCGGGCTGCGCGATCTGCTCGGGGAGGGCTGGGCCGAACCGTACACCTACCTCGGGCACCTTCTTTCCATTCAGCTCGAGCCCGAGATGCAGGACCGTATTTCGACGCTTCAGGGCGAGACGATGAAGAGGTACGTGTCGTCGATTGCGACCGCCATCCGCGCGCAGAGCGCGCGCGCGCCGATGGTCCTTGTCTGCGAGGACCTCCACTGGGCGGATCCTGCTTCGGTCGACACGCTGCTGGCGCTGGCGCCGCTGATGGCCGACATGCCGGTGGTTTGCATCGCAACATCGCGCGTCGAGCGCAGCGCGGAGGGCTGGCGGCTCATCACGGGGATACGCGATCTTTTCGGCGACGCTCTCACCGAGATCCGTCTCGACCCGCTGTCTAGCGAAGACAGCCGTACCCTGGTCGCGAACCTTCTTCAGATCGAGTCGCTTCCCGTGGCGACTCGGGAGCTGATCCTGACGAAGGCAGAAGGCAATCCTTTTTTCGTCGAGGAGGTCATCCGCATGCTCGTGGACCGCGGATTGATCGAGCGTCACGGCGATCGCTGGATCGCCACCGCAAAGGTTGCCAGCGTCGAGATCCCCGACACGCTCCAGGGACTCCTCCTCGCGCGCATCGATCGGCTCCCACCCGAGAGCAGAAGGACCCTGCGCGTCGCCTCCGTCATCGGGCGCCAGTTCGCGGTTTCGCTGCTGGAGCGCCTCCTAGAGGTCAAGACGGCATGAACACTCGCGCCGACCTCGGCACTCTCGAAGCGAGCGGGCTGATCCAGGTCGCGACTCTCGATCCGGAGCTCGAGTACCTCTTCCGGCACGCGCTGGTGCAGGACGCGGCGTACAGCTCCCTGTTGAAGCAGGACCGTCGGGCACTCCACCGCCTCGCGGCGGACACGCTGCTTTCGCTGTATCCCGAGCGCAAGCGCGAGCTTGCGGCGGTCATCGCGATGCACCTCGAGCTGGCGGGCGATGACGCGCGGGCAGCCGAACACCTTGTGATCGCCGGCGAGCACGCCCTCGAGCGGTTCGCCAACCGCGAGGCGATCGCGTTCTTCGACCGTGCGCTTGCCCTGATCCCGGCCGGCGATGCGACGATCGACCTTCGTCTACGCGCCACCGTCGGCCAGGGCAAGGTCGGGTGGAGCTTCACCGGCTCGGACCGATATATCGCCCACCTGGAGAGCATCATCGATGAGGCAGGCGATCGCGCCGACCCGCGGCTCATGGCAGATGCCTATTTCTGGGTCGCGTTCCTCCGCCGTTGGCGCGGGGAGCTGCCCAGCGCAAGCCCTGCGCTGAAGCATGCTCTCGACGAGGCGGCGCGCATCGGTGAGCAGCTCGGTGATCCGAGCGCGAACGCAATCCCGAGAGCTTTCATGGGCGTCGGCTTGATCTTCACAGGCCATCTGCGCGAAGGCACGCAGGAAACGCGTGAGGCGCTCGAGCTCATGGAAGGAAAGGCCGACAGCCTGTCAACAGCGATGCTGCACGGCTTCCTTGCGCTCGGATATACGCGGCTCGGCGAATTCGCTGAAGCAGAGCGAACTCTAGCGCGGTCGGAAACTCTCAGCGCAAGGGGAGACGAGATCGCGCGGCTCGACACCGAAATCGCACGAGTCTCGCTTCACCTCGAAAGGGGAGACCTCGAAGCGGGTGTTGAGCTCGGCACGCGGTGCGCGGCGGATTCCGAGTCGCTCGGTGCGACGGCGTGCGGCGTTGCCGCCAACGTCTTGCTCGGGTCCGTACGTTTGCAGCTCGAAGACTTGCTGGGTGCGAAGAATCCGCTCGAGCGTGGTCTCGAGCTCGCGGCCGTCACCAGCATGCCCGCGATGCGGACCCTGGGCCAGGCGATGGCCGGGTCGGTGCGTGCTCGTCTGGGCGACAAGCCGGACGGTGTCGCGGAGTGGAACGAAGCGCTTACCGGTGCACACGCGATGAGCGATCGGTACGGGGAAGCCGTGACTTTGTGGAATCGCGGTCGATCGCGCTCACGGCAGCGCGAACCCGACGACGCGGCGGCGCTCGTCGACCTGGACGCGGCTCTGGCACTCTTTGAGTCGATGGAGGCTCGTCCAGGTCTCGCGCGTGTCCTCCGAGACCGAGGGCAAACTCTGCGGGCGCTCGGCCGCGATGGTGAAGCCGATGAGGCGGACCAATCGGCTAGCGCCCTCGCCAAGCAGCTCGGCCTGAAGGACTTCTCCGGTGACTGACCTTCGCAAGGCGCTCGAGACCGAGCGCGAGATGGAGCGCGAGTTCGTCGCCGAGGTGCGCAAGTCCGAGAAACAGCCCAAAGGCTGGCCCGCCGCGCTAACCCTTTTCCACATCAGCATGTGGCGCGAGCGACTTCGCAATGCACTGACCGACGTGCGCGACGGACGCCCATATCCACAGCCTCCAGAGAACATCGACGAAGTCAACGACGCCGAGGTCGCAAGCGGCCTGGGCGTTTCGCTGGCCGACATCTCCGAACGATCTGACACGCTGCTTGCCTCCCTCATCGCGCTGTCGGAACAGCTGGGCGAGCGACCCTTCAAATGGTTTACGGCGAAAACGACAACCGAGGCGCTGCTCCGCAACAGCTACATCCACCCGCGCAATCACATCGTCGAATACCTCAAAGAGAATGGGGACGAGGCTGGTGCGCACCGTTTGGTAGAAGCAGCGGTGTCAGAGATGCGCGAGGTTTCGGCCCCACCGCTCGCGCTCGGCGCGGTCCTGTACAACCTCGCGGGTGTTCGGGCGACGCAGGGACGTCTTGACGACGCGATCCAGCTTCTGAAAGAGGCGTTGCCGATGCGCCCGGACATGAAAGCGGGCGCCTCAACAGATCCGGACCTTGCGCCACTCCGAGACGACGCACGATTCAAGGAGCTGATCAGCTCGTAGCCGCGGCTTCCTTGATCCGGTCGAGAACTTTCATGTTCGCGATCGACTCGCTGAGTGGGATGGCGGCCGGCTTGTCCAGCAGGATGCTGTCCGCAAACGACTCGACCATCACCTGGTACTCGTCGACCTCCTCACGCGACGAGAAGGGCCGGTCCAGACGGTACACGTCGTCCCGGGCCACGACGCTGAGGCTCTGTTCCTCGGGCGAGTCGAAGCTGGCCCAGACCGCGGCGGTCTGGCCACCCGGAAACTGAAGCAACGCGCTGGTGGTCATGTCGACTCCGCCGTGCATCCTCGAGCGCGCCTGCACGTTCGATGGCTCGCCCAGGATCCAGCGTGCGGCGCTGACCCCGTAGCAACCCACATCCAGCAGCGCGCCGCCGCCGAGGGATGCCTGCAGCCTGAAGTCGGATGTGTCTTTCATCGTGAACCCGAAGCTCGCCTGAACATAGATTGGGTCGTGGAGCGCGTCCACAAATCTCCGCGTGCGCGGATGGAACCGATACATGAAGGCCTCCATCAGGAGCTTGCCGGCGGACTGCGCGACGACAGCCATCTCTTCGGCCTCTTGCGCGTTCATGGCGAGAGGCTTCTCACACAGAACGTGCTTCCCCGCCGCCACCGCGCGCATCGTCCATTCCTTGTGCAGGTTGTTGACAAGCGGGATGTAGACCGCATCCACGCCGGGGTCGGCGAGCAATTCCTCATATGAGTACGGAGCTTTGGCACCGGGATAGGCGTCGGCAAGCTTCTTCGCGCGACCCGGGTCCCGGCTGGCGATTGCCGCAACGCGGCCGTTCCTGGAGGCCGCGATCGCCGGCAGCACCGCACCGATCGCGATCCCGGCGGCTCCGAGCACGCCCCAACTGATGCGGTCGGTTATATGGAGACCTCGAGCTGAGCTCCGCCGCGCGCGATGGATTGTGTCGCAGCCTCCATCACCGCCACTGTGCGGCGGGCCTCCTGTGAGGAGATCGCCAGCGGCTCGCCCCACGCCAGGTGATCGGCCAGATTTCGATAGAACCCGTGATCGTCTCGGGCCGAGAGGTGGAGGACCTCTTCATGAGAGCCGCCATCGGCCGGAGTGATCACCCTCACTCGCGCTGGAAAGTCGGCGGGCACCGCCTCCGCCTGCCAGTCGCCGACGACTGAACCCCGCGTCCCCAGCACGTACCACTTTGGCTTTGCCGCAGCGGCGATGTCCGACTGCAGGAAGGTCGCCTGGGCCCCGCTGGAAAACGCGAGGTCGACCCTCACCTGGTCGGCATTCGTCACGTCATGCCATACCCGCTTGTGCGCGTTTGCGGATATCGAGCGCACGGAATCAGGGAACAGCTGAAGGATCCAGTCGAAGTAGTGCGATCCCCAGTCGTAGATCGTCCCGCCGGAGATTGGCTCATGGCTGTGCCAGTAATCGCAGGGATGCGAGTAGCCGCCGATGAAAGACTCCATGTAAAAGGTCTCGCCGATGCGACCCGAGCGGACCACGTCGCGCAGCGCGAGATAGTCAGGATCCCAGCGCCGGCTCTGATAAACGGTGAGCACGCGGTCACGCGCGGCGGCCGTGTCGATCATCCGGTCTACGTCGTGGACGTGAATCGCAAACGGCTTCTCGCACACAACGTGCTTGCCGGCATTCAACGCGGCCACCACCGCATCCGCATGGACGCTCGGCGGGGTGCCGACGATGACCAGCTCTACGTCGGGATCAGCGAGGAGATCCTCCGCACGCGCATGGGTCCGCACCGACAGCTCGCGTTCGGCGGCCAGCCTGCGCTCGTCCGACACGTCGCAGACCGCCGCCACGTTCAGACCGGCAGTGGCATTGACCGACTCGGCGTGGGCACGCGCGATTGCGCCATAGCCGATGAGACCGACGCCGACCGAAGGCGCCGCAATGCGCCCCGCCGCAAACATCACGCTGCGCTGAACAAGCTTCTGAAATCCCTCGTGTTCGAAAGTCGACGGCTCGTGGCCCAGCCCGACATGGACAAAATGTCCATCGCCGACGGCGCGCTCGTAAGCCACGACCTGTTCGCTGAATCGCCAGCTTGCCCGCAGCAGCACTGAGGCGCCGGCCGGCGGTCCTTCTGAAAAGTAGAGCTCGTCGACGAGCTTGATCTCGGTCCCAAGTCGCGCGCTGATCGGATGAGACTGATCGGGCCGGATGACCAGCTCGGTCAAGGGTCCTGGCCCGCTGGGCGCCCAACCCGCGAGCTCATGCACTTCGCCGCTTTCGGTCCACGCCGCAAGGGTGCCGTGAAGCAGCACGACTCCACCACCGCGATTGACGAAGCCCGTCAGTTCCGCCGCCTGGCCTGGATGCAGCGCGTGGTCGCTCGCCGCCAGCAGCACCTGACCGTTTTGCAGATGAAGGTCCTCTGCGTCGCTCGTTACCTTGAGATCGAAGTTGTGGGTTGCCTCGAGCGCCCTCAGCAGGGGCCGAGCCATGTGGCGGTAGTCGTGGCGGCTGCCGGCCAGCAGGACCAGCACGGAGATGCGGTCGGTCATGAAACCACTAAGCCACTTTACGGGGCGCGGTATTCCCGATCCGATGGAGAACTTCCAGGGTCTGCTCCGCGGCACGATCCCAGGTGAAGCTCGCCGCGCGTCGCTTTCCCTCGTCACCGAGCTTCGCGCGCAGCGTTTCATCCGACAGCAATCGCTCCAGCGCGCCGGCGATCGCGTCCACGTCGTGGGGCTGTACCGCGATCGCCGCCCCAAGAGCAAGCTCTGGCAGAGCCCCTGCCGCGCCGACCACCGCCGGCACCCCATGCGCCATCGCCTCCAGGAGCGGGAGCCCAAATCCCTCGTACAGGCTGGGGAAGGCAAGCACGGAAGCCGATTCATAGAGCGCGGTGAGCGTCGGCTCGTCGACGTGGCCGAGGTAACGGACGCCTGGTTCGGCGGCGATTCGCTGAAGCGTGTCGCCGTATGCCCAGCCGGGACGGCCCGCGATGACAAGCTGCGGCACTCCGGGCCGGCCGTTGATGATGAACGGTAGTGAGCCGTGTCGCCCTCGCATCCTGCGGAACGCGGCCAGCAGTCGCGGGTAGTTCTTGCGCGGCTCGACGGTGCCCACCGCGAGGATGAAGCCGGGCTCGAGACCCGCCGGCAGGGGACCGGCCGGAACCGCCGGCGGAAGACCCTCGCTGATCACCATGACCTTTGATCCCAGGTCCAGGTCCTTGAAATGCTCCAGCACGTCGCGCCGCGTGGACTCCGACGGGACCAGTACAGCTGCCGCCTGCCGGAGCGCCCGCCCGAGTACCGCACGCATGTAAACGCGCTGCTGCCACGGCACCTCCTGTGGGCGAATCCGATACGCCAGGTCGTGGACGAAGATCGCCGCGGGCGGCGCATCGTGCTGCCTGAATGGAGGGCTCGGCCAGAACGGGTAGAGGATCGCGTCACTCTCGAGCTGCGGCTCAATCGTGGGCAGCCAGCGTGTCTTCAAGGCGACCTCGTGACGGTACGGCGAAAGGACCGCTTCGCATTTCAGGTCTTCGAGCGCCGGGGGGCGTTCGCGGCTGCAGAGCAGGGTGAAATCGTCCTCACCAGTACGCGCGACCAAGGCCTTGGACAGCTCCACCGCCACCGTGAGCATGCCGACCCGGCGCGGCCGCCAGCAGGCGGTGACATCAATGGCAAACCGGGACACCCGGCTAAGTTACCTGAGTTGTGAGAAGGCCCCCCACCCGCGTCGGTGGAGGACCTTCAGAAGGGAGGGAGGGCAGACTGTACAGCCAGATGTTAATTCTGGGGGCGTAACAGACGACGTAATAAAGATGTGACCTTTGTAGGTCACTTTTGGCTGCCGGGCCCTTAGGTTTCGACCGATCTGATCGCGAAAACGCAGTCGAAGGTGCCCGTCACGCAGCCGCACTCGACCTCCTCGACATACCAGTCGTTGGCCAGCCCGGCCCAGCGCAGGATCGTCTCGATGGTCGTGACCCAGATATGGCACGACTTGACGGTCTTGACCCGGCCGAGCGCGAACATGTTGGAGAAGTTCACGAGCCAGAACTGATGCTCGTCGACCTGCAGCCAGGCATGTGTGTGCTCACCCCGCACGTTGTCCATCGCCTCGGTGAACGACTTGACGAGACTGGCCAGCTTTCGCTGCCGGCCCGGCACCAGGCGCCGAGGCCCTCCCATCCCGTGCCGGCCTTCCGCCAGCCACCGCTCTGTGACGCGACGACCCCAGCTCCGGATCGTGTCCTCCGCCTCCGGCCCGTAGACCGTCTCGAACGCCTCGTTCAACCGGCTAAGCGCCTCCACGGGCGACGACAGCTGGTCATCGTGCGGCGGGTCCTGCTCGACGTACTGCACGAGCCCGGCGGCGTACGCGAGCTCCGGCCACCGATCTCCGGTCACGCTGCGCGCCACGTGGACCAGGTTGCTCACGTACGAGTTGAGGATGAAACGGCCCCTCGCTCGCGACGCCTTGATGCCCATGAGCTCGAGGGTCCGGATGGCCGAGCCGCCGACCCCGGTCGGGGTTGGGATCGGAGAACCTTGCTGCGGGCGAGATGAAGCGGCCGCGATGACCTTCATCGAGGCTGCGGTCGGCGGCTCGACGGTCTGAGCCGGACGTCCCGGGGCGGTGGCGACGCCGCCTTGAGCACCAAGGGCGACGGCCGCGGCCTGGCGGCGCTGCGGCAGCCGCGCCATCTGCGACAGCAGGTCGCGCACCGTCTGCGGTCGGGCTGCCGGATCTTTCGCCAGCACCTTCGCCAGCAGCTGATCGAGCTCATCGGGCAGCGCTGCGTTCAGCTTCACGGCGGACGGAATCGGAGCGTTGACCGTTGAGTAAGCCACCTCCATGCGGTTGGAGCCGATGAACGGCAACCGCCCGGTGAGCATCTCAAACGTGAGCACGCCCATCGCGTAGATGTCGGCGCGCTTGTCCACGTCGTGTCCCATCACCTGCTCGGGCGCCATGTACCCCGGCGTGCCGATCGCAAGACCGATCGTTGTCAGATGCGTTGGCTGGCCGGCGCCCCGCGCGAGGCCGAAGTCGGCCAGCATCGCCCGCCCATCGGCATGAATGAGGACGTTCGTCGGCTTGAGGTCGCGATGGACGATGCCGGCGTCGTGTGCATGCTGCAGCCCGTCGCCGATCTCTCGCAGGTACCGCCAGGCGGTCAGGGTATCGAGCGCACCCCTGTTCAGCACGTCCCGCAGAGTTCCGCCGCGGATCAGCGGCATCGTGAGATAGGCGACGCCATCGTTCATCTCGAAGTCGTAGATCGGAAGGATGTTGGGATGGTCGAGCTTGGCCAGCGTCTTGGCCTCGGTCTCGAACCGCTTGACAAAGCCATCGTCCTGGAACAGCTCGGACGACAGCGCTTTCAGCGCAACCTCGCGGCCGAGAGGCTGCTGGACCGCGCGGTACACGACCGCCATGCCGCCTCCGCCGAGTCGCTCGACGATCTCGTACTGGCCGACCCTTGTGCCGGTGAGGTCTTTCACAGCCCGTCTTTTTCCAGGTTTTGCGCCTTCTGGTCCTGCGCGAGCTTCGCGACGATCGAAACTAGGTCGGCCAGCCGGAACGGCTTGCTCAGCACGTTGTCGGCCCCCGCGGCAAGAAATCGTTCGCGATCGCTCGCCATCGAGTGCGCGCTGGCGATGACGATCGGCATCGCCGGCATCTCGGCCTTGATCCTCCGCATCGCCTCCAGCCCGTCGATCCCGGGCATCGCGACGTCCATGAGAATCATCGAGGGGTGCTGGCTGAATGCGACGTCCACAGCCTGCAAACCGTCCGCCGCGATCAGCACCGAGTAGCCCGCCTTTTCCAGCACGCGCTTGCACAGCCTTTGGGCGACGTCGTTGTCATCAGCCACCAAGACCGTGAAGAGGCTCGAACCACCCGGAACTACTGCCTCAGGCATGCCTGCGCTGCATCGATGTGGCGTCCTCGACCGCAAGAGGAATGGTGAAGTGAAATGCGGACCCGTGCCCGACCGCGCTCTCGACCCAGATCTTGCCTCCATGCATCTCCACGATCTGCTTAACGATCGTGAGGCCCAGGCCAGTCCCGGGAATCGACTGCGCGGCTCCGCTCCGGACCCGGCGGAAGCGTTCGAAGACATGCCCGATCTCCTCGGGCGGAATGCCGAGGCCGGTGTCGGTCACGCTCACAAGCGCAAATCCCCCATCGGCCCGGGTGGACAGCGTCACCGTGCCGCCGTCTGGCGAGTACTTGACCGCGTTGTTGACCAGGTTGCTCACGACCTGGATCAGGCGGTCTCGATCGCCGGCGACGATGGGCAGCCTGGGATCCAGGTCGGCTTTGAACTCGACAGTCGCGGCCGCGGTGCCTGCCCTGGCCATTGCCTCGCTCAGCACCTCGTTGATGTCGACGTCACCGCTGCGCATGCCCATCCGGCCTGACTCCATTCGGTCGAGGTCCAGCATGTCGCCGATCAGCCTGTTGATCCTGTCCGCGTCATTGAATATGTAGCCGCCGTAAGCCCGTACCTCGTCCTGCTCCAGGCCGCCGTCGCGGATCAGCTCGCTGAAGCCCTGGATTCCAGTCAGCGCGGTACGGAACTCGTGGCTGACGATCGACAGGAACTCCGTCTTGGTGCGGTCGAGCTTCTCGAGGTTGGCGTTTGCGTCCCGCTGCGAGTCGAGCGCCTCGGCCAGCTGATCGGATGTCTCCCGCACCGTGGTCACGTCTTCGATCATCACGAGCAGGTGCTCAGGCCGCCCGTTCGGATCGGGGATGGGAGTCGCGGTGAGCTGCAGCCAGAGCCAACGTCCCGCGCCCGTCGCGGCGCGGACCTGCAGGCTGCTCGCGCTCGGGATCCCGGCGAGAAGTGGCGCCAGTCGCTGGCGCGAAGCTGCCTGGTCGTAGGCGCGGAGCAGGTCTGGCCATGCGCTCTCACGCATTGATTCGAAGTCGTGCCCGAGCATGTGGAGCAGCGCGGGGTTCGCTTCGACCAGCTCGCCGTCGCCGCCGACGCGCACGATTCCGATGGGAGAGCGCTCGAAGATCGCGCGGTGGTCGGCCTCGCTGCGCCGTAGCGCCTGCGCCACGTCGGAGCGGCGGATGAACTGGCCGATCTCGACGCCGGCGGTCGAAAGCATGGTGACCTCGTCGTCCTGGACCACTCGCGGGTGGTCGCTGAGGAGCTCGATCACACCAACCACCGAACCGCCTTCGACGAGAGGAAAGGCGAGCATCGATCTCAGCCCGGCGCCGGATGCAATGTCGGATCGGTCGTAGTCGTTGGCCACGGCTAGGTCTTCGAGGGCCGCCACGACACCCGACTGCCAGACCCGTCCGAGAAGCCCGGACCCCATCGAGATCGGCGCTTTGCGGCTCTGCTCGCGAAAGTTGTCGTACCCGGTCGCCTCTCTGTGCCAGGACTGCCGCACCTGGATTCCCTGCCGTCCCGAGTCCACCAGCCAGAACTGGGCAAGCTCCCAGCCGAGATACGCGCAAATGCTGCTGAGCAGCTGAGGCAGTGCCTGCTCCCAGGGCGACCCGCTGACGATCACGTGGCGGACCGCGACCAGACAGTCGCGCAGCCCATCAACCCGCCTGCGGGCGGAGATGTCGGTTTCCTGCACCAACAGCAAAGGCTCGCCTCCGGCGTGTCCCGATGCCCTCGTGATCGCGATCGCGACAGGCACGCGCGCGCCGTCGGCACGCAGCTGGTTGAGCTCCCCCTCCCAGCGGACGATGTCGCCACTGCGCAGCAGCACGAGTGCCGCGGCGAGCGCTGCGCGGTCGTTTTCAGCCGTCACCTCCTCAAGGTTCAGATGCATCACCTCGTCGCGGCTTCGACCCAGGATCATGCCAAGCCTGTCGTTGACTTCGATCCACTTGCCATCTCCGTCGGCTAGGGCCAGCCCGACCATCGCCGCCTCGAGCATCGTGCGGAGGCGCTCTTCGCTGGCGGCCACCGATTGAGCTCTGCGCTCAGCTTCCGCGGCCACATCGCGGCCCTGCCTCACGACCTCTGTGATCGCAACCGCCGAGACCATGAGCACGACGGCGAGCAACAAGGCCGGTGCAAGGTCGGCCGGCTGGTCGCCGCCCACCAGGTTGGGAATGAGGATCGCGGTCGCGGCCAAGATGGCGGTTGCCAGCGCCTCCATCCGGGTCAGCTGGAGCGCGGTCAGCAGGATGATCGTCAGGTAAAGCGGAAACACCAGGACCGGACCCGCTCCGGCGGCGGCCTGGACAGCGAAAACGGCGACGATCGCCGTCAGGGGCGTCAGCCGACGTGCCAGGCCTCGGGCCCACGACGGCTTTGACGCAGTCCGTGGCCGGGATCCTGGCAACACCTCTGAAACCTCGCCCCCCCTGGCGGGATGGAAGGTGCGCAGGTGCCAAAGTGTAGACGCGGTCCTTGCTGCTAGATCCCTGTTAACGCTTTAAGCTCTAGCCCCGGCTGCTGAACTTGAACGCCCTGAATACGCCGCTACAAGCCGACGGACTGAGCCGCCGCGTCTATCCGTTCCTTGGGCTTGCCATCGTCGGCCTGGTCAGCCTGCACGGCTACTCTGCTGTGATCGCTTCACCGGTGCTCGCCGGAGCCGCAACGATCGGAATTCTCCTGGTCCTGGTGCCGCTGGCTCAGATCGACACTCCAGCCCGGGGCGGGGTGATCACGGCGCTTCCGGTCGTGGTCGGGTTCGCCATGGCGCTCTATCCTCTGTGGTCCGGCTCGGACTTTGGCCTGGCGACCTCGGTCGTTTTGACGGTGCTCGCCAGCTCGCTCGTCCTCCTGCCCTGGGACCGGATCCCCCGCTACCTCCACGCCGTCTCGCCCATCGCCAGCCTCGCCGTCGCGTTTGCGCTCGAGGTGCAGTTCGGATTGAGCATCACGCGCGCCTTCCCCTTTGTCCTGCTGCCTCTCATCTTCCTGGCTTTGTACTACTCGTCGATGGAGTTCTCCATCGGTGCCGCGCTGGCGGTTGCCGACCTCGTCCTCGTCACGCTGGTGAATCCCGCCGCCGGCGATCCGGCCCACGCCCTGCTCGAGGCCCTCCTGCTCATCGCGTTCGGAATCCTCGTCCGCCGCGTCGTCATCCAGCTGGAGCAAAACCGAGCCGCGGCGAGAGTGGCGGAAGAAGCCAAGTCGGCGCTGCTGTCAGACCTGTCGCAGAGCAACCAGGAGCTGCAGGAGCTGACCCGCCTGAAGTCCGAGTTCCTCGCCACGATGAGTCACGAGATCCGGACCCCGATGAACGGAGTCATCGGCATGACCGGCCTGCTGCTCGAAACCGAGCTGACGCCCGAGCAGCACGAGTACGTGGAGACGGTCCGGGCATCCGGTGACGCGCTGCTCGAGATCATCAACGACATTCTCGATTTCTCGAAGATCGAGGCCGGCCGGCTGCGCCTGGAAACCATCGAGTTCAGCCCCAAGCACGTGCTCGAGGAGGCGGTCGAGCTGTTCGCCGAGGCCGCCGCGAACAAGGGCGTCGAGCTCGTCCTCGACGTGCAAGCGGGCGTCCCCGATGTCGTGATCGGAGATCCCGGCCGGCTCCGCCAGGTGCTGGTCAATCTCGTGGCCAACGCGATCAAGTTCACGAGCGTAGGCGAAGTGGTCGTGCGCGCGGCGCGGCACGAGAGCACCGGGCCCGGGGTGGCGATCCACTTCGAGGTAGACGACACGGGCATCGGCCTGACCCCGCAAGAGCAGGCGCGCGTCTTCTCGACCTACTCACAGGTGGACAGCTCGACCACGCGCAAGCATGGCGGGACGGGGCTGGGACTTGCGATCGCCCGCATGCTCGTCGGTCTGATGGGGGGAGAGATCGGCGTGGAGAGCGAGAAGGATTCGGGCAGCCGGTTCTGGTTCACGGCTCTGTTTCGTGAGTCGCAAGGAAAAGCGCGCGTGTCTCAGCAGGGAGTCAGCCTTGCGGGCACGTTGGTGGCGGTCATCGACGACAACAAGACCAACCGCACGATCCTCGAGCGCTACCTGAGCTCGTGGGGGATGCCGGAGCGCAGCTTCGAAAGCGGCCGCGACGCACTTCAGGCGATGCACGACGCGGCCCGCCGCGACGTCGCATTCGACGTGGCGATCGTTGACATGATGATGCCTGGCATGGACGGCCGGGCCGTTGCCGCCGAGATCCGCGCCAACAACCTGTTGAGCAACATCGTCGTGATCCTTCTGACGTCGGCCGGGCACTCCGACGTCCCGGTGCCGGGGGTCGATGCCGAGCTCATCAAACCGGTCCGCCCGTCACAGCTGTTCGACATCCTCCACACGCTGCTGTCAGAACGATCGGCTCGTTCCGTACGTTCGCCGGCGGAGGTGGAGCTCGGGCCGCCCGATCCATCACGCCAGTGGACGCGAGTCCTTGTCGTGGAAGACAACGCCGCCAACCTGAAGGTGGCGGTGCGGATGCTCGAGCGCCTGGGCTATCGCGCGGAGGTCGCGGGCGACGGGGCCGAAGCCGTCACCATGCTCGAACACATGCAGTTCGACGCCGTGTTGATGGACTGCCAGATGCCGGAGATGGACGGATACGAAGCGACGCGGCTGATCCGGAAAAACGAGAAGGCAGGTCGGCGCGTCCCGATCATCGCGATGACCGCCGCTGCACTGTCAGGCGATCGCGAGAGATGCCTGGCGGCCGGAATGGACGACTACGTTTCCAAACCGGTGAAGCTGCACGTCGTAGCCGCGGTTCTGGAACGCTGGCTGGCGGCTCCGAAGCCGGCCTAGAATCGGGTAACTTGGGAGCATGACCACTCTCAAGAACCGGCCGAAGACCGCGCTCCTTGTCATCGATGTGCAGAACGGCGTCGTCGACGGGAATCACGAGCGCGACGCGGTCGTCGCCAACGTCGGCAGCCTGGTCGAGAAGGCTCGGCGCGAAAAGGTCCCCGTCGTCTGGGTCCAGCACTCCGACAAAGGGCTTGCGAAAGGTACCGACAAGTGGCGGATCGTCCCTGAGCTGGCGCCGGCCGAGGCCGAGCCGCTCGTCGAGAAGAATTACGGCGACTCCTTCGAGGACACGAACCTCGAGACCGTGTTATCGGGCCTTGGAGTCGGACGGCTCGTCGTGGTCGGAGCGCAAACTGATATGTGCATCCGCTCGACGCTTCACGGTGCGTTCGCCCGTGGGTATGACGCGACCCTGGTCGGCGACGCCCACACCACGGAAGACCAGACGGAGTGGGGCGCCCCGCCGCCGGACAAGGTCATCGCGCATACGAACCTGTACTGGAACTACCAGACCGCACCGGGCCGAACCGCCGGAACGGTGGAAACAAAGGACGTGAACTTCAGCTAGCCTCCCCGTCAAATCCGCCTGAGCGCCAGGACCGTCACGTCGTCAAACAGCTCGCGGGTTCGCGAGCCCTGGGCCAGGATGTCGACCAGCTCCTGCGCGCTCCCGGCACGGCGCGCCTCGTACGGCAGCAGCACATCCTTGGTGGCGAGGTCGGGCCGAAGGTCGAGCAGCCCGTCTGAGAAAACGACCAGCGTGTCCCCTGGGTTCATCGTCGCCTTGCCGACACCGAACTGGCTGTCTGGAAAGATGCCGATCGGCGCGCTGCGCACCGGGAGTGTCTCCTGGCCGGTGACGCCGCGCAGCAGACGTGCATGGCCATGCCCCGCGTCGACGTAGCGAAGCTCGCCCGAGCGAGGATCGAAGATGGAATGGAACACGGTCACGTACGCGTGGTTGACCTCCAGCGCCGCGGCCATCACCTCCCCCGCGCGCTTGATCCCCGCATCGAGATGCTCGATACCGGACGACCCGCGCAGCGCCGCCCGCGCCGTCGCCATCATCAACGCCGCGGGCAAACCCTTTCCCATCACGTCACCGAGCGTGACGACCAGCTCGCCCGTGTCCTGGCGATACCAGTCGTAGAAGTCCCCGCTGATCTCGCGCGACGCCATGAAGTTGGCGGCGACCTCGAATCCATCCTCCTTGAAGGGCGAGACCGGAAGCATGCCCGCCTGGAGCTCCACCGCGCGCCGCATCTGGTCGGCACGCTCACCAAGCATCGATTCGAGCCGCTGCAGGTTGCTCCGGTGATCCACCTCGAGGGTCCGGCGCTGAAGCGTGTTGACCACCATCAGGTAGAGCTGGGTCGCGCCGACCGGCTTGACGAGGTAGGCGTACGCGCCGTGCTCGAGAGCCGCCCTGCCCAGCTCGGGATCGTCTACGCCCGAGATCATCACCACAGCGGTGTCGGGCCGCACCTTCCGCAGCTCCTCGAGCAGGCCATAACCGGACTCGTCGGGCAGACGGACATCGAGCAGGGCGAGAGCGTAGTCGGTGGTCTCGAAACGCTTCCTGGCCTCCCCCGCCGTGAACGCGAGATCAGATTCGTAACCGCGGCTGCGGAGCGTCCGCTCCATCACTCTGGCCAGGGCTTCCTCGTCGTCCACTATGAGCAGGCGCTGCGACCCTGCGGCCGAGTTCACGACCAGCAGTGTAGAGAGGCTCAACTCGAGACTGGGTGACCCATAATCAGTCCCCACGATGAGAGCAGCCATATGAGCCTCGACGTACAGACCCGGCAGGTCGACAGTGGCGCCACCATCGTCGCACCGACCGGGCGCCTTGATGTGGCCGGTGCACCCGCATTAAAGGACGCGATCAGCGAGGCGCTCAAGAACGGCCAGCCTCGGGTCATCCTCGACATGGAAGGGGTCAGCTTCGTCGACAGCACCGGCCTCGGCTCAGTGATCGCCGCTCTCAAGCAGATCCGCAGCTCGCAAGGCGACCTGCGCCTGGCAGCGCCGAACCAGCAGGTCAGGGTGGTGCTCGAGCTCACGACGCTGGACCGTGTTTTCCCCTACTACTCCACGGTCGAGGAAGCCCTCACTGGCTTCTGATCTGCGCAGGTCTGCGGAGCCCTTTGAGTTCCACGCCACGCTCAGCCATCTCGATGAGGGACTGGAAACGCTGCATGAATCCGTTCAAAAGCTACGTGAGGCCAGCGGCCGTGACAAGGACGACCGCAACGTCATGCATTTTGAGATCGCGCTGGCGGAGATCGGCGCCAACGTCCTCACGCACGGACGCCCCAGCGGCGAGCACCCTCCCGTCGAATACGTCCTTCAGCTGGACCACGACACAGCGCGCGCATCGCTCATCGATGCCGGGCCACCGGTCGACGATTTCCTCTCACGCCCGATGCCGGACCCAACAAGTGAGGCCGGCCGCGGCCTCCCGATGGCCCGCTGGCTGCTCGACGAGCTCCTTTACAAACGCGAGGGCGAGGTCAACAAATGGCGGCTGGTGAAGCGGCTGTGAGCCCAGGGGATGAGCTCTCCGACGAGGCGTGGCGCGTGCTGATTCACGATTTCCGCAACCTGCTCGCGGTCATCGTCAACTACAGCGAGCTGATCGCCGAGGAGACTGAAGACGCGGCCGCGGTCAAGACGGACATCCTCGAGGTCCGCATGGCCGCCGAGCGCGCGATCACACTGACCGACAAGCTGCGCCGCCACCCCGACAGGACGGCCCAGACCGAGACCAACGGGGCGCCCTGAAGGTGGCGAAAACGATTGAGCCTGAGAAAGAGATCACCCCCCGGATGCCGATCATCCGGCGTGAGGTCGTTCTCGTGGTCGACGACGACGAGCAGGTGCTGCGGCTCGTCAAGCGCGTCCTCGAGCGCGCCGGCTTCGACTGCGTGGCGGTTGGCGACGGCCACGCCGCGCACAACGCGGCGGTGGAGGCGCGGCCGGACATCATCCTGCTCGACCTCATGCTCGGCGACACGACGGGCGACCAGATCCTGACCGAGATCCGCAACGACTTCCGCACGCGGCTCATCCCGATCGTCTTCTTGACCGTGCGCGGCTCATTGAAGGACAAGGTTGAGCACCTGCTCGCCGGCGCAGACGATTACGTGACCAAGCCATTCATTCCCGAGGAGCTGGTGGCGCGGCTGCGCGCGGTGATGAGCCGCTCGACCACGACTCGAGACCTCAATCCGCTGACCGGGATGAGCGGCAACAGCGACATCCTTCGCGAGATGGGGCGCCGCCTGGCCAGCGAGGAGCGCTTTGCCTGCCTCTACCCCGACATCGACGCCTTCAAGAGCTACAACGACCACTACGGCTTCCTGCGAGGCGACGATGTCATCAAGTCGCTCGCCACGATCATCCTGGAGGTCCTCGAGGAGAACTTTTCGTCGAGGCATTTCGCCGGCCACGTCGGCGGGGACGACTTCGTGATCCTCACCGACCCTGACCTCGCCGAGAAGATCGCGGCTGAGGTGACCAGGCGATTTGACGCGGCGATGCCTGCCCTTTACGACCCCCAGGACCGAGACCACGGGTGGATCGAATCGGAGGAGCGCAATGGCAACAAGCTGCGCACTCCCCTGGTCTCGGTGTCGATCGGCATAGTGATCGCCGAGCCCGGCCGCTACACGAGCGCGGCTGCGCTCGCGTCAAGGGCCGCCGAGGTCAAAGGTGTGGCCAAGCGCATGCCTGGCTCCAAGTGGGTGCTCGATCGCCGACGACCACCCGAAAGGTTCGCTTGATTAATGAGGCTGATGGGCGATAACCGGGTGCTAGCATCCTTGGGCCAACAGCCGTGAACTTCTCATCGCACTCGGAGAAACTCTCATGAGCGAGGTCCAAACCACCTCGCCTGAAATACCCGAACAGACACCGGTGGAGACTCCTGTCGAGAGCGGCGAGAGGACGCCCGGTGCCGCATCCAATGGCGCGCCGGCGCCGGCTGCCCGTCCCGCGCGCTTCAAGGTCGCGGTGCACCGCCTCGACGGCGGCCTCGAAGAGGGCGCCTCCGATGCACGCTCACTGAGCCGCGACGGTTACCCGATCTACAACCCGCCCGACGCGGACCGCCCGCGCTGGATTCCCGCGCGCGACATCAAGTACGTGGTGTTCGGCTCGGTCGAGGATCCGAACCTGGAAGCCGACCCCGGCGAAAAGACCACGGCAAGAAAGGCGATCCTGCGCTTCCGCGACGGAGAGTGGATCGCTGCCTACATCGAACAGGGAGAGAAAGCGGACGCCGAGAGCGTCGCCATCAAGATCCGCCTCACCGAGCGCCAGCGGGTCATCCCCGCTCTGGCCGCATCGGCCGCGCTGCTCGAGACGCAGTACGTCGACATGTGGGCACCGACCTCACCGACCGTGCAGCCCCAACGGCGACGGTCCGACATTCTCGAGGCGGCCGCGCGCCAGGGTCGCGACCTCGGCAAGCTCGCCAACGAGTTCCGCGACCGGCTGGCGCTGATCCGCGACGTCGGCCTGACCACCGGTGACACGCTCGCCTTCTCGCGCGCGGTGCGCACCCACCTCGACCGCTTCCTGGCCGATGACGGGATCAACCTGACCTCGCAGGAGAAGTCGGCCCTGGCCGACATCATCCTCCGGGCAGCGGTTGGGTATGGACCGCTCGACAGCCTCCTTCACGACCGGTCGGTGAGCGAGATCATGGTCAACGGCCCGGACCAGGTGTTCATCGAGCGGCGAGGCGTGCTGACGAAGGCGGACGTGAGGTTCGAGGACGAGAATCAGCTGCTCGAGACGATCCGCCGCATGGTCGCGACGACTGGCCGGCACATCGACGGCTTGAACCCGATGGTCGACGCCCGCCTGCCCGATGGCAGTCGTGTGAACGCGATCATCCGGCCGGCCGCCATCCACGGCGCCGCCTTGACGATCCGAAAGTTCAAGGACGCCGTGCTCGGCATGGAGGATCTGACCCGCGAGGGCAGCCTCAGCCCCGCCATGGCCGAGTTCCTTGAAGCTGCTGTTCTTGGCCGCATGAACATCCTGGTCTCGGGCGGCACCGGATCGGGCAAGACCACGACCCTTAACGTGGTCGCGCGGTTCATCCCGCACAACCAGCGCGTGATCACGATCGAGGACGCCGCGGAGCTTCAGATCGATCACCCGCACGTCATCGCCCTCGAGCACCGGCCACCCAACGTGGAAGGCAAGGGCGAGCTGACCATCCGCCAGCTGCTGCGCAACAGCCTCCGGATGCGCCCCGACCGCATCCTGGTCGGTGAGGTCCGCGGCGCCGAGGCGCTCGACATGCTGCAAGCGATGAACACGGGTCACGACGGAAGCATGTCGACCATCCACTCGAACTCCGCCCGAGACGCGCTGTCCCGCCTCGAGACGATGGTCATGATGGCCTCCATCGACATCCCGTTCGAGGCCGTTCGCGCACAGATCGCGTCCGCCGTCAACCTCATCGTCCACCAGGCGCGCATGCCGGACGGCCGCCGCAAGGTCGCGCAGATCGCGGAGGTCGTCGGCTACGACGCCAACGGCGCGATCCTTCGCGACATCTTCCTGCTCGGCATGGGCGAGGATCTCAGGCTCGAGTACAACGCCACCGGGTACGTACCGACGTCGCTCGACAAGGCGGCCTTTTACGGGGTCCAGGTGAACCAGGACTTGTTCGACCCTGTCAAATCTCGCTTCGTACCCGCGGGGTCAGACAGCATGATGCCGGTCGTCAAGGATCCGCTGATGAGCGGACAGCGTGGCGGAGAGAACGTTGTGCGCCAGGTGGTCGTGGTTCCGTTCAGCTCCGACCGCCCGGGCGACTCGAAGCAGCAGCAGTCCCACACCGTGCAGTCGACCCCGTCACAGCAAGCCAGCACGATGGCCTCGACCCCCGAGATGCAGGAGGAGATGCGCAAGCTCATCGACGCCGCGCGCTCGGCGGTGGCCGACCTCCAGGCAGCAGCCCCCGCCCAGCAGGAGGCGGCCGCGGCAGCGCCGGTGGTGCCGATCGCGTCGAGCAATCAGGCACCGCCTGCTCCACAACCACGGCCGCAGGCGCCCGCTTTCGTTCCGCAGGTCGCGCTTCCCCCGGACTTTGAGGCTTTCGAGATGCCCGCGGGCGCGTCCAACCTCGCCGCAAGCCAGGCGCTCCAGGCGGCCACCGCGATGGCGCGCGCGACCACCGCTCTCGGCAACCTCGCCGCCGCGAACAGCGGCTACGTCGGCATGCTGCCGACGGTTCGGGCTCCCGAAGGGGAAAAACCCGCCGGGGCATCGCGCCGAATCCTCGCCGTGATCGAAAGCATCATCACTCGCCGAGGCCTGAACCTGCGCCTTGCACCCGCCATCGCGGAGGCGTTCGAGGGCGCCGAGCTGAAGGGCAGCGAATACGCGGGCGAGAATGCGATCAGCAAGGAGTCCGGCGGCCGAGAGCTTCGGCAGGCGGTTGAGGCCGGGCTGCTTCAGGTGGTGCGGTACCCGCAGGGCGAGGCTGGGTTCAAAGCTTCGCAAGACCTGCTGCGCGCGGTCGCG
>Ga0209488_10001290_pt1 | contig 21481 bp, 21 predicted proteins | sample Rivendell_Oct201_8_FD_188349 | JGI IMG/M metagenome (GOLD analysis project Ga0209488, IMG submission 188349) | Vadose zone soil microbial communities from the Eel River Critical Zone Observatory, Northern California, USA -... | ecosystem: Environmental > Terrestrial > Soil > Vadose zone >...
GATCAGGTCCTGCACGGCGGAGACTTTGGCCGACAGGATGATGCGGTCGCGGGCCAGCCCGATCTCCTCTGCGCGCTGCGCCGAGAGCAGCGCCGACTGCACCATCGCCTCGCGCGTCACCTCGCGCGCATCCTTCGGCGCGTTCGAGCGCGCGTTCTCGTCCATGAGATGCGTGAGCAGCTCCTGGTCGAGCGAGCCCCAGTTGGCGCCGATGCGCACCGGCTTGCCATGCTTGATCGCAGTCTCGACGATGGCACCGAACTGGCGGTCCTTCTTCTCCTTGAAGCCGACATTGCCCGGATTGATGCGGTACTTGTCGAGCGCCTCCGCGCAGGCCGGATGCTCGGCGAGGAGTTTGTGGCCGATATAGTGGAAGTCGCCCACGATCGGCACATTGATGCCAAGCTTAAGGAGCCGCTCCTTGATGTGCGGAACCGCGGCCGCCGCCTCGTCGCGATCGACCGTGATGCGCACGATCTCGGAACCGGCGCGCGCCAGCGCCGCCACCTGCGCGGCGGTCCCGGCGGCATCCGCCGTGTCGGTATTGGTCATCGACTGCACGACCACCGGCGCACCACCACCAACCGTGACACCGCCAACATCGACTGCCACTGACGAGCGCCGTTCCCGTGGACCTGCTTCAATCATGCTCGATCTCCTGCGCCACCCAAGTGCCAGACCCCCTGGACGGCGTCAACGTGAGGACTGTCAACATGAGGACTAGTGATACAGCCGTCATGCATTACCGTCGCAATGGGAACACACGCCGCTGATCTCGATCACCGGCGACTTGGGCGTGAAGCCGGCAGAGTGCGCGGCCGCCTTAAGCTTCGAGGCGACCTCCGCTGACGACGCCTCCCCGACCGTGCCGCACTGATCGCACAACAGGAACACCACAAGATCGCCGGCCGCATGGGCGTGCACACAGGCCACGAAAGCGTTGCGGCTCTCGATCCGATGGACCAGGGCGTTTTCGCGCAGGAACTCCAGCGCGCGATAGACCGTGATCGGCGCCGGCCGCGGTCCGCTCGGGGCCAGCCGCTCCATGATCTCATAGGCACCAAGTGGGCGGTGGCTCACTAGCAGCGCCGCCAGGACGTCACGCCGCATCGGGGTCAGGCGCTGGCCGCGCTCAACGCAGCGCGCCTCCGCTTCCGCCATCGCGTCAGTCGAGCAGCGGGCATGATCATGACCGGGGGCGGGAAAGATCTCCTGCTCACGCGATGGTCGGGCTTTGGCCATGAAGGGAGTTTACCTTTTTTGTGACGGCTGGGGACATTGCTGCAATGCAGCATTTAACGATTGCATTGCAATAGTTAACCTCCCACATTCCCGGTTCCATGGGGCCGATTCGGGCGCTCCTGCCACCAATCCCAATTTCAATGTGAGATGTGATGCTTGCTTCACGATTGAACAAGCTGCTTTCGGGGGCTTGGCGGCCGCAGCGCCGGCACCTCAATCTGGCACTCCAGGGCGGCGGCGCACATGGCGCCTTCACCTGGGGGGTGCTCGATCAGCTGCTGGAGGACGCCCGGATCGTCATTGGCGGCGTCTCCGGCACCTCGGCGGGCGCCGTCAACGCGGTCATGCTGGCGGACGGGCTCGCCCATGGCGGGACCGAAGGCGCACGCGAGCGGCTGGCTGATTTCTGGCGTGCCGCCAGCCTCGGCGGCAGCCTGCCCGAACTGCAGCGCGCCGTGGTGGAGCGCCTGTTTCCGCTGCTGCCACAGCGGGCCACGCTGCCGTGGTTCGGGGATCTGGCGCGGTTCCTCTCCCCCTATGACCTCAACCCGCTCAACATCAATCCGCTCAAGGACCTGATCGAGCGCTTCGTCGATTTCGAGCGTATCCGCTCAGGTGATCGCAACCTGTTCATCACAGCCACCAATGTCCTGACCGGCGAGCCGCGGATCTTCGCCCGCCACGAGGTCACACCCGAGGTGGTGATGGCGTCGGCTTGCCTGCCGCTGATGTTCCGTGCGGTCGAGATCGAGGGCGTGCCCTATTGGGATGGCGGCTATAGCGGCAATCCGGTGGTGCTGCCATTTCTGGAATCGGGCTCGTGCGCAGACATTTTGATTGTGCAGATCAATCCGCGCGAGCGCGCCAAGCTGCCGACAACCGCGAACGAGATCATGACGCGCATGAACGAGATCACGTTCAATGCGCCGCTCATCGCGGAATTGCGGGCGCTGGAACTCGCCGGCGCGCGCCGCACCAGGCTGCATCGCATCGTTATGGACGATATGCCGTTCGAGCCGCACAGCAAGCTCAAGCTCGATTTCGAGTTCTTCCTGTCGTTGCGCAAGCGCGGCCAGCGCGCTGCCCGGCGCTTCCTCGACACCCATTTCAATGATATCGGCCGGCGCAGTACGATCGATCTCATGCTGCCGGCGGAGACGGAACCCGCATGAGACCCTCTCGTAGCGGAACAGCCGATTGCTACGCGGCACATTGTTGCCGGATCAATGATGCGGCCGCGCATTCGGCCTAAATCTTTGTCGGGGAGCCGAAGAGACCAAGAGAGAAGAGACAGGTGAGCGTCATGTTGAAGGGAAAAACCGCCGTCGTCACCGGCTCGACCTCCGGGATCGGGCTTGCCATCGCACGCGCCATGGCGCGCGACGGCGCCAATGTCGCGATCAACGGCTTTGGCGACAAGGCCGCGATCGAAACGGAGCGCACCGGCATCGAGAAGGAATTCTCGGTCAAGGCAATCTATTCAGCGGCCGACATGACCAAGCCGGCCGAGATCGCCGAGATGATCCGCACCGCCGAGAAGACGTTCGGCTCGGTCGACGTGCTCGTCAACAATGCCGGTATCCAGCACGTGGCGCCGATCGAGGAGTTCCCGGTCGAAAAGTGGGACGCGATCATCGCGATCAATCTCTCGGCCGCCTTCCACGCCATCCGCGCCGCGGTGCCGGGCATGAAGACCCGCAAATGGGGGCGCATCATCAACACCGCCTCGGCACATTCGCTGGTCGCCTCGCCGTTCAAGGCGGCTTACGTCACCGCCAAGCATGGTCTCACCGGCCTTACCAAGACGGTCGCGCTCGAGCTTGCGACCTTCGGCGTGACGGCCAACTGCATCAGCCCCGGCTATGTCTGGACGCCGCTGGTCGAGAAACAGATTCCCGACACCATGAAGGCACGCAACATGACCGCGGAGCAGGTCAAGCGCGACGTGCTGCTGGCCGCGCAGCCAACCAAGCAGTTCGTTACAGTCGACCAGGTCGCCTCGCTCGCGCTCTATCTCTGCTCGGACGACGCCTCGCAGATCACCGGCGCCAACCTGTCGATCGACGGCGGCTGGACGGCGGAATAAATCGTGGCCTCATCCGCACGCAAGAAGATCAACCTCGCGCTCCAGGGTGGTGGCGCGCATGGCGCCTTCACCTGGGGCGTGCTCGAGACCTTCATCGAGGACCATCGCATCGAGGTCGAAGCCGTCTCCGGCACCTCGGCGGGTGCCATCAACGCCATCATGGTTGCGGATGGCATGGCGCGCGGCGGCCCGAAAGAGGCCTGCAAGCGACTTGCCGATTTCTGGCGTGCCGCAAGCCTCGATGGCGAGCTGCCAGAGGTGCAACGCGTCGTCATCGATCGCCTGTTCTCGATCCTGCCGATGGAAGGCTGGCCGGTCCAAAGCTGGTTCGATGCGGTCTCGCGCTTCTGGTCGCCGTATGACCTCAATCCGCTCAACATCAATCCGCTCAAGGACGTGGTCGAGCGTTTCGTCGACTTTGACGCGGTGCGTACGTTTCCCGGTCCACCGCTGTTCGTATCGGCGACCAATGTCTACACCGGCCGCCTCCGCGTCTTTCCGCGCGACAAGATCACCGTCGACGTGGTGATGGCGTCGACCTGCCTGCCGACGCTGTTCCGCGCCGTCGAGATCGACGGCATTCCCTACTGGGACGGCGGCTATCTCGGCAATCCCGCGATCTTTCCGTTCTTCGACGCGACCGAGACCGAGGACGTTCTCCTGGTCCAGATCAACCCGATCGAGCGCCGCATGACGCCGCGCTCCCAGAACGAGATCCTGAACCGGATCAACGAAGTCACCTTCAACTCGTCGCTGATGGCGGAAGTGCGCGCGATGAACTTCGTGACCCGGCTGATCGATCAGGGCGTCCTGCCGCGCGGCAAGGGGCCCGGCCAATATCGCCGCATCAATCTGCACCGGATCGCGCTCGACGGCGAGTTCAGCAATCTGACCGCGAGCTCCAAGCTCGATTCCGACTACGACTTTTTCCTCAAGCTGCGCGAGGGCGGCAAGCACGCCGCGCACGCGTTCTTGGACAAGCACTTCGACGATATCGGGGCGCGCAGCACGGTCGACCTCGAGGCCGAAAGCCACGCCGAGTTGGCGTAGGCACTTCCTCGCCTGCGCCCCTCTAGCCTAAACTGAGGTTGCACCGCCAGCCGCCGGGTTTGACCATGACCGAGCCGTTTGCGACCGCCAGCATCGGGACGACTTTGATTGAAGTCCGGATTGCGGACATCACGACGCTCGCGCTCGACGCAATCGTCAACGCCGCGAACCGCTCGCTCCTGGGCGGTGGCGGTGTCGACGGCGCCATCCACGACGCGGCCGGTCCGGACTTGCTGGTGGAGTGTCGCACGCTTGGCGGCTGCGACACCGGCTCGGCCAAGATCACCCGCGGCTATGAGCTCAAGGCCAAGCATGTGATCCATGCGGTTGGCCCAGTGTGGAGCGGCGGCGGCAAGGGCGAGGACGACCTGCTTGCCTCCTGCTATCGCACGGCGCTCACGCTGGCGGCCGAGCATCGCCTCAGCTCGATCGCCTACCCGGCGATCTCGACCGGCGTCTTCCGTTTTCCGGCGGACCGCGCCGCCCGCATCGCAGTCGGTACTGTGGCGTCGGAGATCGCAGCCACCCCACGTGGCATGGCCCGGGTGGTGTTCTGTTGTTTTTCGGAGGACTCGGCCATCCATCATCGTGATACCCTCGAAGCGATCGGGCTGGCTTGAGCCAGCATGATCCTGTTGGGGGAGGACCCGACGGAGGCTTTGTGATAAAGCGCCAGCTGCGGAGGCCCGATTTGGCAACGCTATTTCTTTGAGGAGGGGATCATGCGACTTGCTTGTGGCTACAGCGTACTGGCAGCTGTGCTTGTTTTCGGCTCGCTCGGCCGAGCTGACGTGGCCTGGGCACAGACTCCTCCCACCGGATTGAAGGACCAGTACCGGCGCGCTCCAGCCCGGCCGGTCGAGAACAAGGCATTGGTGGAGCTCGGGCGCGAGCTGTTTACCGACCCGCAGCTTTCGGCCTCGGGAAAGACAGCGTGCCTGTCCTGCCATCTGCCCGACGCCGCATGGTCCGTGCTGGATGCGCGCAGCACCAACGATTCCGGCAAGCTGACGTCGCGCAAGCCGCAGACGCTGATCGGGATCGGCCATGCGAGCTCACCGATCAACGGGTGGGACGGTCGCAATCCGACACTCGAGGCGCAAGCCAAGAGCTCGGTCGCAACCGGCTCGATGTCGATGCGCGAGACGCCAACGCCGGTCGCGGTCGAGGTGATCGAGCAGCGGTTCCGCTCCAACCAGGCTTACGTGGCCAAGTTCAGCGCGGCGCTGCCCGGCGCGCCCGTCAACATTGATACAATTGTGCAGGCAGTGGCCGCGTTCGAGCGCACCATCGAGCCCGAGCAGGCTCCGTTCGACCGCTGGGTCGCGGGTGACGAGGCTGCGATTTCGGCATCGGCCAAGCGCGGATTCGAGCTCTTCAATGGCAAGGGCTTGTGCTTCGCGTGTCACGGCGGCTGGCGCTTCACGGACGACAAGTTTCATGACATCGGCACCAGCACGACCGATCGCGGGCGCGGTGTGACGCTCAAAGACGATCCGCAGATGCAGTTCGCATTCAAAACGCCGACACTACGGTCGGTCGCGCAGCGTCCGCCCTACATGAACAACGGCAGCGCCGCCACGCTCGAGGACGTGGTGCGACACTACGAAAAAGGTGGCATCGACCGGCCGAGTCGCTCGCCGCTGCTGCAGCCCATCAGCTTGACCGATCAGGAGCGAAGTGATCTCGTCGCCTTCATGGAGACGCTCGGCGCGTCTACGGCAACGGGGGCGATAAAGCGCTGATACCGCCGCCTCGCTGGCATCCTGTTCAGCGGTTCACAAACTCATCCGCCAGCACGGCACAGCCGAGCAGCCCAGGTTCGCTGCGGGTCATCATCCATATCGGGATCGACGCCAGCAGCGCCTGATAGGGCGGATGGGCATCGAATGCCGCGCGGAACGCCTGCGCGTCGAAGAGCTTTCCGAGCCGGGAGGCGACGCCGCCCGCGATGTACACGCCGCCGACGGCCTTGAAGGTCAATGCCAAGCCGCCAGCGAACCGGCCAAGGAGTTGCACGAACAACTGCACGGTCACGAGTGCTGCCGCCTCATCCGCAAGCGCATTGGTGACCACGGCTTCGGGCGTCGAAGCTTGCGATCGTGGATCGACAGCGCGCAGCAACCGCGGCAGGCCCGGCCCCGACAGGATGGTCTCGGCGCTGACGCTGCCATGCTCGTGCAGGAGCGCGGCAAAGATTTCCAACTCGTCCGGCGTCTGCGGACCGAACGAGGCATGGCCGCCCTCGCTCGCCAGCACTTGCCAGCGACCGTCGACTGGCACGAGCGCGGCGACGCCGAGCCCGGTGCCGGGGCCAAGCACGGCCCGCACGCCGGGACGCGCCGGCAGCGGCGGACCAAGCGGATGCGCGTCGTCCGCCGTGAGGCGCGTCAGCGCCCAGGCGATCGCCTCGAAATCGTTGACGAGCCGCAGCTTGGCAAATCCGAACCGGCGCGCCAGCTCGCCCGGCCGGAACCGCCAAGCCCGATTGGTGAGCGCGACCTCTTCGCCTTCGAGCGGCCCTGCGATGGCGAGCACGGCCGCGCTCGGCCGCGCACTGGTTTCGGCGAGATAGTGCGAGATCGCGCCTTCGAGATTCGGAACTGCATCGTTCTCGATGATCAGCGTCTGCGCCGGTCGCCCGTCAGCGCCTGCCAGCGCGAGGCGGCTGTTGGTGCCGCCAATATCGGCAAGAAGAACGGCGGGTTTTGCAGCTGGATGGGTCATGGGTGAACTAATATGAACGCGGCAGCCCAAGCACGTGTTCCGCCAGATAAGAGAGGATCAGGTTGGTTGAGATCGGCGCTACTTGATATAGCCGCGTCTCGCGGAACTTGCGCTCGATGTCGAACTCCTCAGCAAAGCCGAAACCGCCGTGGGTCTGCACGCACATTTCGGCTGCCGCCCACGAGGCCTCGGCGGCCAGAAGCTTCGCCATGTTGGCCTCGGCGCCGCAATCCTGCCCGGCCTGAAAGCGCGTAGCAGCATCGTGCACCATCAGCTCGGCCGAGCGCATCTGCGCATAGGCGCGCGCGATCGGAAACTGCACGCCCTGGTTCTGTCCGATCGGGCGGCCGAACACCTCGCGCTCCTTGGCATAGGCGGTGGCTTTGGCGATGAACCATTTGGCGTCGCCGATGCATTCGGACCCGATGAGAATGCGCTCGGCATTCATACCGGAGAGGATGTAACGGAAGCCCTGCCCCTCCTCGCCGATCAGGTTCTCCTCCGGCACGCGCAGGTCGTCGAAGAAGATTTCGGTGGTGGCGTGGTTCATCATGGTGCGGATCTCGTTGATCCGGATGCTGGCGCCCTGGGCGAGCCGCATGTCCACCAGAAAGACCGAGAGCCCGCCGGTGCGAGTCTTGGCCTGGTCGCGCGGCGTGGTGCGCGCAAGCAGCAACAGCAGGTCGGAATGCTCCGCCCGCGAGGTCCAGACCTTCTGGCCGTTGATGATGTAGTGATCGCCATCGCGCACCGCGGTGGTGCGCAGCGAGAGCGTATCGGTGCCCGAGCTCGGCTCGGTCACACCGAAGGCCTGCAGGCGCAATTCGCCACTCGCGACCGCGGGCAGCCAGCGCTGCTTCTGCGCATCGCTGCCGTGCCGCAACAGCGTGCCCATGGTGTACATCTGGGCATGGCAGGCCGCGCCGTTGCAGCCGCAGGCGTGAATCTCCTCCATGATGGCGGCCGCCTCGACCAGCGCCAGCCCGCTGCCGCCGTATTGCTCGGGGATCAGCGCCGCGAGATAGCCGGCCTCGGTCAGCGCCGCCACGAACTCGGTCGGATAGCAGCGGTCGCGATCGAGCTTGCGCCAGTATTCGCCCTGGAACCGGGCGCACAGCGCCCGCACCGAGGCGCGGATCTCCGCAAGATCTTCGGAAGTATCAGGGGCTACCATTGTGCGGTCCCATCCCAATTCGACCGCATCATATAACTATTTTCGCTCGCCCATTGTTCAATGCAATCACGTCGCGCTCGAGGACGCGGGCGCGGAAACTCACCACAGTTCCATCGCGCCACATCTCGGTGCGGATGGTCTCGCCCGGGAACACTGGCGCCGAGAACCGGCCGGCAATCGCCGAAAGCCTTGCCGGATCGTAGTCGCACAGGCGCTTGAGAATGGCGTGGCCGGCGATCCCAAAGGTCGCAAGGCCATGCAGAATGGGGCGCGGAAAACCCGCGGCCTTCGCCACCGCCGGGTCGACATGCAGCGGGTTCGGATCGCCGCTCAGCCGATAGATCAGCGCAGTCTCCGGCCGCGTCGGCAGGTCGCAGACCGCGTCAGGCGCGCGCTCCGGGATCGCATGCACTGGCGGCGATTCACGCGCCGGGCCGCCGAAGCCGCCATCGCCGCGACAGAACGTGGTCTGCGCTGCGGTCGCGATCCGCTCGCCGGTGGCTTTATCAACGACGACGCGCTCGGAATAGACCAGCGCGCCCTTGCCCGGCCCCTTGTCGATGATCTCGGTAACGCGGGTCTTGCCCACGACGGTGCCGCGCGGCGCGGGCGGCCGATGCAGCACAAGCCCCTGCTCGCCGGCGACGAGCTTCACCCAGTCGATGCCGGAGTCGAGATCGCGCGCCCAGAAGCCCGGCCAGCCCAGCACCACCGCGAAAGTCGGCAGCAGCTTGATCGCTTTTTCGTACACGAACGGCAGCTCGTCGGCATTGAGCGGATCGTGCCCGAGCCCGAGCCCAAGCGCGTACAGTATCGCGTCTTTCTCGCTGTAGGTCTGCACGACCTGCGGGATGTCGAGCGAAAGCAGCTTGTCGTAGATGATGGTCATGCGATCGCACGCAGCACTTTAGATCGGATCCCACGAGAACACGTCGCCGGAGCGCTCGAGCGGCGTGAGCGACGCCCCAAACGCGCCCTTGAGCTGCTCATCGAGCCCCTGCGGCGTCCAACCCTCGGAGCGATGGATCGAGCGGATTGGCCGCGGCTGATTGAACAGAAACACTTCGTTGTTGCGCACCGCGAAGATCTGGCCGCTGATGCCCTCGGCGCGATCGGACGCGAGATAGACTACAAGCGGCGCGATCTTCTCCGGCGTCATCTGCTGGAAACGCTCGACGCGGCGCTTCTCCGCCTCAGTCTGAGCCGGAATCGAATCGATCATGCGCGTCCAGGCGAACGGCGCAATGCAGTTCGAGCGCACCTTGAAGCGCGCCATGTCGAGCGCGATCGCGCGGGACAAGCCCATGATGCCGAGCTTGGCGGCCATGTAGTTGGCCTGGCCGAAATTCCCGATCAGGCCCGAGGTCGAGGTCATGTGCACATAGGCGCCGGAATTCTGCTCACGGAAGTGGGCGGCGCAGGCACGGCTCATGTTGAACGAGCCGTTGAGATGGACTGCGAGCACATCCGACCAGTCCGACCAGCTCATCTTGTGAAAGATTACGTCGCGCAGGATGCCGGCGTTATTGACCAGGATGTCGACGCGGCCAAAGGCGTCGAGTGCCGCCTTGACGATCTCGTCGGCGTTCTTCGGCTCGGCAATCGACAACGTCGAGGCGATCGCCTCACCGCCCAGCTGCTTGATCTCGGTAACGACACTGCCCGCGGGACCCGCATCGGTGCCGGCGCCCTGCAGGCTCGCCCCGATATCGCAGACCACCACACGCGCACCCTCGCGCGCGAGCGCGAGCGCAATCGCGCGCCCGATGCCGCGCCCGCCACCGGTGACGATGGCGACCTTGTTGGAAACGATGCCTGACGTCATCCGGAATGTCCTCTTGGGAGCGAAATAGTGAGTAGTAAGTAGCAGGAGCTACGTTTCCTTTCTACTCACCACTCACGACGTCACTACTCACTTGTCCTTCAGCCCCAAACCTCGTCGGCCAGCTCCACGATCATCCGCAGCTTCGCCCACTGCTCCTCCTCGGCCAGCAGATTGCCCTCCTCGGTCGAGGCAAAGCCGCATTGCGGCGAGAGCGCGAGCTGTCCGATGTCGACGTATTTCGACGCCTCCTCGATCCGGCGCTTGAGCTCGTCGCGGCTCTCGAGCTGGCCGGTCTTGGTGGTGACGAGCCCGAGCACGACGGTCTTGCCCCTCGGCACGAACCGCAGCGGCTCGAAGCCGCCGGCGCGCGCGGTATCGTATTCCATGAAATAGCCATGCACCTTGATGGTGTTGAACAGGATCTCCGCCACCGGCTCATAGCCGCCCGAGGCCACGAAGGTCGAGCGGAAGTTGCCGCGGCACAGATGCATCGAGATGGTCATGTCGTCGGGGATGTCGGAGATCGCGGCATTGATCATGTCGGCATAGACCATCGGCAGCTTGTCCGGATCGTCGCCGCGCGTCGTGACCTGCTTGCGCAGCTCGGGATCGCAGAGATACGTGAGGTTGACCTCGTCGAGCTGCAGATAGCGGCAGCCGGCATCCGCGAAGCCGCGCACGGCCTTGCCGAACGTCGTGCCGAGGTCGCGGTAGAAGTCGTCCATCGACGGGTAGATCGCCTCCGGCACCGCCTCGCGCCCATAGCGGAAATGCAACGTCGAAGGCGACGGGATCGTCATCTTCGGCGTCGCCTTGGTGTGCGACTGCACGAACTTGAAGTGCTCGATCATCGGGTGCGGCACGTAGCCACCGAGCTTCTTGTTGATGCGCAGCAGGATCGGCCGCGGCTGCGCACCCTGGAACTTGAACTTGCGCTCCCCTTGGTAGGACTCAACACCGTCAAGCCCGACCAGAAAGTCGGTCTGCCACGAGGCGCGGCGATACTCGCCATCGGTGATCGACTTGAGCCCGACCGCCTCCTGCTTCTTGATCAGCATCTCGATCTCGCGATCCTCGATCGCCTTTAATTGCTCGGCCGTGATCTCGCCCTGCTCGCGCTTGCCACGCGCGTCCTTGAGCGCGGCCGAGCGCAGGAGACTGCCGACATGATCGGCGCGAAAGGGCGGCTTGGTTCGTTGCGTCATTGGGTCGTCTTACTCCTATGAAGAAGTCAATTCATTCCGCACGATCGCGGCGCCTTCCGCCATCGCACACATCTTGCCGTAGGCGACGTCGCGGGGCAGATATTTCATGCCGCAGTCGGGCGCGACCACAATCCGTTCAGGCGGAACGAACGCAAGCGCCGCGCGGATACGGTCCGCGACCGTCTGCGCGCTCTCGATGGCGTTAGCGGAGAGATCGATGACGCCCAGAATGATCGTCTTTGACGGCAGCTGGCTGAGCACCGCGAGGCCGAGCTTGGGCTGCGCGGCTTCAATCGAGATCTGCCGCGCCGACGAGCGGTCGAGCTCGGGCAGGAACGAATAGCCGGACGGCTTGTCCTTCACCATCTGGGCATAGCCGAAGCACAGGTGAATGGCGGTCGTGCCGGTGACGCCTTCAAGCGCGCGCTCGATCGCCTTGAGCCCGTAACGCTTGGCCTTCTCGGGCCGCGCCTGCATCCAGGGATCGTCGAGTTGCACCACGTCGGCGCCGGCTGCGAACAGGTCTTTGATCTCGTCATTGAGCGCAGCCGCATAGTCGAGCGCAAGCGCCTCCTCGTCACGATAGTGCTGGTCCTCACACTGCTGCGCCATGGTGAACGGCCCGGGCACAGTCATCTTGATCCTGCGGTTGGTATTGGCGCGCAGGAATTGCGCGTCGCGCACCTCGACCGGATGCTTGCGCCGGATCGGCCCGACGATGCGCGGCACGACCGCGAAGCCGCCAGTGCGGTTCGGAGTTTTGCCGGGATTGTCGATATCGACACCATCAAGCGCGGTGGCGAAGCGGTTGGAGTAGCTCTCGCGACGCTGCTCGCCGTCGGTGATGATGTCGAGGCCGGCGCGCTCCTGATCGCGGATCGCGAGCAAGGTCGCATCGTCCTGCGCGGATTCGAGATGCTCGGGCGCGACCCGCCACAAGTCGCGCGCCCGCACCCGCGGCGGCATCTGCTTGGCGAGACTTGCCCGGTCGATCAGCCAATCGGGCTGCGGATAGGATCCGACCAGCGTGGTGGGGAGAAGCATGGCGGCAACGACGCTGAGCGGCTCAACCCCAGACTTCCTTGGAAAGCTCCACGATCATCCGGAATTTCGCCCATTGTTCCTCTTCGGCCAGCACGTTTCCTTCCTCCGTCGAGGCGAAGCCACACTGTGGCGAGAGACAATACTGATCGAGCGGCGCAAACTTGGCTGCCTCCTCGATACGCCGCTTGACGTCGTCCTTCTTCTCGAGCGTACCGCTCTTCGAGGTGATCAGCCCGAGCACCACCATCTTGGGGCCCTTGGGCAGGAAGCGCATCGGCTCGAAGCCGCCGGCGCGATCGGTGTCGTATTCGAGGAAATAGCCGTCAAAATTCACCGCGCCCAGCAGCCGCTCGGCCACCGGCTCGTAGCCGCCTTCCGCCACCCAGGTGGAGCGGAAATTGCCGCGACACACATGCGTCGTGATGGTCATGTCAGCGGGCTTCGCCTTGAGCGCCGTATTGATCACGTCCTGATAGATCTGCGGCAAGTTGTCCGCCATCGGCATGCGATCGCGCGCCGCCTGCATCTCGGAGGGCGAGCAGAGATAGGACCATACGGTGTCGTCGAACTGGAGATAGCGGCAGCCGGCGTCATAGAACGCCTTGACCGCCTTGGCGTAGGTCTGGCCAAGGTCGGCAAAGAACGTGTCCATGTCGGCATAGACGGACTTCGGGATGCCGTCCTTGGGCAGCCGGAAATGCAGCACCGGCGGCGCCGGGATGCACATCTTCGGCACCACCTTGGTGTGCGCCTTCACGAAGCGGAAGTGCTCAAGCATCGGGTGGTCGGACGGAAAGTCGAGCTTGCCGGCAATGCGATATCCCTCCGGCCGCGTCGCCACCCCGCGAAACTGGATGCCGTGCGGCAGCGTAACCTTCTCGCAGCCAGTGAGCCCCCAGCAGAAGTCGAGGTGCCACCACGAGCGCCGATATTCGCCATCGGTCGCCAGCTGCAGCCCGAGCTCCTCCTGCTTTTTGATGATGGTCTCGATCTCGCGGTCCTCGACCGCCTTGAGGTCAGCGGCCGTGATCTCGCCTTTCGCAGCCTTGGCGCGCGCGCTTTGGATCGCGGCCGAGCGCAGGATCGAGCCAACGTGGTCGGCGCGGAAAGGGGGCTTGGTTCGTGGCGTGGTAGCACTCATGGCGGCAACTCCCGGCGATCTTGTTCCGTGAGTGCGTAGCGCGGAACGCGGCGGGAGGAAAGCGGCAAACGGGAGCAGCAGCGAATGGGCAAATGCCCAATCCTCCGCGTGCCCCCGCGCGCAAGCGGGGGTCCACTCTTTCGAAGTTAGCGTGTTTGGCCCTTGGGTCCTGGCTCACGCCTTCGGCGCGTACGGGACACGTCGCTGCTACGCGTGCGCCTTGCGCTGCGGATCGATGATCTTCTCGAGCTTGCCGAGCACATGCATGCAGGGCAGGACCTGCTGCAGGCTGGCATTCGGCTCACGTTTGCCCTTGATGGCAGCGATGAACTCGCGGTCCTCGAGCTCGATGCCGTCCATCGAGACGTCGACCTTGGACACGTCGATCTTGTTGTCCTTGCCGTCGGAGAGGTCGTCGTAGAACGCCTTGTAGGTGCCGTTGTCACAGATGTAGCGGAAGAACGAGCCGAGCGGCCCGTCGTTGTTGAACGAGAGCGAGAGCGTGAGGATCGCGCCCGACGGCACCCTGGCGACGATGCCCATGTCCATCGCAATGTTGAGCTGCGGATCGATCGGCCCCTGCACGGCGTAGCAGTCGGAGATCGTTTCGCCCGCCTGGTACTGGAACAGGTCGATGGTGTGGGCGGCGTGGTGCCAAAGCAGATGATCGGTCCAGCTGCGCGGATTGCCAGCCGCGTTGATGTTCTTCCTGCGGAAGAAATACGTCTGCACGTCCATCTGCTGGATCTTGAGCTCACCCTTCACGATCTTCTTATGGACGTATTGATGGCTCGGATTGAAGCGGCGCACATGTCCGCCCATCGCGATGACGCCGGTTTCCTTCGCGATCTTCACCAGCGCTTCGGCATCCTCGACGCTGTCGGTGACCGGGATCTCGACCAGCACATGCTTGCCGGCGCGCATCACCTGCTCGCCCTGGCGAAAATGCATCTTGGTCGGCGTCGTGAGAATGACGGCGTCGGCGCGCTTGATCCCTTCCGAAAGGTCGCCGGTGTAATGCGGGACGCCGTATTTCTTGGCGACCGCGCCGGTTGCGTCCTGATTGCCGCCAACCAGCGAGGTGACCTCGACCTCCGGAATGCGCTTGAGCGCATCAAGATGCTTCTGTCCAAACGCACCCTGGCCGGCAACACAGATTTTCATCACTCAACCTCTCCGAATGTCGATTGCCTTGCGCGCGGCGGCGCGCTTGACCTTGCCCGCTGCTGGCCGCTTGCCGGCCGCCTTGCGCTTGTTCTCCAGAATGATATGCCCGACCGCGGTGTTGGAGGCCGGCACTGTATAGAAGCGATAGACCTCGTCGACCTTGTCATCGAGCGCGCCGCGCATGATCAGCCACATCACCATCTCGATGCCCTCGGCGCCCGCCTCGCGCATGAACTCGAGATGTGAGATGCGGGTGAGCTTCTTCGGGTCCTTGCTGAGGTTGTCGAGAAAGGCCTTGTCGAACCTGCTGTTGATCAGCCCCGCGCGCGGGCCCGAGATCTGATGCGACATGCCGCCGGTCCCGAAGATCACGACGTTGAGGTCCTCAGGGTACGACTCGATCGCCTTGCGGATCGCCTTGCCGAGCATGTAGCAGCGGTGTGCGGTCGGCGGCGGGTAGAGCACCACGTTGACAGCGAGCGGGATCACCGGGCACGGCCATTCCTTGGGCGAGCCGAACAAGAGGTTCATCGGTACGGTAAGCCCGTGGTCGACCTCCATCTTGTTGCAGATGGTGAGATCGAACTCGTCGAGGATCACTGACTGCGCGATGTGCGAAGCGAGTTCCGGATGCCCCTGCACGGTCGGCACCGGCCGCGGGCCCCAGCCCTCGTCGGCGGGCGGGAACTCGGCCGCGCAGCCGAGCGCAAAGGTCGGCACGATCTCGACCGAGAATGCCGAGGCGTGATCGTTATAGACCACGATCGCGACATCCGGCTTGGCCTTCGCCATCCACTCCTTGGATTTCTCGAAGCCCGAGAACACCCGCTTCCAGTACGGCTCCTCGGTCTGCTTGTTGTCGATCGCCGCGCCAATGGCCGGCACGTGCGACGACGCCACTCCTGCGGTGATCCTAGCCACGTTTCGACCTCGACTTGGATGTCTTCGATTTGGATTTGGTCTTGCCTGCCGGCTTGTCCCGGCCCGACTTGCTGCGGTTGCCTTCGACCGAGCGGCCACCATCGAGCATCATCTTGGAGTAGTCCTCTTGCGTGGACCCGGTCATCACGGCGGCGAGATGGCGGAACGAATGGCCGTCGGTCGCGCCGAGCTTGGCGGTGAAGTAGATGTTGCCGCCAAGCTCCAGCATGCGGTTGTAGTCGCGCTTGAGGATGGCGTCGGCCTGCGCCGGCGTGAGCGGGAATTTCTTGAGGTATCCCGCCTCGTCCGCCTTGAAGGCCTTGCGGTTCTCATCCTTCATCAGCGACATGCAGAACATGTTGATGCCATAGCCCTCCCGCGATCGCTCCGCGTCAAACACGAAGGTGCCGGGGATATCGTCATAATCCTGCGCCTTGCGCGCCATGGGCCGTTCTCCATCCACGCTGTCCGTGGGGTCTGACATATATAGCTCAGCGATGCCCCGCAACGTAAGGCTTCGCCGCGCTCCCTCTTGTCCCGGACGCGCCACCGATCTCGGGTTTACCCGAGATCGGCATATAGGCGACCCAAGTCAGCTATAGCCGACTTAGGGTGGCGTGAGCCGGGACCCATGACCTTCCACCAGGCTTAAGAATGGGTTCCGGCTCTCGCTTCGCTCGGCCGGGAAACAGAGAACCATTCTAACTCCAATAAAGTCGCATCGGATTGTCGATCAACAGCTTCTGCTGCAGCGCCGCGGTGGGCGCGATCTTCGGAATATGATCGACCAGGAGGCCATCGTCGGGGGCCTCCTTCTTCATATTGGGATGGGGCCAATCGGTGCCCCAGATGACCCGGTCAGGGAACTTCTCGACCAGAGAACGGCCGAACGGCACCACGTCATCATAGGGCGGACCAGCAACGGTCATGCGCTCCGGACAGGTCGCCTTCACCCAGAAATTCTTGTGGTTCTCCATCAGCCGATGGAAGCGCTGGTTCTCGGGGTGGTCGACGCCCTTCTTCACGTCCGGCGTGCCCATGTGGTCGACCACCACGGTGGTCGGCAGGCCCGTAAAGAAGGATTCAAGCTCCGGCAGGTCGGGCATCTCGAAATAGATCACGATGTGCCAGCCGAGCGGCGCGATGCGCCGCGCGATCCGCTCCAGGACCTCGCGCGGCGTAAAGTCGACCAGCCGCTTCACGAAGTTGAAGCGCACGCCTTTGACCCCGGCCTTGTTCATCCATTTGAGGTCGTCGTCGGTAACCTCCTCGCCCACGAAAGCGATGCCCTTGGCCTTGCCGTTCGAGGAATCAAGCGCGTCCACCATCGCGCGATTGTCCTTGCTGTGGCAGGAGGCCTGCACGATCACGTTCTTGTCAAAGCCGAGAAAGTCGCGCAGCGCGAACAGCTTCTCCTTGGGCGCATCGCAGGGCGTGTACTTGCGCTCGGGCGCGTAGGGAAACGTCGCTTCCGGGCCGAACACATGGCAATGCGCATCGACCGCCCCCGCCGGTGGCTTGTATTTCGGCTCCGACGGATTGGGATGAAACGGAATGTAGCCAGCACTCATCGGCACGAGATGTTCTCCGCTTATTGTTCTTGCCTAGACCCGCTCAATCGCGAGCGACACGCCCTGCCCGACGCCGACGCACATGGTGGCCAACGCGCGCTTGCCGCCGCTCGCCATCAATTGATGCGTTGCGGTGAGCGCGAGCCGTGCGCCCGACATGCCGAGCGGATGGCCGAGCGCGATCGCGCCGCCGTTCGGGTTCACATGCGCGGCGTCGTCGGGGAGCCCGAGCTGGCGCAGGCACGCCAGCGCCTGCGCGGCGAACGCTTCATTGAGCTCGATCCAGTCGAAATCGCCGATCTTGAGGTTGAGCCGTTCCATCAGCTTCCTGGTCGAGGGCACCGGGCCGATGCCCATGACGCGCGGCGGCACGCCGGCCGCCGCCATGCCGAGGATGCGCGCCTGCGGCGTAAGCCCATGCGCCTTCACGGCCGCGTCCGACGCGATGATCAGCGCAGCGGCGCCGTCGTTGACACCCGACGCATTGCCTGCCGTGACCGTGCCAGGCGTGCGCGCGAACGGCTTGAGCTTGGCCAGCCCCTCGAGCGTGGTGTCGGGGCGTGGGTGTTCATCTTTCGCGACCACGACTGGGCCGGCGCGACCGCCCGGCACCTCGACCGGCGCGATCTCGGCCTCGAAGAAGCCGATCGCCTTGCCGGCGCGCTCCTGCGAGCGCAGCGCGAACGCATCCTGGTCCGCCCGCGCGATCTGCATTTCCTCGGCGACGTTCTCGGCGGTGTCCGCCATCTGGTCCACGCCGTATTGCTGCTTCATGCGCGGATTGACGAAGCGCCAGCCGATCGTGGTGTCGTGGATCTCGGCCGCGCGCGCGAACGCTTCTCCCGCTTTGCCCATCACGAACGGCGCCCGCGTCATCGACTCGACGCCGCCCGCGATCGCGAACTCGATCTCACCTGCGCGGATCGCCTGCGCAGCGGCGCCGACCGCGTTGAGACCGGAGGCGCAGAGGCGATTGACGGTGACGCCCGGAGTCGTGTCCGGCAGCCCGGCCAGCAGCAGCGCCATGCGGGCGACGTTGCGATTGTCCTCGCCGGCCTGGTTGGCGCAGCCGAAATAGACCTCGTCGAGCCGCGACCAGTCAGCCTTGGGGTGGCGCGCCATCAGGGCCCTGATCGGCACGGTCGCGAGATCGTCGGCGCGCACCTTGGCAAGCGCGCCGCCATAGCGGCCGATCGGCGTGCGCAATCCGTCGCAGATGAAGGCTTCGGGCATGGTCGTCATCCTCATGCAGTGCCGTGGGCGCGCGCGGTGCGTGCATGCAAGTCGCGCAGCACGGCGATCTCATTCGCGGTCGGCTTCGGAGTCTCGGTCAGCGTTGCTGCAAAGCGCACCGGCCAGCCGGTCTGCGCCTTGATCTCCTCCTGCGTGACACCCGGATGGATCGAGCTCACCGTCATCTCCTTGCTGACCGGATCGGGCTCGAACACGCAGAGATCGGTGATCAGCTTGGTCGGTCCCTTGGTCTTGAGACCGAGGCGGGCGCGATGGTCACCGCCTTCGCCGTGCCCCATCGAGGTGACGAAATCGAGCTTCTTGGCGAAGGCGCGCGGCGACTGGCTCATGATGATGAAGATCTCGCCGCAGGCGCTCGCGATCTCGGGCGCGCCGCCGCCGCCGGGAAGCCGCACCTTGGGCTTGTGATAGTCGCCAACGACGGTCGTATTGAGATTGGCAAAGCGGTCAATCTGCGCGCCGCCGAGGAAGCCGACCGTCATGCGCCCGCCCTGCAGCCAGTAGCGAAACATCTCCACGACCGTGGTCGTGGTGAGCGCGGTCTCGCACAGCTCGCCGTCGCCGATCGAGAGCGGCAGCACGTCGGGCTTGGTCGCGATCGTGCCGGACTCGTAGATCAATGTAATATCTGGCGCGTGCGTGAGGCGCGCGAGGTTCGAAGCCGCCGAAGGCATGCCGATGCCTACGAAGCAGACATCGTTGTTGCGCAGTGCGCGCGCCGCCGCGATCGTCATTATCTCGTTGGGCTTGTAATCGGCCATGGTCGATGCGGCCCCCTAGGCAGCCCTCGCGCGCTGCACGTGCTTCGCGAACACCTCCGGCCCCTGTTCCAGCACGTTGGCTTTCATCCAGGCGAGGAACGTCTCGCGCTCGCGTGCGATCTTATCCCAAGAGATATAGAAGCCGTTGTCGCGCTTGTAATAGCCCTGCGCGTAGGAGGGGTATGCGCCGCCCGGCACCTTGACGATCGCGCCGACGGTCCAACCCGGCAGGATCACCGCATTGAAGCTGCGCGGCCCGAAATCCTCGACGATCTCCTCGACCGTGACGATCGAGCGCTTGGAGGCGAGCACCACCTCCTTCTGCACACCCACGATTCCTTCCAGCAGCACATTGCCGGCGCGGTCGGCCTTGAGCGCATGCACGATGGCAACATCGGGCCGGTGCGCCGGCACGGCGGCGAGCTGCTCGCCGGTGAACGGGCAGGTGATGTGCTTGATGCGCTGATTGACCTTAGGCAGCTCGACCCCGATATAGCCGCGGAAGACGGCGCAAGGGAGCCCCGCCGCGCCCGCCTCGTAGGCATTGGCCATGGCGGCGTGGGAATGCTCCTCGATCGCAAGCGGTTGGGGCCAGCCGTTCTCGACCGCGTCGCGCAGCCGATGCAGCGAGCCGACCCCCGGATTGCCGCCCCAGGAGAACACCAGCTTCTCGGCGCAGCCCATGCCGATGAGCTGGTCGTAGAGCAGGTCCGGCGTCATCTTGATCAGGGTCAGGCGGCGCCTTTGCTGGCGGATCACCTCATGGCCGGCGGCATACGGGATAAGATGGGTGAACCCCTCCATCGCCACGGTATCGCCGTCCCGGACGCAGTCCTCCACGGCTTCGGCCAGGGACAGGAAACGCGGCATCGGGTGATGGTCCGGATGGTGAGATCGTGGCTGTTATTTACGGGGCGTGTCGGGCGGGGTCAAATGGCGGCAGTCTCGTGTCCCGGACGGCGAGCCAAGCGAGCCGAGCCGGGACCCATGATGCATGAACGTTGTGGTAGATGGGGCCCGGCTCTCCCCCGGATCAAGTCCGGGGTCGGCCGGGGACAAGCTAGTGTGCCGGCCGCTCAGCAGAAAGGCTCTCCATGTTCATGAACCGCCGGACTGTCCGCATCGAATGGGGCGACTGCGACCCAGCCGGCATCGTGTTCTATCCGCGCTATATGGCGATGTTCGACCATTCCACGGTGCTGCTGCTCGAGGCCGCGCTCGGCTGCAACAAGCACGAGCTCTACAAGGCCTACGACTTCGACGGCTATCCCATGGTCGAGGCGCGGGCGCGCTTCCTCATACCGACCCGCTATTGCGACGAGGTGGTGATCGAGACGACCGTCAAGGAGGTGCGGCGCACGAGCATCCATGTGCGCCACAGCCTGATGAAAGACGGCGCGCTCGCCGTCGAAGGCTTCGAGTCGCGGGTCTGGGTCGTGCGCGACAAGCACCGCCCCGGCCGCTTCAAGCCGCAGCCGATCCCGGCTGAGATAGTGGAACGGCTGACCGCTATTGCGCCACCTTGACGCCGAGCTTCTGGGCGATCGCGGCGAGCTTCTTGCGCTGCTCCTCGATCGAGGCAGCGAACTCCGCCGACGTGCCCGGGCTGATCAGCTGCGAGGTCGCGACGAACCGCGACTTTACCGCCTCTTCGTTGAGGACTGCGCGCACGTCGGCCGCAACGCGGTCGCGTGCCGCCGCCGCCATGTCCTTCGGGCCGAAGAGGCCGATGAGCCCGTCGAAGGTGATATCGGGAAAGCCAGCCTTCGCGACGGTTGGCGTATCCGGATAGTTGGGCGCCCCCTGCGCGTTGGTGATCGCAATCAGCTTCACCCGGCCGGCCTGGACATGCGGCTGCACGATCGCGAGCGCACCCACATAGGCCTGGATGCGGCTCTCGCCGAGGTCGGTGAGCGGCGCCACCACGTCGCGGTAGGGCACGCGCGTGATCGTGAGGCCCGCGCTTTTGAAGTAACCTTCAAAGATCACATCGGTCATGCCGGTCGCGGTCGAATAATTGAGCTTGCCGGGCTGCGCCTTGATCATCGCCATCAAGTCGGCAACGGACGCGACGTTGAGCGAGGCCGGCACCACCAGGCCGACGAGAGTGTTGGAAATCCGCGTGACCGGCGAAAGCTCGCGCGGGTCATAGGGTAACTTGTCGAGCACGTAGGGATGTGCCGTAAACGAGGAGGTCGGCGAGTAAAGGAGCGCGTGGTCGTCCTTGGCACCGATGAAGGAGTTGATGGCGACAACCGCGTCCCCGCCCGGGCGGTTCTCCACCACGACCGGCTGGTTCCAGCGCGTGGTCAG
>Ga0209488_10001291_pt1 | contig 21466 bp, 28 predicted proteins | sample Rivendell_Oct201_8_FD_188349 | JGI IMG/M metagenome (GOLD analysis project Ga0209488, IMG submission 188349) | Vadose zone soil microbial communities from the Eel River Critical Zone Observatory, Northern California, USA -... | ecosystem: Environmental > Terrestrial > Soil > Vadose zone >...
GAGTATCAATCAGCGCCTTTCCATGCGCAGGAATAACCTTCTTCTCGGCACTATACCGCCACAGAATATTAGCAGCGAGAACGCGATATTTTGCTTTGAGACTGTACCTGTAGAGGTCATATCCGGCCGCGAAGGCAGAGCCACGCGTGGGGAGCTTTGCATTTTCAGAGTGACGCTTAATAAGGAGGTTGGACGCAGGAGAAACCGGGCCAGGGGATACTTTACGCTTCTTATTCTCAGGTTGATCGGTGGCCATTGCGAACGTTTGGGTGAAGCGATGCGCGTCCCTGTAAAGCGCGTTTTGACACTTAGAGTGGCGGAGTTTATAAGCGTGTCAACTCCGATTTGGCCACGTGAGCCGGGCCGGGATCTTGGGGGCTGGACCCAAATTAACACCGTGACGGATAGGTTGGATCACAATGCCCACTCCTCCCTCTGTCTTGGCTCTCGTTAGGGCCATACCCACGATCGTGCGACTGCAGAATCGTGCTCTAATCTCTGTTTCTGGATCTCAGGCCGCTGAGTTCCTCAACGGCCTGCTGTCAACTGCTGTCACCACACAACCTCACCATTCGTTCTACTCGTCTTTTCTCCATGCGCAGGTCAGTTCAGTTGGAAGGTCCCATTTTTAGAGCTTAAATTTTCTGTTGATACAGGGGCGTGTCATATATGATGTCTTTGTACATGCGACGCGTGATGCCCAGTCGCAGCCTGCATATTTAATCGAGTATGATGCCGCGGCGGCTGCAGATGCGCCAGCTCTCCTTCCCATGCTCAAGCGCCACGTACTACGTTCAAAGGTACGCACAAGGGATGTCTCGGATGAGTACGATGTTTGGGCCGCGTGGGGCAATAATGTTACGACTGGCAACAAAAGGCGATGGACGCGAACACAAGGCGGCACAATTGAGCCAGGGTGGGACTCGTGGCCATGGGGGACCGAAGGTGATGCTCTCATAGATGTGCGAGCGCATGGCATGGGTTTAAGGAGACTAGTCAAGAAGGGAGATCGGCGTGAGTAACGCGTCCTTTTCTACGGGCTGGGATAGAGTCTCATGAGAGTAGCACAGGAGGCCAGTACTCATGACGAGGGTGTGCCGGACGATTACCTCTTGCATCGGATCACCCACGGTGTTCCCGAAGGTGTGGGCGATATCCCGCCAATGAAGGCATTTCCAATAGAATCAAACCTGGATGTTATGGGGGCGCGTGAGTCCATTTCATACAGATCGAATGATGTTGCTTATGCGATAGTTGGAAGTGGACTTCCGAAAGGGCTGCTACGTCGGGCAAGAGCTCACAGTCCGAACGTATCATACTGGCGTGATTCGCAAGCGTATACTTCCAGTACTTCTCCATCCACCACCAATCCCCGCCGCACACAATCTCGGCGACAACAAACCCCGACTGGGTCTAGACATTCGTCCATCGCTTACGCATGCTCCAGGAGAGGGGCGCGTTGCGCGTCCCAGAGGGACGGGAAAACTCCTCAGTACAGTCAAGGGTGTTGGCCTAGCACTCCTTAGACTCGAACATGTCGAAGGCCTTGAAAGGGGTGATCTGAAGTTTGAGTTATTAAACGGGGAAGCGAGCGTGTCTGGAAACGGCGACGATACACCGTGGGTCGTGACGCCTTGGTGGCCAGATTGGTGGCCAAAAGAAATAGAAGAAGGGATATCGTAGTATACGTCGACTACACTTGCATTCACGCAATGACAAGGGTCTATCAGATACTCGTCGTATATTTACACCTGGGTCGGTTGTTCCACGACAACAGTAGCGAACACGTAGTCTCTATCGTGGCTTGCAGATGTGTGGATTTGGCCCAGTCTGGATGAGAGCAAATCATCCCTGGGGTGATACACCAGGTCCGGTTTGGGACTTCTGGCACACTTCCGCAGCGTAAAATCTTTCCAGGTTGGTTTTAAGGTGGGATACACTGCCTTGTATATGGATTCCTTCACTGCCCATCTACGGTTGATTAGAAATATCGACCACAAGTCGAAAGTAGAGGGAGGCATACCTGACACCGAGGAAGCGGATTCTCCTTCCATGGTCCTCTTTGGGAAGCGCTAGATATTCGCGAAGTTCTGCAGGACTTAGGATACGCTTTGCTAATCGATTGTCGGAAAGATGGCGAGTGAGGCGAGGCAAATGGAGGATATCGACACCGATGCCTAGGATGGCCATCGAGTCGGAGGCGGGACGCGCCAGCCACAAAAATTCACTCGGGCCTCGACATGACCATCACGGCATCCGTGGAATATATTTCAGCTTCTGTTAATAGATTCAATCGCACCGCTGCAACTTCGAGCTCTTCTCTCGTAGCGTTTGGCTCTGGAAAGTTCGTTGCACTTTGGGATACGCAGGTTGGTTTTCCCTTGGCCAGTGCCGTCATCTAACGCTTTCCACAGTCACCCGCTGGTCACGGAGTACATGCGACCCTGTCAGGACATGACGGGCTCGTGACGTGTGTCGAATTCATCGACGATAGTAGATTCTTGTCTGCAGACGATACTGGCTCGATAAGGCGCTGGCGAAAATCTAACGCTACCGTACGCACATATATGCTTGCGTCTTGTACCGAGTGCTGAGCTTCTCGTTACACTGTGCCGTTTTGTGCAGTGGTCTTCGTCATCGAGTGTCCGGGCGCATACAAAGAGCGTTTCTACCTTGTGTGTCAATGCACAGACGGGATGCATCGTGTCTGGCGGCTCCGACTCGCTCCTGAAAGTCTGGAAACTCGGGGAACGGGGTATGGGTCGCTTGATACCACTCGATTTTTTGTGAACGAGTCTTGTAGATGATTTGCAAGGGGTCGAGACCGTTTCCCTGAAGGGACGGTACCCTCTATCTCTTGCGCTTGCCAAGCTTCCGCAAGGTGATGGTGAGGGTTTTGGCCCTTGACTCTTTGCCAATTACCTTGACCACCCTGTCACTTTGATAGCTCTGATCCTCGCGGTCGGAAGCACCGACAGGCATATCCACATCTTCACGCGGTCAGAAAACACTGTATGCCCACCTTGCTGGCATGTGTTTCGCTGCTGAAGTATTCCCTAGTTTGTCCCATCGGCGACGATCCCCGGTCACGAAGACTGGGTCCGCGCCATATGTTTTCGCCCCCCGATGTCATCGTCTGAGCCATTAATAATGGCATCAGGTTCACACGACGCGAACATCCGCCTGTGGAACATTGAATCTGTTACCCGCTCAACATCCGTATCCAATGCCTCGGGAACATTAAACGATGACCTGCTCGACGCTTTCGAGGCATCGCTAGGTGAGGTCGATGACGGCGAGGAAGGCGGGCGGCAGATCTCGCTGAAGAAACACATGTTGACCGTAAAGACGAGTGGAGACAGGTAAAGTGTACCTGACACTATGCCCAGCCATTTACATTTGCTCAGCTGTTCTAAGCACACAGCAGTTCTCTATCACATTTGACGCCTTGCTTGTTGGGCACGAAGCAGGGGTTACGTCGCTTGCGTGGCGCACAACGCCAATTGGACATTCGAGAGATATGCTACTTTCGACGTCTACGGACTCCTCTCTCATTCTCTGGTCGCCTGTCTCTGTCCAGTCCGGGCCAAACAAAAGTACATCCGCCCTCTGGATAAACCAGCAGCGCTTCGGCGATGTCGGGGGGCAGCGTCTCGGCGGTTTCGTCGGCGGCTTGTGGACGGCTGATGGTTCAGAGGCATTAGCATGGGGTTGGTCTGGTGGATGGCGGCGCTGGCGGTGTGCACAAACGAACGAAGAAGCGACAGGTAACGAGGTCTGGACGGAAGTCGGCGCTCTTACGGGGCATGCTGGTCCAGTCAAGGGCGTTGCATGGAGTCCTGGCGGCGAATATCTCATATCCGCGGGGTCTGTTGGTGTCCCATCATAGCCGAAAACCCGCAGCTTATGAACATGTCCTCAGCGTTGACCAAACTACCCGTATACATGCAAATCTACCAGCGAACAAAGACGATAAGGAGCCTATGCTATCGTGGCACGAAGTGGGCCGGCCGCAGGTCCATGGTTATGAGCTCGTCGGGATTGTCTCCCTCGATCCGTTGCGGTATGTCAGCGTCGCAGACGAGAAGGTTGCGCGTGTGTTTGCGGCTCCGCGCGGCTTTGTAAAAGCGTTACGGGAGCTAGGTGTAGTTGATTTGGAAGTCGATGAGGTGAGGTTACCTGGCCAAGCGGATGACATGTTCACTCAGAATAGCGCATGGAACCAGGAGAACCTCCCTGTGAGCGCGACCGTTCCACCACTGGGTTTATCCAACAAGGCTACGAGTGACGGTCAGCACCATCGTTCGAACCAGATAGCCCCGCAATTTTCTCATTGACGTTTCCCAGCCCCTCCGGTCTCGATTTCGGCTTCGCGAAGGCCATTCGAGGCCGAGCTCGCTTCTGTTACGCTATGGCCAGAAGTAGAAAAGGTATTTGGTCACGGCTACGAGGTAAAGTTTAGCCTCTGCCTCCTCCGATGCACGCCACGTACAATGTACTTGACCTCTCCAGTCCATCGCCATTGGCGTCTCCTCGTCTCGAAAGCTGTTTGCGACGGCATGTAAAGCCACAACCGCGAAGCACGCCACCATTCGGATCTACGACACGGAACACTTCCGTCCGTTCGGCCAGCCACTCGAAGGCCACGCCCTCACCGTGACACGAATCGCGTTCAGCCCAGACGACCAATTCGTCCTAACCGTTTCTCGCGATCGAACGTGGCGCCTGTTCCACAGAAAAGAGGAAGAAGAATCCGGTCGACACTTTTTTTTTTTACTGTTCGAGTGGCCCACGCTGACTTTTCCGTGTGTCCCCCTTCTCGCCGTTCTTGTAGGATATGTCCCGGTCGCTGTGGACAAATCACACGCTCGGATAATTTGGGATGCGGCTTGGGCTACCGACGGGAAGGTGTTCGCCACCGCGTCCCGGGATAAGACGGTTGAGTAGCTGTTTCTTTTTTTTTTTTTCGAATCGTGGATATGGACGGCGGATTTTCTGATACGAGTTGTCGAGAAAGGTGAAGATATGGCACCCTCTCGACGGGAACGTTTCCAAGTGGACAGCAGTAGCGGACTTCAAACTCTCCGAAGCCGCCACGGCCGTTGCATTCGCACCTTTGGATGCGTCAAATCAGTTCGTAATACTTCGAACACCCTTTGGAGGCGCTGACATGTTGCTGGTGTCTTCATAAAGACGGATATTGGCTGTCGGACTGGAGACCGGAGCCATACTGTTCTTCACCTCTACTGACACGGTAAAGTGGCACAAGTCGCTTGAGATTACAGCTGGGTACGTGACCGGCGCAAGTTACTGGGACTAATTTCACGAGTGAGAATTCTAGGTTGGCGCATATAGATCACATTCACCAGCTAGCCTGGCGACCAGGAAGGCAAATCATAGAACACAGACATATCGCAAGTTGTGCGGAAGATGGTACATTGAAGATATTTGCAGTCCACGAGGGCGTGAATTAAGCAATCCAGATCTGAACGTAGCGAGTCAAAGAGGGAAAAGGGAGGACAAATTATACACGGGTTGCGAGACAGGATAATTCCGAGACCATAGGTAGCAGGTAATGAAACAGTTTTCGAGTAGATGGTGGGTGCAAAGGGTATAGAACAGAATACGCAATGCGATTTGATATAGCAGCAGCAAGCACGGGGTCATCAGTAATCCAAGAGGATAGATGTGTATTTATGGATACAAGAACGGCCTGGAATATCGGGAGGAAAGTCGGTTCAAGTCAAACGATGTGGCGCAAGCTCATTGGAACTTCGGGCTAGAAGCAATAAATTTAGCATAAACAGTTTGAAAATGATACAGGTGTGAAACGTACGCATTTGATCCTATAAATGACAGACGGTTAACCCGGGAGGCACCAAAAAACAATTACTTACTTATAGAAGCACTCTATGGACCGCAGCATCTCAACGTCTCCACCCGTGGCAGTGACAAAGTTGACGATGACACCGGCACGGGAATGGCTAGGGGCTACAGCAGCAGCAACACTGGCGGCAAGATATACATGAGCTTAGAGGTAACAGAACAGGTCGTGTTCCATACCGATGTGCGTATTCTTCGACAGCTTTCGGGAGATCTAAAAGTGAGAATACATCAGGATAATTTGACGAGTGCCCATTTTTCGAGTGGACTTGCCATAGTTGATGATGAGCTGGACGTGCGGAACCTCTGGGTTTTTGACCTGAACGTCGTACACCACGAGAATTTTCGTCGCCATCTGCCTCACTTGTCCAGTACTGGCGCTTCTAAAACGGTTAAGGGCTGAAAGCTTTGCCGCGGCATTCATGTCGCCATGCTACGGAAGTGTCAAATTTAGCGCCAGCGGGGTGGAAGTTAGTGACATAAACAGCGCACCAGAGGAATCGCCTCAAGACCACGGCTAGCCAGTTTATACACGACAGAGTCCAGCGAATTCATTCCACCGACGTGAATAATGGCTTGCGGAATCTCGATATCTTCAAAGAGGTCGCAAAGAGCGTCCAGCTTCCATTCGCGCGCCTGTTGCGTCTCGGCGCTTGACAGACCTCTGCCAGAGCCGATGATTCCCAATCCATCGCCCGACAGCGGTGCCTGGGCCTCGGAACGCCCACCAGCGGTGAACGCGAGATAAAGGTAAAATTGCCTCAAGCCGCGAGCACCCTGATTCGTGTCGGCGTGAGTCACATTGCCGTCGCGGCGAACGAGAACGCGGACGGGTTCGCGCAGCTGGATAGCAGTGGCCAAGTTAAGGACATCCTGGGGTACAGTGTTGGAAAAGAGCGCTGTCTGACGTTCGATCTGCTGAGGCGAGCCGTTCGCTGGCAGGTCGCCACCGGGGGTAGGTGAAGTCCCGATGGCAGTCGAATACCTCCGTCCAAGAGCCTGGAATGACGGATTGGTATCACTAGATGACAGAGACGTCTGGGAGGCATTTCCAGAAGGATTATTGAGCGGCCGGCTCCTCGGTGGCGGAAGCAGTTTGACTATATTAAATATGTAATCGTGCAAGTTACGCGCGATAAGTTGATCCACTTCATCAAGAACCAGGAACCGAACCTGGGAGCCTACTAGCCCGCCAGGGGTAGTCAAGAGGGCGTGAAGCTTCTGAGGAGTTCCGCAGATAATGTGGGGCATATTCTGTTGCAAGAGACGCAACTCTTGGCCAAGGTCGTTATTGGAGAAGGCTGAGCCAACACCCAGAGCAGACCTGACGCCGATAGGGCCTCCAATATCACGTATCATACGTTGCGCCTGTGTAGCTTGATCGACGGTTGTGGAGATCATGACCACGATAGGTCCGATAGTCGGAGCACGCCCAGCCAAGTTTACAAGGGCAACATGGATGGCGGGGATCACGTAGGCGGCAATGCGCTCTTGTGTCGGCGGCGCTTGGGCAATGATATCGGCCCCTTTCAGCAAAAACGGTAACGCACGCTGTTGAATCTTATTTGGAGGGCCCACGCTGTGCGGAGTTTCAGCACATCATCTCCACGTAGGTGATCAGACCACAGACCCGAACTTTGTCAGGGAGTTTAATAACTCGGGCGCCAGGGACAGTTGATCCCATTTCGATAGGGCTGGACCAGCCGCATCCCTGGAGGAAGCGGCCCCGGCTCCCAACACGTCAACCTGCTATTTGCTTAGTGTGACCACAAAACGACGTGTGCGATAACTTACCCCGACCGATTCCCTCCGCACAAGCCCGGTGACAGATCGGCGCTTGTCACGCAGGAGTGCGTCCGAGGAGCGAAGGGCTGATAGGTTATCTGTAGGTCTCATAGGGAGATCTAGACTGCCAGCTGACCAAGTTCGCATTGGTGGGTTGGGGTTGGGGGTGCGGGATCCCCGGATTTCTGGGCGATTAGGCAATGTGTGACCGAGGGTGTTTGGGGATAATGGTAGCGGAGGTGTCAAAAGCTGGTTCGGGGGAATCTCTTGAGTGGATCCGATGGTGGCAAGTTGACCGCTCCCTAGCGTTGGCCCTACGCCCTGCATGTGCTGTTGCGTCTGTAAAGCGAGTAGCTGCCCGACAGAGGAAGTGAGTGTATTAAGCCGCTGCGATATCTGAATTATATCATCCGAAGATTGTTGATTTGGCGCGAGGTTACCAGAGATTGAGAGTCTTGCCATGCTCGAAGATGGGCCACTCAGACTGGCCGAGTTCGCCGGGGCAAACGGATCCTTAAATTCTGGTTGAGAAGAGGAGAAACCCATCGACCGGTCGAGGAGGATGTCAACTTTACGATGAACGTCATTGAGATTGCGATGGATTTCTCGAGTTGAGATTTCGCATCTTGCAAGTCGCTCCAGGATGTCGTTGATGACCGGGGAAGTACGGAGTTGTGCTTCGAAGCTGGGAGAGTATTCCATATTTGAGGTATACTGGCCGCCGGAACCCAGAGACGATACGGGGGAAGATGACGCAACGGCCAAGTTGTGGGAGAACGGCGAACGGGAGCGATTCTGTATGCCGATTGACGAGGTAATCGACTGACGCATGGTGGAAGGTCCAGACAAGGGCCCAGAAGAACCGTTTTCTAAAGGACTGTAACCAGGGTCCTCTATAGCCGAAGCAGCGTCGAGACTGCTGGAGATGCTCGATTCTCGAGCCACTGCGGAATCGAAAGGTGGATACTGCTTGGTGGGATCCACGGGTCTAACGATTGAGGAGCGACGGACCCAGTCGGTCTCGGTTGGCAAGCGTACTCCGAGTCCGGGGTCATGCGCATTGTCCAAGCCTTCACTGGAAGGGCTCGGCGAAGACTTGAGGGAGGGGCGATCCGAAGGGGAAAGAGAGACTGATGACATGAAGGCACGGTCCTGCTCATGAACACCAGAAACAGCAAACCCCATGCTTAGTCTGTCATCCTCGTCACTCGTACGTCTTCCACCAGGGAAAAATGGCATCGAGGCAGGGTTCAATGCTGCGCTTTTGGCCATGATGGCACAGAGGTGGAGAGTAATGGGGGGAACGTGTCCTGAGCAGCCAGAATAAGTGTGAGCCGCTTCGGCGTGTGCGTAAATAGGAAGTCACAACTACCTGAGGGTAGCCGAAATAAGGAGAAAAGAAAAGAGTGTTAGAACAATCCCATGTGCTGCGATGGGACTGAGGGATTGACAGACAGCAAGCGGCTCGGTGTCCTCTCACAGTTCTCCGTAAGCCGTCGCGGGTTTGATAGAAGAAGAGAGAGGGCAGGGGCAGGGGTCAAACTGCCGCGTAATCATCCGTCTCTTAATAACATAACTTTTTACTTTATACACATAGCTCATTTCCTAAACATCCCAGTCCTCCTCGAAAATTCGTGTTCCCCCTGTAAATAGCCATCTATCCGCGAAGCGGTTTATCGTGTTGCTGATGTGAAAGCCTGGCAGTGAGAAAGGAAACCAACAATTGATCGCAATCGTCAACCAACCTAAGATTTGTAAAGTCGACTCCCAGGACTCCTCCGTGCTTCCGACCGGTTCTTCGATGGGCCTCAGGTAACCCGAGGAAACTAGGCGAGACCTGCAGAATAAGCGGTGTCACAACGAATGACAACCGTATGCATGTAACGCAAACACACGAACGTACCACTATATTTCGGCCGTGCAGATCCTGGCCGTTCATATTTAGAGCTTCTGTTGCTCCCTCTAAGGTCGAGAACCCGACCGTAGCGTAACAAGAGTTTGAGCGGGCAGTAGTCGGCACAACAACGCCGTTACAACAACGAACGACGACTTCAGTAACCTTGCCGCTGCCTTCGAAAAGCTTTTCAAGATCGGCATTGAGGACATCCGATCTGAGCTACCCAAGAAAATTAGCACGTTCTGGGTGGTGTTGGCCATGGAACGGGTAACTCACATTGCCCACATAGACGAAGTTTAGTGATGACCTCCTAGATGATCTCCCTCGCGACCAAGGCTTTGCCTTGCGGTTCAACTTGGCCTTAGGCCGGACAACAGGGGGTTTTGATCTCTTGTTAGTATTTTTTGTGGGCCGATAATCAAGTTCGGACGAAGAGGTTCGAGCAGAGAACCTTGTCATTTTCACTTGCGATCTTGAGTTAGCGGACCTGGCTTGAGGATCACTAGAGTCGACCCGTCCACTTTAAAGTACTCGCTACTACATTGTGAAGAAATTGTGGGAGCCTGGCATGTGGAATTTACGGTGTGTGGGTTGTGGTTGTGGTTTACCTGCTGCCCGGGCTTCCCGGCCCGTGCGTTTCCTCCTGCTTTCTGCCAACTGTAATGACGACCAAGGCAGCTAGTACCGAGGTACTACATGCGTACCGGGCTATTCTCAGAGAGCTCTACAAAGCAGTCCGTATTCTCAGAAATCGCACCCTTGTCTTTTCTCACCTCTACGCGTTCTAGTCGATTAGCCCGAGGTCTACGCGGAGTCGGACAACCACATCGAACTTTCGCGCGATTCTTGAGTCCACCAAGTCACGGTCTAGTGACCTCAGTGGCATCACGCAGAATGCTATCACCTTCTTGCATTCTCAACGCATGCACAAGGTGAGTCATTTTCGAGTTTGTCTGGACGCGCTCCTGACCCACACCCGCCTAGACACTTGTGGATCGCTATAACCCTCTTATAGATTTAACAGCCGAGGAGCGCATTAAGGCTACGGCTCGCAGAGTCGGTCTGAATATGCCTGTAACCTCTCAGGACACTAAGGCCGAATAGAGTTGGTCCTGCCCTCCGACCCTGGTTCTATTTCTCACACGGTTCTGGTGCTCCCATCTTTCGCAAGGGAACTTGAGGTATCCCTTTAGAATACTGTATCTCCACAAACAAAGCGAAAATCAACCACATACTGACATGGTCTAGTTGCGATGTGGTCCTTTGGACAACTCTAAGAAAACTCACCCGGTCTGACTGAAAATGCGGGAGCAAAACACACGTCGTGATCAGGAGGTGTTCTGGCGGCGCCATCTGTGTCATCATATGACGCTGAACCTCAAACCGAGTAACAATTCGCATTTAGATCTCAGTTGCAATGGAAGAGGGCTCAGGTGATCACCAGCCGAGCACCAGTTTGCCTCGGGTTAGACGGTTACTTTACTGCGCGACTGGCACCAAGCACCTGATATCTGATCGAGAATTAGTGGATTATCCTCTTGAGTGATGATATTGCAAGTCTTGCGTTCAAGAGTTGTTTTTGAATCTGTCGGTCGAAAAACCTGTTCTTTGCGCCCAACTAGCTAAGGTTCTAGGCCGCTGTGCGATGATCAGCGTTAAGTGGACATGCCTTTACTCGAGAGGACGTGTCTAAGTCTGAGGCGTGTCTCATGTTGACTGTGATAGAGATCTCGATCGACAATCTGCCGCACTTTTTTCACCATAAATATGTTTTGAGACGACCAAAGTGGCCAAAGCACGCCATCCGCATCATAGTTGATGTCGCTTAGGCCTGTGGCCCGGTGAATAAGGTCATCTGACAGGGTGGCCCCATGGCATCGACCATGTCTAGACGCAATCGGACGTAGTTCGTGGAGGGCAGCACCTTCGAGTGGGTAACGTTGCCCCGCGACACCCCTCTACTTACACCACCTAGTTTTCCTTCCTAATAGGCACTCCTGGATTTATCACCGTGCGAGCTGCGGTTAACATGCTGGGATTGATATGTCTGGAATCAATGGCACGTCGCAAATCACGCGTTGTGTGCCATCCCGACTCAACTACTATTGTGAAGCTCGCGCAAAGGGCAATCCAGTTGCTGCGTCCGCCATGGGGCAACGGTGACGTTTATCAGTTTGAGCTCGTGTGAGCTCGCTTCCGTGCGGGGTTGTGGTGACAGACAGCCGTAGTCCAGATTTACCTAAAACTCGTGTTCACTCAGGTAACATGGCCAACAGACCAAAATACCATATAATAATTTTGGAGTTGTTTGTATTAGGAAGAGCCGTATACAACAACCCTGAGACAGATTAAAGTGAGAACCACAAAAGATTTGTGTCTGATGACGGACATACCTCAAGCAAGCAAAAGCAGGACACATCATCACTCCTCCCCTCCACCACCACCACCGGCGCGACCCTCCAGCCGTTCCTCAACATCCTCCCACGTATCCTGCACAAGCTCCAAACCAGGCTTATTCGTCTGCCACGTCCCATACATCGCATCGAACACCTGCTCGACGCGGCCCTCCCGCTCCTCGTAGCCCGCCTCGTACCTGCTCAGCACAGAGTCGAGCGTCTCAGGCAGGCCAAACTTGGACAGCCGCTCGCGCTCCTTCACCTCCAGACGGAGCGACGGCCAGTCGATCCTCCTGTTTCCAAGCACGCGCAGGCCGGTGGGATCGGCGAACGTGCGGTCGATCGCATCGTCTAGGTTCTCCGCGGTAATGAATGACTTGGATTGGTGGTAGAGCGCGACGAGCGCATGCAGTTTTTTGGGTGGGAGGACGAAGCCGGGTGGGGGTGCTTGAGGATTTGGCTTCGAAGACATGCTTCGTGTCAAAAATTTAGCTTGATGGGTTGCTCTGTGTGCTATGATACATGCATGGCGCATGGCGATACGAGAGTTTCGCAGCGTGGGACGGAGTCGCAAGAAGTCAAGTCTAGGTAGGGGTCATCCGGCCCGGAGCCGGAGCTGGGGCGTCTCAAATTTCCAGCGGGTGATAGTGAGGACCCGGATACTGGGTTATATCGGTTGGACAAAATACATGTAGATACGGTAGTTTTATTGGGGAAGCTTTACGCCATGCCTCTCGAACAACTCTGCCTCTCTCTCCTTCAACTCAGCAGTCTTCTTAGCCAGAGCTGGCGCCCTCTTCAACTCGCGTTGTCCAACCTGCTGGATGTGAACCTAACGTGAAGAATAATCAGCATACATAAACGTTTCGCAATAAAAACGCGACAGACCGCATCAGGACCCTATAGAATAGGAAGGCGTCAATTTGTGAGTGGTTGAGTAGTAACCTCAGAACGGCTTACGTCTGCGATGCGGAGCGTTCGAAGGTTCGCCCACGCAAACGCAAGTTCTTGATCTTGGCTCAACCCTTCAGCACCGAACACTTGCATGGCACGGTCCACCACTTGCAGGGCCATAGAGGGTACCACGAACTGCGTAGCCGGTCAAAGATTTCCGCCCGTGCAAGGCACATCGAACTTGCCTTCGCAATGGCGATCTCCTTCATGGCGCCCTTCGCCTTGAGTTTGTCAACCTGCACGCCACTCTAAGCGAGAAGCTCGGTATACATGTCCTTGAAAGTAACTTGCCTGCAATGCGGCACTGAGGACGAGGAGACGTGCAGATTCGATTTCAGCGCGGGATTTCGCAATGTCTGCCACGACAGTACCTACAAAAAAGAATGGTTATCAGAGTACAAGACGGTCTAGGAGTGGGGCTTACCGTGTTCGTGAAGAAACTTCCCAAAGGTCTTACGGGTCGGGTCCGTTACCCGCTGTATCATGGTGTCCAGTGCCAGCTGGGCAGCACCGATAGACCTCATGCAATGGTGTATCCGCCCTGGGCCTAGGCGCCCTTGAATGATCTGCTGACAGTGAGCGAAAGCCTTGGCATGTGCACCCGGGTTATACAGACCTCGAATCCTTTGCCCCAGCCAAGGACCAAGTTTCCCAAAGGGACGCGGACATTGTCATAGATTATCTCTGAGTGGCCCTCCGGCGCGTCATCGTACCCCATGACCATCATGTGGCGGACAATTTTGACGCCGGGAGCATCAGCTGGGACGATCACGACGCTCTGCTGATTGTACGAGTTGGAGTTATTTGGGTCACTCTTGCCAAGCACGAGGTGGACCTTCGTTCTCGGGTCGCCTGCGCCGCTGATGTACCTGGAGGGCGCGTGACGTCCCAACAACTGATCTCATTTGGCAGATGAAACGAACCATTTGTGCCCATTGATGACTATTTCATTTCCTTCCTGCCTAATAGACGTACGAATATTTGTGGCGTCAGAGGATGCAACTTTGGGAGGGTGACCGAATTGGTCAGCAAACTGTTTTTATTTTATTTACAAGTCAGTCACGCACCAAACCTCTCGGTCATCGCAAACGCCGAACGTATTTCCCCATTCAGCAGAGGAATCAGCCACTCCTTCTGCTGCTCAGCGTTTCCATAGCGAGCCAGAACCTCTGCATGGAATGGACGAAGAAGTGGAGAAAAAGTCGTCAGTCGTCAGAGGACTCCACTTCTTCGAGAAATGGGCACATGATGCGTTTACCCATATTCCCAGTGTCTGGCGCGGAGCAATTCGTCACCTCAGAGCCCATGTGCCCGGATCGTCCCATCATTTCGGCCATGACAGCGTACTAGCACACATATCCATATCTGAGCGACAGACATACTGTGCCTGACAAGGTTGCAAAGACACATACTTCCAGGTTCGTCAGGGGAACACCGTGCTCAGGATAATGAGCCTTGCTCAAAAAGAGATTCCACAGGCCAAGCTTGCGCGCTTTCGTCTTGAGTTCTTCGATGACTGGGATAACCGTCTGCCACCGTCTTGCATCATAAGGGAGCTGAGCCCTGGCCAGCCTCTCTGCAGGCCGGACCTCCTCCTGTAGACGAGGGAAAGTAGGAACTTCGTTTGCTCATGATAGTGTTACGCACCTCGAGAAATCTTATTAATTTTGCGAGAGTTTCTTTGGCATAAGGGGAGAATTTATCTTCTATCTAGCGACAAAACCTCAACCATTAGCCAAGAATGATAACCTCTAAGCTTACCATAGCCCATGATGATGCGGAAGTATACTCTGCGACTGGGTGGGAGGCCATGGTCAATGTCACAGGTACGGTAGATCTGCTACCCCGGATTTGTGGTGCCGCTGTCACCGGCTACCTTTGCCGATTAAGCCGGTTCCATCCGGACCGTGGACCGTTTCGGACACATGCCCATGAGAAGATAAATTATAGATTCGAAGTAGAATTTGCTACAATAGTGTAAACAGGACAAAGGTAGCAAGGGCAAGACATCATGTCAGTCACAATACACAGCTTCATAAGCGAAATAACCGAACAATTGTGTCTAATCGAATGAACGAAGCCTGTCCTAGTAAAGCAGAGTACATACTAATACATCAATTCATAGGTCATAGCTCGAACAGTGGCCATCACTGGCCCGGTTGGTCCGTGACGAGATCAGGCAGTGTAAAAGGTATCTCCGGATCGTATTGGAATGCACTAGCATCGAAACCCTGCCCAAGCGCATCTTGCTCGCCACCATCTGGATCGAAGTTCCGAATGTAATCGAAACCATGGAAAGGTAAGCCCGTAGGAACTAATACGGAACCTGCTGTCATCGAGGTTGGGGCTCCAAAGAAATCAGTACCAAGTTGGGATGAGGGACCGCCGTACGCAAGATAAGATGGGTCGACGGTCGACGGTGGTTCGTACGTGCCGGTAGGTATCATGTTCTGCGAGGTACCAGGGAAAGGTTCACCGTCGTAACCCCACCGGTCAGCTGCCTGCTGTGAGCCAAAGGGACCCTGCCCAGGTGATGCCGAGAAGTCAAACTCGTAGCGCACTGGTGACGACACGCCACCAACGGGGGAAACCGGGCCATTCCAAGAGCCAAACGATGGGACGTTCACAATAGGTGGGCTGCGCTCCAGAGGCGGGTCAGCGTGAGGAAGGGGTGGGGAAGGATAGCTCTTTGCAGACGTCGGAGAACCATGCGGACTTCGACCAAAGCCTAGTTGATATTGAAGGCGGGCACTACTAGAGGCCCCAGGTTGGTTAAGCGGTTCCTCGGTCTCGTCATGCCGACGTTTCCTTGATGCAGATCTCGCACGCTGCGCTAAAATCACAGGGCGTTTCAAAAACAACAATAGCGTGAGGATGTCAGCTGACACTCACATTCAAACCGAAGTGCAGCTGATGCTTGCGTGGGCCTGGAAAGGCGCCCTGCGTCTGGTGATAAATTTCTTCGAAGATTTGATTTGCTTTTGCCAACTCGAGAAGACGCTGTGAACGAATGTCTTCGACCTTTGTCAAATGGGATGGACGGCGCAGTGAATGGTGCATTCGTGGAGGTGGCCATGGGTGCCGTGGAGCCACTCGCGGTTGTATCGGCATTCTGGTTGTTGACAACTCCCTCACGAGCGGTAGTAACAAGCTCAACGAGGAGCTCCTTGAGTTTTTGAGCACCCGGCCAATGTCCTTCCCACGATTCTAGGGCCACCAAGCAACTCTGAACCTCTTCCATAGCAGAGTTGGCAGCGCTGGGATCCGTGACGTGCATCGCATACAGCAGAATGATGACGGCAGAGCTGAATAGATGCTGTATGAAAAATGCGAGGTGATGCGAAGGTGGGACTACGTTCTTGATAAATGGCGCCAGACGGATGCAAGTGCGGGCGGATGACACGGCCTTTGCACTTGATCTAGGAGCAGGTAGTTGGCCTCGCCTGACAGGGAGCAGGTTCCGATGAAGGGCGGTCAACACAGAATAATAATGGCTGCAAAGAGCAGCACCCATGGACACTTGCTTATCGTTATTCATCTTCGATTTGAATACCGGAGGTAGGTTGTCCAGCCACTTTGTGAGTTCCTTGTCTAAGGCGTCAACGCGGACTTGCAACTGCGTACGCTTCTCCGGGTCGGACATGCTCTCCGCCATGTCAACACCATAGACTTGGCGCATGACGCGCCCAGCGATACCGTATAGAGATACGAGAGCTGTAAAACCAGTCATCAATGAAGGAGTCTCGGATATCATTGGCGCGCCAGCGAAAAAGTCCGGCAGGAAGTCATCGTCGAGGTCAATCGGGAGCTCAACGTCACAATCGATATCCTCCGCGCCAATAGGACGACCTAGAGCGAGGGCGAGCATGCGATCCAGTGTATAGACACCCCACCATATCTTCCGGCGCGTTTCTTTCTCAATAGCGGGGATGAATAAGCGTTGAGGGGAGCGCTTTTCAACACGTAAGACGTCGGAACAAATACGCTAACTAGAAGCACGCACATGTAAACCCAAATCTTGCGCAGCCCTTACGGCTTGACCGATAAGGAGCCAAGCTTGAGGAAGGCAGTTGATGGAGCAGAGAAAAGATGACATCAAAACAAAACACTGCACGTGAGCGACTTGTATGGATGCATGACTGATGTAGTGAAGGATAAGAGCACTGTGCACCCACGATTAGCAAGGGTCATTATTTGATCATGATTCAGCTCACCGCTCGTAATAAACCATGCCCATTCCTCCGTCATCTTCCTTTTCGCCTTTCAGGCGAGGATCTTCAACAAGTTGTGCAGCACATGCAAATAAAGCAAAGACCATGGCAATGAAAGCGGTCTGTGTGCGGGCCAACTGCTGGTCATCCTTGTGGTCCATTAAATAAGTGTACTGTCTCATGAACGTAGGCCTGTCAATGATGGGTAACAGGAAGTGGAAGCGCGCAAAATACGCAGCAACCTATATCGAATTGAATTGAGACCGGCAACACACATGGAAACTACGGACAACCCACCAACTTGTCCGCCAGGTCACGCTCCGGGTACTCGACCTCCTCTGGATACGGTAGTGCACGCACTTTACCGAAAAAGACGGTGGCGGGGAAATAAAGCTTATTAGGTTGACCAGAGTCGTCGGCCATTGGAGATGCACGACTGTGCGGCGGGGCGATGGCAGTCCTAAACGACTGGATAAGCGACATTGTGGAAGAACCACCGATCCAGCGCATGTGACCGTGCTCATCGAGAGTCAGTTGGCCAAAGGAATCCAACACATCGTCCTCGATCTTCACGGAGGATGATGAATCGGGAGTTGAGGGATTATCGGGCGGGGGCAGCTGAGAAGTCTGGCCATTGTTGATGATGGATCTGAGTAGAGCTGTGGCCGCGGCCTTGGGGTCGTCGGGCACAGATGGGTTGGTGATGGCACCGTCACCATTAGGGGTCTGACCAAGTTGCTGAGTTATCTGCCCAAAGACAGATTCCATATGGAGGAGACGAGCTTCAAGCTCCTGAACATAGCTATGTAAGGTGGGATGTTGGTGAGTTTGGAAACCAGCTAAAAGCCTTAATGACACATACTGTCTACTCAGCGCAGCTCGATCCTTTGTCTGTAACCATGTACAATGAGACCCCGAAGTAGCACACTGAGAACATGTTGGTTCAGTCCCATCGCACTTGATCTTCTTTCGGCTGAAAAAAAAGAAGAGGGTTAAGGATAAGGGTATGGGTCAGAAGACTGGTGAAAGAGATAGTGATAGGAGTCTGATACAGACCGGCAACTTTCGCAAGCTCTCCATACTCGTCTTCTCTGGAGTTGAATGGGACGCTTACCAGCGTCGGAGGGGAGGGATTGATCTTCAACGTGTTTCTTTTTCGTTTGGTGGGTCATGGAATCGGGTACTGAGTCATTCCGCCTCATCTCCATATAAAAGTAAGTGAAAGTGGCCCAGAAAAAACAACAAATTGAACCACATCCGGTCGGGCGCCGGCAAGTCACTTGCACAGCTTTGGCACCCATCCGCACTTTCCGGGGTCCACTCCCACCGGGTCACTGCCTTCGCCTTCGCGTGTGTCCTTCTCAGTTTCACTTTGTCTCATCATGTACTTCGATACGAGACAACATTCGATGGCCGTCATCTATATCACACAGTTACATATAAGGAAATTTGAAAGCGCTAGATTTGAGACGCTCGAAGAGGGACCCCGTGGGACTGCGAGCGTGACCGTGTGACGACAGAGGACACCTTTCCAGTTCCAGTGTCCACATTCGCACATTCACATTATTGGGTTGGCAGTCACATACAATGGCCGAAGTCGCCTCTATTGAACCAGCCCTTGCGGAGTCCGCGATCGGTGACAATGAGGAAGACGAGTCAAAGGTCCGTGCTGTCTGGCCCACACCCATCCACCTTCCTCGTTAAAACCATGTGGTCTGATCGTTTGCTCACCACAATACCACAGGAAATCCTTCTCATGAAACAACGCGTCGAAGAGATGGAACGCGAAGCAAAAAAGCTACGCGAGCTACAGGCAGCCGCAGAGAGCTCCGCCGGTGTTGAACAGCCGGAGGGCGAGGGGGCGGTGCCAATGGAGACGGAGGAGGACAAGGCACTGATTGACAGCAGGAGTGTTTTCGTTGGAAATGTCAGTCATACTTGTTCCTATTTTTAGGCCTACTAACTGTTCTCGCTCGTATAGGTTGATTACAGCGCGACGGCTGAGGACATCCAAGCTCACTTTCAAGCATGCGGCACCATCAACCGCATCACGATTCTCTGTGACAAGTTCACAGGCCACCCCAAAGGGTACTTGGCCACTCTTCTACCTTGTCGGCATAATTTATTCACTCGTCGCACGTGTAGATTCGCATACGTTGAGTTTGCGGAGCCAGAATTCATTGACCCTGCTTTGGCATTGGATAATTCCCTCTTCCATGGGCGGCTAATAAAAGTATGTCTTGATACTAGTAGCTGCGCACAGAACGCGTACTTAGATGGTGTTGGCTTGGCAGGTTATGGCGAAGAGAACCAATGTACCAGGGTTCAATCGAGGTCGGGGAAGAGGGCGAGGCAACTACAGAGGCGGATACAGGGGTGGAATCCGGGGTGGAAGGGGATACAGTCCCTACGGAGGACGTGGCCGGTACGTGGTGGCGAGTGGTGATCCATATATCGATTAACCTGATGTCGACAGTGGGCGAGGACGTGGTTACTAAGTCTTGGAGGTTTAAAAATCCTGTCGTACCCCGAGTTATACATCCCTTCTTAATGATTTCCCTACTACTATTTATTTTGTGGGCGAGCAACTGCCACTTGTCAGTTCTCATACCCGGCAACTGCCGGCGTTTCTCGCACGCGCATAAGTTGAAGTTCGACCCGCACCACAGTTTCGCCATGTTTGCAAGGTCATTCCTCACAGTACTCGATGCTTGCGCTTGGAGGGCCGCATCATCGCGGTCACTCACAACATCCATCAGACCCTATCCGTACTCCCAAGTTGCCATTATCCCTCCCGCTCCTGCTGGTTCACCCCCAGCAACCCTCCGCGAGGGCAAAAACCTCATGGCCTATCTCCAGCAGACGCTCCCGTCCACCGAAAAGCAGACACTGATCGGCACCCTCTTCTCGCGATCGCACCCCGACCGCGTCCGTCCCGGCTCGGTGCTCACCGTCAACCTCACGCACGCACCGACGACCTTCTCCGGCGTGCTCATCTCGGTGCGGCGGCGTGGGCCTGACACGTCCTTCGTCCTCCGGAACGTGGTGCAGCGCACGGGCGTCGAGATGCAGTTCTTTGTCAACTCGCCGCACGTCAAGGAGATCGTGGTCGTCTCTAGGGCGGGTGGACGTGGTGGCAGCAGGGGCGCCGCTAACGACGGGAAAGGGAAGAAGCGCAAGGGGATGAAGAAGGCCAAGTTGTTCTATTTGCGCGACTCGCCAGAAAAGATGACTGCGGTGTCGGCTGGCGTGCGATAATGCGAGACATCGCTTTGCTCTGTATAGGTGAGGGCACCGCCGTGTTACCTCCATCCTGGCTGATTTGTTCATGTGAACCACCAGTAACCTAGAATAGATTTTATATTTTCAGGGTGATCTAACTAGCACAGTATTATCACTAGCGAAGGGGAATGACGTTTTATCCTCTCCACGAGTGGGGAAAGCGCGGGCCGCCCTGGGGTCCTGGCTGTTTAATGTATGTACGCATTGAACACTGCCACCGATGCCTTCATAAGTTGCAATATAACTGGTGTGACAAGTTTTGATATCGCTATGTTGGCGGTAGAAGAAGCTGGAGGGTTTGATTCATTGCGCACACCATAACTGGGCTCTGGGCGTAACGCGCGTCCGGGAGTGGTCGACCACCTGAGGCTGCTTGAAGCGACCGAGCATTCCATTTGCAAAGACTGGACCAACAGTCCCTTCTCTTCTCTTCCCCGCTGGTCGTCAAACCTCAATCTCAACATTCTGAAATGCCAAAGTCGCGGCCCCTCCGACCTCCTTTCTCAATAACGACAAACTCGCAGGGCAAGCGCCGTAACTCTTCCCCCGGCGGCGGCCCACCCTCGCCCACATTCTCCGAAACGACCAACGTGTCCGCCGTGAACCTAGGCGAGCATGGGCCCTCGAAAATCATCACGCGTTCAGACCTCAAGGCCAGCATGCAGTCTTATGACAACGTGAGTCTTTGCTGCTCTCTCGGCTCTCTCTGCTTTCCTTCCACCCCCTCCTTTGCGGACCGGAACCGAAAAAGGCTCATATATTATATATCTCCCCCCCAACCCACCCCCAACAATTCAAACACTTTAGCTCTTGAATTCATGTTCCAATTATCAATCTGCGCTCCTTACAATGTCTCGCGCTACGGCCGCGTTTGCAGACGCAATGGAATCCTGCGCAGGGTGCGTCATCTCTTGCACTATCTATTTTCTATCGTATCTCCGGAAGGGTGGAGAGACTCACGATTGCCCCTTTCTGTTCAGGATGAAGGGTCCCTCATACGAACAAGGGACTCGTCTGCAAGCCTCAGCGGGACTGCACCACCTGATGGCCAATCACTG
>Ga0209488_10001292_pt1 | contig 21457 bp, 21 predicted proteins | sample Rivendell_Oct201_8_FD_188349 | JGI IMG/M metagenome (GOLD analysis project Ga0209488, IMG submission 188349) | Vadose zone soil microbial communities from the Eel River Critical Zone Observatory, Northern California, USA -... | ecosystem: Environmental > Terrestrial > Soil > Vadose zone >...
GCCGGAGTGTTCATGTTTTCGATCTCGACGGGTGCCATCTATACCGGTGTCGCGTCCCGCTACATCGGCTTCCTAGGTTACGGGCTGGGATTGTTCCGTTTGTTTGGAAATCCCTATCTGGAGTGGAGCTTTCTCGTTTTTCCGCTTTGGGTGCTTTTGCTAAGCCCTCACGTTCTCGCCAACGATCTCCGTCGACGCTCTCATGTCGGTAACCTGACCTAGGCGGTTGCTCAGCCTGAGCTCGCCAATGGAAGTGACATGATGGAACTTTCGGAATGAACCTGTTTTGGCGTCTTACCGGTCCACCGCTTGAATGCGTGGTTGAAGGCGCTGCTTTCGCGATAGCCCAGGAGCCATGCGACTTCGGAAATGGGCATATCCCGTTCCTGCAGGTAGCGTCTGGCAAGATCAAATCGTAACTCATCTAAAACTCTGCTGAATGTCATCCCTTCACAGGCGAGTCGGCGTTCGAGCGTTCGCGGGCTCACCCCAAGCCTTTGAGAAATTTCCGCTATTCGGGCTTGGCCATGCGGCAGTAACGGAGCAATGGCATTTTCAACGGTGAGCCGCCAAGCAGTTGACTTTAGCCGACGGCTGGAAAGTGCTTCGTCGCAATACTTGACCAGAAGGGAATTCAGATACGGATCTGCGTCTACAACAGATAGGCGTTCGTAGGCCTTCGGATACGCGACCTCATCAATATCGCTGCCAAATACGATGTCGCAGCCGAAGAACGTCCTGAACTCAAGAGGCACTTCAGCCCGACGATGCACAAGCTTGATCTGGCTTGGCCATACCTGACGGCCGGTCAATTGCCGGCATAGGCGCACAAGCGTGGCGAAAAAAAATTCCATCTGGTGGCGATCGGCCGTGCGTGCAACGCCGACGTAGTTGCATATCATTGAAATGTCTTTGGATTGTCGGTACGTGATGTTCACTCCTTCATTGTGTATCGTGCAGTATCGCGCGACTCTTCGCAGCGCGTCGCCGAGCGTCTCGGACGAAGCCTGGACATAATATAACAATCCAAGTTCCCGAAGATCGAAGTTCTGGGCAAGGCGGAATCCGAGTAATTCGTCTGACAGCTCGCATGCTACAACCTCGAGAAACCGAATTTGATTTCTTGCTCCGATACGGGCGTCCGGAGCCTTGATTTGTTGAAGGGTCAATCCTGCCCGTTTGAGGAGAGGTTGGACGTTCAACTGCGCCGAAGCGCGCGCGAATGCCGCCCTTGCAATCCAACCGGTAGCAGTCGGAATCGCATCGAACTGGAGATCGTCGGACTGGCGCATTGTTTGTGATGCCTGAAGCGGGTCCCGCGAGTACGGCTGACAGTCACAATCAAAACATTGGCGCGAAATGTCAGGACAAGGCACGGGCCGTCGCTTAGATACGCGCCGGTGCGGAGTGGTGATGCAGAAGCATGACCAATGACCGCAAGAACGGAGCGCTACCGGGCTGCTGGGCCGTGACGGCGCAGGCTGGAAGCATCCGAGAGGAAGTGCGCTCGCAAACAGAAGGATGGGCAATCATATGTGTCAGGGCAAGTCTCTCGAACAGAGGATTCTGCAGCTTTACATCTGGTCCATAAACGCGAAGGGATTCATCGATGGTTGCCGGGTGGCGACCGTTGCACGTCATGGTTCGTATGAGGTTCGCCTCGTTGAACCGCTCCTCGATCCGCAAGGTGACACCATCCCGTTTTGGATTGAGCTGTTTGATCACAAGAACGCCGTCACGATCGATAGTTGCGGGGGACACGATTTTGAGGAGACGGCGGCTGGTGCTGCAGCTCTGATCTCACAAGCTAGCCTGTTGCATCGAGATGCAACCGCCGGCAGTCAGAGAGCCATAAGCGCCTTGTCTGGCCCCGAGCATGTCCGATCCAGGTTGCCTGGTTGCTGTTGACGGAGACCCCCGATGCAACCGGTGCCGCAGAGTGGGGATTCCGTGGAGTCACAGTTTCATCTAATCAGCAGCAAGCGAGCTATCAATGCTGCTTGCCTTGCATGCATCGTAAGACGAAGTTTCGCGCAGCCGCTCGATTTCCATCGAGGTCGCTCTCTGTATAGCCGCGCGATCGCGCGAGCGAGACGCACTTGTTGTAGCTGTCGTTCAATGATGCTCCCGTCGCTGTGGGATTGTTTGTTGCTTGGGCGCTCTTGGTTTGTGTATAGGCGGCAGTTGGAGCGACCATGATGGCCGCAAGCGCGGTTGCAGCGGCGGCAAGTATGAGGCGCATGGCGGTTCTCCCTTAGAGGCACGATCCAAAGCCATGGGACGCTATCGCCACCAACTTTACAGTTCCATTATGCGAACGGAAATTCCGCCTGCCGAAATGTGCTACAACGATATATCTTGGTTTAGATGATGGGGACGCGAGTGTCGCAGTCTTCGGTGTATCGCTGGGTAGCCGGTGTTTCATTTGGTGGGATGTTTTTGAAGCTTTCAGATCAATGCATTGTTGAATCGTTCGAATAAGCCTGCAGAGCAGGCCGCGTTGAGGTCGATATCTCTTGGTTGAGCTGGCGTGATTGTGCCTGCGTACAGCAGGTGCCCGGTCAGACGAGTGATCCCTGGAATGCTCAGGACTGTCTCATGTGACTCCACTAAAGAACAGATCGCGTAGACCTATAGACAATGGTCCTGCAAGCCGCCTGCGTGGAAGGATGCAAGCCATCAGGGGACAAGGGATCGGCGACTAAGAGAGAAGGTCTATGGCTCTCACGCGCCGCGCGCATGCCGCGCCCAAGGTTGCAGTCGCCGGCGCTCTGGCGCTTGTCGTGGTGCTTCTCCTGGTTTCGTTTGTCAGTGTGGCGTGGCGACCGAGCCATTTGCTGGCGCGATTTCCAGAGCCAGCGTTCGAGCCCTGCGAAAAGCAACCCTGGGTTAACGCGGACCGCGCCTGCTTGACTTGGACGGCACCACGGGCAGGCGTGAACGGTCCTATTCACAACGTCGTCGAAAAGGGCGCGAGCAGGTCGGTTGTTACCGACTGATCGAAAGGGCGGCCCGAAAGGAACGTGGTCACGACGAAGCACCTCCGGGCCTTCCAGCAAGCGTGGGGTGGCCAAAACTACAAAAGGATGGAGCGCCATCATGAGTCAGCTGCGCGCAGTCAGCACGTTCTGTTGTTTTGTCGGCTTGTTGTGCTTGCTGACAGGGAACCCGAACTTGGCACGGGCGGAGGGCGTCGCGTCGCCGCCCCGTACCGCCGCGCAACTGGAACAGCTGGTGGCGCCGATCGCCCTTTATCCAGATTCGGTGCTCTCGCAGATATTGATGGCCTCAACCTATCCCTTGGAGGTCGTGGAGGCAGCTCGCTGGGTGCAGAGCAATTCGGGAGTCACGGGCCGGGCGCTGGAAGATGCGATGCAAAAGCAGCAGTGGGATCCGAGCGTCAAGTCGCTCACGGCGATTCCCCAAACATTGCAGATGATGAATGACAAGCTCGATTGGACGCAGCAGCTCGGCGACGCTTTTCTTGCACAACAAGGAGATGTGCTGGATGCAGTGCAGCGGCTACGCGAGCGGGCCGACAACAATGGCACTTTGAAGACGACGGATCAGCAGAAGGTGATGAAGACCTCGGTGGCGCAGGCGCCGGCGGGGACCTCGTCCCCCCGGTCGGCCGGCGCTCCAGCATATGTGTACACGATCGAGAGCGCGAATCCGGACGAATACTACCTGCCGATCTATGATCCCGGTGTCGTGTATGGTGCATGGCCCTATGCCGACTATCAGCCGTTTTATTGGTACCCGTCGGGATACTATGCGGGCAACGCGTACTCGTTTGCGGCCGGTGTGATCGCGGGTGCGGCGGTGTGGGGAGGCGTAGACTGGTGGCGCCGCAACGTGAATATCAACCCCCTTCGCTACAACCAATTCAACCGGACCAACATTGCGAACAATACCTGGAACCACAATCCTGCGCACCGCGGTGCGGTACCGTATCGCGACGGCAATGTAGCCCAGCGCTTCGGCGATCAGAGCAAAGCGGGGGCGCGAGAGGCATTTCGAGGTAAGGCGGATGCCGGTCGGCGCGATATCGCCAAGCAAGGCGGTGCTGGCAAGGCTGCCGAACGGAAGGCAGGCGGGCCGAATGCCGGCGACAGAAAAGCGGGCGGGCCGAAGGCAGCCGAAGGGAAAGGTGGATCGAAGGCGAAGAGTGGAACGTCAAAGCAGGCTTCCGGAAAGGCGGGTGGCAGCAAGAAAGCAGCGAGCAGCAAACAGGCAGGCTCAAAGCAGGCTGCACGCTCCAAGCAAACGACGCATGCCAGACAGAATGCAAGGGCCGGACAGAATGCGAGGAGCGGCCAAAGCGCGGGGGCCAGACAGAGCGCAGCCCACGCTCGCGCAAGTGTTTCACGGCCATCGGGGATGAGCCGTGGCGGTGGGGGAGGTGCGCGGATGCACGCCGGCGGTGGCGGACGGGGTGGCGGGGGAGGACATGGCGGCGGTCGACGGTCCGATGTCATGCTCAAACACGACATCGCGCTTCTCGGCTATCTCGACAATGGTCTCGGCTTCTATCGGTTCAGCTACTATGGCAGCAACAAGGCTTATGTTGGCGTGATCGCGCAAGAGGTGCAAACAGTGAAGCCTGAGACTGTCATACGTGGCCGGGACGGGTACCTGATCGTATTGTACGACCAGCTTGGCCTGCGCTTGCAGACATACGAACACTGGATTGCATCAGGTGCGCAGATGCCCATTATTTCCCCGAACCGCGGCGGCCATGAGACGGGTGTGAGCGGCAGGAGAGACGGGCAGCAGCCAGCAACACTCCCGGAGCCCATCATTGCGCCGCCGCCCCATGCGGTTCCGCCGAGCGGCCATAGCCAGAGTCCTCGAAGCTAAGCGGTGGCTCTAGGTGGCAAAAGCCCGTCCTCTTGCCCGCTCCACTGCCCGACGCAGGAGTGCGAACAGGCTGCTGCCGGTCACAGCACCCAACAGATAGATGATCGCAACCAGGAAGGCGAGCGGGATTTGAGCGCCGGTGCGAAGAAGAGATACGGTGACGATCTGAAGGTTTTGCACCGCGAAGATTGTGGTCACGGCTGCGAACAAGACGATGACCGCCAAATGAAACCACCGCACGATCGGCTCCTCTTGATTGATTTGTGATCTCACATCGCGCGTCTTGCGCGGGCGCGCAGATCCAAGCCGATGCAGATCCAGCTTGTGCCGGCGATCACGAGATCGATCCCAAGGAAAAGTCCCAGAACATAGACACTTGAGACGGGCCATCGCGCCAGGATGACAAGACCAAGGAGCAGTGTCACTGCGCCGGAAAAAGCCACCAAGATCCAGGGTGTGCTCTCCTTCATCCCAAATGCGAGAATGAGCCGCATGGCGCCGGAGGCGATCATCGCCAGTCCCAACAAAAAGGTCAGGAGCACGGCCGCAAGCAGGGGATTTTGGAAGGTGGCAATGCCCGCGAAGATGTACAATGCACCGAGCAGAAGCCAGAGAGCAAATTTGCCCCAGGTTCTGATCTGGAACGCGTTGAATACCTCGGCGATTCCGGCCACCACCATCATGGCGCCGACTAGGAGCACACTGGCAGCGGTTGCCGTAGCGACACTGCCAAGCGCAACCACGCCGACAATTACATAGACAACACCAAGCGCGACGATCCAGCGCCATTTGGTGCGCAAGGGCTGCAGAGCGAGCGAGCGGCTTGGCGAGGGATGGGTATCGGTTGCGCTGGTCATTGCAGTCCTCCATTCACTGCGACGGATTTCTGACGAATGGGATCTGTTCTCACTCCCGCGTAACTCACCGTGCATTTGGCGTAGTGAAGGGCCTCGGGAATGACTTTGAGGCCCTTCACATGCTTTCGGTCCAAAACGATCAATCTCTGTTTGGTGGGTCGCGCGCCAACATGGAGCGGATGCGCGGATCCGGGTCCGAGCCAACATAGTGGCCACTCGTGTCATATACGTCGTACGGTGTGCGTCGGAAGTGGTAATAACGCGAGTAGTTTGCGTAGGGACCGACTTGTTGAGCGTAGGCGCTGTCGTAGGGTGATCGCCAGGCACCCTATTGATATTGGGCGAGAGCAGGTGAGGTGAGCAGCGCCGCGAACGTCAATATTGCAATCATTATCTCATGAGGAGTTCCTTCATGCATTGAGTAATGGACTCGGCGCACTTGAAGGAACTGACATAACGGATGTCCGTTACATGCATCCAGTGTGCATAGGGAGCACGCACATATCAAAAGATATTGGAGCGATGCATCTTGGTTTAGCAAAGCCGCTGTCCAGGGCGTCGCAATCGAGCGCGAGCATAAAAAAACTTTCGCAGTGAGCGGCGAGCGTGATCGGCGGAACTTCGCCGTGAGCCGTTCGGTTCAGCCAAATTGTTCGATGGGCACGCGCATGTTCTGAACGTTTGGATAATTGCGACCCAGGAATGGAGCGCTACACTTCACATAAGATATGTCCGCTGTTTAGCAGCAAGGAGGCGAATGCGTCGAGGATCTCGTTTGACGCAATGCGATCCTGCGGCGGTTCGACCAATATCTGCATGCAATATGCGGTATGCGGGTTGATGGGCCACGGCTGCATTCTGTCCACCGACCATTCGTGAAATGTCCGGCGCAGACGTTGCGCGAATCAAAGAAGCGGCTATGTGTGCGGTCCAGCCTAGTCGTGCTTGATGTTGAATACTATCTCTGTGGCCTGCATCACCGGTGTCGCAGGATTTCTGAAACAATAATCTTGCAGCTTCTTGGTGTTCGCGTCGAAACCTTGCGTATCAATGATCGTGTTGCCACGCTTTGCGTTGAAATAACCGCTTAGCCAGATCGCGATGTTTTTTGGATCGGTTATTTTGTAGCCCACGAACTGGTCACACGTGACCTTTGAGAGGTCAAGCGTAACTTGTGCGCGGACTTCGAGGGCCAATAGGGTTCCTGTCGCGACGACCATCACAAATTTCATCATGACATTTGTCCGGGTTGCTGATCGGAAAGACAGAAATCTAGGCAGTCAGTGCGTGCGCACTCTAAGCTCCGCAATGAAATTCCCAGTGCGCCCCCAAAGCCATGCTCAACGTGTCTCGTTGTGAGATCGAGCGGGGCGCTGTTGAATGCTGACTTTGTTGAGCTGACCCTCATGCCGGATTAGTAGTGCAAGCTGGAAAGTTTCGCACCTAAACTCATGCGCATTGCAATAGCCTTTCGTATATCGCCTGGCACATTCCGTTTGACATCCAGGCCGGACGGATGGATCGTTCGCTCTGGCAAAAGAAGTGCAAGGCCATCGTTGAATGTGTTTCCAATCAGAATGTTTCGCGCCCTTACGATCAATTCGTCTCGGAACGGTGACACAAAACGGTTATTGCGATGGAGTGCTGATCAAAGAGGAGGGGCGCCTCGGAAAGAAGGCCGAGCTTTCATATCGAGTTAAGTTGCAATGACAGAGGGCGAGGTGCGGCTCTCGCTACGCAACACCAGCGTTGGTGGAATCACCGAAATCATCCAGAGCCTCGCGCTGGAGTTCAAAAACGACCATTCTGCACAAGACTCCAGGATCGCGCTCGCCAGTGGCCGCGCATTCGATAACTTTGCGCGCTACGATTTGGCGCAACGGCTCTTCGCGTTTGGACAAGCGAAGCGCGGCACAAGCCGCTTCAAGAGCTCGGCTCATCGCTTCAATGTCGGCGGGTTCAAACGTTAGGTTTCCGAACATTTGTCGAGTTGGCATCCTGACCTCCCACCCCACATAGGGAGTTTCACTCTGCATTAAAGCACTTTGAGCAGACTGCCAGTAAGTCACGTTGCGTTTACTAACCAAGCACTGCACGCAATGCAGAGCTGCTGCAAATAAGAAAACATTCGTAGTGTTAAGGCCGAGGCTTACCCGAGCTCTGAATTGTTATGAACCTCCGGTGGGACATGTTTTGGACCCCAGGCCGCAGCAACCGACTCGGCACTAAACCAATGGTGAAGTCACCTGAACCAACGGGTAATTTTCGTTTGGAGACAATCAGGCAATCTATTGTGACACCGTTGGCTTGGCGCAAAAGCAGAGCAATTGGCAGCGCGCGTTATGGGGCATTTGCGGATTGAGTAGCCGACGCCCGCTTGGGGGCCAACCTCAGAGGAGCATGCAATGTCACCGCAGCTTCCCACCCACCTGTTTCATCCAGAACTCGGCTATCTTTGCCCGTCCCGTCAACTCCGGCAAAACGTGCGCGTAGGGCTGGCCGCGGCGGCATTCGGTCTCATCACCGGCTTGGGCGCCGCCTTGGTCCTGCTTCCGAGGCACAGCGACAATATCGCATGGACCGAGCCTGCGTTGGCTGCGGCGCCTGCTGAGTCGGCAAGCCATTCGACCCCGGTCTCGGGTTCCGGCCCGTCTTCCCTTGCCGCAACGTCTGACACGGCCAAGCGGGTCCCCGCTGATGGCATCGTCAAACGGCTGCCAGAGCGTGCGACCACAAGCCCCGGTATCGGAGCAGCCAACGAGGCACATCCCAATGTCGAGATACCGGCTCGAGCGGCTCCGCTGGTGACCTCCGATCGCACAGCAGCGGTGAGGGGGACCGAACAGGGACGGCCCGTCTCGAGCAAGAGAGTGAAAACGGCGAGTTCATATCCGCGCCGGCGTGCCCGCGAGGCTGCCCCGCCTGCCTCGTTCGCGAACGGGCCCGCGAACCGACCCGTTGGGTTTCAGCTCAGCCCCTTCGCTTATGACACACGTTCTGGACAGCGCCGAGATGGGGGATCTGGTTGGTCATGGTGATGTCCCATCACGATCGCGATCGTGCACGGTCTGGCGCATAAGTTGGGCCAGAAAGTCTTCACAGAAATCTTAACAACGGTTTGTGCGATCAACGAGCGCTGAACCCCGCAGCGAAGAATTTGCCGCGTATCAATTGCACCGGTGTAGCGACTACGTGACAAAGATGGTTCGCAGACTTGCGGCGTTAACCCTTCGCCGCGCCTAAACCTATAGATAATTGCGGCGGTCAGCGTGTCTGTTAAGTTTTCAATTGTTGACGACCCATCTTCTCCTCAACACTGCCGACCCCCGGTCGCTGCTCCCCCGGCGCCGGGGGTAACTTTTTGCATGAACCGCTTTGGCGGTTATCGGGGCGGCCGCTTGGACTCTGAACAGGAATTGCATCGAATTGCATTGAATTGCATTGGCGAATTGGACGGTTCACCAGCGTCGCCGTCGATTTTAAACTTTGAGACAATTGACCTTCGTGCGTCAGCTATAGGTTCGCACTCTCAGCACGCTCCCTGAGGGCCCCTATTCATTTTGGATGAGCGATGTCCCATCGGGCTTTTCGGTTTCGCGACGAGCGCGCGAACCCTCCAACCCGAGCCAGGCTAACGGCAAAGCCGATAAAACGCCGCAAGCTGGCGTGAGTTCAAAAAAAGCGGTTTTTCCGTCAGGCCGCCGTTGCGTTCGATCCAACTCCGTATCGGTGCCGGATAGGTCGCGGCCAGGCGGCGCGTCTCGTGAGGCGCCGCGTAGAGTTGGCCTCCCTCATCGAGCCGGCGTGCGGCATGGAAGCCGAGGATGGCACGTCGCGTGATGCAGATACGGTCCTCTGGAACCGCGCTCAGCACGAGTGTGCAGGCTGACAGGCAGGGCCCGTCAATAATGACCCGCTCGCCAGATTGACGGACCATTGCGAACAGTCGCAGATAAGAGTCAACCTCACCGCCTGGACTCGATACGATGCGCAACTCGGCGCGCGCCGCGGCACCCGAAGCGAGAAGCAGTGCAAGCGCGACGATGGCTCCTGGCACGCTTTTATTCTTGCCCGTTCTCATATGAGCAACTCCGCTTGGTCAGCCGTCCGGTGTCAGCGGAAGGACAGTGAGAAAGCAACGCTTCGACGATTGCTAAGGACATTATAGGTCGTCAACTACTGAACGCATCGGCCGTTTACGAGGCGCAGCGCCGCGGCACAAGCGCGGCGCACGGCGGTGTTGCGGCGGCACACACCATTCACTCGTTGCATTCCCGGGCCGCACGCTTCACGCACCAACGTGAATATCTCGTCAGGCTGCGCGGCAGGCTGCTGCGGCTGCAATGGCATTCCCTCACTCGGAGAGGCAAAAGCCAAGGCGAAGGCAATTGCGATCAGTCTGGTCATCTTGCTCTCCTGGGTCGCTCTGAGAAACAATTGACGAACTCAAACTAGCGGCCACTCGCGAAGCCTCCACGCTGCATAGGGGCAGCTCATTTATCCAATGATCTAAGGCCCATGTATTTTGGTTCAGTGGTAAGGCTCGCCAAACCAGGGCTCGCACTCGACCGCGCTTGAGTTTCCCAAAGCGTTCCGAAGCAGGTGGTCGGTCAATACCTCCGTTCCAGAGCCGGCGCCGAACCGAACGGTCGCGACCCTCGTCCTATGTCGCCGGAAAACAACACTTAACGATATCCACAGCATAATAGGGCGGAAATCTACTCGTATCATTTGCATACCGCCGCTCTACAACCCCGGGCGATTACCTTCATGCCGCTTGGCAGAGAGCCAAGAATCACAAAGGGGTGGAGGGCTTCATGATGCGTAGCATACTTGCGCTCGCGTTTACCGCGGCGCTGGGGAATTCAGCAATAGCAGCGGACATGCCGGTGAAAGCGCCGCCGCCTGCTCCGGCTCCGGTCTACACCTGGACCGGCTGCTATATCGGCGGCAACATCGGCTGGGCTCAAGTGTCAGCACGCTTCGAGGATCGATTCGGGGAGGATGACGGCCGTCTTTCGAAGAGTGGTTTCGCCGGAGGCGGACAGATCGGCTGCGACTATCAGTTCGCCTCGAACTGGGTGTTCGGTGTTCAGGGCATGTTCGATGGTGCCGACATCAGCCGTAGCCGTGTCAGCGTCCTTGACACCGACCTGACGTTTCACAGTGACGTTCGCTGGTTCGCGACGATCACGGCCCGCCTCGGCTACCTGGTCACGCCGTCATTCCTGTTCTACGCCAAGGGAGGATGGGGCACGGTCCAGCAGCGTTTCTCGGTGACCGACACCATTAGCGGTGACGCGTTCAGCACGGATAGGAACTCCAGTGGCGGCGATGTGGGTGTCGGCTTCGAGTATATGTTCACTCCCAACTGGACGTTCTTTGTCGAGTGGGACCACATCTTCCTCAATCGCAGCTCGATGCGAGTAGTCGATTTCGACATAGACGACCGCATCCATCGCGACTTCGACAAGGTTCTGTTCGGCATCAATTGGCGCTTCGGCGGCGCTCGCTCGTACTAGTCATCTGGTCGACCTAAGCCCTGGGCGCGAGCCACAGCTGCTCAAACGCCCAGGGCCATGGCCGAGTACCGGTGTCGTTCATTTGCTTGTCATGTTGTGGGGCCACGCTTTAGAGTTGATCAGCCGTGCTTAGGGTTTGTTCAGCGCTCGCATCAGCGTCACCACGACTATCGACGCTATCCAGCCAAATGCGGGCTGCAGCATGCCTGTCTTGCTGTCTTGTCTGAGTTCAATTCGATCCTCAGCTGTCAAACGAAACATCAGAGGGCGCATTCCGCTCGACTGCTTGTTTTTCTCATCCCGCTGCCGCCAAGGGCCGTCGAATGTATGGGGAACATCGTAGCGACTTTCCGGTCGTGGTCGTGATCGGTGATGACGCGACCTTCCGCGAGACGCTTTCCAAATTATGTCAGTCGGTCGGCTTGAACGTGCTGGTTTTTGATTCGATAGCGAAGTTTCTGGGAACCAGGTTGCCGGATGCGCCGACTTGCCTTGTCATTGATGTCAGTTCGCCACGCCTTGGCCCAGCGAAGTTTCATGGGCAACTGGCCAGGGCGGATGTTCAAATTCCCGTCGTCCCTGTAACCGGAACTGGTGCCGTCGAGATGCTGACCCGGCGAATCCGGGACCAGAGCATGCTGGCCACCATTGAGATTGCTCTCCAAATGGATCGCGCCAGGCGTGAAGTGAGCAAGAAAGCCACACCGCACTGACGCCAAGCGCTCGAGAGATCATGATAAGTTTGATTGTTCGCTTGGGCCGTCGCTCATCGATTCCGTAATCAACGCAAGCGCCTCCTGCTCGGTGCATTCATCGTGATCGCCCGAGCTCGGAGCAGATATGAACCGGACTCGGGCTCGCCGCCAGCTTTGTTGTTCTGCCCGGCGGCTACTTCACGATGCGCGGCCGCTTCGTCTCAGCCGGCTTTTGTTCCGCTGCCGGTGAGATTACGAGCGTTGCCCACACGTTCCAGCCGTCGGGCCGATGCGCGGCATCGAATTCCTTGTATCCCTTGAGGTTCACGTAGCCTTGGTAATCGTCGCTGACCTTGAAGATGTGACCAATCTGGGGTCCGACGCCAATGACCCGCGATTCAAAGCAGCCGACCCTGTCGCCGCTCCCGCTGTCGCATGAGAGCTGATTGTAGAAATATCCAACGACGCCAATCTGCCATTCCTTGGTGACGAATTGCGAGGCGCCCCAATCCAGGTGCATGTCGACGCCGTTCTGGTACTGGGTATCGGTATTCTTGAAATTGTAGGTGAAGCCGAGCACGGCTGAGAATTCGTGCCCGGTCTGCGGGTTGAAATAGGTGTAGCCGCCGCCGGCATCGATCGCCCCATGGCCGATGCCGAGATTGGCCAGGCGGTTTGGATCATACGCCCCAACCGGAATGTCGCCGGTGATGTAGACCATCCAATTGTCGACGCCCTTATTCCAACGTACATTGAATTGCGGCACCAGGTCACCGAAGCCCCACACTGCGTCGGTGCGGCTGCCGCCGATCGTGAATCCGGGACCTCCCAGTGAGCCTGTCAGTGTTCCGCTAACGGTCGCCTCGCTGCGGCCATACGCTCCCAGCAGCGAGAAGGCCGCCTGCCCGCCCAGGACCGGCGTTGCGAACACGTAGCTCGGAGCGAAGAACTGGACATCGGGTGGCGCCCTCAGGTTGATGTTCAGATTTCCGGTGAAGTTCACATTGAGGTTGCCGCGGTGGACCTGCCGCGCGAAAGCGACGTCGGCGCCGGCCGAGACCGACGTGTGATAGAAGATGGTCGCGAACGACCATCCCGGCTGCTGCGGCGTTGCCGCGAGACTTCCAAAAAATCCCGGCACCCAGAAGCTGACGCCGCCTTCGTCAGCGACGGCCGGCTTTGGCATGATTGAGAATACGAACGTGAACAGAATCGCGATTTGCGTCCGCAGCGTAACTGACATCGAAAGCCCCCCAATTCGATTTTGCTGATCGAAGCCACAACCCCCACAAGGTGAACGCGACAACGCGCGGCTGAAATCTTCAGCGAGTAAATGGTGGAGCGCGCAACTCGTAAATTCATTTCAAGAAGATATGCACAACCAAAGGTGGTATTCCGATGCGACTCCCTTGCTACCGCTTTCGGCTGAGCGAGCGGCGCTCTCTGCGCGGATTGCTGCAAGACGACGACGCTGTGGCTTGCATCATCGCGCCGAGAGTAAGCGTGGACTTTCGACATCGTGGTCCACGATAGGTTTTTCTTCAGCGGCACCGCCGCGAAAAGCCGGCGACAATTCTCTGTCTGCTGTTGCGTCTTGGTCACACTCTGTCCTCCCGCGCGCTGATAGCTTCTTTGTCTCGGGGTCTTCTCACGTCCGCTGCAAATCAATCCACGTGCGAGCCGGGGGGCATAATGCGTCGATCGTTGTTTTCCGTCGTTATCCTTGTCGTGGCGGGCTCCCGCATCGAAGCGGCATGTCTCGATCCGTCGATGTTCGTCCACTCCACGATAAGCATTGCTAGGGAATTCAACAAGGAAGAGAGCAAAGCTCAGCCTGGCGTCGTTGGAATTCGCGGCACCGGTTGGTTTCTCTCTCCTCGGTTGATCGTCACCGCTGCGCATGTGGCTGAGGCTATGCAGCTCTCGACGCAGGAGTGGAAAGACGTCGAACTGCGGGACCGGGAAAGCAATCGGTCGGTTGCCGTTCGCATTCTTCATCTCGCGGGACTCCACGTCGAGAAGATCGCCGTGCTCGAATTGAGAACCGCAATTCCCGAGGCCGCAGTCCTTCAACGCAGAGCCGAGCCGCTCATCCCGGAAGAGGGTGTCGTGAGTCTGGCCTATCCGAATAGCCAAATGCGAGTTGCGGGCGGACGCTTCGTGCAATATGAGAGCGATGGTAAATTGGCCGGCTCGGCACTCCTCGAGATGTACGAAGGAAATGATCGTCTCGTGCTCGATCACGGTGCCTCGGGAGCGGCCGTGCTCGATTGCGATGGCCGGGTCGTGGCCGTCGTCACGACACTGATCACCCGCACCATGAGTTTCATGTCCAATGTGATACGGATCTCGACGGCGTGGCAGAGCCCCAACGTCGTTGCCATACCGATTCAAGTGCTGAAGGATTTTTCGTGGTCCGAGTGAGTCCTGACAGCGAAACGCGCGGGCGCCCCCTCATCATCGGGGGGGATTGCCAAGCCTGACGCAACTCCGCGCTAGGCAATGCTATCCGTAAGTCTAAGTGACTTGTCACTAAAGCGGATTTCGCTGGATATGAATCAGTCTGGGCAGATACCGAGGGTTTTATCCGCCTCATCCTGAGGAGGGGGCCAGGAACCTGTGCTTTCGGCACGTACAAACATAGCGTAGCGCCCGTCTCGAAGGATGGAGGCGGTCCCATGGTTCGAGACGCCGCGCACGAGGCTGCGGAATCTTGCGAACTCAATGCTCGCGGCTCCTCACCATGAGGCCGGGAGAGACCGCGGATGCATCAAATTGATCGGGATCCGCTCTAGGCGCAGAGTCGCTATCCGCTGCGAGCCGACCTTGTCGGCTTTGCGAGCGGGTCGTGTCGAACCGGTTGCATTACCCTCAAGGATAATATCGCGCTGCACGGTTCTGAGCAGCGCGGCTACTTCACGATGCGTGGCCGCTTCGGCTCAGCCGGGTTGCTCCGGCGCTCTCTTTGATGTGCTGATGGAAGACCGTCGACGCGAGATCATCGAGAACAAAAGAAGCTCTCCACAGAACCGGTCAGCTGGCGCAGCTGACCGGCTCATCCTAACGGCCCCGACACGGCCCCGACCGCTTGTAGCTTGTCCGGGCCGCTCAATTCGCGTCGCTGTCGATCCGATTCGAATCGGGCATTTAGTTGTGGGAGCCGCGCCCTCGCTCCTTGGGGCGTACTCGAACGGCGGCAGCTCCCGTAGCACTTCGTTGGTGGCGGCCTGGATCGCGACAATAGCACATAGGTTTAAGCACCTGGACCAACGGACAATGGCCTCATGGTGGTGCGCGTGCGCAAAGTGCTTGGACGCTGCGCGCGACGTTGTGATCGGACGTTGCGCGTTGGACGTCGAACGCGTGCAAAGTTCGGGAGGACAGCATGAGACGCACGATGCCTATCAGAACCACCTGGCTCCTTGTGTTGACATTGCTCGTCGCCGTGATGGCCCTGAGCGGTCCGGCGGCCGCGCAGCAGCAACGCTCGCCAAACATCCTCGTCATCATGGGTGACGATGTCGGCTGGTTCAACGTTGGCGCCTACCATCGTGGAATGATGTCGGGGAAGACGCCGAACCTCGACAAGTTGGCGTCCGAAGGAATGGTGTTTACCGACTATTATGCCGAAGCAAGTTGCACAGCGGGGCGGGCGAATTTCATCACCGGCCAGTTGCCGATCCGCACCGGCTTGACGACGGTAGGACAGGCCGGCGCGGATGTCGGTATTCCCGCAGAGGCGGCGACGCTTGCTACCGCTCTGAAGGCGCAAGGCTATGCCACGGGGCAGTTCGGTAAGAACCACCTCGGTGACCTGAACAAGTATCTCCCAACGGTGCACGGCTTCGATGAGTTCTTCGGATACCTGTACCACCTCGACGCGCTGTCCGACCCGTACTGGTATTCCTTCCCGGCTGACGAGAAATACTACAACACCTACGGCCCACGGAGCCTGATCCACAGCTATGCGACCGACACGGATGATTCGACTGAGCAACCGCGCTGGGGCCGGGTCGGCAAGCAGAGGATCGTCGATGAAGGCCCGCTGCCGCCGTTCCCGGACATGTCGAACGTTCAGAACATGCACGACGTGCCGTTCCTGAAGGCGAAGTACGACATGACGACGTTCGACGAGGTGCTGGTGAAGGCGTCCAGTGATTTCATGGACAAGGCCAAGCGCGACGGCAAGCCGTTCTTCGTCTGGCACAACACCACGCGCATGCACGTCTGGACCTTCCTGGCGCCCAAATACAAGGCGATGCAGAACAGCCACACAAACTATGGTCTCGAAGAAGCCGGCATGGCGCAGTTGGACGATAGCGTCGGAGCCTTGCTCAAGCATCTCGACGACATCGGCGAAGCCAACAACACAATCGTGATCTTCACCACCGACAACGGCGCGGAAGTATTCACATGGCCGGATGGCGGCATGACGCCGTTCAAGAACACCAAAGGCACTGTCGGCGAAGGTGGCTTCCGCGTACCGGCTCTCATTCGCTGGCCGGGTCGGATCAAACCGGGCTCGGTCGAGAACGGCATCTTCTCTGGCCTCGATTGGTTCCCCACCCTGGTGGCTGCGGCCGGAAATCCGAATATCACCGACCAGCTGCTCAAGGGCATCAGGCTCGGCGACCGGACCTACAAGAATCACCTCGATGGCTACGACCAGACTGATCTTCTCACTGGGAGAGGTCCATCCAAGCGCCACGAAATCTTCTACTTCGGCGGCGCGAGCCTGGGTGCTTTGCGCCTCGATGACTTCAAGTTCACGTTCTACGCGCAGCCCTACGGCTGGCCAGGCGAAAAGACCACGACCGACATGCCCGGAATGGTCAACATTCGCCAGGATCCCTTCGAGCGTACGCCGATGATTCGCGGCGAGTCGACCAATACCGGCGCCTTCGGCTACGGCAACGACTTTTTCGCCCGCGAATTCTGGCGCTTCGTCCTGGTCCAGCAGTACGTCGGGAATCTGGCGAAGACCGCAATCGAATATCCGCCGATGCAGGCTCCAGCTTCATTCAACCTTGAAGCAGTGAAGCAGAAGGTTGAGGAATCGATGAAGAACCGGCCGGGTCAGTAAAGTCACGGCCTGATGCGAAGTCCCGTGTGCCTGCCGCGGCGCACGGGGCCGATTCCGAATGCAGAACAACATGTGGAGAAGCACGGGGACCCGCCATCCAGCAACTAGCTGCGTCGTCGCATATTTCGAAGGAGGCAAGCGTGGATCCGAGCAAACATTCCTCCATCAACCGCCGCGTCCTGATTTCCAGTCTTGCGACGCTTCCGGTGTTGTCCGGCACGCTGCTGCCTGGCGCCGCGCTCGCGCAAGCGCCAAGCGTCCCGCTGCTATCGTGGAACGAGGGGACGGCAAAGCATGCGATCCTTGATTTCGTGCGCTTGACCACTGACCGATCGAGCCCGAGCTACGTCGCTCCGGAGGAGCGAATCTCGGTGTTCGACCAGGACGGCACGCTGTGGGTCGAGCATCCCATGTATACGCAGGTGGTCTATTGCCTGGAGCGCGTCCCGGCGGTCGTGGAGAAGCGGCCGGAACTCAAGGATGTCGAGCCGTTCAAGACCGTGCTCTCCGGCAACCGTGAGGCCATGGCGAGGCTCTCGACGCGGGACCTCGAAGAGATTCTCGCCGCGACGCTGACCGGGATGTCGGTCGAGGAGTTCAACGCCGAGGTGAAGCAATGGCTCGAGGCGGCGGAGGATCCGCGCTGGGGCCAACACTACACCGAGCTCGTCTATCAGCCGATGCTCGAAGTACTTCGCTATCTGCGTGATAACGGCTTCAAGACCTATATCGTGACCGGTGGCGGGCAGGACTTTGTGCGTGTTTATTCGCAACAAGTCTACGGCATCCCGCCCGAGCAGGTGATCGGCACTGCGGGTGGAACGACATTTGGCTACGACAGGGACGGCAAGCCGTTCCTGACCAAAGAGCCGAAGCTTCTGCTCAATGACGACAAAGCCGGCAAGCCGGAAGGAATCCACCTCATGGTTGGTCGCCGACCCTATGCGGCGTTCGGCAACTCGAATGGCGACCGCGAGATGCTGGAGTGGACCGGCGCCGGCACGGGCGCGCGGCTGAAGATGTTGCTGCTGCACGATGATCCCAGGCGTGAATACGCCTACGGCCCGGCCCAGGGGCTGCACGACAGCAAGGTCGGAACCTTCACCCAAGCGCTCTACGACGAGGCGAAACAGAAGGGCTGGGTCGTGGTTAGCATGAAGAACGACTGGAATGAAGTCTTTCCGCCCACCACCGTCGGCCGGACGACCAGGTGAGGCGGAAGCGAACGACTTCGGATCTAAACCAGGAGATCACGTCATGAAAGGGACCGCCACTTTTGTCGTTGCCGTCTTGCTCCTCGGCACCCCATCGGCGCATGCAGGCCCCTGCAGCAGCGCGATCGCGCAATTCGAACAGGCCGTGCGCCAATCCGGAAAGAAACCGACGGCAGGGCCAACCGCATCCCAGACCGTCGACGCGCAAACTGGCCGCCAACCGACGCCCGATTCAGTGAAGCGGGCTGAGGAGAGTGCGCAGGCAACGTTCGAGGCAGCCCTGGCGCGCGCCAAGAGCCTCGATGCGCAAGGCGATGCCGGTTGCTCGCGTGCGCTGGCCGATGCCCAGCGCATGTACAGTTTCCGATGACCGAACGCGGACACGGCGCATCTTCTACGATGAGCTAAACCTTTGTCGCATCACCGGCCCAAGCCGCCCGCGCGCAGCCGACCCAAGAGCAAGGACGGTGGCGGGAAGCCAATGACTCCTGCGGATGTTCTGGCGCAGCGTGAAGAGCATGTCAGGCGCGGGTCGACGTTGTCCATCTGGCTCGCCGCAGCGGGCGCGGTCGTCCTCCTCGCAGGTCTATCGTACGCCGTTCTCACTGGCGAGATTTCCTCAACCGACAGCGACAGCCACGCATCAAGTGCGCCGACCTTTGTCGGCAGCGAGACCTGCGCCGGCTGCCATCGGGTCGAAGCAAGTCTCTGGCGCGGCTCGCAACATAGCCACGCGATGGCCCATGCCGACGACAAGTCTGTTCTCGGCGATTTTGCCGACGCGAGTTTCGACTATTACGATGTGCGCTCGCGCTTCTTTCGCAAGGACGGAAAAGTCTTCGTCGAAACCGACGGGCCGGACGGCACGCTCGGCATATTCGAGATCAAATACACCTTCGGCGTCGATCCGCTGCAGCAATATCTGATCGAGTTTCCCGACGGCCGGCTGCAGGCGCTATCCATCGCCTGGGACAGCCGCCCAAAGCAGCAGGGCGGCCAGCGCTGGTTTCATCTCTACCCGAACGAGCAGATCAAGCACGACGATGTTCTCCATTGGACAAAGCTGAACCAGAACTGGAACTTCATGTGCGCGGAGTGCCACTCGACTGGCGTTCGCAAGAACTACGATGAAGTCAGCGATCGCTTTGCCACGACTTTTGCTGAAATCAGCGTGGGCTGCGAAGCGTGTCATGGCCAAGGGTCGCGTCACGTCGCCTGGGCGCGCGATCAGAAGCGCTTGTGGCCGCTTCGAAAACCCGACGATCCAACCATGGGGCTGGCGGAACGCTTGACTGAACGGCGTGATGCGACCTGGTCGATGAATCCCGTGACCGGTAACGCAATCCGCAGCAGCCTGCCGCGGCTGTTGCGTGCGGAGGTCGAGACCTGCGGTCTCTGTCACGCGCGCCGTGGCCAGTCCTCCGAAGCATGGCTTCCAGGTCGATGGCTGTCCGACACGCACATGGTCGCGCCAATACGCCAGGGTCTCTATCACGCCGACGGGCAAATGCTGGATGAGGTCTACAACTACGGCTCGTTCAAGCAGAGCAGGATGTTCGCGGCCGGCGTCACCTGCAGCGACTGCCACGAGCCGCACAGCGGCAAGCTTCGCGCTCCTGCCGATAGTGTCTGCCTGCAATGTCACGCCTCCGACAAATATACGGTGGCCGCCCATCAACGACACGAGGCGGTGGATCCGCCCCTGTCCTGCGCGTCGTGCCACATGCCGGAGCGCACCTATATGGTGGTCGATCGACGGCACGATCATAGCTTCCGGGTGCCCCGGCCTGATGTCTCGGCAAAGCTCGGAACACCCAACGCCTGCAACGATTGCCACGGCGACAAGACCGCGGAATGGGCGGCGTCGGCGGTCGAGCATTGGCATGGTCCGAACCGAAAGGGCTTGCAAAACTACGCCGAGGCTTTCCACGCGGCCTGGACCGGCCGCAGCGACGCCGCGGCCTTGCTTGGCAAAATCGCCCCCGATCGCAATGTTCCGGCGTTTGCGCGGGCAGGCGCCCTGACCGAGCTCAGGCCACACGTCTCGCCGTCGAATGCCAATCTGGCGCGCGCTGGACTGTCGGACCCTGATCCGATGGTGCGGATCGGGGCGCTCACAATGCTCGAAGACATGCCACCCAATCAGCTTTGGCCGCTCGTCGCGCCGCTTTTGTCCGATTCCAACCGTGGCGTGCGTATCAGCGCCGCCATGCTGCTCGCGAGTGTGCCGAACCTCAGCCAGCCACCCGCCGACCGCGAGCGCTTCGAGCGCGCGGCAGCCGAATTCGTTGCGGCCCAGCGCCTCAATGCCGATCGACCGGAAGCGCGTTCGACGCTTGGTTACTTCTTTGCCCGGCGTGGCCTCGCAGCCGAGGCGGAATCCGAATATAGAGCCGCGCTCCGGCTGAGCCCGCAATTTGCTCCCGCGGCAATCAACCTCGCCGATCTCTATCGCCAGCGCGGTCGGGATCGTGATGGTTTGGAAGTCCTGCGGACTGCCATCGACGCCTCACCACGGCTCGCTGGGCTGCATCATGTATTCGGACTCACGTTGACGCGTCTCAAACGGAACGACGAGGCGATTGCTGAATTGCGACGGGCGGCCGAAATCGAGCCGGAGCGTGCGCGATACACATATGTTTATGCGGTGGCACTGCATTCCGCTGGTCAGACTGAAAATGCAATGACAGTCCTTGAGGAAAACATCGCTCGACATCCGAGCGATCGTGACACCCTGATGGCGCTTGTCACCTTCCATCGCGGGGCAGGGCGTTTTGATTTGGCACTCAGATACGCCAAGCGGCTTGCTCTGATCATTCCCGAAGACAAGGATCTGGTCGAATTGATCGAGGACCTTCGGCGACAAGGCAAAAAGTCCGTCGATCAGTAGGGCCTCGGGGCGGAACACCTAGCCGCTACCTCGTTCTTCAATCCTCCGGTGTGGCGTCGCGCGCGCTATCCAAGGCTGCCCGTTCAGGGGGCGCGATTGGATACGCGCGTGCCGCCACCATCAATACCGCGCGGCGACGGGGGCGCTTGCGCCCCCGAAGCGCCAATTTGATATCGAACAGACCTTGTCGAAGTCGTGGTGGATGTTGTCGATTCGCTCCGCGAAGTCGATACTGATGGGCTTGCCCGCTGCTGACGCGCCGCATTCTTCGATGCACCATCTGCGGCTGGCACCTAAGAGCAAATGATTGGCGCACTATAACAAGATCGTTGCAGA
>Ga0209488_10001293_pt1 | contig 21421 bp, 21 predicted proteins | sample Rivendell_Oct201_8_FD_188349 | JGI IMG/M metagenome (GOLD analysis project Ga0209488, IMG submission 188349) | Vadose zone soil microbial communities from the Eel River Critical Zone Observatory, Northern California, USA -... | ecosystem: Environmental > Terrestrial > Soil > Vadose zone >...
TAGCCGGATGGACGCGTAGTACCGCGCGCCTGGACGTACTGTGAGATACTTTGACGGAACAGTTTCAAGGTTGTGGTTGAGTACATCCGGTCCGGCCGCCACCACCGTCGCAATCGCGCCTTCTTTGCGCAGGAAGTCCGGTGTCAAGACCTCAATCGTCGTCTGCGAACAATGCGCGCGAATGGCCCGGATCACCTGCGCAAAATGCCCCGCCCCACCATCGGCAAGGTCATCCCGGTCGACCGACGTGACGACCACATGGGCAAGGCCGAGTTTTGCCGTGGCCTCGGCGACCCGATCGGGTTCCGCTGCATCCAACTTTCCTGGAATTCCCGTCTTGACGTTGCAGAAGGAACACGCGCGTGTGCACGTGTCCCCCATGATCATGAAAGTCGCGTGCTTCTTCTCCCAGCACTCGCCAATATTGGGGCAGCCGGCTTCCTCGCAGACCGTCGTCAGACCGTTGGCCCGCACTATCGATTGGGTCTCGCGATACCCCTTCGAAACCGGTGCCTTGACCCGGATCCAGGCAGGCTTTTGGAGCACGGGCGTGTCGGCCCGGCGCGCCTTCTCGGGATGGCGCTCCGGCCCTTTTGTGCCGATCGTATCGAGCACGACAACCATGGAATCTCTCAACCGTCCTCAAAACCCTGGACCCTATTTACGGACGGTAGCGGCGGGCAACAAGGGGCCTTTTCTATTCGGCAGGCAAAGGCTCGCTGGAATCAACAATGCGCCTAAGCGTTCTACGGGGTCTCCCGGTTGGTGCCGTAACGGCCTCCGGCTCAGGTGCTTGCGCGATGTTATTGGGGGCCGTTATCTCCTTTATCCGGTAGAGCACAAAGCGGGCGTGCGTAAAAACCGGGGTCAGGCGGGTCGGGTCCGGATTTTGATAATTCGCATCAGTGAACAATACGTACACATAGTCGAACTCGGACGTCCACCTCCGCCAATAGTTCGTGCCTTCGGGCTCGGTTAAAGACGCGACTTGCACCAATTGCTTGACCGAAGGCGGCGTCCCGTCGCGATTGTCGACACGTTCGCGGAACAGCTCGCGCACATGCATGATCTGCTTGCCGACGACCGTAAATGCGGTCGTGACCAGAGCGGACCGTTCGATGATGGCAAGGCATGCGGCATGAGCGAGGCCGAGATCCTTGACGTCATCGCCCGCATCCGCATCCGCATAGCCGACAAGCACTTTCGAACCACGCTCGATCTGCTGCACGGAATTGCGAAATGACGCAGCCATCGGCGCCGCAACCGACCAAGCATTCTGGACTTCGAAAACACGTATCGCAAGCAGCAGCACGAACACCGCAGCGAAGCCGCGTCGCGCGCTCTGCGCACGTAGATGGAGATGCGCGCACGCAATCAAGATGAATGCCAAAGAAATCGGCAACCTCTGGTCCGCCATGTATGTCTCGAAGAGAATCCGCGGCATGGCCATATAGGTGATTGCGCCCAAGGCCAGTAGCAGCCAGCCGAAGCCGTGAATCCGGAAGGCTCGATCGCGCATCCCCCACCCAGCCACAAAGGCGAGAATGCCTGTGAACAGAAATGCGGAAAAATGCGAATAGACTTCGACGACGTAGATCAATCCCTCAATTTTCCCGGCAAGCTCCCAGGAAAACGAAGCGCGCAAGCCCCACGTGGGACTTATCATGAGCAGCGGAATGACGGGCAGAAATGGCAGTCCAGTGGCGGCAAAGTCGAGTATAGGTAAAAACCCACGTGAGCCGGATCCGGAGCCAGGTCCAGCGGTCTGCAATCGAAGCTGCGCATTTGACCCGCTCCGATAAATTGCCAGCAACCGGTACAATTCGAATGCAAGAAGACCGAGGCCGTAAATTCCAACCGCATACATGTGACAAAAGAACAGTCCGATGACAAAAATTGTCGATACCGAAAGACGAATAACCGGGTGCCGTTCGCGCAGCCATACCCAGACGACCAGGGCCCAGAGCGACAGCCCAATGCCGAACACGTAGTTCATCGTGCCCACAAGGAACACGTTATTGTACAAGAGAGGAAATGCGATCAACGGCATTATCGACCATTGGCCAAATAGCCGACGGTTGAGCGCGACGGTGCCGGACAATATCAAGATGAAACTCGTGATCGTATAGATCTGTCCGGCCGCAAATACGCTCATGAACCGTTCAAGCGGCGGAATGACAAGATCCATCATCAGGTTCGGAATAACCTGCCAATTGATTTCGTAGAAACGCGCAAGATCCGGATCCGATCCGATCGACGCGATGACATGCATCCTTGACAGGTGGTTGACGTAGTCCGTCAACGGCGGCAGCGGATGAAGTATGATAGGAATCGAGGCGATTGCCGCCATCGCGACGAAAAGCAAAGCAATCTGGCGAACAGTAAAATCGCGAGACCTCCGGGTACGTTGGGGGCACAACATGGCCCATGAAACAGCTGGCACCCCCCTGGGATGTATGTCGGTAAAATTACCGCCCCGATGACGCATATCGACCATGATCGAATCTTTTCAATTCGCCCAACTCCTGGGAAAGTCAGACCAAATAATGAAAATTCCCCTTACCCATCGTGAACGTCGCTGGGCCCCAGCTCTGACGCTTGCCTGAATTAAGGTGAATGCGCGATGAACGTTGCTGGCTGGACTGATTTTGTTGACCGAGTGTGCCTTTTTGATCACAGGCTTCCGGACCTACCTGGTCAGACGTTCAACACCCTCCCATAGGCGTCCAGTACCGCCTCTTTCATCATCTCCGACAGGGTCGGGTGCGGGAATACCGTGTGCATGAGCTCTTCTTCAGTGGTCTCGAGGTTCATCGCCACGACATAGCCTTGGATGAGCTCGGTAACTTCCGCGCCCACCATGTGGGCCCCAAGGAGTTCGCCGGTCTTCTTGTCGAAGATGACCTTGACGAGCCCCTGATCCTCTCCCAGCGCGATTGCCTTGCCGTTGCCCGCAAACGGAAAACGACCGATACGCACCTCACGATTTTGCGCCTTGGCGCCCTGTTCGGTCAGGCCGACTGAAGCGACCTGGGGTGAGCAATAGGTACAACCTGGAATGAGCCGCTTATCCATCGGGTGCGGTTTGAGGCCCTTGATCGCCTCGATGCAGACAACGCCCTCATGCTCCGCCTTGTGCGCGAGCAATGGCGGTCCGGCAACGTCACCGATGGCGTAGATGCCGGGAATATTGGTGCGGCTATATGCATCGACCACGACGGCGCCGCGCTCGGTCTTCACGCCAACTTTCTCAAGGCCCAGGTTTTCGATATTGCCGGTGACGCCAACGGCTGAGATCACGCGGTCGACGACAAGTGGCTGGGTGCCGCCCTTGCCATCGTCGATTGTGGCTGTAACGGCATTTGGCATCTTTTCGAGCTTGGTTACTTTTGCACCGGTGAGAATCTTTATTCCCTGTTTTTCGAAGGATTTTCGAGCAAATGCCGATATTTCGGCGTCTTCCACGGGAAGAATTTGCGGCAGCACCTCGACGACGGTCACCTCCGCCCCCAACGTGCGATAAAACGAGGCAAACTCGATGCCAATCGCGCCGGAGCCAATCACGAGCAGTGATTTGGGCATGCGATCCGGCACCATTGCTTCGAAATAAGTCCAGATCAGTTTCTGGTCGGGTTCGAGGCCAGGCAAAACTCGCGGACGCGCTCCAGTCGCCAAAATGATGTGTTGCGCCTGGTAGGAACCTGCTCCGAGTGCCCCCTTGGGCGCCTCGCTCTTTGCTGCGCCCACCACGACCTTTCCGGGCGCCTCGATCGCAGCCTCGCCCCAGATCACGGCGACCTTGTTTTTCTTCATCAGGAAACCGACGCCGTCATTGAGGCGCTTGGAAACCGCACGCGAGCGCTTGACCACTGCCGCCGCATCGAAACTGATATTTTCCGCCGACAGCCCGTAGTCCTTGGCGTGTTGCATGTAGTGAAAGATTTCAGCCGATCGCAGCAGCGCTTTGGTCGGGATACAACCCCAATTGAGACATATGCCTCCGAGGTAAGCGCGTTCAACGATGGCGGTTTTGAACCCGAGCTGCGCGGCGCGTATGGCGGTAACGTATCCTCCCGGCCCCGAGCCGATGATGATAACGTCGAAGTTTGTATCAACCATAACGCCAACCTCAGAGATTCTGGCAACTCACCGCGGTAGCACTGCTTGGACGACTACACGACCATCATTACGGGATTCTCGATCAGCGCCTTGAAGGCACCCAGCAATTCGGCACCCAGCGCGCCATCGACGGCACGATGATCTGTTGACAGCGTGACCGACATCACCCACGCGGCTTCGATCTTGCCATTGCGTACGATCGGACGTTCTTCACCGGCCCCAACTGCGAGGATGGTTGCATGCGGCGGATTTATCACGGCGGCAAAATCCTTGATCCCGTACATGCCGAGGTTTGAAACAGCACTGGTGCCGCCCTGATATTCCTCGGGTTTAAGTTTCTTGGCGCGCGCGCGCGCCGCATAGTCTTTCATTTCATTGGAAATGACGGAAAGGGATTTCAACTCGGCGCGACGCACGATTGGCGTAATCAGCCCGCCCGGTATGGACACCGCGACCCCTATGTCCGAATGTCGATGTTTGAGCATACCGCCTTCGGTCCACGTCACGTTGGCGTCCGAGACACGCTGCAATGCGAGCGCCAGCGCCTTGATTACGAAGTCGTTGACCGACAGTTTATAGGTGGGTTTGCCGTCCACCTTGGGCGCCGCGCCGTTGATCTCTTCGCGGGCCGTCAGAAGCTTGCCTATATTGCAGTCAAGCGTCAGGTAGAAATGAGGAATCGTCGCTTTTGCTTCGACCAGCCGCCGTGCGATGACCTTGCGCAGATTGTCGTGTGGTACAATGTCATAGGTGCCTTGCTCGAACAGAGCCCTGATCTTGTCGTCCGATGGCGGCGCAATTGTTGATCGGGCGCCTGCCTCTGGCGTTCCCCCCTTGCCCCCCTTGCCTGATTTCGCCGTGTCCACGTCTCGTGCGACGATCCGCCCATGCGGGCCGGAACCTTGCAGGCGGCCAAGATCCAAACCCGCGTCTTTGGCAAGCCGCCGTGCCAACGGCGAGGCAAATACGCGATTGTTGCCGTGACCGTGAGGCGTGGCAATTGCGACTAGTGCGTTCGTAGCCGCGACCACCGGCGCGGGCTGGAGAACCGGTGTCATGGTTGGCGCAGCCTTGGGTGGCGCGGCCCTTGGTGCGGGCACCGCAGTGACAGCAGCCACTGCGGTTTTCGGGTCCTCGCCATCCTGGGTCAGGATTGCGATCAATTGGTTGACGGGCACATCCTGCGTGCCTTCCGGCACCACGATTTTTGCCAGCACGCCATCATCGATCGCCTCATATTCCATTGTGGCCTTGTCAGTCTCGATTTCGGCAATGACGTCGCCGGCCTTGACCTTATCGCCTTCCCGCTTGAGCCACTTTGCGAGATTGCCCTTGTCCATTGTGGGCGACAGTGCGGGCATGAGAATGTTGACCGGCATAACGAGCCTCAACTGACGGCGCTGATGGTTCCGGGATCCGTCGGCGAGTCCATCTCCGCATTGAAAAGGGATCGGATCCGCTCAAGAGTCTCGGTTTCGCTGAACTTGTCTTCAGTCGCGTAAATGCGTGCGACATGGCGTGAGATATCGGCCATCACCATGCCCCAGGCTTCAGGGTCATCGAAAGCACGGCGCAGTGAAATATGCAAAGCCCCGTCGACGATGACGGCACGCAATACTTCCACGCCGCCTGATTCAAAAACAACGGGCGGAACATGCAGCGCATCAAACACTGGCGCCGAGTCACCTGGGGTCGAGTCACCTGGGTTCATATCATGCTCACCGGTAGCAGACCGCCTTTGCAGCCTCGACCACCTCCGCCACCGACGGCAGCGCAAGTTTCTCCAAATTGGCGGCGTACGGCATTGGCACGTCCTTGGCGGTCACACGCATGACCGGTGCATCAAGCCAATCGAACGCTTGCTCCATCAAGCATGCCGCGATCTCGGCACCGACGCCCGACTGCCGCCACCCCTCCTCCACCGTGACGGCACGGCCCGTCTTCTTCACCGATTCGATGATCGTGCCAAGGTCCATTGGCCTGAGCGTCCGCATGTCGATGACCTCTGCGCTGATCCCGGCACTCGCGAGTTCGTCAGCGGCCTTCAGGGCATAGCTCATCCCCATGGACCACGAGATTATTGTCACATCCTGGCCAGATCGCGCGACTTTTGCCTTGCCGATGGGTACGAGGTAGTCGTCAAGTTTTGGCACCGGAAAACTCTGGCCGTAAAGCACTTCGTTCTCGAGAAAAATAACAGGGTTGGGATCGCGAATTGCCGATTTCAACAACCCTTTGGCATCAGCGGCCGTATGCGGTGCGACAACTTTGAGGCCAGGAATGTGAGAAAACCAGGCAGTAAAGTCCTGGCTGTGTTGGGCGGCAACGCGCGCCGCCGGCCCATTCGGTCCGCGAAAAACTATGCTGAGGCCGATCTGGCCACCCGACATGTAGCGCGTCTTCGCGGCGGAATTGATCAAATGATCCATCGCCTGCATGGCGAAGTTGAAGGTCATGAACTCGACGATCGGTTTCAATCCGGCGAGTGCTGCTCCGATACCCAGGCCGGCGAAGCCATGTTCCGTAATCGGTGTATCGATGACCCGCCTCGCGCTGAACTCCTGCAACAGCCCCTGGGTGACTTTGTAGGCCCCCTGGTATTCCGCAACTTCTTCGCCCATCACGAAGACGTCCTTGTCGCGACGCATTTCCTCCGCCATCGCATCGCGAAGCGCTTCGCGGACCGTCATCATTACCATCTCGGTTCCGGGAGGTACGTCTACCTCAGGCGGCGCTTCGGCTCTCGGAGCAGTTGTCGAGACCACGGGGGACGCCACCGGGGAGGATGGTTTTTGAGGGCTAGCCACCTTTGCGGTGTTCTTCAGGGCCGCAGAGCTTTCGCCATCCACCAATATCATTGCAATGGGCGTGTTGACCGCGACGTCGTTGGTCCCTTCCGGCACCAAGATTTTCCCGAGCGTGCCCTCATCAGCAGACTCGACTTCCATCGTGGCTTTGTCCGTCTCTATCTCGGCGATAACATCGCCAGACTTGACCGTATCTCCCTCCTTCTTGAGCCATTTGGCAAGGTTCCCTTTCTCCATCGTGGGAGAAAGCGCAGGCATCAGAATTGGAGTCGGCATGGGGGTTAGAACTCGTTCCGGATTAGGATCGAACGTCGGCATAGACATCCGTGTAGAGATCACTGGGATCGGGTTCAGGGTCGCTCGTTGCGAATTCCGCGGCCTCGTTGATGACAGCGCGCACTTGTTGGTCGATTTTTTTCAGCGTCTCCTCCGTGGCAGATTTTTTGGCGATGAGACGCGCGCGAACCTGTTCGATCGGATCATGTTCATTGCGAACCTTATCGACCTCTTCTTTGGGTCGATATTTGGCAGGGTCCGACATGGAATGGCCGCGATATCGGTATGTCAGCATCTCAAGAATAATAGGGCCGTTGCCGGCGCGGCATGACGCCACGGCCTTTTCGCCCGCGGCCTTTACGGCTCGGATGTCCATCCCGTCGACTTGCATACCGGGAATGTCATGGGAGCGTCCGCGCTGCGACAAGTCGGTGGTCGCCGACGCGCGCTTGACTGAGGTCCCCATTCCGTACTGGTTATTTTCGACGATGTAGACAACGGGCAGGTTCCACAGCTTCGCCATGTTGAAGCTCTCGTAGACTTGGCCCTGGTTGGACGCACCGTCGCCGAAATAGGTGAGCGAAACGTTGTCGCTGCCCCGGTAGGAATTGGCAAAGGCCAAACCGGTCCCCAGCGGGACCTGGGCACCAACGATCCCGTGCCCCCCAAAAAATCCAGTCTCGATCGAAAACATATGCATGGATCCGCCCTTGCCGCGGGAATAGCCGTGTTGGCGGCCGGTGAGTTCAGCCATCACACCCTTGGGGTCCATCCCGCAGGCCAGCATGTGGCCGTGGTCGCGATACCCGGTGATGACCTGGTCACCCGGTTTCAAGCACATCTGCATGCCGATGACGACGGCTTCCTGACCGATATAGAGGTGACAAAATCCTCCGATCAGACCCATGCCATACATTTGGCCGGCCTTTTCCTCGAACCGTCGGATGAGGAGCATATTTCGGAAGCCGCCAAGTTCCTGGTCTTTCGTCAGTTCAGGAAGTACCGGGACGCCCCCGGCGTCTCCGCCGGCACGGGCTGTCTCGGCCGGGGCGCCATTCTTGGTTGCGGCTATTGCCATAAAGTTTCTCGCAAATATTGGCCGGAAAGGGGCCTTTGGCCTGCTCCTTAGCCGAAATCCCTTCCGGGTGAAAGACAAGCCTTGGCATATGTGGGTGACTTATGGTCGGGCAACCTGCAGCGTAAGGTCGTTGGGATCGACGTAGTCGAGAAGTGCCCTGGCCCGCTCGTCCAGCATATCGGGATCGATGCTTTCAGGCTGGAGCAGGGAGACACGGCGCTCCCAGCGCGAGCGTTCAGCCTTCAGGGTGGCAAGTTCAGCATTCAGCTGGGCTATGCGCGTGTCGAGATCTTGCCGGGCATTGAGACCATTGGGGCCGGTATAGGCATTGACCCAAAAGTAGCCGATCAGCAGGGCAGCCCCAACAAACAGGCCGATCGCTGTCAACAGTGATCGCAACGGTTTACGCGTGACCATTGCTCCAAAATGCCCCTGGCGTCTTAAGGGGCATTTAACGCGCCGGCCCAAATGCCGAATTCGCCGTCAAGCCGATTCCCCGACCTGTCGCCGGGTCCGGTTCCGCAATTCGTCGAGTAGAAAATTACCGATCCGTTTGCCGCGGTTGCGCAGGTAGCGCAACGGGCCTTGGTCGACGAAATATGTGAGCAAAATCGAATCGCGCGATTTGACCTCCGGACCTACCGTGTCCACAGAGTGCACAAAGGTGGTGTCAACCGCAAAGGCATAACCGGAATTCGGCAGGAACTTCATTTGGACCCGCTTTGGGCGCCTTCCATCAGGCATGAGTTCATGGAAGATGGTTCCGATGTGTGACGACTTATCATCCGCAGGCAGGTAGAATTGCACTGTGATCCCCTTCCAGTGGGTGTCCGCGTGAGCCACGATCCAGTACCCTGGAACATCGCGGGTCAAGGTTGGGAGCGGATACATTCCAACCTTTGCGTATCCCGGACCAAACCGCCGCTGCAGCACCGGAGCGAGCCGCCGTACCAGGGCGTCCTTGACCGTACCCGAACAGAGCGCATCCCCAACAATCTGCCAAAGGTTTCGTCTTTCAAGGTCGAGATTGCGGAGCATTTCGGGAAACAGATCGAGCTTTACGCGGGTGTGCGTACCGTCTGCCAAATCATTCCCAGCCGCGCGGCCAGCCATGGGACGGTAGGCTGAAGAAAGCGGCATCGCGGCAAGCATTGCCGCATAGACCTCATCGGGAAAAACTCGGTCCAACACAATGTGCTCAAATGGCATTTGGTCGGCATGTGACGTATCGATCGAAGCCGCGACATGACTTGCCAGCCGTTCGACCGCACGCTGCCGATCATGCGACATTAACGCGATTGAATGATCCATCCCGATGGCTTCCTGAGGCGCCAAAAAGTTGCGTGGAAAATTGGCACCGGCTTTCGCACGCCACGACTTGGTCAAGGTCGAGACTTGTTGGAGCGGATACCCAACATTTTCCGCCGATACTATTGCCGATGTCAACTCGGCAACGGGTCACCACTTTCCCGTTCAGCCGGGCGAATGCCTGGCGGCCAGTTGTCAACGGTTCGCCCGCAGACAGGCCCTCCCGGCATATTGCGCCTGGGCCCCAAGCTCACCTTCGATGCGCAGGAGCTGGTTGTACTTGGCCGTGCGGTCCGAACGGGCCAAGGATCCCGTCTTGATCTGTCCACAGTTTGTAGCAACCGCGAGATCGGCTATCGTTGCATCTTCGGTCTCACCCGAGCGGTGCGACATGACGGCCGTATACCCCGCCTTGTGAGCCATTTCGACCGCTGCCAAGGTCTCAGTCAGGGTTCCAATCTGGTTGACCTTGACCAGAATTGAGTTGGCCATCCCGGTCTTGATGCCTTCCGCCAAGCGGGTGACGTTGGTCACGAACAGGTCATCGCCAACCAACTGGCATTTTCCGCCGATCAGTTCTGTTACTGCTTTCCAGCCCGCAAAGTCGTCTTCCGCCATGCCGTCTTCAATCGAAACAATCGGATAACGTGCCGCAAGCTCGCCGAGGTATTTGGCTTGATCCTCCCTGGTCCTTTTCTTTCCTTCGCCTTCGTAGACGTAGGTGCCATCCTTGAAGAACTCGGTGGCCGCGCAATCGAGCGCAAGGACGACGTCGTCACCGGGCCGGTATCCCGCTTTCTCGATCGCCTTCATGACGAAGCCAAGTGCGGCGTCGGCCGAAGGCAGGTTCGGCGCAAAACCACCTTCGTCACCTACATTGGTGTTGTGCCCGGCGTCTTTGAGCGCCCCTTTGAGTGTATGGAAAATTTCAGCCCCCATCCGCAAACCTTCACGGAATGATGATGCCCCAATGGGCATGACCATGAATTCCTGAAAGTCGATTGGGTTGTCGGCATGGACACCGCCATTGACGATGTTCATCATCGGAACAGGCAGGAGACGCGCGGCGATACCGCCGACATAGCGGTAGAGCGGCGCATCGTGGGCCTCCGCCGCCGCTTTGGCCACGGCAAGCGAAACACCCAGAATGGCATTCGCTCCCAATCGGGCTTTGTTGGAAGTCCCATCGAGCGCGATCATCGTTTCGTCGATCTTGACCTGTGCCTCGGCATCCATGCCGCCGATAGCATCGAATATGTCGCCGTTGACGGCCGCGACAGCATTCTCGACACCCCTGCCGAGATAGCGCTTCTTGTTCCCGTCGCGTAGCTCGACGGCCTCATGGGCGCCTGTCGAAGCTCCAGATGGAACACCCGCGCGGCCTCGCGTCCCATCCTCCAGCACGACGTCGACTTCGACCGTAGGATTTCCGCGGCTGTCGAGGATTTCGCGTCCGATAATGTCAATGATGGCAGTCATGGCTTTCCCGTGAGATTGAGCATACAAATTGAGGTTTGGGTTCAGTCCGCTTGTCTACAGAACCGCACATTGGGCGCAAGGGCTTGTGCTTGTCGCGCACGAAACCGTCAAATTCCGGGCCAATCTGCTCGTTAACCGAATTTGCGTTCGTCCGGGTTATCAACCAATTTGCATCGTCGCCGGGCAAATGGAGGTATTGATGAGTTACGTCAACCAAGTCATACAACCTGGGGAGAAGCTCCGGCACATCGCTTCCATTCACTGGATCGTCTACCTGCCGGGCCTCGCCCTCGCGGTGGCGGCTTTGGTCACCTTTGGCTATTCGGAATATGCCGTAAGCGGAAAGCTGTTCTTGAAAGTGGCTGCCGCACTCCTGGGCCTCGGTGCTGTCTATCTGCTCGGTCGCGAATGGTTTACGTGGTGGACAACCGAAATCGCCGTCACCGATCATCGCATAATTTTCAAAACCGGTTTGGTCCGCCGCCGCACGAATGAGATGAACATGGAGAAGGTCGAAAGCGTCCAGGTGGACCAGTCCGTTCTCGGACGCATCCTCAACTATGGGGATGTCGTCATCATCGGCACCGGTGAAGGCCAGGAGCAGCTTCGGGCTATCGCCTCCCCGATCAACCTGCGCAATCACATCACAGGCATCTCATAAGACGTCGAGCCGCAATGGCGCGAGCACCAAAACATCTTGGCCAACCGAGCCCTATTCCAGCCTCTCCGTCCGAGTCAGCGCTCGACCGCGTCGCCAATCCCCATGTCAACGAAAACTATGTGATCCGCTTCACCGCGCCTGAATTCACGACGCTTTGCCCCATCACGGGCCAGCCGGACTTCGCGCACCTCGTGCTCGACTACATCCCGGAACATTGGATTGTCGAATCCAAATCGCTGAAGCTTTACCTGACGAGCCATCGCAACCATGGCGCATTCCACGAGGAATGCACGGTGGCAATTGGCAAAGCCCTGACCGGCTTCCTCAAACCCAAATGGTTTCGCATCGGCGCCTATTGGTACCCGCGGGGCGGCATTCCGATCGACATATTTTGGCAGTTCGGAAAATTGCCGTCAGGCGTTTGGTTGCCCGACCAAGCCGTATCGCCCTATCGCGGCCGAGGCTAAGCGGCACGGCTCATGCCGTAGGTTAAGGATCGTAGCCCGGATGAGCGTCCAGCATCAGCGCGTTTACGCGCATGATGTGGGCGCGATATCCGGGACAGCCGCTCCCGCATGTCGCCATCTCGCGTGAAGAACGCGATATGGCTCATGCGGGCTACGATGTCCGCCAACGTAACCAAATGCCTATGGGGGCACGGGCTCACCCGGGCTAACCCTGCCAGCAGAATTCGGCCTTACGCGACAATCGCATGTGGGAGAAATCGCGAAGTATTCTTGGTAATCGGGCTCGCGTCCTCGCGGACTGACAATCCGCACGGCCGACCAGCCGCGATCCACGAACCGACCACTGCGTAACTGTCACCAAATCGCGGCAGCAGCGACACCGCTTGACGCACATGGCCTTCGGCCCCGTATTGCCCGCTGCCCTTGTCCTCGATTTGGCCATCTCGCACGATTTCCACATTGGCCCCTTCTCGGGAGAAGATTGGCTTGCTCACAAACGAACTGCCAAGTTCGTTGGCCTTGGGATCGTCATCGAAATACGCCGGTAGAAGGTTGGGATGCCGCGGAAACATTGCCCATAGTAGCGGCAGGATACCTTTGTTCGACAGAATGGCCTTCCATGGCGGCTCGACAAATCGAGCCGAAGCACCGGGCAGATGCACGCCGAAGGGCTCGCGAAACATCCATTCCCACGGATAGAGCTTGAAGATGAGCGTCATGGCGTCATCGTCGAGGTCGACGAAACGACCGCCCGCGCCGTAGCCGATCGATTCAATGTCTAGAATTGTCGTCAGCAGGCCGGCTTGCCGCGCCGTATCTTCAAGATAGCGAAGCGTTCCGGCATCCTCGGCATTGTCGAGCGCGCCTGCAAGATGAAGGCGACTACCTTTTCCTATCGCTGCCCACCCTTCGATGAGGCACTCGTGCAACGAATTGAACTGGTCGGAGCTTGCCGGAATAACTTGCCGGTCAATCGCCTGCTCCAGCCAGTGCCATTGAAATACGGCAGTTTCGAACACCGCGGTCGGTGTGTCCGCGTTGTACTCAAGCAGCTTTGCCGGCCCATCGCCGCCGTAGCAAAAGTCGAAGCGGCCATAGAGGCTCTTGTCGTTGCGCCTCCAACTCGCGGCAACCAAATCCCAATACGCCTGCGGAATACTTAAGGACCGCAAAATGCGTTCGTCGGAAACCGCGCGCGCAACGAGATCACGGCACATCTGGTCGAGTTCGCCAGTCGGCGCCTCGATATCGCGTTCGATCTCCTCGAGCGTAAATGCATAATAGGCACTCTCATCCCAATATGGCTCACCATTGATGGTGTGAAAGTCAAACCCCGTCTGCTCCGCTTGTTGGCGCCAATCGGGTCGCTCCAAGCACGTTACGCGCTGCACGTCAGCTTCCGAAACTGGAAAAAAAGCCATGACCAGTTGCGCCAAAACCGCCCCGAGGCGTGGACGTCTGGCTCGCCGGCGCGGTCGACACCGTATTGCGACTGGTATCCGATCCGCGAGTCGTCCCAGTGCCGTGGCTTCTGCTTGAACTGCTGCAGGACCGAACATTTTCCTGTGCGACACCCGGGGACGCCGTTGCGCCTTGCGGACCACATCTCGCGGGCGACACAAAGTAGTCGGCGGCGGCACTCACGCCGAGAATGCCGGTAACGGCCAGTAGCACTTGGCTTGACCGCTTCAAGGTTCACCTCACAGCGCCATAGAGGCGGCGTTGAGCATCCCGGCAGCCACCGATACCAGTCCGAGCCATATTGCGGGAGCGAGTTGGCCTTTTGCGATCCGCCCGGTCAAGTCGGGAATGGTAGACCGCACCAGATAGTAAACAACGACTTGCACGACCAACGCTATGAAACCCCATAAGGCGCAATCGAGTACGCTGGCAGAGTGGCCGATCGCGCTTGCAAGTGGCAGCGCAAATCCAATTGTACTCAGCCCTAGCGCGATGGCGGCGCCCGGAATGTCCGCGCGTATCAGTGCGAACTCATCGTGGCGCGTGATGGTCGTATAAATAATCACATAGGCAACAACGAACCCTGCCGCGATACCAAAGTAGACTATGAACGCAGGCAGTCCGGCAAGCGATTGCAAAACCATGATGTGTGTTCCCCCGTCCATCGCACAGGCATGCATTCTAGCTGATTCAGGTTAATCGCACGTGCCTTGGTAGCGTCGCCAGCAGCGCCCTGACCTCCCGTTCCGGATCGGCTGCCCGCATGATACTGCCCATCACGGCAATCCCGGCCGGCCCCGCGGCCAGCACTTCGGCAGCCCTTGTGGCATTGAGTCCCCCGATGGCGAGCACGGGAACTCGTGCCGTTGCGGCGATTTCGGCAAGGCCCTTGCGGCCTATCTCGGGCCCATAGCCGGGTTTGCTCGCCGTCTCGAAGGCAGGTCCCGCAATGGCGTAATCGGCAGCTGCAGGATCGACGGCCTCCGCCTCGGTGATGGTGTGAATCGACACGCCGACCAGCTTGTCTGGTCCCAGAAATCTGCGCGCTGCGACCGGATCGCGCCCCGCCGACAGATGAACGCCATCGGCGTTGCATCGGCTTGCGAGTTCCGCACCACCATGCAGGCTCAAGCGCGCGCCGCTACGGCGGACCATCGGCAGCAGGGTTCGCACCAAGGCAACCTGTTCGTCTTCGGAGAGGTCCTTCTCGCGCACGCTCACCCAACGGCACCCGGCCACGAGCGCCCCACGTACGATTTCGGTCAGTGGGCGGCGCGCCTGGCGGCGGTCCGTCACCAGGAGAAATGGCGGATCGGGTAGCTTCACGTTCCAACGAGACCAAATTGCGGGCTCGATGGTTCTGCGTGGGCAAGTTTGGGAATGCGCCCGGCAAGCCGCGCCCATCTGCCGGCCTCAACGGCGGCACGCATGCTCTTTGCCATGGTGACGGGGTCGCGCGCTTTCGAGACCGCGGTGTTGAGGAGAACGGCGGAGCAACCGAGTTCCATGGCAAGCGCGGCATCGGAGGCCGTGCCGATGCCGGCATCGAGCACGACTGGAACCGGCGAACGTGAGCAAATCAGTTCGATGAGATGTGGATTGCAAATTCCAAGGCCCGACCCGATCGGCGAGCCGAGCGGCATCACGGCCGCAGCCCCCGCATCAGCAAGCTTGCGGCAAACCACAGGATCGTCGGTGCAATAGGGCAAGACCACAAAGCCCTTTGATACCAATGTTTCGGTGGCGCGAATGAGTTCTTCAGTGTCGGGATAGAGCAGTTCGCGGTCGCCAATGACCTCGACCTTGATCCAATTTGTTTCCAGAGCCTCGCGGGCGAGTTCCGCGGTGAGCACCGCATCCTTGGCGGTTTGGCACCCTGCCGTGTTGGGCAGGAAATGGATCGATTTTGGTATGAGATCGACCAGGCTTTCATCATCGCCCGCAAGGCTGATGCGACGGATCGAGGCTGTGGCCATCTCGCTACCGCTGGCCGCCAAGGCATCGAGCATGAGCTTGCGGTTCGGGTATCCGGCCGTGCCAAGGAACAGGCGAGAGTGAAATTCGCGACCGGCAATAACCAGGGGATCAGACATCGTTTAACTCCGTAAAAACTTCATCCGCTAGCACCTTCATCCGTCAGCAACTTCATCCACCCTGCCGCGCACGAACAATCTCAACCGCGTCGCCGGGCTTGAGGACCGTTGCGTCCCACGCCGAACGTGCAACGACAGACCCGTTGAGCGCGACCGCAATACCGCGTTGGGCCGTATCGACGGCCTTCTCCTCGAGCAGCGCCGCAAGCGTCGACACGGACAATTCCTCGTTCATGCCATTGATACGAATGCTTGCTGCCTGTTGTGACATCGTTCGCAACCTATTCCGCAGCTCGGGCCGGCGCAAACCGTTCCATCCCAAAGGACCGGATGGCCGGATCGAGCTTCCCGTCGAATACAAGCATGGCGATCGAGTCTGAGGTAACCGGCGCCAGGAGAATTCCATTGCGATGGTGGCCGGTGGCATAGACCAGCCCATCGACCGGTCCAGGACCGAGGATTGGGGCGTCGTCGCGGCTTCCCGGCCGGTGTCCGACCCACATTTCGTCGATTGGTAGTTCTTCGATGGACGGCACGATCCGCCAGGCTGCGTCGAGCAGCGACAACAGTCCGCCGGCCGTGAGCGTCGTGTCGAATGCTTTTTCCTCGACCGTTGCCCCCGCGATCAGGCGCCCATCCCGGCGTGGGACGAGATAGACGCCAGGCGCCCAGACGACATGCTTGAGCAGCGGCGCGGCCGTGTCCATGCGCAGCGACAGCATCTGCCCTTTGATCGGACGCACGGGCGGACGCAATTGTGCAGGAACGCCTTCGATGCTGCGAGACCAAGCCCCGGCGGCGAGCACGACCGCATCCGCGGCAACGTGGGTGCCGTCAGTGAGGATAATTCCATCAGTGCGCGGCCCCTTGATCGATATTTCCTTGACTGGCGCATTTTCGTGGATGGTCGCCCCGGCCTTTTCAGCCGCGATCCGTAAAGCCTGGACGACCTTGCGATTGTCGACCTGATGGTCCTGCGGGCTCCAGACCGCGCCGGCAAGCTTGCCGGCGAGATGCGGTTCGCGACGCCGTGTTTCGGCTGCCGTGATCCACTCAAGCGGCAGGTCGAGCTTTTGCTGAAAGACAAGGTGATGATGGAGCCGCGCCTGATCATCGGCGGTGGAAGCCACAACCAGCGTGCCCTCGGTTCGCAACTCGACGTCGATGTCGGATACGGCTTCAAGTTCGGCCGCGAAAGCAGGCCACCGCGCTTGGCTCTCGCGTCCGAGCGCGACCAATGCCTCCTCGCCGGGTTCCGCCTCGCAACAGGCGGCAAGCATGCCGGCCGCCGCATGGGTCGCCCCGGCCCCAGCCACACCGCGATCATAAACCGCAACATCTGCACCCCGCACCGCAAGCCGCCAGGCGACGCCGAGGCCAACGATGCCGGCCCCTATGATGGCGACTTTAATTGCGGCTTTAGGCCTGCCGGAATGAATATGCGGATCGCTCACCGGGCGGCTCCCTTCGCTGGAATGACCCAGACAGGTTCGATGGGTTTGATCTCAGCCGCGACCGCCGCGGCACCCCAAGCCAAGGACCCCATCATGGGGATTTCCGCGACATTGTTCAACCCCCTCAACGGATTTGCGATCTGGTTCGGTGACGCAACAAATGCGAGCAGACCAAACCAACCATAAAAATGAGGACGGCACCTGCCAGCATGGTCGGCCGTTCTCCGCCATGCGCGAACCCGTAGCCATAGACCACCGGCCCTGTCGCCTGGCCGAGGTAGAAAAAACATGAATGCAGCGAGGCTGCGAGGCCGCGCGCGGTGTCGGAGAGTTCGGTGACATGAACCTGGATGGAGCCGTGCAGCAGATAAAACCCGAAACCGAATAGTCCGAACACAAGCAATTGAACTTGCCACGGAAATTCAAACGCAATCAGCGCCAATGCGCCGGCCGCGAGCGCGCCTCCGCCGATCATGAGATGACGTTGCGATACGGCAGCGACCAGGGCTGGAACCGAAACAGAATAAACGACCCCGCCGAGTCCGAAGCATGCGATCATGGCTCCCGCAATGGATGCGCGCGTTTCGCCGGCTGCAATCAGTAGAATGGCGACGTAAGGAAACAGTCCGTGAATGAACACGGCTTCCACGAACACGGCGGAGAAGCAGACCTTTGCGCGCGGGTCGGCAAATATGCCGCGAAAACCTTCGCGCGCAGCCGCAATATTGAACCGCTTGGGCTTGGGAACCACGATGCCCCGGAAGGCAAAATACGCCACGACGGCTGCGGTCAAACCGAACGCACCGAGGACGAAGAAGACGCCTCGCCAGTCGACAAAATCCGCGATGACGCCGGCAATGGAGGCGCCCAGAAGATTTCCCGTCAATGCGATGGCAAGCAGGCGACCGATGGCGACCTGGCGCTGTTGTGGCGGAACCAGATCGCCAACCAGGGCCATTGCGACCGGAAACACACCACCGGCGACCAGGCCTGAAACCACACGCAGGGCCACCAGAAAATAGAAATCCGTTGTAATCGCCGACAGCAAAGCCGTAATGGCGACGATCACCAGGGATGCATTCATCAGCCTAGTCTTGCCGAAGAAGTCCGCGATCATGCCGAGCACGGGCTGCACGAGCGCATAGGGAAACGTATAGGCGGTCGAGAGCAGAGCGGCCGTTTTCACATCAATGGCAAAAGTAGTGGCGATCTGCGGAATGATCGGCTCGACCGCGCGCGTGAATAGCGTCGACGCGAATACGACTAGGCCGACGATTTTGAGAATGGGCGGAATGGTGTTCGCTCACTTTGTTCAGGTCAGAATTTACTTCCAGTCAGGACTTGGCTTCCAGTCAGGATTTGGCCAGCCGGTCAAACGCAATGAGATTGGCAAGCAACTCAGGCATATCCTTGAGATGGAGCATGTTGGGACCATCGGACGGCGCCCGGTCCGGATCCTGGTGCGTCTCGATAAAAACACCCGCAACCCCGACCGCAACCGCGGCACGCGCCAGCACCGGCACGAATTCGCGCTCGCCACCTGAAGACGTGCCCTGCCCGCCCGGCTGTTGGACGGAATGGGTCGCGTCGAAGATAACCGGCGCGCCGGTGGTGCGGGCAAGGATCGGCAGCGCGCGGAAATCCGAAACAAGCGTGTTGTAACCGAAGGAAGCGCCGCGCTCGGTGACGAGAACGTTTCGATTTCCTCCGCCGGTGACCTTCGCCACCACATTGGCCATATCCCAGGGCGCCAGAAACTGTCCCTTCTTGATGTTGACGACCCGCCCGGTCGCGGCCGCCGCCAACAGGAGGTCGGTTTGGCGGCAGAGAAAGGCCGGAATCTGCAGCACGTCGACGACCTCGGCGACGCGGGCGCAGTGGCCGGATTCATGAATGTCAGTCAGGACCGCAACGCCAAGCGACGAGCGGATCTCCGCAAAGATCGGCAGTGCTTCGTCAAGACCGATGCCGCGGTTGCTCCTGGCGCTGGTGCGGTTAGCCTTGTCGAATGACGTCTTGTAGATAAATCCGATGCCGGCCGCCGCCGCTATCTCCTTGAGCGCAATCGCCGTTTCCAGCGCATGGCTGCGACTCTCGAGCGCGCAAGGCCCGGCAATGACCGCCAGCGGCAGGGCATTGCCGAAGTGCACATTCCCGACCGCGACAATCGGGTTGGCAGGTGGATCGACTTTTGACATACAGCCGACAATGAAGCCGGCAGACCGCCCGGTCAACCGCTCCGCGACAGCGGACGAAAGATCGATTGCGGTGGTTGCGCCAGGCGCGGGCTCATGGGTGATAATGGGTTCGTTTTGGCCAAAATAGCTGGGTTCATTCGGCCCTCGGGGCCCTTCGATTCAACATATTGGCTGGGCTTGACGCGTGAACACTACCTGTTGATGCAGCCATGGGTCAGCCTGTTGATACCTTCACACCATCGAAATAGTGGCGGGGGGCAGATCACCGCGACACAAAAAAACGCCCAGCCGGGCGGGCGGGCGCAATTCGACACAACCATTTCGCCAAATAATCAATCCGCAGATCACAGTCAAACAAATAAGCTGTGCGATATTGTGCGATCCTGTGCGCGAGTGCCCGCACGACACCAACCTGTTAGCTGTAGTAATGTTTGTAATTGTGGAAATCGGCCTACTGATCACACTGATGCTCCGGGCTCAACGTAGGTCACCTGAGTTGGTATCAAATCGACGGGAAGTATCGAAGGTATGCTCGTAATTGCCGAAGCGTAGGCAAACCAATGGGCAAGCTGAAGTGTATACAGTCTCTTTGTCGGTTGGCTCAGACAGGCAATTTTACATTCTCAGGAGAAGAGCTATGAAGAACATGATGCTCGTGACCGTCGCCGCCGCATGCGTTGGTGTAGCAACGCCATCGATTGGCCAGCAGGCTACCACAAAGGCCGAACTTTTTGGGTCATGGAAGGTGCTCAGCCTCAAGGCCACGACCGGCAATAACGTGGCCTATCCTCTTGGAGATCAGGTGGCTGGATACGTTACCATAACGGCTGACCGAATTTGGTTGTTGTTTGTCGATTCAAAGCGAAAAGCACCGGCTTTAGCGGCGCTGACCGATTCTGAATCCGTCGCGATGATGAAATCCCAGGTGGCTTGGACCGGCAAATATTCCACGTTCGAACAGACATCGGACGGCCTCAAATTGACAGCCCGTGTTGATGCGGCTTCGAGCGAGGCGATCAACAACACCGACCGGGTATATTTTATGCGTGTCAAAGGCAACAAATTGTTGGTGAAGTCCCCGGGGGTCATTGTTCCGATGACAGGTTCCACAAGTGTCGTAGAATTTGAAATGCTGAAAGCCGACTCGGGGCCATAAGGCGATCCAACATATCCAGGCTGGCACACTTAAATGGCGAGCGTCCTCAATTTTGCCAATCTGAAGCGCATTGGAATCCAAAATTGAACCCATACCAGAAACTGCAGCGTCACTGGGGCAATTCGGACGCAACAATCAGCACCGTTGAGCTAAGTGAGGAAGCGGTCGGTCGTTTGGAGGCGAGATATCTCATCCGATTTCCTGACGACTTTCGAGATTATCTGCATCATTCCTGCCCAAAAGACGACTTCTGCGTGGACGGAATGACAGCTTGGTGGCCGTTCGAGCGTCTGAAAAACATACCAGAGGAATACGACGTACTTAGAATTACCGATGCGATAATCGCCAAGGATGCTGCGAAACACGTCTTCTTTGCTGACTATTCCATCTGGTGTTGGGCGTGGGCGATCAATTGCAGCAATGACGAGAATCGTGGCCGCGTGGCCGTCGTCTCCGGCAATGATCGGTTTGTGGCAAATAGTTTTGCCGAGTTCGTAGACCGCTACATCGAGGATGAGGATCAGCTTAGCTGATGCTCCGCCGCGCCGTTACGCGACCAGCGCCCTTCGCAAATTTCGAAGGCGTCCCCGGGTTCAGCGGGGGAATTTTTTCGCAAGCCATCCCGTTTCGAGCCGCCCTTGGCGCCGGACCGGCGCCGCCACCCGTAGGGCGCAATCGCTTTATTGCGCCATCGCGCAACGGCGGAGGATCTGCGATGAGCTGCAAGCGGCGCAATAAAGCGATTGCGCCCTACGCCCGCTCCAGCGCCGTCTTGACGCGCGCCGGTGTGAACGGAACGCGGCGCAGCCGCACGCCCGTTGCATCGAATACGGCATTGCCGATCGCCGCCGGCACCAGGCCGAG
>Ga0209488_10001295_pt1 | contig 21399 bp, 13 predicted proteins | sample Rivendell_Oct201_8_FD_188349 | JGI IMG/M metagenome (GOLD analysis project Ga0209488, IMG submission 188349) | Vadose zone soil microbial communities from the Eel River Critical Zone Observatory, Northern California, USA -... | ecosystem: Environmental > Terrestrial > Soil > Vadose zone >...
CACGGACTGTCGTATTGGCGTGTTTTGGTGGCGCCAACGCCTGCAGGAAACCCTGACCGATCGTCTCGCGCCCCTGGACTTGGACCGTGGTGACTTCTGTGCAACGTTGAAAGATCGCGCTCCAATTACAGTAAGCATTTTCAAAAAGTTAGTGACGCGGGAACTTGACCCGTCAAGGCTCAAACGTGAAAGTCGTGGAAAGTAAATTGTTTGTCCACCTGACGATTCGTTAACCGCAGTAGGCAAGCAGGTCCTGAGGGTGAGAATCTCCAATGCCGGGCAATTGACCAGAAGGTCAATCAATTGATTCAAATTACAGTACGGAGAGACCTTAGAGGTCACGGTGGGCACCTCTTGGAGGAGAGTGACTTGCAGCTCTGTTAGTCGGCCACGAGGAACAAGTGACCAAGGGCAGAGGGTTTGAGAGATGCAGAAAATCTGTAACTTTGGAGGCGGGGTGAACAGGGAGAACGTGTTGTTAAGCATCCACCCGCTGAGCTCGATAACGAGCGGCGCGTTCCTCGCTCGAGACAGACGCTCGGAAATCCACTCCTTGTCCCGAGGGGTGTCCGAGAAGCGCGTCCAGAGCGTCGAGTCATCCAGCGCGACCTGACGCTAGCATCGGCATACATGCGTGAAGTAGACCGAGCCGAGCTGTGGCGTGCGCGAACAGGACCGCTCCGAGAACGCGACGAAGTGGAAGATGCGAGAGAGGACCTCCGGAGGGAGGTTAGAGATTGGGACGAGCACGTTGCGGCGCGTGAACATAGAAAGGATGAGACCCTTCGCAGCGCCGAGGTCCTGGTCGACTGTCGCAAGGGCTGCCGCACGTGCCTCGGGCTTTTGGATGGTGGGTTGGAGCTGATTCAGCTCGCACTCGAGGCGGGAAAACACGTCTAAGAGTGCGGGGAATGATTGAGTGTTGCTAGATACGAGGGCTTGGGCATCAGTCAGAACGGACATATACACAGGACGCGTACTTACGTTTCGTGAGGGTCGATGATGTCACTTCCCGTGCCTGTCGTCGTCGGTGATGAATTCTGGATTTGCCTCTGATGGTGCCGAGTGACGTTCTTCATGGTGGGCACGTACTAAGAGCTGTGGGAGTCAAACGTCGATCCCCAGGCAGTAACGATGAGTAACTTAGCAGGGCTTTACTGAGCACGTGCACGCGGAGCCACGGGGCTTACTCAGGCTACTGTACCCCTGTCACGGAAATGGTGCCCTTTTCCAGTTGGTCCCGTGGCCCGGTTCAATTTCTTTTTCTGATAGGAGTATAGCCGTGACTCATACCGTGCCGGTGGCCAGTGTCCGAGACCAACGTTTGTGTACGATCTTATGGCCAATCAGAGAAAACTCTATAAGTAGGCTATCGGAGCCTCTAGAAATGTACTGTGAACATTTCAGAATCCGAATGAGAGCGGGACAGCGACAAGAGCAACAAAATGACCACCTCCGACGCATAGCGGAGTCTATATGCAGCTACACAGTATATTGGATTTCACAAGGTCACCCTTGCTAAGGCGGAGGTCAAGAGATAGTACAGCAAAGTATCGTACATCGATCGCTGGCAAAAAGATACAAAGACGCGGTAGGATACTAATACAACTGCCAGTGGCGTCGCGATGGCCACTACCACTCGGATTGAATCTCTGCCAATACTTGCGCCAAGCTGATGCCGACGACGTTGTGAGGCCCTCCCCACCCCACACCCGGATGGTCAGTCTCCGGGTAGAGGTAATAATCGTCGTAGTCATCGAACCCGAAGTCATAGTAGTCATGGTAGTCCTCGCGGTCGCCCTCCTTGTCGCAGTAGTAGCCCTCGTCCTGGTCCCACCGGAAGTCATGGACGACCTTTTCAAGCGCTTTAGCCTGTTTCTCCCTGATCACGCAGTCGTCGATGCACAGCGTTTCCAGCGGCATCCTGTTTGCCTTGCGCAACTGGACCGCGCTCAGGACGAGATCGTACACGACGCCCGCGCCAGGCACTGCAGCAGTGAAATCCAGCGTCTCCAATAGCAGGGACGTCAGCTTTGGGAAGACTGGCACGTGCACAGGCGCCTGCACCTGCGCGCCTCTACCCTTGTCACCGCGTTTCCTCTTTCCTCGTATTCCACGGGCGTGTTTTGGTGGTATGAGTGCCTGTAGGAGACCGATCGCCCCGCGCCCCTGGACTCGGACCGTTGTGACTTCTGTACACTGTTGAAAGATCTCCCTCCAATTTATGACTTGGTTCAGGCAGGGGAAGTATATGGAAAGAAATTCGAGGTTTGAAAGGGACAGCACGTCGCACGCTTGCCTGAGAATGTTCATCCTGTTGCTGAGCTCAGCAAAGTGGTTGAATGATAGACTAAGCTCGGGGTCACTATCAGTGTAGGGGGTCGGCAGTGTGGGGAGAGAAGTAGATGCAACCACGGCTATTCCACGATCCACATCGTCCAGGTTAATCTTGAAACTTCGGAACTTGACGGGGGTAGGGCCGTTGAAGTGTGACGAGAGGAAAGGAAGTATGTGGTAGTCGTTGTCGGTTGCAGCATTCTCCGACGTACAATTCAGACGAAGTGTGGTAAATGAAGATAGCTTAAGCATTTTCAACAGGTTCATGACGCGGGAACTTGATCCGCCAAGGCACAAATGCAAAAGCCGTGGAAGGCGAATTGTTTGTCCAGAGGATTCGCTAAGCATAGATGGCAAACAGTTCTCGAGGGTGAGAACCTCCAAGGACGGGCAATCGACCAGGAGGCCAATCAACTGCTTCAAATCGTCGTGCCGAGAACCCTTAGAGGTTACGGTGGAGACCTCTTCATTGAGAGTGACTTTCAGCTGCGTTAATTGGCCGCGAGGAACAGATGACCAAGGGAAGAGAATTTGGGAGATGCAAAAGGTCCGTAACTTTGGAAGCGGCCCCTTGAAGAACGAGTGGTGCTTGCCCATTGGAGCGGTTCCCGACATGCTGAGTTCGAGGCATTCTAGAACCGGAGCTTTCTGGATGCTGATCTTCTGGACAATTTTCGGATGAAAAGAAGACAGATTGCGGAGGTAGAGCTCGCGCGTGTGGGAGATGTGCGGAGTGAACAGGGAGAACGTGTCTTTGTCCATCGACTCGTCGAGGTCGATGGTGAGCGGCGCGTTTCTCGCACGGGACAGCCGCTCGGCGATCCACTCCTTGTTCCGAGGGAAGTCCAAGAAGTGCGCCCAGAGCGTCGAGTCGTCCAACGCGGTCTGACGCCAGCGCCGGCATACATGCGTGACATTGACCCAGCCCATCGAATAGGGCCGCTCCGAGAACGCGGCGAAGTGAAAAATGCGCGCGAGGATCTCCGCAGGGAGTATGGAAATAGGAGCGAGCATGTTGCGGCGCGTGAGCATGGAGAGGATGAGACGCTTCGCAGCGTCGATGTCCTGGTCGGCTGTGGCAAGGGCTGCCGCGCGTGCCTCTGGTGTTTGGCTGGCGGATTGGAACTGGTTCACCTCGCATTCGAGGCGGGCGAACACGTCTGAGAGGGCGGGGGATGCTTGAGTGTTGCTAGACACGAAGACGTTTTGGACGTGGGCATCAGTCAGAGCGGATGCACATACAGGACGCGCGCTCATACGTTTCATCAAGGGCGATGATGTGGCTTCCCGTGCCCGTCGTTGTTGGAAAGGTTGATGATAAGTTCTGGATGTGGGTTTGACGACGCCGAGTGATGCTCTTCATTATGAGCTCGGTGTTGAGAACTGTGCGAGTTGACATCGATTCCAAGGTGCAGTCCTGCTGCGGAGCCTGTGGGATGTGGGTTCAAAGTAGCACGTGCTCAGTTGTGACCAGTCCAACACCGTGACTGACTACGCTGTACTATCGTACGAATCCGAGTTGTCTCCGTACTGTATTTTTGCATTTTTAGGTCTTAACGGCTATGGAAATGGTAACAAAAGATCACTTTCAACGACAGATGTGGCTCCTGCGAGATTCCGCTGACGGTTCAACGGCTTTCCCGTGGACTGTTGTGTTGTTCCTCTCTCTTGGGTAACTGTTGACGCGTTGACCTCTCTATCAGACGTCTCCATCACAAGACCCCCACTTTGCACTGTATCTCGGCACCTTCAGGTCAAAAATCTCATCCCGGATGCTGTAGACAATTCCTGATTTGGTATCGTCGCGTTGCCCGCCGATGTTCAAGTTCCTTTACCCGTCCTTTACAGTATCGCGAACTGGTGGCATGTAATGCCTTGGCCTGCCCACCTTCCGGAGTTTCGAGACAAGGTGTTGAGGGTCATGATTTCCCACTGGCAAGCCGACGTGGGCCTCTCCCAACCGCGCGTCAGGATCAATAATTTCCGCCCCGTAATAGTCGCCATACTCGTCGAACGCGAAGTCGTCACAACCGCCGCCGCCCTCCTTGCATCGCCCTCCTCGTGGTCCCAGCGGAACTCGCGGACGATCGTCTTGAGCTTGTCATCCTCATCCGCTGCCCCATTTATTTACTGTACATGGGGACCCAAATGAGGCGAACGGGTCAAGGAGACGTGACATGATTACAACTGTCATCGCAACGACCGCCCACTCCACTCAGTTACCCACCTATTTTGCACCGGTCCGGAGTAAACCTCTCTCGGGTGTGTAGAAGGCTGCTATTATGAGTAAGATCAAGCAAACTAGACTAAATAGAGACGAGAGAGAAGAGCGAGGGACAGAAAAGAGCAGACGTGGCAAACACGGTTCAGAAAAGGACACGAGAGAAATGAACACAAGTTGATTCAGCAGAGCTACCAGATGTGAATGCTTCTCCTCGGATGGGAGGGTTATAATCGAGAGTACCCACTATTGGATTTGTAAGTAGCCAAAGTAGCGAAAGAGTAGCTGTGTCGGTGACGTCAGGGTGGGAGAGAGTAAACGAAGGCTGTATCAGTAGAATTTGAGGGTATATACAGTATCAGCCGCGCTTGCGCACAGCGCAAATGGGAAGGCATGAAGGTAGCGAGACTAGTGTAAAGAATTGTAGTGTTAGTATAGACGGGTATCAGAACGGAAGAACATACGATGGTCGCATGGTTAGCGACACAGCAACGGGGCGATGAAAATAGCGGGCGACTAGACAAAATCGGGACGGACAGAAAGAAGGACTGGGAAGAGGGTGGATCGGCGTCTTGGTGTTTTGCCTGTTGCAGGCGAAGACAGTTTTGCTGGCGACAACGTGGCAGGATGAGCGGTCTGTTTGTACATATTACAGGGTTGGACCTTGTGCCAAGCAGGCATTGGCGGGCGCGCCGATAAGCTGATCCGAGCGTAGTAGATCTGAGAACTACCTTAGATCAGGATCAGAAATGCCTGAGTAGTCGTCGTCATCATAGTAGACCATAAATGTCTGAGTAGTCATCGCCATAGTCGAAGGCGTCGTAGTCGTAGTCGTCGTCGTCCTCATCGTCGTCTTCATCGTCCTCATCCTCGTCGTTGTCATCGCCCTCGTCATGGTCCCACTGGACGTCACTCACGACCTTCTCGAATGCGACGGCCTCCTCCACGCTGATCACGCAGTGAGTGATGCACAGCCTTGACAACGGTGTCTTTCTTGCCTTGCGCTGCTTGACAACGCTCAAGATGAGGTCGTGTAGGATGCCCGAGCCGGGAACCATGTCGTTGAAATCCAGCATCTCCAACAGCAGCGACGTCAACTTTGGGAAGATCGGCACCTGTACGGGTGCGGATCCACTGCTATCGTTGCTGTTATGATTGGACGCGCGCCCCCGTGGGCCTCGGCCGTTGTCGGTGCGTCCCCTTTTGCATTCTTGTCCACGGGAACGCTGTGGTGGGGTCAGGCCCTGTAAAATACCAGTCGTTCCATACCCATGGACTTGGACCGTAGTGACTTCTGTGCATTGTCGAAATACCTCGCCCCAATTTATCGTTTGAGTCATAACGGGGGAGAAAACGGAAAGAAATTCGAGCTTTGAAAGGGGCAGCACCTCACTTGCTCGCCTGAGAATTATGTCCACCAGATTCTTGAATTCATGAGCATGAAGGAACGAGAATGATAGGCTAAGCTCAGCATCAGTGTCCAAAACGGCGTGAATGACGTGGGCGTGGGGGATCGGCGATGTGGGGAGGGAAGTGGATACGACCATGCCTATCACAAGATCCTCGTAGTCCAGGTTAAGTTTGAAACTTCGGAACTCGGTGGGGGTAGGGTCGTTGAAGTGTGCCGAGAGAACGGGCAGTATGGGGTGTCCGTTGAGGGTTGGGACATACTCAGGCCGACAATCCATACGAAGGGTTGTAGAAGAAGATAGCTTAAGCATTTTCAACAAGTTCGTGATGCGGGAACCTGACCCGGTAAGGCACAAGCGTGAAAGCCGTGGAAGGTGAACTGTTGGTCCACCTGACGATTCGCTAACCGTATTAGGCAAACAGTTCTTGAGCGTGAGAACCTCCAGTGCTGGGCAATTGGCCAGAAGGTCAATCAACTGATTCAAATTGTGGTGCGGAGAAACCCCAGGCACAGAGGTGATAACCTCTTTGTTGAGAGTGACTTCCAGCTGTGTCAGTCGGCCACGGGGGACAAGTGACCACGGGAGGAGGATTTGGTAAACGGAGAGGATCCGTAACTCCGGAAGCGGCCCCTTGAAGAGGGGCTGCCCAGCAGGGTGCTTCATGCCCACCGGGGAGGCAGTCGTCACATTGAGTTCGAGGCGTTCCAGTGCCGGAGCTTTCTGGATGTTGACCTCGTGGACAATTTCCGAATGAGAGAAAGACAGATTGCGGAGGTAGAGCTCGCGCGTGTGGGAGATGTGCGGCGGGAACAGGGAGACCGCATCTTTATGCATCGCCCCGCTGAGATCGATGACGAGCGGCGCGTTCCTCGCACGGGACAGCCGCTCGGCGACCCACTCCTTGTTCCGCGGATAGTCCGAGAAGTGCGCCCAGAGCGTCGAGTCGTCCAGCGCGACCTGACGCCAGCGTCGGCATACATGCGTGACGGAGACCCAGCCAAGCCTCAGAGTGGGGGAATAGGGTTGCGCCGAGAACGCGTTGAAGTGGAAGATACGCGCGAGGATCTCCGCGGGGAGAACGGAGATTGGAACGAGCGCGTTGTGGCGCGCGAGCATGGACAGGATCAGGCGCTTCGCAGCATCGATGTCCTGGTCGACTGTGGCGAGGGCTGCCGCGCGCGCCTTGGGGGTTTGGACAGCAAATTGAAATTGATTCAGCTTGCACTCGAGGCGGGCTAACACGTCTGAGAGCCCGGCAGACACTTGCGCGTTGCTAGACACGAGGAGGTTTGGATATCAGCCAGAGCGGACACACATGTAGTAAAACATGCCCCAGCGTTTCGTGACGGGCGATACTGTCGCTTCCAGTGGCCATGCCCGTTGTTGGCGTTGGGGATATCGGTAATGAGTTCTGGGTCTGGGTCTGATGTCGCCGGGCAATTGAACGCGCTTCACGTCGAACACGCACTTCAACACGTGATTAGTGTCGTTGGTTTCCCGCGGCCTTGCCCCTCTCACTGTCTAAGCGAACTGCTAATCCGAACGGGTGTGGAATGAACCAGATGACACAATTGACTCTGCGACAGCCCCACCACCCACTCTACTCCGGTCCCCACCTATTTTGCACTGGGCTTGCGTAAACCTCTCCCCGCTGCCGGCCAGGTCAGAAATGTCCGTCCGAGTACTCGTTGCTATCATAGTCGAAGCCGTTATAGTCATAGTCGTAATCATAGTCGTTGTCATCCTCATCCTCCTCATCCTCGTCCTCGTTATAGCCCTGGTCATTGTCCCACCGGAAGTCAGGGACGATCTCCTCGAGCTCGCCGGCCTCCTCCGCTGTGATGATGCAGCGGTCGATGCACAGCGTCGTCAGCGGCGTCTTGTTCGCCTTGCGCCGCCTGACAGCGCTCAGGATGAGGTCGAACAGGAAGCGAAAGGCGGGCACCTCGGTGTTGAAATCCAGCATCTCCAATAGCAGGGATGTCAGCTTTGGGAAGATCGGCATCTGCACGGGTGCTGATGCACTGTTGTTATTGTTGTTATCGGGCGCCCGCCTCCGCGTGCCTCTGTCGTTTTCGCCGCGTCTCCTTTTGCGTCCTTTTCCGCTGGGACGCTGAGGTGGGGTGAGGGCCTCCAGAAGACTGGCCATCCCATGCCCAGCGACTTGGACCGTAGTGACTTCTGTGCAGTGTCGAAACAACTTGCCCCAATTCACCGGTCGAATCGCAAGGAGGGAGGAAATTCGAGCTTTAAAAAGGGCAGCGCCTTACGTGCTTGCACGAGGATTCTGTCCACCATATTGTCGAAGTCATGAACTAGACTAAGCTCGGCGTCAATGTCCTTATCGAGTTGAATATCGTGGGCGTTGGGGATCGGCGATGTGGGGAGCGAAGTTGATGCAACCATGACAATGACACGAGTCACGTAGTCCAGGTGAATTTTCAAACTTCGGAACTCGATGGGGGTGAAGTGTACCGAGAGAACGGGCAGTATGGGGTGTCCGTTGAGGGTCGGAACATCCTCGGGCAGACAATCCAGACGAAGGGTTGTAGAAGAAGATAGCTTAAGCGTTTTCAACGTGTTTGTGACCCGGGAACTTGACCCGCCAAGGCACAAACGTGAAAGCCGTGGAATGTAAATTCTTCGTCCACCTGACGATTCGCTAACCGTAGCAGGCAAGCAGTTCTTCAGCGTGAGAACCTCCAATGCCGGGCAATTGGCCAGAAGGTCAAGCAGCGCATTCAAATCGTCGTGCGGAGACATTTCAGCCTCAGAGGTGTGAAGCGCTTCGTTAAGTGTGACCTCCAGCTGCGTTAGTCGGCCACGAGGAACAAGTGACCAAGGGAAGACGATTTGGGAGACGGAGAAGATCCGTAACTCCGGCAGCGGCTCCTTGAAGAACGAGTGCCCGTCACAGTGCTTCATTGGGGAGATTTGGTTCGACACGTAGATTTCGAGGTGTTCCAGGGCCGGAGCTGTCTGGGCGGTGATCCCCTGGATGATGGTCGGATGAAGGACGTTCGGCATGTTGCGGAGGTAGAGCTCGCGCGTGTGTGAGATGTGCGGGGTGAACAGGGAGAACGTGTCTTGGCCCATTGAACTGCAGAGATCGATGACGAGCGGTGCGTTCCTAGCACGAGACAGCCGCTCGGCAATCCATCCCTTGTTCCGCAGATAGGGCGAAAAGTACGCCCAGAGCGTCGAGTCGTCCAGCGCAATCTGACGCCAGCGTCGGCATACATGCGTTACAGGGACCCAGCCCAGCGAATAGCGGTCCTCGGAGAACGCGTTGAAGTGGAAGATTCGCGCGAGGATCTCCGCAGGGAGGATGGAGATTGGAACGAGCATGTTGCGGCGCGTGAACATGGAGAGGATAAGACGCTTCGCAGCGTCAATGTCCTGGTCAGCTGTGGCAAGAGCTGCCGCTCGTACCTTGGGTGTTTGGACGGAGGATCGGAACACATTCATCTTGCGTTCGAAACGGGCGAGCACGTCTGGGAGCGCAGTGGATGCTTGAGGGTTGCTATTCACGAAGAGTTTTGAGCATTAGCTATAGAAGGGACATAAAGGCAGCACGCGTCTTACATGTCGACAGGGGCGGCGATGTCGTTGCCCATGCCCGTGCCTGTGCCCGACATTGTTGTTGGAGAGGTCAATGATGAGTTTCGGATTTTAGTTTGATGGTGGTGTGCGATGCTCTTCGCCATGGGCTCCGTACTGAGAGTTGTGCGACGACATCGATGATTCCCAGACTGGCTGAACACGTGCACGCGGAGCTGCAGCTCTCCTGCACGTGACCGTGACGCTACTAACTTAATCAGAGCTCAACTCCGTGACTCGAAGGCCCTTGTCAAGGCTACGGAAATAACTGCCCTTTTGGCAAAAAATCTATCACGGAAATGACAGATGTGGCTCCTGCAAGATCTCACTGACGGTTTTGGGCTTGACCGTAATCATGACGTAAAATCGACGCCCACTCCGCACTGTATCTCTGCACCTTAAGGTCCATCATCCCGAACATCATCAAGTCTAAAATCTCACCTGGGTCGCTCAAGGCGCTCCTCTATCTGGTCTCGTCGCTCGACAGCCCTTCTTCACCAGCAAATTCTTTTTCCTGTACGCTTTGATGAGTAGTGTAGTTGTGATCGTGATAGGGCCCACAAGGGGAACTTGAACACCTCCAACTAACGCACAACGAGTTTCACATGCAGCTACACAGTGCATCAGATTTCGCAAGGCAGCCCCTTAAGGTGGGAATCAAGAAAAAAACGTGGTGGAAAATGCCCTCCCAGGCACACTCTCGATTTCCGTTCGATATTGCAGTTTGTTGTGCTTTTAACTTAGTTTACAGCCCTCCGACTCAGGCTTGAATGTCAGTGGCTTGTCCTCTTTCCCTTTGCACCCTTGCGCACATAATCTTTACCGAAAGCGCATGATATACAGTCCAGCAAAGTATCATACATCAGCCTCTTAGTCATTGGACTCCGAGTCGAGGTTATTGTAGTCATCGTAGTCCTCGCGGTCGTCCCCCTTGTCTACGTCGTTGCCCGTATAATGGTCCCACCTGAAGTCACGGACGAACTGCGCGAGCGCTCTAGCCGGCTTCTCTCTGATCATGCAGTAGTCGATGTGCAGCGCTGTCAGCGGCATCTCGTTCGCCTTGCGTCGCTGAACCGCGCTCAGTATAAGGTCGTACAGGACACCCAAGCCAGGCACCGCATCAGCGAAATTCAGCTCCTCCAATAGCAGGGACGTCAGCTTTGGGAAGATCCATACGTGCACAGGTGCGGGCCCATTGCCGCCCGAGTCGTCGGGCACCTGCGGCCCCGTGGTTCTGTCATTGTCGCCACGTTTCCTCTTTCCTCCTCTTCCTCCTTTTCCACAGGCCGTCCAAGTCGTATCGGCGCGTTGTGGTGGCGTGAGCGCCTGCAGGAGACCGATCGTCCCGCACCCGGAGACTTTGACCGTGGTGACTTCTGTGCAGTGTTGAAAGATCTTGCTCCAATTTATGAATTCATTTGGGGTGGAGGAATATATGGAAAGAGATTCAAGGTTTGAAAGGGACAGCACGTTGCACGCTTGCCTAAGAATGTTCACCCTGTTGTTGGGTTCAGCAAGGTCGTGGAATGATAGACTAAACTCGGGGTCATTGCTGGCTTGAACGCCGTGAATGTGGGGAATTGGCGACATAGGCAGGGAGGTCGATGCGACCATGGATATCACATGGCCCATGTCGTCGTTCAGGATAATCCTGAAACTTCGGAACTTGACGGGGGCAGGGTCGTTGAAGTGTGCCAAGAGAAAAGGAAGTATGTGGTAGTCGTTGTAAGTTGCAGTATTCTCGGACGTACAGTTCAGACAAAGTGTTGTTGAAGGGGGTAGCTTAAGAATTTTCAACAAGTTCGTGATGCGGGAACTTGTTCCATCAAGGCACAGTTGTGAAAGTTGTGGAAGGTGAATTGTTTGTCCACCTGAGAATTTGCTAAGTGCACCAGGCAAGCATTTCTTGAGCATGAGGACCTCCAATGACGGGCAATTGACCAGGAGGTCAATCAACTGATTCACATCGTCACGCGGGGATGCCTCGGAGGTGGGAACCTCTACATCGTAAGTCACTTTAAGCTGCGTTAGCCTGACACGAGGAACAAGTGACCAAGGGAAGCAGATGCCGGAGGTGCAGAAGATCCGTAACTCTGGAAGCGGCCCTTTGAGGAACAAGTGGTGCTTGCTCATTGGGGCGGTGTTCGTCATGCTGAGTTCGAGGCGTTCCAGGGCCGGAGCTTTCTGGATGTTGACCTCTTGAGAAATCTTTTTATCAAAGAAAGACCAGTTGCGGAGGTAGAGCTCGCGCGTGTGGGAGATGTGCGGGGTGAAAAGGGAGAACATGTGATTACCCAACCACCCGCCAAGATCGATGACGAGTGGCGCATTCCTCGCGCGGGACAGCTGCTCGGCTATCCATTCGCTGTTCTGGGGGTAGTCAGAGAAGTGGGTCCAGAGCGTCGAGTCGTCCAGCGCGACCTGACGCCAGCGCCGGCATACATGCGTGAAGTAGACACAGCTAAGCTTCAAGGTCGGGAAATAGGGCTGCACAGATTCGGAGAATACGACGAAGTGGAAGATGCGCGCAAGAATTTCCGCAGGGAGGAAGGAGATCGGTACGAGCATGTTGCGGTGCGTGAGCATAGAGAGGATGAGGTGCTTTGCAGCGTCGATGTCCTGGTTGGCTGTGGCAAGGGCCGCCGCACGTGCATTAGGTGTTTGGATGGCGGATTGGACCTGATTCAGCTCCCGTTCGAGGAGTGAATATATGTCTGAGAGCGCGGGGGGTGCTTTAGTGTCGCTTAGCAAGAGGAGCCCAAGTTTGGCATCAGTCAGAGCCTGCATACATACAGGACGCGTTCCTACGTTTCGTGAGAGGCCATGATGTCGCTTCCCGCGCCCGTCGTTGGGAAGGTTGATGGGGGGTTCTGGGTTTGTGTCTGATAACGCCAAGCAACGCTCTTCATCATGGGCTCCATATTGAGAGCCGGCGTGCGAGTCAATTTAACGGATTTGTGGGCTTCAGTAGCACGTGCACCGTGACCGTGACAGCTGCACGCCACTGCCAGACAGTTCAACTTTCAGGCTCAGGCTCTGCTTTCCCATACACTGCCAGTGTCCGTCTTCTCGATCAGGCAGCTTCATCATAAGAGCCCCGCTTTGCGTTGTATCTCAGCATCTTCAGGTCCAAAAACCTCATCCAGGACTCGGAGGCCAAAGACGATTTCCTGTTTGGTATTGTCACCCAAGTTCAAATTCATTTACTTGTCCTATACGGTATCATGAAGCGGACTCGAAGCGCGTCTGCGAGTTAGTGGGAAGACTTGAGACCAGAGAGAAACAAGAGAGTGAAAAAGGGTGGGTATGAAATGATACAGATACAACTGCTACCGTGACAGCCTCTACCACCCGCTCTACTCTGGTCCCCACCGCACGCCAGGATCAGAAATGTCCGAGTGGTCATTACCTATAGTAAAATCCACCGTAGTCGTAGTCGTCGTCATCATCGTTATCGTCGTCCACGTCTCCCTGATCCCCGTCCCACCGGAAGTTAGGGACGACCTTCTCGAGCGCATCGGCCTCGTCCTCGCTGATCGTGCATTGGTCGATGCACAGTGTGGTCAGCGGCGTCTTTTTCGCCTTGCGCTGCTCGACAGTACTCAGGACGAGGTCAAACAGGATGCCCGAGCTGGGAAACACGTCGTTAAAAATTAGCATTTCCAACAGCAGGGACGTCAGCTTTGGGAAGATTGGCGCGTGCACGAGTGCGGATACACTGTCGTTGTTATCGTCATTATCGGGCGCTTGCCCTCGTGTGTCTCTGCCATTGTCGTCGTGTCTCCCTTTTCCACTGGAACGCCGCGGTGGGGTAAGGGCCTCCAGAAGACTGGCCATCCCATACCCAGCGACTTGGACCGTAGTGACTTCTGTGCAGTGTCGAAACACCTCACCCCAGTTTATTGGTGGAGTCGTGAGGAGGGAGTAAATAGAAAGAAATTCGAGCTTTGAAAAGGGCAGCACCTCACATACTCGCCGGAGAATAATATCCACCACATTATTGAAGTCATGATCGCGGGAGAATGATAATGATAGACTAAGCTCGGGGTTAATGTCCGTATCGGTTTGAATGGCATTGGCATGGGGGATTGGCGATGTGAGGAGCGAAGTAGATGCGACTATGTCCAGAACATGCTCCACGTGGTCCAGGTTAATTTTGAAACTTCGGAACCATATGGGGGTAGAAAGGTTGAAGTGTGCCGAGAGGACAGGAAGTATGACGTGCCCATTGGGGGTTACAGCGTACTCGGGTGCACAGTTCAGATGAAGCGTTGTAGAAGAAGATAGCTTAAGCATTTTCAACATGTTCGTGACCCGGGAACTTGACCCGCCGAGGCACAAACTTGACAGCCGTGGAAGTCGTAGTGTTTGTCCACCTGAGGATTCGATAAGCGTAACAGGCAAGCAGTTCTTGAGCGTGAGAACTTCCAATGTCGGGCAATTGACCAGAAGGTCAATCAGCGCATTCAAATCGTCCTGCGGAGACACCTCAGGCCCAGAGATGTGAAGCTCTTCCTTAAGGGTGACATTCAGCTCTGTTAGTCGGGCACGAGGAACAAGTGACCAAGGGAAGAGGAGTTGGGAGACGGAAAAGATCCGTAACTCCGGCAGCGGCCCCCCGAAAAACGAGTCCCCAACACAATGCTTAGTCGGGGAGAGGTAGCCCGACATGCTGAGTTCGAGGTGTTCCAGGGCCGGAGCTGTCTGGGCGTTGATCCCTTGGATGACGGTCGAATGAGGGATGTTAGGCATATTGCGGAGGTAGAGCTCGCGCGTGTGTGAGATGTGCGGGGTGAACAGGGAGAACGAGTCCTGACCCATCGACCCGCAGAGATTGATGACGAGCGGCGCGTTCCTCGCGCGGGACAGCCGCTCGGCGATCCATTCCTTGTTCCGCGGATAGGGCGAAAAGGTCGTCCAGAGCGTTGAGTCGTCCAGCGCAATCTGACGCCAGCGTCGGCATACGTGCGTGACTTGGACCCAGCCCAACGAATAACGGTCCTCGGAGAACGTGTTGAAGTGGAAGATGCGCGTGAGGATCTCCGTAGGGAGGACGGAGATCGGAACGAGCATGTTGCGGCGCGTGAACATGGAGAGGAGAAGATGCCTCGCAACGTCAATGTCCTGATCGGCTGTGGCAAGGGCCGCCGCGCGTGCCTTGGGTGTTTGAATAGAGAATCGGAACAGGTTCATCCTGCATTCGAAGCGGGCGAACACGTCTGAGAGCGCAGTGGATGCCTGAGCGTTGCTAGACACGAAGAGGTTTGGGCATCAGCTAGAGCAGACATAACGGCAGGACGCGTCTTACGTTTCGTGAGGAGCGGCGACTCGGATGTCGCTGCCTGTGCCTGTCAGGCTTGTTGGAGAGGTCAATGCCGAATTTCGGGTTTGGGTCTGATTGTTCTGGGAGACGCTCTTCATCATGGGCTCCATATTGGGAGTTGGGCGAGTCGACATCGATTCCCGGGCAGTGACGGAAGAATTGAATGAGGTCGCGGGAGTGGCAGCGGCCCGGGGGTTCAAGTTACAGTACCTAGCACGTGCACGCGGAGCTGCATTTCTCATGAACAAGCTCAAGGCTCTTGTCAACGCTACGGAAATTGCTGCGCTTTCAACAGAAAACTCTGTTACGGGAACAGCAGATGTGGCTCCTGCAAGGTCATCTCTGTGGCAGTTTGGGCTTGAGTGTAATATAAAATCGACACTCACTACGCACTGTATCTCCGCACCATCATATCGAACAGAAGCAAGTCCAAAAACTCATCTAAGGGGTCCAAGACGATTCTCCGTTTTGTCCCATCGCTAGACAGCCCTTCTTTTACTCGTGCGCTTTGATAAAGCTGTATAGCTGTGATCGTGATAGGTTCAGTGACAGTATCTTAGTAATTATTGTAATCATTTGTGTAAGCTTAAAAAATATTTTAAGCTTTATCTCACAAATTATCTCTCACAAGATTTTTTGTGACAAATTTAATTTAGAGTGACAACTTGCTTGAACACCAACGCGGCGCATAACCGGTTCCGTATGCAGCTACACAGTACATCAGATTTCCCAAGGTCACCCATTAAGGTGGAAGTCAAGGAGAAAAAGTAGTGGAAAATGCCCTCTCAGGCACGCTCTCGATTTCCGTCGGATATTCAAGTTGCGGTTTGTTATTCTCGCGTTTGTTCTTTGTTGCGCAATGTACGATATTTCGTTCTGCCGCTGTGTCATGACTTCTGATCCAATCGCGACCCCTCGGCTGTTATAGTTATAGTTGGAAAGTTTTTACTTCCGAAGACCCCTAACAAAACCTTTATAAGAACTATATACTAGTTCGGTATACGATTGCAGAACCCATAGCGTACTTGTCACTTTTAGCTTACAGCCCTCCGAGTCAAGGCTCGAATGTCAGTGTTTTTTCTCCTTCTCTTCACACTCTTGCGCCCATAATCTTCACCAAAACTACATGATATGCAGTACAGCAATGTATCGTAGGTCGGTCGCTTAGTCACTGAACTCGCTGTCCTTGCTGTCGCCCTCCTCATCGTCGTAGTAGACCTCGTCTTGGTCCCACCGGAAGTCACAGACGACCTTCTCGAGTGCTTTAGCCTGTTTCTCCTCGATCACTGCGTGATCGATACACAGCGTCGTCAGCGGCATCTCGTTCGCCTTGCGCCGCTGGACCGCGCTCAGGATGAGGTCGTACAGGACACCCAAGCCGGGCACCCCACCAGCGAAATCCAGCGACTCTAGCAGCAAGGACGCCAACTTTGGGAAAATCGGTACGCGAACGGGTGTAGGCTTATGGTTGCTGTCGTCAGGCACCTGCGCCTGCGTGCCTGTCATCGTCGTCACGTTTCCTCTTTCCTCTTATCCCTCCTTTTCCACAGGCCGTCCAAGTCGTATTGGCACGTCGTGGTGGCGTGAGCGCCTGCAGGAGACCGACTGTCCCGCACCCGGAGACTTTGACCGTGGTGACTTCTGTGCAGTGTCGAAAGATGTTTCTCCAATTTTGATTCATTCGGGGTGGGGGAATATATAGAAAGAAATTCGAGGTTTGAAACGGGCAGCACGTCGCACGCTCGCCTGAGAATGTCCACCCTGTTGTTAACTTTAGCAAGGCAGTGGAATGATAAACTAAGCTCGGGGTCATTGTTGGCTTGAATCTCATGGGCGTGGGGGATCGGCGGCATAGGGAGGGAAGTTGATGCAACCATGGATATCACATGGCCCATGTCGTCGTCCAGGGTAATCTTGAAACTTCGGAACTTGACGCGGGCAGGGTCATTGAAGTGTGTGGTAGTCGTTATAAGTTGCAGTATCTTGTGACGTACAGTTCAGACGAAGTGTTGTTGGAGGGGGTAACTTAAGAATTTTCAACAAGTTCGCGATGCGGGCACAGCCGTGAAAGTTGTGGGAGATGAATTATTTGTCGACCCGAAGATTTGCTAAGCGCAGCAAGCAAGCAGTTCTTGAGCATAAGGACCTCCAATGACGGACACTTGTCAGGAGGTCAATCAACTCATTCACATCGTCATATGGGGAAAGCTCAAATGTGGGAACCTCTACGTCATGAGTGACTTCCAGCTGTGCTAGTCAGACATGAGGAACAAGTGACCAAGGGAAGCAGATGTTGGAGATGCAAAAGATCCGTAACTCTGGAAGCGGCCCTTTGAGGAACAAGTGGCGCTTGCTCATTGGGGCGGTGTTCGTCATGCTGAGTTCGAGGCGTTGCAGTGCCGGAGCTTTCTGGATGTTTATCTCTTGGACAATTTCTGAATCGAGGCAAGAGAGGTTGCGGAGGCAGAGTTCGCGCGTGTGGGAAATGTGCGCGGTGAGCAGGGAGAACCTGTCATGACGCAACCACCCGCCAAGTCCTCGCGCGGGACAGCCGCTCGGCGATCCATTCCTTGTTCTGGGGGGCGTCAGAGAAGTGCGTCCAGAGCGTTGGGTCGTTTAGCGCGACCTGACGCCAGCGCCGGCATACATGCGTGAAGTAGACACAGCTAAGCTTCAAAGTGGGGAAACAGGGCTGCATCGACTCGGAGAACACGGCGAAGTGAAAGATGCGCGCAAGGCTCTCCGCAGGGAGGATGGAGATCGGTACGAGTATCTTGCGGTGCATGAGCATAGAGAGAATGAGGTGCTTTGCAGCGTCGATGTCCTGGTTGGCTGTGGAAAGGGCCGCCTCACGTGCCTTAAGTGTTTGGATGATTGGAACTGATTCAGCTCGCATCCGAGGCAGGCGAATATGTCTGAGAGCCCGGGGGACACTTGAGTGTTGCTAAGCAAGAGGGGCCCGTAATTGGTGTCAGTCAGAGCAGGCATATATACAGGACGCATTCCTATATTTCGTGAGAAGCGATGATGTCGCTTCCTGCGCCCATTGTTGGGAGGGCCAATGATGAGTTCTGGGTCATCATGGGCTATCGAGAGCTGCGCAAGTCGACAAGGAGTAACAGACTTCAGTAGCACGTGCACAACCTCAGGCCTCTGGTCTCCTCTCCTATCTCCTGTGCACTACAACACTACACTACTAAAGCTGTCTCCACTGTATAGTATCCGCTCCGCCAGGCCTTCAAAATTGTGGAAATGGTAACATTTTGATAATAAAAAATCAGTTGCAACGACAGACGTGGCTCCTGCAAGATCTCGCTGACAGTTCAACTTTCAGGCTCTGCTTTCCCGGGAACAGCTTGCCCGAGCGCACACGCAGGAACGAGGCCGGTTGGGAGGCCCGCCGCCGCGCCGATAAACGTGGCCGTGTCGATGATAAACGCGAGTGGTAGCTGACCATTTGGCACACTGACAGTGGGCCGGAAGCTCTACAACGGCGGGGCGAAAAGCGCCTTAACTAGCGTGAGCCGCACAAATCAGACCGCGTGCTCATGGTGGCCTCGCTGCCACTCTTCGCAAATGATAGCTCCGTCTTCTGGACTTTTTCGTGACAGTCACAGCCGGCACCGACCAGGCACTGGAACAGCTGGTGGTGGCAGTACATCGGGGGATGGCCGACTAGAAGTGGAAGCAGAGCGGGTCTGGCGGCTCAGTTCACGGGCCCGTGTCTCGCAGAGGCGAGCAATTCAGACGTCTGAATGTGATCTATCGAGGGCGTCACACCCTTGCCCTTTCGTCCACGTATTCAGACTGGGCCGCAGCGATGCGAGGCAGACCAGCCTCCGCCTCGTAAGCACTGCACTGTCAGACCGTCACCGTCGGCTACAAGGCCCATGAGGGCCTGGGAGTGAAGGGACAAAGAGCAACAGAGAGCCACCTGCAATGGACGGCTGACGGGACGACGGACGACGAGAAGCTGAAGCTGAAGCAACGGGGTAACCAGTAGCTATGGACGTCGGAGGGGGAACGCGGGAGTATGTATGTGCCGCCGATTGCGATGCTGCCATAAGAGTGGAGAAGTCTCGAACCCATATGCCGAATTCGCGAGTACCGATGCGCTGTGAGTCGTCGGTGGGATCATCAAGGACGCAGAACACATTTTCTACGAGAAATTTGCCGCAGGAAGAGCCACGCCGGTTAATCGCCGCATGAAGAAGCTGGTGTGATTGGGTTAAAGATCCCAAGAACGAGGAAATTTTCGGAAAGCGGAAGGCGCACATAATGACCACAACAATACCAAGCGACAGGACATCAGCAGCGCGGGGCGAATACACAGGAGCAACGTTAATCCGGCACTCTGCGAAGGAGATGTGGCGTGGGAGAAGGAATGAGGATAGCGTACGATATCTATTATATGGAGCGCTACCATCGCGAGTGGAAGGGAGGACGAAGTGCGCCTTGAGGGGGTCTGAAAGCGCGATAACGATCGAGACCACGATCAAGATCGGGGTGGGCTTGAGAAGCTCGATCAAGAAGTGCCGGACGTGGGAGAACTTGAACATTCTGACGTCCTCCTTGATTGGGGCGACGACTATTGTTGGGGGATGATAACGCAGCGTCAAGGATCTGTGGTCGATCCCAGCGTCGCTAGAGATGGTCGTCGTGGAGTTTATCCTATCAAGGATGAGACTGACAATAAACGCAATAGGGCGGGAAGGTGGAAAAGAAAATAGAAATGATGGGTCGTGAGATGAAATACAACAGTGATAGATGAGAAGAGGAGCCGGAGAAAAAAAGTGCTATCAAAGTTCACCATCCGATAATGGGGGAGAGTCAGAGTCAGGTTCTTATCCTGAGACTGAGGTGAGCTGGGAGAGAGAGTTGAGGATTTCGGAGGGGAGATAGTGGACGGCTATCGACACTCATGGACACGTCTGGGGAAGGTGGGTTTGGGTTATTGAAAGATAGGAATTGGAGAGATCGGTAACGAGTTCTGTGCCTGGGTCTGATGTCGACGTTGAGCTCGAGGTAAACAAACAATCACATAATTGACCCGGCAAGCCGGGCCGGTGCCTGCCCTGATGAACGGGCCAAGAAAACGCCACTACTCAGGTCCCCACCTATTTTGCTGTCTAATCACACTTTGGGCAACTGTAAAGCAGAGTTAAATGACTGTCTAACGCCACATCTGCTTATGTATGATGGCCATAAGCAGGGCATGTGGATACCTTTGGGAACACACTAAGCAGGTCTTTATAGTCGCGTTCTATTCTCACTGATAAGATTATACATAATCGAGACACCTCGGGAAAATCCCTACCATAGAGCGCATGGACACAAAATGTCGTTTCCGCAGTACTATGACAACTTGTCACATTTGTCATCAATCCCCCTGATTTCACATAAAAAAAATTATCGTACTTTGTTGGTAAGTCCTCTGAGCGTATTCCCTAAGACCCGCCAATCGTCGTCTTTCGTAATTTTCGGGTTGGGATTATGGCGTCCATTTGTCAACTCAGGAGAGAGGCGCGCAGTAGGATAGTATGCCTCCCCGACCTTGCCACCCCAATCAAAGTCAACCAACATCACCTTTTCTCCATCACAGAGCATGTTTGGTTCGCGTAGGTCTCCGTGAACAAATTCCATGTCGTGGAAGGATCGCACGAGATGGTGTAACTCAGCTGCCCATCGATCGCAGAGAAGGGTAAGGTTCGGCGAGTGGGAGGGGTGTACAGCTGAAGGAATGTAATCCATGGCGACGGCCGACCAACCGCCTGGGACTTTTTTGAAGCCGAGAACGTTTGGCGCTTGTCCACGTGCGGCACAAAATTCATGCAACTCGAGTGCATATCGACGAGCAAACTTCACCAGGATTCGCTTCTTATCGGAATCCAAAGTTTCGGCAATGAAGAGAAGGCGGTAATCTTGTCTGTCGGGATGGAGGGTAAGAATCCGGAATCGAATCTCCTCGTCGCTGCGAGGGCCGCGCCGGGACAATGCCGAAATATACGGAAATTTGTAGTCTAGACTTTTATTCGTGCACGGTGCACTGGTGATACGTTTCACAGCTTCATCTATGCGATCCAATAGGACCAATGCAGCAGAAAAGGCAGCATAAAGGGCCCTTCGGTCGCCACCGTCACGTGCAGATTCGATACACGACAGTGTAGGAGTGAGGCTGACCACGCGCCACCGGCCGAGGAAGATTATCGCATAGAAAGTGACATAGGGACCTGATATGGTGTACATCCATGCCAGACTGGACCGAGGATCAGAAATATTAATATTCAACTTACCAACAACGGTTAGACCAATGTATGGCACCCGACTACCCTGAAATATGGATTGGTTGCACCGCATTGCATCACTGTGCAAACGAGCGACGTATCCCATGAGTTCGACCATAGGCATTGAGGTGATGTCACAGAGTTCGTTCTTAAACACTACAATACATGATAATGCTTCAGGTGGTCTGTCGTAGTGGCCATCCAATGAGACAGAACCAATAG
>Ga0209488_10001296_pt1 | contig 21397 bp, 22 predicted proteins | sample Rivendell_Oct201_8_FD_188349 | JGI IMG/M metagenome (GOLD analysis project Ga0209488, IMG submission 188349) | Vadose zone soil microbial communities from the Eel River Critical Zone Observatory, Northern California, USA -... | ecosystem: Environmental > Terrestrial > Soil > Vadose zone >...
CATGAGGGTGATGAAATAGATGGGGATGCCTTCAAGACGCTCATACGTGCCGCTGCAGCCCTGAACAGGTCATCGGCCCGATAGCCGAATCCGGCGCCTTATAGGACGTTCAGTCCACGTCTTTGCCACGAGGCATTCTTGAATCAAAGTCTGAGCCACGCGCCCACCACGTCGTAAACGGAGCCTGGCCTTTTTCGACAACAGCGTTGGTGAAGGCGGGAAGAGGCGAGCAGGATCGCTTCACTTGAAACGATCCTGCTCCAAGCCTGACGTGATGGCTTCGGCCCGCCAGGCGGACCTCGCAATCACGCGTGGTCTTATTCGCTGATCGTGCGTACGACGCTCGAGGTCGGCCGCTGATCGAGGGTCGGCAGTTTCTGGTCCTTGAGGACCGCCTCGTCGTATTGCTGAATCGTCTGCAGCGAATCCTTCGGCACCATGTGCACGACCTTGTAGCCGCCGGCCTTGAGCTTGGCGAGGATGTCGGGCAGCGCTTGCGCGGTCGCCTTCTGGAAGTCGTGCATCAGGATGATGCCCTTGCCGTGCTTGGCGAGCTTGTCCATCACCGATTTGGTCACCTGCTCGGGCCGATGCATCTTGAAATCGAACGAGTCGAAGTCGGCCGAGAAGATCGCGACATTGCGCTCGCCCAGATAGGTGACCATCTCGGGCGGGTGTTGCAACGCCGGAAAGCGGAAGAACGGAGCGATCTGCGTGCCAAGCGCCAAGTGCACCGCGCTCATGCCCATCTCGATCTCGGTCTTGGCCTCGTCGACGTTCTTCTTGGCGAGATTCTTGTGCGACATGGTGTGGCTGCCGATGGTATTTCCGGCCTCGGCCACCTGCTTGAGGATCTCCGGATAGTAGGTCGCGTGCAGGCCGATCGGGAAGAAGGTCGCGCGGACACATTGGTCGGCCAGCGCCTTGAGCACCATCGGGGTGTTGTTGAGCCATGGCCCGTCGTCGAAGGTCAGCACGACCTCATGGTCGTTCAGGAAGTCGTGCGACTTGAAATGCTCCATGCCGAATCCCGGGCCGCCGGTGGTGTCGATCTGGACCACGCGCGAGACGCCGAGCGCGTTGGGATTGTTGCAGGTGATCGGCGGCGCCTTGGGCATGGGCTTCGGGGCCGGCGACTGGGCGGCGGGGGCCGCCTGGGCGGTGGGGGCGGGCTGTTGCGGCGCGCCGGCCGCGACTCGCGTCCCGCCGGCCGCGGCTTGCGAGCCGGAGGTCGGGGCGGCGATTTCGGTGACCACCTTGCGCGGCCCTTGCGGACGGAGGGGTTCGGCCGGAGCGGCGGCGGTCGTCGCCGTCTTCGCGCCCGTCAGGGCGGGCCAGATCCCCGTGAACGAGTATTTTTGCGCCTCGACGGCTCCGAGGACGCCAAGGCACCCGGCCACCGCCAGGCCGCCGACAACGATCGCGGTACGCATTTGATTGCCTCCTCGTAGCGAAAAATCGACCTACGCCGCTACCACCAGGCGCAGGCACCTGGCGGCCACCGTAGCGCCTTTCGGCGCGTCCGTTCAGCCCCACTTCGGATTAACCTTGATTAACTTTAGTGTAGCCGACTCGGGGCGGGGAGGCGAGGGCCCTGTGTGGGCAACCGGCCCCAAAGGCCGCTTTTCGGAGTTTTTCAGGCCCCGAAGGCGTCCCGCCAGGCCGGAAGCGGCTGGTCGCCCCCTCGGGCGCCCGTCAGGGTACCCACAACGGACACGGGTAGGGCCGTGGCCTCGTACACGCCCCGCGCAATGGCGCGTGCCACCACCTGCACCGCGAAAGTGCCGATTCGCATGAGATCGCGGACCGGATCGGCGAGCGGCCGGGCACCGGTCGCCGCCACGAACACGATGTCGCCGTCGAGCGGGGTGTGAGCCGGAAAGATCGCGCGCGCCAATCCGTCCTGCGCCATGATGGCGAGACGCGTCGCCTGCGGCCGGGTCAGCGCCGCGTCGGTCGCCACCACCACCAGCGTGGTGTTGGCGCGAATCGTCCCCTTGGTGTGCGGGTCGAGCGCGCCCCGCGGCATGGGCGAGGGGAAGCCATGTCCGCCGAATTCGCTGCCCTGCTCGAACGGCGCCGCCCAGAACCAGGGGCCGTCCCCGACCACGACGCTGCCGACCGCATTGACGGCCGCGAGCGCGCCGATCGTGAATCCGTCGCACATCGCCGACGCCGAGCCGGTGCCGCCCTTGAGGTTGACCGTTCTGGCCCCGAGCCCGGCGCCGGCGCTGCCCAACGCGAATAGGCTGTCGGCCGCGGCCGCGGCCTCATAGCCGAGTTCGCGATAGGGCGGGTAGCGGCCCCACCCCTTGTCCCCGCCGACGTGGAGATCGAACAGGATCGCGCCCGGCACGATCGGGATGCGCGCCGCGCCCACCGCAAAGCCGCGGCCCTGCTCGCGCAGCCAGGCCTGGATTCCGCTCGCCGCATCGAGGCCGAAGGCCGAGCCGCCCGACAGCGCGATGGCGTCGATGCGCTCGACCAGCGTCGCCGGCCCGAGCAGATCGGTCTCGCGCGTGCCGGGAGCGCCGCCCCGCATATCGACCGCCGCAACCACGGCCTCGTCGAAAACGATCGCGGTCGCGCCGGAAGCGAGCCGCGGATCCTGCGCGTGGCCGACGCGCACGCCTGGAACATCGGTGATGAGGTTGCGCATGATGGTTCCCGGGCGGAGCGGAAACGATTTCTGCAAGGGCGTCAATCACTCGCTTCACTTTCGTTCACAAACAAGCCATCGCGCGGCCGGCGGCTTGCGTCGCGGCGCGCGCCGTCGCATCAAGGGTGCCATGTCAGCCGATGTCACGATCGCGGCCGCGCTGGTCGCGGGACTCCTGAGCTTTCTGTCGCCCTGCGTCTTGCCGCTGGTTCCGCCCTATCTGGTGTATCTGGCCGGTGCGTCGCTCGAGCGCTTCGCCGACGCGGAAGCCGAGCCGCAGGTGCGGCGCGAGACGGTCTTGGCCGCGCTGCTGTTCGTGTGCGGCTTTTCCACCGTGTTCATCGCCTTCGGGGCGAGCGCGAGCGCGCTCGGCGCCCTGGTGCAGGCCTATTCGGCCGAGCTCGCCACGCTCGCCGGCATCGTCATCATCCTCATGGGGCTGCACTTTCTCGGGCTCACCCGCCTCGCCGTCATGATGCGCGAGAAGCGCTGGGGGATGGCGAAGCCGGTCGGCCTGTGGGGCGCCTATGTGATGGGCCTGTGTTTCGCCTTCGGCTGGACGCCGTGCATCGGCCCGATCCTCGCCGCGATCCTGGCGGTGGCGGCGTCCCGCGATACGGTCGCCAAGGGCGCCGGCCTGCTCGCGGTCTATTCGGCCGGCCTCGGGATCCCGTTCCTCATCGCCGCCTTCGCGATCGAGCCCTTCGCGGCGTTTCTGTCGCGCTTCCGCCGCCATCTCGTCATGGTGGAGCGCGCCATGGGGGCGTTGCTGGTGCTCACCGGCATCGCCTTCCTCACCGGTTTCGTCAACGAGGCGAGCTACCAGCTGCTCGAGTGGTTTCCCGCCCTGGGCCGGATCGGCTGACGTGATGCGGACCTACTTGGTCTCCGTGTAGGTGATCTTTCCGTTCGGATTCTTTTTCCAGACATAGACCACATAGTCGAGCCGGTTCACGTCGCCTTTCTTGTCGTAGGAGATGTCGCCGATCACGGTCTTGAACTTCTGGCCGGAATACATCTGCGCCGCCACTTTCTTGGGATCGAGCGACTTGGCGGCTTCCGCGGCCTGCTTGATGATCTCGACCGCGGCATAGCTGTAGAGCGTGTAGGACTGCGGCTCGAACTTGTTGGCGCGGAATTTCTCGACCACGGCCTTCGCCTCCGGGCGGTTGCGCGGATCGGGCCCGTAGGTCATGAGCGTGCCCTCGGCGCCCGGACCGGCGACCGACGCGAACTCGTCGTCGGCGATGCCGTCGCCGCCCATCAGGGGCGCCTTGACGCCCTGGTCGCGCATCTGCCGCACGATCAGTCCGCCCTCGGTGAACAGCCCGCCCCAATAGACGAGGTCCGCGCCCGCCGACTTGATCTTCGAGACCAGCGCCGAGAAATCCTTGTCGCCGGTATTGATGCCCTCGTAGAGCACTTCGGTCACGCCGTTCTTGTTGAGCGCCTTCTTGGTCTCGTCGGCGAGCCCCTTTCCATAGGTCGTCTTGTCGTGGACGACGGCGATCTTCTTGCCCTTGAAATTCTTGAGGATGTAGGCGCCCGCGACCTCGCCCTGCTGGTCGTCGCGGCCGCAGGTGCGGAACATCATCAGGCTCGGGCGCGGCTGCTTGTTGTCGAGGCAGGGACCAAGCTTGGCGTCGGTCACGCACGGGTTGGTGGCGGCCGGCGTGATGGCGAGCATGCCGTTCTCGGCATAGACATAGGAGGCCGGCATGGTGACGCCGGAGTTGAAGTGGCCGATCACGAATTTGACGCCGTTGCCGGCGAATTTGTTGGCGATCGAGACGCCCTGCTTGGGATCGGACACGTCGTCGCCGCTCTCCAGGGCGATCTTCTGGCCGAGGATGCCGCCGCTCGCGTTGATGTCCGCCACCGCCTGCTCGGTGCCGTTCTTGAGTTGCGCCCCGAAGGAGGCGTTCGGACCCGTGATCGGTCCGCCGACCGCGAACTTGACCTGGGCGGCGGCGTCGCCCGCCGCGCCCCATCCGATACCGAGCCCCAGGCCCAACGCCAGGCCGAGCGTGGTGAAGGTCTTCATGCGTGTCTCCCCTCTGTGTCGGCGATCAGGCTGCCGCGAGCCGGCGGGCAGGCACCGCCGCATTTCGACCGGATTGAATCGAAATTCGCGGCAAAAGTCATCCTGCTTCGCGCATGTCCCCGCGGCGCGGCCCTGTGACGCGCGGTCACGGCCGCTGCCCCAGGACGCCGTATTGCCGCGCCATCTGGCGCGCCCGCGTGACCCGAAAGCCCGCCATGCCGAACAAAAGCGCGATGCCGGTATCGACCGCATAGAAATGCAGCGACAGCAGGGTTCCGCCGAACAGCGCAAAATGGAAAAACCGTATGACCGCGCCCAGCACCAGCATATAGGCGGCGAGGCTCCACCACGGCCGCCAGGTCTGCGCGATGGCGCGGCCGGAAAGCCAGGCCGTCCCGCCGCCCAGCACGAGGGTGACGAGCAGGAAGACGCCGAAGGAGTTTTCCTCGTAGAACCAGGGGTGCGGCATGGGCGGGTCTCGGGAAGGGGCGAGTAGCGAATGGCGAGCAGCGAGTAGGAGACCGCGAAGCTCGATAGTCAATGTGATCCTTCTATTCGCTACTTCCTGTTCGCTATTCGCTCGCCGGGCATTCGCCCGCCTCAGTGTCTCCCGCCCTCCAGATAGGCCGCCCGCACATCCGGACGGGCCAGCAGCTCGCGGCCGCTCCCCGACAGCGTGATCATGCCGTTGACCATGACATAGCCGCGATGGGCGAGCTTGAGCGCGTGGTAGGCGTTCTGCTCGACCAGGAACACGGTGATCCCGTCGCGCGCATTGAGCTCGCGCAAGATGCCGAAGATCTGCTGGGCGATCAGCGGCGCCAGCCCGAGCGAGGGTTCGTCGAGCAGCAAGAGCCGCGGCCGGCCCATCAGGGCGCGGGCGATCGCGAGCATCTGCTGCTCGCCGCCCGAGAGGGTGCCGCCGCGCTGGCGCAGGCGTTCGGCCAGGCGCGGAAACAGCGCGAAGACGCGCTCGAGCTCGGCGGAGAAGCTCGCGGCGCGGTCGACGCCCGCGCCCATCTGCAGATTTTCCAGCACCGTCATGCGGGCGAAGATGCGCCGGCCTTCCGGCGACTGCGCGATGCGCAGGCGCGCGATCTCGTGCGTCGGCATCTGGGTGATGTCGCGGCCGTCGAACAGGATGCGGCCCTCGCGCGCGCGCGGCTTGCCGAAAATGGTCATCATCAGGGTCGACTTGCCGGCGCCGTTGGCGCCGATCAAGGTGACGATCTCGCCCGCGTTGACGTCGAGATCGACGCCTTTGAGCGCCATCACGTTGCCGTAGAAGGACTTGACGCCGCGTATGGCCAACAGCGGTCCCGGCGCGGTGGCGGCGCTCACAGCCCGACCTCGGCTTCCGCCGCCTCGACGTCCTCGTCGGCGACGCCCAGATAGGCGGCGATGACTTTCGGGTCGTCGCGGATCTCACTGGGCGTACCGTCGGCGATCTTGACGCCGTAGTCGAGCACGAGCACGCGGTCGGAAATCTCCATCACGACCGACATGTCGTGCTCGATCAGCAGCACCGAGGTCGCGAAGTCGTCGCGGATCGACAGGATCAGCTCGTTGAGGGCGGCGCTCTCGCGCGGATTGAGGCCGGCGGCCGGCTCGTCGAGACAGAGCAAGACCGGATCGGTGCACATCGCACGCGCGATCTCGAGGCGGCGCTGCGCCCCGTAGGGCAGGTCGCCCGCCGGATCGTCGGCGCGCTCGACGAGCCCGATGGTGTCGAGCCAGTGGCGCGCCTTGTCGATCGCGGCGCGCTCGGAAACCGCATAGCGGCCGATGCCGAGCAGGCCGAGCAGCGTGTAGCCGGACGCCACCATCAACGGGTTGTGCTGGGCCACCAGCAGATTTTCCAGCACCGTCATGCCGCCGAACAGGCGGATGTTCTGGAAGGTGCGCGCGACCCGCGCGCGCTGCGTGATCAGATATTCGGGCATCCGCTCGAGCAGAAAAAGTTCGCCGTCCGCGCCGCGCAGGCTGCGGTTGCCGCGGCGGGTCAGGGCCTCGAGCTCGCCCCAGGTGTCGGCGGCGCCGTGGATCAAGGCGAGCCGTCCCTCGGTCGGCTTGTAGAAGCCGGTGATGCAGTTGAACACGGTCGTCTTGCCGGCGCCGTTCGGGCCGATCAGAGCCGTGATGGCGCCGCGCGCGGCGACGAAGGACAGGTCGTTCACCGCCACCAGCCCGCCGAACCGCATGGTGAGATGCTCGACCGCGAGCAGGGCCTGGGCGTCCATCAAGGGTTTTCCTCGCGCAGGCTTCGGCCCTTCTCGGTCGCGCCGGCCGCGATCGCCTTGCGTTCCCGCAGGAAGAGCGACGGCGCGCGCGCCGAGATCAGCCCGCGCGGCCGCCATACCATGATCGCCACCATGGCGAAGCCGAACACCAGCATGCGGTATTGCGTCGGGTCGAAGTCGGGCCCGAACACGGCCTTGAGGGCGTCGAGCTCGCGCAAGAGCTCGGTGCCGCCGATCATCACGATGGCGGCGATCGCGACGCCGACCTGGCTGCCCAGGCCGCCGAGCACCACGATGGCGAGGATCGTCGCCGATTCGAGGAAGGTGAAGGATTCCGGCGAGATGAAGCCCTGGCGCGCGGCGAAGAAGGAGCCCGCGAAGCCGGCGAACATCGCCCCGATGGCGAAAGCGGTCAGCTTGGTGTTGGTGGTGTTGATGCCGAGCGAGCGGCACGCGATCTCGTCCTCGCGCAACGCCTCCCAGGCGCGCCCGATCGGCAGGCGGCGCAGCCTGATGGTGACGAAGGCGGTCAGCAGCGCGAGGCCGAGGATCAGATAATAGAGGAAGATGGTGCGGTAGAGCGGGCTGAACTCGAGCCCGAAGGTCGCCGCGAAGCCGTCGTCGTCGGCGGTGAACGGAATGCCGAAAAAGGCCGGGCGCGGAATGCCGCTGATGCCCGCATACCCGTTGGTGAGGTCGACCCAGTTGATCAGCACCAGCCGGATGATCTCGCCGAACGCGAGGGTGACGATCGCCAAATAGTCGCCGCGCAGCCGCAGCACCGGAAAGCCGAGCAGGATGCCCCAGAAGGCGGCCAGGCATCCGGCGAGCGGCAGCAGCATGAAGAAGGAGAAGCCGAACGTCTTCGCGAGCAGCGCGTAGGAATAGGCGCCGACCGCGTAGAAGGCGACGTAGCCGAGATCGAGCAGGCCCGCGAGCCCGACCACGATGTTGAGGCCGAGCCCGAGCATCACATAGATGAGGATCTGGATGCCGAAATTGTCGATCCACTTCACCGAGCCCTGGAAACCGGCGAGCCCGATCGACAGCGCCGGATAGACCAGCACGAAGCCGATGCAGAAGGGCGCGAACCAGCGCGCCAGGATCGGCCGCAGGCGCGCGACGGTCGCGGCGGGCGGCCGGGCTTGGGTTGCGCGGCGCTCGCGCCACGGGGCGATCACCAGCGAATAGAACAGCCGTCCGGTCGCCGCCATGGCGACGAAACCGAACAGCATCTGCCAGCGCGTCTCGAGAACGATCTCGTTGCGGATGTTCTGGACGGTCCGGAACCCGATCAGCGGCAGCAGCAGGAAGAAGGCCAGCACGGCGGTCAGCCCGGCATCCATGATCGCCGCCCGCAGAGCGGCGCGCGCTGCCGGCGCCGCCATGTCAGACCTTCTCGACATCCGGCCGTCCGAGCAGGCCCTGGGGCAGGAAGATGAGCGTGATGGCGAGGATCGAGAAAGCCGCGACGTCCTTGTAGTCGGTCGAGAAATAGGCCGACCACAGCGTCTCGATCAGGCCGATCAGGAGCCCGCCGATCACCGCCCCCGGCAGCGAGCCGATGCCGCCGAGCACGGCCGCCGTGAAAGCCTTGACGCCCGGCACGAAGCCGTCGGAGAAATTCACCACCCCGTAATACATCAGGTACATGGTGCCGGCGACGGCGGCGAGCGCCGCGCCCATCACGAAGGTGATCGAGATGGTGCGGTCGACGTCGACGCCGAGCAGCGCCGCCATCTTCTGGTCCTGCTCGCAGGCGCGTTGCGCGCGCCCGAGCGAGGTCTTGGCCACCACATACCAGAAACCCAGCAGCAGCACCGCGGTGACCGCCCACACGATCATCTGCTTGTAGGACAGCGTGACCTGATAGGGGCCGTGCTCCATCAGCACAAGCTCGCCCTCCACCATCGGGGGCACCGCCTTGTTGCGCGGCCCCTGCGCGACCTGCACGAAATTCATCAGAAAGATCGACATGCCGATCGCCGAGATCAGCGGGGCGAGGCGGAAGGAGCCGCGCAGCGGCCGGTAGGCGAGCCGCTCGATCGTCCAGTTGACCAGCGAGGTGAGCGTCATCGCGACCACCAGCACGATGAACAGCGCGAGCGCGACCGAGGTGATGCCGAGCCACGAGGTCACGATCAGGAGCGTGATCAACGCCACGAAGGCGGACACCATGAAGACGTCGCCATGGGCGAAGTTCACCATGCCGATGATGCCGAACACCATGGTGTAGCCGATCGCGATCAGGCCGTAGATCGAGCCGAGCGTGATGCCGTTGATCAGCTGCTGGACGAAGATTTCCATGGCCCGCGCCCTCTGGTCGAGGCTCCCCTCGCGTTCCCGGCCGCTGCGGCGACGTGAATCGCTCCCCGCCGCGCTCGGCAGTCTTAACAGGGGCTCCCATGGCCGGCAACGCGGCCGCCCGTCGGCGAGCGGACCCCATTATTGGACCGCGCCTTGCTCGCCGTAGTAGCATCATCTTGTATTTCAACGGGGGGAGACAATGCGACTCATTTCATTCGTGCTCGCGGTGGTCGGCCTGTCCTGGCTCGCCGCGGGCGCCGAGGCCGCGCCGGCACGCCAGCGGCCAGCGGCTCAAGGGGGACAGCAGAACCGCACGGCGCTCTATCAGAATTGCCGGGCCATGGTGTTTCGGAGGTTCGGCTGGAACGAGGGCACCGGACGAGTCGTGATGTATAGCGACTACCTGTTCGAGCAGACGGAACTCTGCGTCCGGAACGGCGGCCGGATCTGAGAGGTCGACCGCGCGGCTTTTCGGATGGCTTGAGGGTCTGCTGACGCCGGACGGCCGGCCCTCGCACACCCGCGTCTTCCTATATAGGAAAAGGCCGAACATCGCGGCGATCCGTCATGAACCCGACCACCGAACTCGCCATCCGCTTGGCCGCCTTCGCGGGCGTGTTCTCGGTCATGGCATTGTGGGAGCTGCTGGCGCCGCGCCGCCCCTTGGCGGTCGGCCGCGCTTCGCGCTGGCCGAGCAACCTCGGCATCCTGGTGGCGGATGTGCTGGTGGTGCGGCTGCTGCTCCCCACGGCGGCCGCGGGCGTCGCGCTGGTGGCGGCCGAGCGCGGCTTCGGCCTTTTTCATGTGATCGGGCTGCCGTTCTGGCTCGCCGCGCCGATCGGCTTTTTGGCGCTCGACCTCGTCATCTACGGCCAGCACGTCATGTTCCATCACGTGCCGTGGCTGTGGCGTCTCCACCGCATGCACCATGCGGACCTCGACATCGACGTGACCACGGGCGTGCGCTTTCACCCGGTCGAGATCCTGCTGTCCCTGGTGATCAAGATCGCGACGGTCGCGCTGCTCGGAATTCCGGCGGCGGCGGTCGTCTGTTTCGAGGTCGTGCTCAACGCCACCTCGATGTTCAATCATGCGAATGCGAGCCTGCCCCGATGGCTCGACCGCGTCGCGCGGCTGATGCTGGTGACGCCCGACATGCACCGCGTCCACCATTCGGTCCTGCGCCAGGAGACCGACAGCAATTTCGGCTTCAATCTGCCCTGGTGGGACCGCCTGTTCGGCACCTACCGGGCCGAGCCGCGCGCCGGGCATGACGGCATGACGATCGGGCTGCCGGTCTTTCGCGATCCTGGCGAGCTCCGGCTCGATCGCCTGCTCACCCAGCCGTTCCGGGCGCCCCCGGAAGGCAGCGCCGCGGCGCGGGCGCCCGCCGTGGAAGAACCGCGATCATAAGGGGCGGGTTTGGCGGCTCTCCGGCACTTGCACGGCATCGCGCATCCTCGTGCCGGTCCTGGTTCCCCTTCCTGTACTTTCCTCGCGGCGGTCGGCTACAACGGCAACGAGCCGCCCCGGCGCCAGGAACGACGAGCCAAACGATGAGCGACAGCAAGCCCGAGGACATCATTGCCGGCAAGAATCGGCCGTTCACCGGCAAGGAATATCTCGAGAGCCTGCGCGACGGCCGCGAGGTCTATATTCAGGGCGAGCGGGTCGCCGACGTCACCACCCATCCGGCCTTCCGCAATTCGGCGCGCTCGATCGCGCGGCTCTACGACGCGCTGCATGATCCCGCCAGCCAGGGCGTGCTGACCTGCCCGACCGACTCCGGCACGGGCGGCTTCACCCACAAATTCTTCCGCGTGGCGAAATCGCGCGAGGAGGTCGTCGGCCAGCGCGAGGCGATCGCCGCCTGGGCGCGCATGACCTATGGCTGGATGGGGCGCACGCCCGACTACAAGGCGTCGCTGATGAATACGCTCGGCGCCAATTACGAGTTCTACGGCAAGTTCGCCGACAACGCGAAGCGCTGGTACCGGCGCGCCCAGGACAACGTCCTGTTCATGAACCACGCCATCGTCAATCCGCCGGTCGACCGCGCCAAGGCGGCCGAGCAGGTGAAGGACGTGTTCATCACCATCCAGAAGGAGACCGACGCCGGGGTCTACGTGTCGGGCGCCAAGGTGGTGGCGACCTCCTCGGCGATCACGCATTACAACTTCCTCGGCCAGAACGCCGCCATGCCGATCCACGATCCCGACCTGGCTATCATGTTCATCGCGCCGATGAACGCGCCCGGCGTGAAGCTGATCTGCCGCACCTCATACGAGATGACGGCGAACGCCGTGGGGACGCCCTTCGACTATCCGCTGTCCTCGCGCTTCGACGAGAATGACGCGATCTTCGTGTTCGACAACGTGCTGGTGCCGTGGGAGAACGTGCTGCTCCACCGCGACATCGAGAAGATCAAGACCTTCTACCCGCGCTCGGGCTTTCTCGCCGGCTATCAGTTCCAGGGCTGCACGCGCCTCGCGGTCAAGCTCGATTTCATGGTGGGCATCATCGCCAAGGCGTTGCGCGCGACCGGCGCCGACGAGTTCCGCGGCAATCAGGCGATGCTCGGCGAGATCATCGCCTGGCGCAATCTGTTCTGGGCGCTGTCCGACGCGATGGCGATGAATCCGGTGCCGTGGGTCGGCGATACGGTGCTGCCGAACGCCCAGTCGGGGTCGAGCTACCGGGTGTTCGCCGGCGACGCCTATGGGCGGATCAAGGAGATCGTCGAGAAGATCATCGCCTCCGCGTTGATCTATCTGCCGTCCTCGGCGAAGGACTTCGAGAATCCGGACATCGACAAGTATCTCGCCCGCTACGTGCGCGGCTCCTACGGGATCGGCTACAAGGAGCGCATCAAGATCATGAAGCTCCTGTGGGACGCGATCGGCACCGAGTTCGGCGCGCGCCACGAGCTCTACGAGCGCAACTATGCGGGCAACCACGAGGATGTCCGCATCCAGGCGATGTGGAACGCGCGCTCCACCGGCGCGCTCGACCGCATGATCGGGCTGGCCGAGGATTGCATGGCCGATTACGACGAGAAGGGCTGGACCGATTCGACCTGGCTCAACCCGGACGAAGGATTCCCGGCGCGCCGCCGAGGTGACGCCACCAAGCCCGGATCGCCGTGAGCGCGCGGTCGATGACCGGCAGCGATCTTGCTGCTATCCTGGAGGTGCGGCGCGCAGCGCCGGATCACCCCCGCGCTCGACGGCACGCATGAGCTGGATCGATCAACGCCCCGACGATGCGATGGCCGGCGCCTTCGAGGCGGTCGGTCCCGACCCGATCGTCACCGTCGACCCCACGCTGTTCCGCGAAGCGATGAGCCGCCTCGGCGCGGCCGTGCATGTGGTCACGACCGCGGGGCCGGCCGGCAAGACCGGCTTCACCGCGACCGCGGTTTGCTCGGTGTCGGATGCGCCGCCGACGCTCCTCGTCTGTCTCAACCGCAAGAGCGCGGGCGGGCCGATGATGCGCGAGAACGGCGTGTTCTGCGTCAACACGCTCGGCGCCGACGCCGAGGCGATCGCCGACATGTTCGCGGGCCGCACCGGCGCGCAGTCCGAGGCCCGCTTTCAGCTCGGGGCGTGGGGCACGCTCACGACCGGCGCGCCGGTGCTCACCACCGCCGTGGTGGCGCTCGACTGCCGCATCCTCGAGATCAAGGCGGTGGCGAGCCACAACGTGATCTTCGGCGCCATCCAGGCCATCCATATGGGCCCCGCCGGGCCGGCGCTCGTCTATCACGACCGCGCCTATAAGCGGGTGTGACGCAGTTTCGGTCTCGGCGCGCGCGCATTGTCGTGAAAATCCAGGGAATTGCGGTCGTAAGCGAGCCCAAATTATAAGCACGCCCGCCGGGCGGGCGCGGCAATAACACTATGAAATCGCACTTCTTTTCCGCATTTTATGGCCCGGAACGATACCTCCGGGCGGGCGTTATCCCGTTGGGTGGGCTTATCGGGAGACGTAAGTATCATGAACCAGAATCAACAGAATCCGAATCAGAACCAACAGGGCGGGCAGCAGAAACCCGGGCAGCAGCAGGGCGGTGGCCAGAAGCCCGGTCAGCAGAACCAGCAGCCCGGTCAGGGCGGCCAGCAAGGTGGTCAGGGCGGCCAAGGTGGGCAGCAGGGCAACCAGAGCGGCAATCGCTGAACTCCGCCGTTATGCCTAAAGCGTGTTGAGAAGGACCCCGCTCGTCGAGCGGGGTCTTTTTTTGCGCTTACGCCGCAAGTGCCCGCGGTATCCAGGCTGCCGCAACATGCGCTAAGCTTCGCGCATGCCGCTCGCCCTCCCGCTGTTTCATCTTTACGGCGATCCGCCGGACGATCAGGCATTCGATTTCATCCATATCGAGACGATTTCCTCGCGCTCGTCGGTGCACGACTGGACCATCCGCGCCCATCGCCACCGCAACCTCTTTCAGATTCTTCTGATCGAGCGCGGCGGGGGCCAGATGACGGTCGAAGCCTCGACGCTCCCTTTTGCGGCGCCCGCCGCCATCCTGATGCCGGCGACCGTCGCGCATGGCTTCCGCTTCACGCCGCACGAGACCGAAGGCTGGGTGGTGAGCTTCACCGAGGACGTCACCCACGGGCTCGGCGAGCGCTCCGGCGAAGCGCTCGCGCGCCTGCGCGCACTTGCGGCCGAGCCGGTGGTGCCGCTCGCCGCCGCGGAGGCCGAGCGCCTCGCCGCGATCTGCGCCGATCTCCATGAGGAGCGCTTTCTGGCGCGCGAAGGATTTCGCCTCGCGATGCGCGGCCATCTGGCGCTGCTCGCCATCGCGGTCGCGCGGCTGGCGGCGAGCCGCGCGCGCTCCGGAGCGGTGACGCTGCGGCCGGCCGATCCGACCGTCGAGGCGCTGCGCGGATTGCTGGAGGAGCATTTCCGCAAGGAGCGGCAGCTCGGCTTCTACGCCGAGAAGCTCGCGATGACGCCCGACCGCCTCAACGACATCATCAAGCGTGCGACCGGGGTGACGGCAGGCCATCTGATCCGCCAGCGCGTGCTCACCGAGGCGAAGCGCCAGCTCGTTTTCACCAGCCTGGCGATCCACGAGATCTCCTACGATCTCACCTTCGCGGATCCCTCGCATTTCGCGCGCTTCTTCCGCAAGCAGACCGGGACGACGCCGCAGACGTTCCGCGAGCAGGGCGGGGGATAGGCGCCCGTCGCGGACCGATCGTGGCCGCAGGCGTTATCGGCCTCTCGCCCCGGCGCGCGCGCGAGTCTGCGCGTCGGCAAACCGATGACGCGCGCGCGGCGGACGGATGATCGCTCTGAGGTTCGAAAGGTAGGCCGCGAAGGCACGCTTGCCGCTCGGCGACAGCGAGTAGTTCGTCTGGACCCGGTCTTTGATGACCATCCGGCTGTGCAGGTAGCCGGCGGCACCGAGCTTGCGAAGATGGGCGTCCAGGTTTCCGTCGGTCACTCCCAGCCTCGTCTTCAATTCGGCGAAACTGCAGGCGCCCCCATCGAGCAGGCTGCCGAGACGCGTGCGCACGGTCTGATGGAAGATCGGGTCGAGGAGCGGCGGGTTTGGCATCGGCTAGCGCTGCGCGACCTGGAGGCGCCCGACCGACTCGTTCCACCGCCAGATCGGCTTGCCTTTGATCAGATGGACACCGCCCAGCCAGCAGTCGATATCCCTGAAGTCGGATGCGTCCGCCTCGTCCGCCAGGACCTGTCGTCCGCACTCGGTCAGCGACAATTCCTGCTTGCGGAAATCCTCGGTCGAGAGAGCCGGATCCAGCGGACCGCGGAATGCGCCGTAGGGCTTGGCGCTCAACAGCGGCTGTCTGCCGTTGCACAAATCCTCAATGTGCCGATAGACCCCCCAGTCCCCGAGAAAGAGCGTCGTCTCGAGGGCCGTATTGTCCGCGAACAGACGGCCGGGACGCACGACGCCCTCCGACACCAGCCGCATGAGCTGCCGGTCCGTGCGTCCAAGTCCGTTCGAGGTCGATGGAAACTCCTGCAAATGGCGGGCGAGCGCGGCCCGCAAATAGGGGAGCGCTTGAAGGTCCTGCGTCAAGAACGTTTCGATGTCGCGCGGATCGGGCGATCGAAATGCCGCCCAGCCGGCTCTTGCCAGAATCAACTGCCGGGCCGTCACGGCCGACGCCTTGTCGAGCAATGTCGCCATCTGGGCCGGATCGAGCTGGCCCAGGCCGCGGAACGGATCGACGCCCGGATACGAATTGATGCAGATCATGCTCAGCCGCGTGCCGGCGAGCTCGGCGCCTGCGAGCCGGTCGAGGATCTGGAGGATCTGAAGCTGATCGAGCAGATCGTGCTCGAACCAGAGCGTGATCTCGCGATAGCGCGATGCGGACGCGAGATGCTCGTCCCTGAGGCGGAAGTCGCGCAGCACCTGGTCATGCTCCAGGTTCGGCCCGGCCAGATGGGCGGCTCTCAGTTGCGATGTCGCCGCCAAATCGAGCCCGGCCGGAAACGGGCCGTCGACCATCGGGTCGCGCCACGGCAATACGTCGTCGTCGGGGAGCAATTGCTCCAGCGTGCTCGCGGCGACGTCGCCATTGGTCACATGCAGGCGCGGACGCATACCTCACCTTCGCTGACTCTGCAATACAGAGCGTCTCTGTAACACAGAGTTGCCGAAGGCATCAACCAGCGGCGCGACGCCCGACAGTGTCTTCCACGGCGCACGACGCGCATGGACAGTAAATACAATTTCTGCTTGACTTCGCGAGCGCGTTTTCGAACTCGGTTTTCGCGGAGCGGCGCGGGCGGCGCCAGAGCCCGTGAGGCCGGCGGTCGTTCTGATGGCTCGACGACCGCTGAACTTGGTCATGTCACTGCGTCCGGCGTCGCCTGCCGCGGAATTCCACCCGTCACTGGAAAACCAGGAGGAGTCCCATGCACCAGCACCTCGTGGCCGGATTGTCGATTTGTGCGACGCTGGCGGCGCCGGCCTGGGCCGCTGACCCGTCTCCGATTTTCGCCGACCAGGGTCCCGCCTGGACGTCGGCCAAGCGCGACGATTTCTACAGCCGGGATCAAGGCTCGAGGATGATTGCGCTGCGCTGGCTGCAGGCTTTGAAGCAGCCGAATGGCCAGCCGTTCCTCGCCGACAGCCTCGCCCGCTATGGCTACCTGCCGAACCCCGCGAACAGCAACGGGCTGCCGGTTGGCTTCACCGCAACGGGGCTGACCGGAAGTCAGGTCGCGGGCATGACCTGCGCGGCATGCCACACCCGGCAGATCATCGCCGAGGGCAAGACCTACCGAATCGACGGCGGTCCGGCCATCGTCGATTTTCAGAGCTTCCTGACCGACCTCGACACGGCGGTCGGGCAGGTGGTGGCGAGCGACGCGGCTTTCAGATCTTTCGCCAATGCGGTCCTCGACTCCGCGACACCCGACGCCGACGATATTGCAGCGCTCCGCAAGGAGGTGGATCTTTGGCATCTGCGCTATCACACGCTCATGACGCGCGCTTTGCCGGCGGCGCCCTGGGGGCCGGGGCGGCTCGACGCCGTCGGCATGATCTTCAACCGCCTGACCGGTCTCGACCTCGGGCCGCCGCCGAGCTACCTCATTCCCGGGAACATCAAGACGGCCGACGCGCCCGTGCGGTACCCGTTCCTTTGGAACGCGCCGATCCAGGATAAGACCCAGTGGCCCGGCTTTGCCGACAACGGCAATGACCTTCTGGCGCTCGCCCGCAACCTCGGTGAGGTCTTCGGCGTGTTCGGCCGGTTCGCGCCGAAGAACGACGTGTTCTTCATCGACTTCCTCACCAACAATTCAGCGAATTTCGACGGGCTGATCCATCTCGAGAATCTGATCAAGCAGATCGGCCCGCCGAAATGGCCGTGGCTCGTCGACACCAACCTCGCGGCCCAGGGCAAGGCAATCTACGAGCGGGCGACCGAGCAGGGCGGCTGCGCCCAATGCCACGGGATCACGATGACGGGGAGCCCGCTCTTCCCGACCTGGCAGACGCCGATTCAGAACGTCCGGACCGATACCCGCGAATACGCCGTCCTCGGATGGCGCGCCAATACCGGCGTTCTGCAAGGCACCTCTATCCCGGGCGCTACCGAACCGCTGCTGGAGAACGATCTTGCGTTCAACATCCTCAAGACGTCGGTGCTCGGATCGATCGCCGAGCACGTGGTGACCGGCGGCGCCGTCGTGGCGTCGGACGCTCGGGCCGCAAGCGCTCCCGTCGCGCAACCCCAGAACCTGGGGGCGGCGCCCCCATCGAAGGCCGCCCGGCTGCCACCGTCCCTGCGGGATCTGTCGCGCGCGTTCAAACTGCCGGCCCCGCTCGGCGAAGGTCTGAAGCAGGAAGGCGTGCAGCCTCAGGGGGCAGCGCCCGCCGTCGCGGCGCCGCCTTCGGCGGCTTACGAGGCCCGGGTGATGCAGGGGATCTGGGCCGCGGCACCCTATCTCCATAACGGCTCGGTCCCGACGCTGGCCGAACTGCTCAAGCCCGCAGCCCAACGCGTCACGTCGTTCAAGATCGGCTCGGCCTACGATACCGTGAATGTCGGTCTTGCGGTGCAGCAGACCCAGTTCAACCATACCTTGACCACCACCGACTGCAGCGCCCTCAATTCGGGCAACAGCCGGTGCGGCCACGAATTCGGGACAACATTGTCGGATCAGGAGAAGAAGGCGCTGCTCGAATACCTGAAGACGCTGTGACGCGGGTTACGGTTACGCCGCGGCCTGAGCGCCGTCGGCATCAGCGCTTCGCGAGCTCCTCGACGATGTCGCCGGCTTCCTTGAAGGCGTGGTTGCCGGCGGGCGCCCCGCAATAGACGGTCTGCTGCAGGATGATCTCCTTGATGTCGTCGGTCGCGAATCCGCCCTCCGTGAGCGCGGCGCGCACATGCAGGCGGAACTCGTCCCATTTTCCCAGCGCCATCATGGTGCCGATCACCAGCACGCGGCGGGTGCGCTCGTCGAAATGCGGGCGGGTCCAGATCTCGGCCCAGACGTTGCGCGTGATCATGTCCTGGAATTCGGCGTTGAACGCATTCTTCCCGGCATTCGCCTTGTCGACCCAGGCGTTGCCCAGCACCTTGCGGCGCACGCTCATGCCGCGCGCGTGGCGTTCCTTGTCGTCCATGGCTCCGATCCTTTTTGTCGGCAGCATCACGATGTGAGGAAGCGCAGCACCGTGTCGGCATAGACCTGCGGCTGCTCGATGTTGGAGATATGGGCGGCGTCGAGCGCCGCGAGCTTGGCGCCGTTGATGCGCCGCTGAATCTCCTCGCCCGCGGCCGGCGGGGTGGCGGGGTCCTTCAGGCCGACGATCACCAGCGTCGGCGCGCTGATGCGCGCATGGGTGTCGCGCAGGTCCATGTCGCGGACCGCGGCGCAGCAGCCGAGAAATCCCTCGGCCGGCGTCTTGAGGAACATCTCGCGCATGCGGGCGATCTGGTCGGGCGCGCTTTCGCGGAATTCCTTGCTGAACCAGCGCTCCATGGTGGGATCGGCGGCCGGCCCCAGGCCCTTCTCGCGCACGGGCTTCATGCGGGCCTCCCACATGGCCTTGTCGGGATAATAGCTCTGGGTGTTGGACAGGATGAGCTTGCCGATGCGCTCGGGCGCGTTGGCGCCGAGCCATTGGCCCACCATGCCGCCCATCGACAGGCCGCACCAGTTCACGGTCTTGAGGCCGAGCCCGTCCATGACCGCGAGCGCGTCGCGGCCGAGCATCTCCATCGTGTAGGGACCTTTCGGCGCTCCCGACTTGCCATGGCCGCGCCGGTCATAGCGCACCAGCCGGAAGTGTTTGGCGAAGGCGGGCGCCTGGGCGTCCCACATGTGCAGGTCGGTGCCGAGCGAGTTGCACAGCATCAGCACCGGCGCGTTCGCCGCCCCCTCGGTCTCGACGTTGATCGGGCAGCCCTGGGACTGGATCACCGGCATTGTGGATTCTCCACCCGCTGTGAAATCACGTGAAGGCGTTCACCGCCGCGGCAGGCGCGCCTGGGCGGAGGCGACCAGCCGCTCGATGAAGGTCTGGGCGACGCCCTGGAAGGTCGGGGGCTCGAACAGCCGGGCGACCTCGCCGGGATTCATGAGCAGCGTCACCCGCTCGTCCTCGCCCAGCACCTCCTGCAGGTGCCGTTTTTCCGCCACCGCCTTTTGGATCGCTTCCTCGACCACCTGATGGGCGACCGGCTTGCCGAGCTTGCCGGCGAGCGCGACCAGCACCGATTCCGCCATGATCAGCCCGCGCGTCGCGTCCAGGTTGTGGCGCATGCGCTCGTTGTCGATCTCGAGCCCTTCGCCGATCGCGACGACGCCGGCAAGCGCGCCCGAGACGACGAGCAGCAGCGACGGGAAGGCGGGCCACTCGACCTGCCAGGCGCCGGTCGCGCCCTCGTGCTCGTGGGATTCCGCCGTCATGATGGTGGCGGCGAGCTGGGGCGCCATGGTGGCGCAGGCGAGCGCGGCCGATGCCGCCGTCGGGCTGCGCAGATGCGGCATGCTGCGCTCGGGCGCCGCGGGCTCGAAAGCTTCGGCGATCTCGGTCTGCATCAAGAGCGTCACGTCGCGGGCGATCTTGCCGCAGGTGCCGGCGAGGATCGCGAGCGCGGCCGCGACCTCGGCGAGCCGGTCGCGATGGCTGTGCCAGGGCGCGTCCGGCATCGGCAGGTCGAGCAATGCCGCGAGGCGTTCATAGACGTCGAAGCCGCGTTCGCCGAACGACGCCAGCGTGCCGGCCGCGCCGCCGAACTGCATGACCAGCGCCTCCTTGCGCAGCCACTTCAAGCGCTCGCGCGAGCGCGCCAGCGCCCCCGCATAGCCGGCGACCTTCAAGCCGAACGGGATCGGCAGGGAATGCCGCAGCGAATTCCGCGCCACCGTGGCGGTGCGCCGGTGGCGGCCGGCGAGCCCCACATAGGCGGCGACGGCGCGGTCGAGGTCGGCGATCAGGGCATCGAGGCCGTCGCGCAATTCGAGCACCAGGGCGGTGTCGATGGCGTCCTGCGCGCTGGCGCCCCAATGCACGAAGCCGGCCGCGTCCTTGTTCTGCTTGGCGACCTCGGCGGTGAGCGCCGCCACCAGGGGCACGAGGATATTTCCCGCGGCGGGCGCCGCGTTGGCGATGGCCGCGAGGTCGAAACGCTCGATCTTGGCGGCAGCCGCGATCGCATCGATCGCCTCATGCGGGATGACCCCGACCGCCGCCTCGGCGCGCGCCAGCGCGGCCTCGAAGTCGAGCATGCGCTGAAGGCGCGCCCGGTCGTCCACGATCGCGCGCATGGCGGCGCTCGAGAACATGGGCATCAGCAGGGGAGAGGGAGCGAGGGGCTCGGACATGGCTCGGATTGGGGGGAGGGGACTTGGAAGTTTCCTGGCACGACAACCCTTTAAGCATTTTCCGGGGAAGTGGATACCGCCTCCCGGCAAAAAGTGCGACCGCAACAAGCCACGGGGTCTGCGGGTCCGCCGCCAGATCCTGGCGCCGGGCGGGGGCGCAGGGCACTGTTTCGGGGGCCAATGAGCGGGATTTCGCCCTTTCCAGCCAGACCGGAAGGCATTAAGCACCGATGGCCGCCGAATGGATGCGTTGGATTAAGGAGTAGCCGCGATGGCCATGACGATGAACGGAGAGGTTCAGCTCAATGCGACGCGCGAGGCGGTGTGGGCGAAGCTCAATGACGCCGACGTGCTGAAGGCCTGCATCCCCGGTTGCGAGCAGCTCGACAAGACCTCCGACACCGAATTCCAGGCGATCGCGGTCACCAAGATCGGGCCCGTCAAGGCGAAGTGGAAAGGCAAGGTGCATCTCACCGACCTCGACCCGCCCAACGGCTACAAGATTTCCGGCGAGGGCGAGGGCGGCATCGCGGGCTTCGCCAAAGGCGGCGCCGTCGTGGCGTTGTCGCCCAAGGACGGCGGCACGCTGCTCACCTACAATGTCGAGGCCCAGATCGGCGGCAAGCTCGCCCAGCTCGGCCAGCGGCTCATCGCGGGCGCCGCCAAGAAAATGGCGGATGATTTCTTCGCCAAATTCGCCGCCGCGGTCGCGGCCGGCTAGAAGACTTTGCGGCAAAGCGGCGCCTGCCGGCACCCTTGACCCGATGGGGCAGGGGGATAAGACTTGTTCTTGTTCTAACCGGCGAAATGAGGCAA
>Ga0209488_10001297_pt1 | contig 21391 bp, 20 predicted proteins | sample Rivendell_Oct201_8_FD_188349 | JGI IMG/M metagenome (GOLD analysis project Ga0209488, IMG submission 188349) | Vadose zone soil microbial communities from the Eel River Critical Zone Observatory, Northern California, USA -... | ecosystem: Environmental > Terrestrial > Soil > Vadose zone >...
GCCGACAGATGCAGGTCAGACGCGTTGTTCTTCACCGCAAAGGCGAGAAGCTGCGCGATATCAACCGCCATTTACGGCTCCTAATTCGGCTGGTTTAAGCCCACTAGCAGTATATAAGAGGGTGTCGTCACCCAATATGTTAATTGGTCCGCAGAATTCGACGCTTCATGTGAACCACGTCCGGTCTCGGATACGTCAGGCGGCCGAGGCCGCGGGCCGCGATCCGGCCACGGTCACCCTGGTCGCCGTCACCAAGGCGCAGACTGCCGAAACCATCCGGCTTGCCGCCACCGCCGGCGTCACGGATTTCGGGGAAAACTACTTTCAGGAAGCGTCGTCCAAGATGGATCAGCTCGCCGACCTCGCGCTGCGCTGGCACTTCATCGGCGGCATTCAATCCAATAAGACCCGTGCGATCGCCGAGCGCTTCGATTGGGTGCACAGCATCGATCGATTGAGCATCGCCCGGCGCCTGTCGGAGCAGCGGCCTTTCCACGCGCCGCCGCTCAACCTCTGCATTCAAGTGCAGTTGGTGCCGGAACCGAACAAGGGCGGCATCGAGCCGGGCGAGGTCCGGCCGCTCGCGGCCGCCGCCGCGGAGCTGCCCCGGATCCGCTTGCGCGGGCTGATGTGCGTACCGCCCCCGCAACCGAACGCCTCGGCCGCCCGTGCGGTATTTGCCCGCCTTCGCACCCTGCTCGAAGAGCTGAACGCGAGCGGCCACAAGCTCGATACACTGTCGATGGGGATGAGCGGGGATTTCGAATCCGCCATCGCCGAAGGGGCAACGCTGGTCCGGATAGGTACGGCGTTGTTCGGGAGCCGATCATAGCGCTCGCCCGGCAGGGTAAGGCGCCTCAAGGCAACAACGGGAGCAGTTGCCTTGAGGCGCCTTACCCTGCCGGACGAGTGCTCGAACCGACAAACACACGACACCGACGGTACGGGCGCGATGAAGCCAGGGACGACAGAAAGAGGGGCGGTCATGAACAACATACGTAGGCTTGCGTTCATCGGCGGCGGCAATATGGCCGCTGCGCTGATCGGGGGCTTGACCAAACGCGGCCTGTCGAATGAGCGGGTGGTGGTTGCCGATCCGAACCAGGAGCAACTGCAACGCCTGGTCCGGGAATACGGCGTCAGGGCCGCCGCCGACAACGCGAGCGCGGTCAAGGGCGCCGAAGTGGTGGTGCTCGCCGTCAAACCTCAGCAAATTCGCACCGTGGCCTTGAATCTGGCACCGCATCTGGCCGAGACGCACCCCTTGTTGATTTCAGTCGCGGCGGGTATCCCCCACGCGGCCCTCGCGCGCTGGTTCGGGCCAAAGGTCCCGGTGATCCGCACCATGCCCAATCGACCCGCCCTCAATGGTTTCGGCGCCACTGGTTTGTTCGCGCCTGCAAGCGTCGGCGCCGCCAACCGCGCCTTGGCTGAAATGATCATGGCCGCCGTCAGCGCCACGGTGTGGGTGGAGCACGAGTCGCAGATGGATACCGTCACGGCGCTTTCGGGCAGCGGCCCGGCGTATTTTTTCCTGTTCATGGAAGCCCTCGAAGCGGCCGCCCACGAGCGCGGGCTCCCCGACGACGTTGCCCATCGATTGACGCTGGAAACGGCCTTCGGAGCCGCGCAAATGGCGCGCCAATCGGGGGAGTCCCTCGCCACGCTGCGGGAGCAGGTGACTTCGAAAGGAGGCACGACCGCGGCCGCACTCGAGGTTCTGGATGCCGCCGGCCTTCGTGCTATCGTGGCTCATGCGGTGGCGGCTGCCGACCGCCGCTCAGCCGAACTCGCCGCCGAGTACGGCAATTCTTAAGAATTGACATTTTTTCGGTCGGGGTCGCCTCGACCCCGTTGAACAGTGGCGCAAAGCGCCTAAACACAGTCTAGAAATATCCCCTATGGACGCGATTAGATATATCGTTGAAACACTGCTCTGGTTGTTGACGCTGGCCTTCGTGTTGCGCCTTTTATTCCAATTGGTAAGGGCTGATTTTCGGGATCCCCTGGCCGATGCCATCGTGCGCGTGACCAATTGGCTGGTATTGCCTGTGCGGCGGGTGTTGCCGCCCATCGGCAAGATCGACACCGCAACGGTGGTGGCGGTGCTGGCCGTCGCCTCGCTTCGCAGCTTTGCCGCGATGGCCATGGCGGGCGAAAGCGTGAGCGACGCAGGCTTGTTCCTGCGCACTACCATCGTCAACCTGGCTGAATTGGTGCTGTACATCTATTTGTTCGCCCTTCTCCTCTATGCGTTGACGAGTTTCGTCTCGCCGGGCGGATACGCCCCCGGCGTCCGCTTGCTCTCGCGACTGTGTGAACCGATCTTAAAGCCCGTGCGCCGGATCATCCCGCCGATCGGCCAGATTGACTTCTCGGTGCTCTGGGTGTCGATCGCGATCGGCGCGCTGCTCAGGCTCCTTGTGCTGCTTCGTTGAACATCGCCTCCTACATGCCTGAAATCACAGTGATCGAGGGCGAAGCCGTGCGGCACGAAACAGGCCAAGTGAACGCCGAGCCCTGAAAAACCAGTGCCACGCGCGCACTACGCGCGAATCTTTTTTCGCATTTGCGCTAAACATCGGCTTTTTTCTATGTTATTTTCGGCGCCGAGTTGAATTAGTCGACATTTATGGCGGCGCGGGGCTTAAATGCCCGCGCTCGAAAAACCCAGCAGGAGATTTAATATGGCGAAAAAGAATGCAGCACCGACCAAGTCTGAAATTCTCGCTAGCATTTCGAAGGAAACAGAGCTCTCTAAGAAGCAGGTCGGAGCCGTGTTTGACTCGCTTTCCGCCTCCATCAAGAAGAGTCTGCGCGGTCACGGCTTGTTTACGTTGCCGGGACTTCTGAAGATGAAAGTCGTGAAGAAACCAGCCACGAAGGCGCGTGAGGGGGTCAATCCTTTCAACGGCGAAAAAATGATGTTCAAAGCGAAACCCGCGAGCAAGAAAGTGCGCATAGCCGCGCTCAAGAATCTCAAGGAATTCGTGAATTGATTTGACTTGGGCTTTCGGAGCGGCTGGGGAGACTTAGCCGCTCCGAATCGCATCGACGACGGCGTCACGCAATTCGCGCAAACGACCGTGGAAGAAGTGACCAACCCCAGGCAGCACCACCAGCCGTGGTTTTGGGTCGAGGCCGTTCACCCAGTCGATGACCGTCGCCGGATCGACCACATCGTCGGCGTCGCCCTGAACGACCAGCCAGGGGCATCGCGGAACAGCCATCCCGAACGCATCGAACGGTTCCAGGGCGGGTGCAACGGTGATCAGGTGTCTCGGCACCCGCTGTTGCGCCAGGCGCAACGCGACGTAGGCGCCGAACGAAAATCCTGCGATCACCAAATCCCTGCCGGGCCACCGCCGCGCGCCCCACGTGGCAACGGCATCCGCATCAGTGGTTTCCCCCACGCCTTGGTCGTATTCGCCGGCGCTTGCGCCGACACCGCGAAAATTGAAGCGCACCGTCGGTATGCCGGTTTCGTGCAGCGCCCGCGCAACCGTGGTCACCACCTTGTTGTCCATGGTGCCGCCAAACAAGGGATGCGGATGACAGACTATCCCGTAGCTGGATCCCGGCACCGCGGTTTCTTCGACGATCGCCTCCAGCGCGCCTGCTTGCCCCTCGATGAAGAGACGTTCAGGCGCCGAACTCATTCGACGGCGACGAGATCGATGTCGAACACCAAAGTCGCGCCCGGCGGAATCACGCCGCCGGCGCCGCTGTCGCCGTAAGCAAGGTCGGCGGGAATGATGAGTCGGCGGCTCTCGCCCACCTTCATGCCCACCACGCCCTGATCCCAACCCTTGATGACCTGGCCCGCGCCCACCGGAAAGCGGAAAGGCTGACCTCGGGTACGCGAGGTGTCGAACTGCTTGCCTTTATTGTCCTTCGCGGCGGCCTCGTACAGCCAACCGGTGTATTGCACGACGGCAATTTTTCCGGCGGTTATTGCTTCGCCCGTACCGGGTTTGATTTCTATGGATTGCATGGAACTCACTCCGCCGGCGGGCGCCGCGCCGGGCTTGCCGCTGCAGGCCGCAATCAAGCCGACGAGGACGACGACACCGATCCGCCGCAGGGGTCTTGTGGATGCCATACCCGGCATCTTAAAGGATTTTACAGTAGCGGTGGCTCAACGCGGCGGCCGATCGCCCGAATCTTCAAGGTGGCGGCCAGGCTGAGCGTAATCACCGCGGAGCACATCAGTGAACTCTCGGCGCCTGTCGCGACTGCGGCGGCGATGGCGCCGATCCCGAGGCTGCCGGCCGCCACCTTGCCGAATTCGGCGGCTACGCCTAAGGAACACAGCCGCAAGGCGCCGATGGCGTCATCGATTTCATCGACCACTTGTAACATCCACTCCATGCGGCTCGGAGTCTAGGCATGCGCTCGAGGTCCCGCTGTGAGTGGGATCACACCCTTGCCATGGTGCCTGGGGCTGCGTAGGCTTGAAGGTACATGCAGCGAATTCTCGTCCTGAATCCGAAGGGTGGTTCGGGTAAAACGACGATAGCCACGAATCTGGCCAGTTACTTTGCGAGCCAGGGTGATCGTCCGCTGTTGTCGGATAACGACCCGCAGGGTTCGAGCACGCGCTGGCTGAAGAAGCGCAAACCCGAGCAGGCATTCATCCACGGCATCGCGGCTTTCGAACGCAACACCCGCATGACTCGGGCCTGGCAGATGCGCATTCCATCGGACGCCGCCCACATCGTAATCGATACCCCGGCAGCCATACCGGCGCAGGAAATGCCGGAGATGACCAAGAGCGCCGACGCCATCATCGTGCCGGTCCTGCCCTCCGATATCGACATTCATGCCTGCTCGAAATGCATCGCCGACCTGCTGCTGATCGCCAAGGTGCGGCGCGACGAGAATCGCATCGGCGTGGTCGCGAATCGGGTCAGGCGCAATACGGTGATCTATCAGTCGCTGATGCGATTTCTGGAGACCCTGCGGATCCCCGTCATTGCCACTCTGCGCGACTCGCAGAACTACGTTCGCGCGGCCGAGCAGGGCCTAGGATTGCACGAAATGAAGCGTCAAGCGGTGGAGCAGGATGTGGCGGATTGGGAGCCGATGCTGGCTTGGCTGAAGGCCAAAGAGGGCGCCTGGCGCGAGACCGCGTAGGAGCCTGTCTGACTAATGATGCGCTTGCGGCGGGCGGTTTATTTTTTGTCTTCCCAGGAGCCGCGAATTTTTTCGGCCCAGTTCTTGTAGCTGTGCCAATTGTAGAGGTTGTTGGTGATCGCCGAGTGGCGACCGCCGGTCTTGTAATGATCTCGCGGAGCAGCGCCGGGTTTGAGCACGCCCGGGTCCGGACGAGGAGCCCGGCGGTCCACTCCGCTGTATCGAGTTTGATTCTTCAGTTCGCTCATCGCTTGTGCCTCTTTCGATGGTGACGACAGTAAGTGTCGCGCACCGTCTAGGGCAGGAACTGTGTCACAGGGGGCTCGGCACTGTCGCCGGCCGGCGACGCGCATTGCGATGCGCATCTCAGAGACTGTCACGGTAAGTTAAATGGCCTGAAATTCCGCGCCTCGCCAGGCGTCGAAAAGCGGCTTCAGTTCCTCGAGCGAGGACGCGAGCGCCGCCGGCAATAACGTCGTATAGGCATCGAGCAAAGCCATCGCGTTCTGCGCGGGATCAGTCCGCGTGGCCGCGCCCAAACGGCGCGACATGCCGCGGTTCACGATATGCAGATTTTCATAGAGCTCTTCCAGAGCGGCAAAGCCTTGCGCGCCGCCTGCACCCGCGAGCTCACGCGCCAGCAGAAACATGCTGATGCTGCGATATACCGTTTCGGACTCACTCGCGAACGGCAGATGAAAGCGCGCCATGGGGCGGAAACGGTCGGCCCAGGGACAGCCTGAGGTCGCCATGATCAATCCGAGCACCGAACTCATGGCGAGCTGCGCGGTCGTTTCGGCGTACACCGTGCGCTCCGCCTGCGTCACCGTCACGCCGACCGTGTCGAACGAGACCAGCGCTTTGAGCAGTTCGACCGCCGACGCCATTTGCAGCGCGGCCGGACAATGCGGATGATCGGCGGCGCTGAGCGGACAATTGGCGCATTGATTGAACGTCAGCGCCGTCCAAAACGGCGGCGCGGCCGGCGCCGCATTGGAAAGGCGAAAATCCGCGGCGCCGAAGGTGAGATCCAGAGATTTCTGCGATCCGTCGGGCAAATCGAAGCGGTAGCGGATGCGCTGCGGATCGCTCATGCCACGAGCCGGTAACAGGGCCTGTACTCAGTGCCCGTGAATTTCATGCGGCCCTGGGCTACGAATGAACGCAGCAATCGATCGAGAGGCTCCATGATCGACGGCTCGCCGGCGAGCTCGAAAGGACCGCCGCGTTCGATCGCGTCGATGCCGTACTCCTTGATGTTTCCCGCCACGATGCCGGAAAACGCGCGCCGCAAATTCGCGGCGCGATCGTGCACCGGCTGATCGCGCGAAAGGCGCAAAGCCCGCATCGAGGCGTGCGTGACCTCGAACGGCAGCTGGAAATCCAGGGGAATCTTCAGCAGCCAGTTGAATCCGTACGAATCGCTCGCCTGCCGGCGGAAGTCGCGGACGCGGGCCAATCCTTGCACCATCGCGCGCGCGACGGCCGCGGGGTCGTCGATGATCACCTGGTAGCGCGACTGCGCGGCCGATCCCAAAGTCGACCCGATGAAGCGGTGAATCTGTTCGAAATAGTCGGCGCTGTCGGCCGGACCCGTGAAAACCACGGGAAATGGCATGTCCCGATTGGCCGGATCGAGCAAGATGCCGAGCAGATACAGGATTTCCTCGGCCGTCCCCGCGCCGCCCGGGAAAATGACGATGCCGTGTCCCAGGCGGACGAAAGCTTCCAGGCGCTTTTCAATGTCCGGCATGATCACCAATTGACTGACGATGGGATTGGGCGGTTCGGCCGCGATGATGCCGGGTTCGGTGACGCCCAAATACCGGCCGTCGACGATACGCTGCTTCGAATGCCCGATGGTAGCGCCTTTCATGGGGCCCTTCATGGCGCCCGGACCGCAGCCAGTGCAGACGTCCAGGCTGCGAAGCCCCAGTTCATAGCCGACTTTTTTGGTGTAGTCGTATTCGATCCGCCGGATGGAATGGCCGCCCCAGCACACCACGAGATTCGGCCGCACCTGCAGCTCGAGAACGCGCGCATTGCGCAATATATGAAACACCGCGTTGGTGATGCTGGAGGAGGAAGTGAGGTCGAAGCGGCCGCTTTCGATGATCTCGTTCGAAATGAACACCACGTCGCGCAGCACCGCGAACAGATGATCCTTCAATCCCCTGATCATCACCCCGTCGACGAACGCGGCGGCCGGGGCGTTCTTGATTTCGAGCTTGATGCCCCAGGCCTGGCGCACGATCCTCAGGTCGAAATCCCGGTACTTCTCGAATATCACGCGCGTATCGTCGATGTGGCTGCCGGAATTGAGCACGGCGAGCGCGCATTTGCGGAACAAGGGATACAGGCCGCCTTGCCCGGAATCGAGCAATTTGGCGATTTCCTGCTGCGAAAGATGCTCGAGGCTGCCCTTGGGCGCGACCCGCGCGTCGACCATTTCAGACGATAGAATCGTGGTTTCCACGCGGCACCTGCTACGGATAGATATCGATGGGAATGTTGTCTGGGGTGCGCATCCACACTTCGACCATATCGGAATTCGACAAGGCGATGCAGCCATCGGTCCAGTCATTCGTTTCGTAATACGACGCCGGATGTTTCGGCGTATTCGGGAAGCCATGGATCATGATCGAGCCCCCGGGCGCCCACCGATTCTTGTGCGCGCGCACTTCGTCTTGCTTGTTGGGGTAGGACACTTGAATGGCGAGGAAGTAGTCGCTGCGGGTATTGCGCCGGGACAGGAAGTAGTGGCCTTCCGGGGTCCGGAAGTCGTGCTCGCGTTCCTTCTGTCCTGACGGGCTCAAACCGAGCTGGACCTTGTACTCGCCCAGCAGCTGGCTGCCGTTGTACAAGTACAGCTTGTGTTCCGCCTTGTGCACGACCACCAGGGTCGCCGCCGCGACTTCCTCGGCCGAGGCGGTCCGCATCGGCGCCGCCATGCAACAGGCTATTGACAGCGCCAGCCACAGAAAATTCCCCAAAGAACGGCCTGTTGGAACACTCATGGACAAAATTATAGCGTGTAGTCGGCAAGACATAATCGGCTCTAGCTCACGTCCCGTATAATCAGACCCATGTTCATTCCTCGAATTCCGGTCATTTTGCTCGTCGGATTGATGGCCGGCTGCGCCAGCCGATCTCCCATCAAGCCCGTCGAAGTCCTGGACGAGCGAACCGCGGTAACCTTCGGCGCGCTCAAACAACCGATTGAACTCCTGCCAAGCGCGCAAGACGCGGTGCTCATTTTGCGCAAACGCGCCACCTTCGCCTACTTGGGGCCGGTCGAGTGGAATCGCAGCGGCGAGCTCCGCTATGGCTTGTGGATCCACATTGCGCCCGGAAATGATCGGCAGCCGCCCGGCGATATTCATGCATCGGCCGCCGCCGCTCTGATCCTCGATGATGGACCGCTCGGGCTTTCGGTCATGGAGGCGCCGAAGCTCGGGCGCGAGCCATACCGGCCGGTCGCTTCTTGGGGCCAAACGGCGTACTTCGGTCTCGACGTGGGGACGCTCAGACGGATGGCCGCAAGCAGCAAGCTCGAGCTCGATGTTCGCGCGGCGGACGGTTCCACGCTGAGCTTCAGCCCCACCGTGGATACCCGCGCCGTTCTGAAGCAGTACATGCAGGATCGCGGCATTACTGGCGATTGATGGGCACGACCCGCGGCAATGTGATCGCGGTCCCGGGCCGCACGTCGTTGAAGTCCACATCAGGGTTGTATTGAGCCACCAGCCAAACGGGCAGGTCGACATGTTGCTGGGCGATCACCCACAGCGAGTCGCCGCGCTTGACCGCATAGTTCTCGGTACCGGCGATGCGATGGCCGGCAAAAAATTCTTCTTGCAGGTGCTGGTGATACTCACGGCGTGTTGCCTCGAATTGCGCAGGCGTAACCCGCGAGAAATCCAATTTGACCTTGTGGCCGAGCGTCACCATCGCATTCTTGTGCAATTTATTCAGTGAGCGCAGCGCCTGCGAGCTCACTCCTGACCAGTCGGCGTAGTGTCCCAATGTTTCCGCCGCCTGCACGATCACGGTGTTGTCGGCGCCGACGCCGTAGTCCGTCGTGTCTGAAGTCCCCGTCGGCGCGGCGGCCGGCAGCAGCGCCGTGCTCTCGGCCTGTCGTACCGAGACTGGCTCCTTCGGTGGTCGCGGCGCTGCCACGGTGAGAACCGGCAGCATAGCGAGGGGTTCAGGCTGCACAACGCCGGTGGCGGCGGCAACCGCAGCCGCAGCAGCGGCGGTAGCGGCCGCACCCAGCTTGAGGCGCTGACCCGGGTAGATGAATTCCGCAGCCTTCAGGCCGTTAGCCTCTTTCAATACGCGCTCGCTCGTGCCGGTGCGCCTTGCAATCGCGGAGAGTACGTCGCCCGGGCGCACCACATACTCGTGTTCGCCGGGCGTACCGGTTGCACCGGGTGTGCTGGGTGCGGTGATCGCGCCAAGCGCGCTCGGTGCGCCGGGGACTATCGGTGCCTCAGCCGTCGGAGGCGCGGCCAAAGCCAATGCCGCGGCCTCCGCAGGCGCGCTACCCGAGGCTTCCGCCCGCGATGCCGGCATCGGTACGCGTACCGTGTCCCCACGGGCCACTGCGCGCGTGCTGCTCCATCCGTTCGCCGCAAGCAACCGGCTCAGGGAGACCCCGCTGGCGGCGGCAACGCCTGCCAAAGTCTCGCCGCGGCGGAGACGATGAGCACCGTCGTTACGCTGCGCTACATAGCGCTGCGTCGGCGGCAGCCGCGCCCATCCGGCCGTGATCTCGGCCGGCGGGGGAGTGCCCGGCAATCGCAGCGCATAGCCGCGCGGCACGAATCTCGCGCCGTTCCAGATGGGCGGGCGAAGCGCCGGATTCAAGACGCGCAATGCGCCCATATCGACCTTGAACGCCTTGGCGAGTGCGTCGATGGGAATGTAATCGGGCAACTCAGTCGGGGTACTGTCCGTATCGGGAAGGCGCGTGAGCGGGCCGAAGAACTTCTCAGCGTTGCGATCGACCTCCAGGGCCGCCAAGAATGCGACATAAAAATTACGCGAGGCGAAGCCGAACGTCTTGCCCTGGTAGCGCTTGACGATGACGGCGATGTCGCTGGTGCCCAATTCGTCTTGGGCCCGCCGCAATCCGCCCGGCCCATGGTTGTACGCCGTGACCGCGAGCGGCCAGGTACCGAGCAGGCGGTAGTTGTACAGCATCAAATTCGCGGCAGCCTCGGTGGCGCTGTACGGATCGAGGCGCTCATCGACCACGCCGTCGACGCGCATGAATCGTTTGGCGGTGGATGGCATGAATTGCCACAGCCCGGCGGCGCCGACTTTGGAGTAAGCCGCAAGATTGAATGAGGATTCGACATGCGGGAGCGCGGCGATCTCCGCGGGCACTCCATGCTGCGTCAAGGTGCGCGCGATCTGCTTTTCCCATACGGCGGACCGAATCAATCCTTCATGAAATCGATCCGCCTGTCCCAATTGGAAACGTATCCGCTCGATCGCGTCGCGAAAATCCGCCGGGGTTGCCCTCTCGCCGAATGCGTGCAATATGCGCCGCTCATGCGCCGTGAGATCGTCGACGGAACCCGCCGCAAACCGCTTCAGCAGACTCGCGTAGCGCGCCTTTGCTTCGGCAACGCGCCGTTCCCGCTGCGCCGGCGAGGCGGCAGGATCGAAGCGCAGTACCTCGTAGACCAGGCCGAGATTCCAATCGTCGTGGAGCAAGCCCTGGTCGGTGGTGACTTCCGTGTAGACGCGAATCCAGAAGCGCACATCGCGCTCGAGCTGCGGGGGGTGGACGAAGGGATCGGGTGCGTCCACGCCTGCACCGTAGCTGTTACACAGCGGTACCAGCAGTAGCCCGAGCGCCGCCATGGTGACCCATCGCATGGGACGCAACTTGTTAGCGAGCAAAATCAATGACCTCGAGGATGACGGCAAGCAGCAAGGCTACTATGCGGGGCTGCCCTTGGCGACCCAGGAGCCCCGGAGGCAAACCTTGGTTCGCGGCCGTGAGGGCCGTCCAGACAGATTTGCGAGTCCGTCACACGCCGCGACAGGCAAAACGATTCATGATTGGTTTAGATTGGCATCTTAAAGACGCGATCTTTCGAAGCGATCCCAAGCCCCTACCCACCAAGGACGGTTTGCTTGATGAGCGAAGCCAATCAATTCAGACTCTTGCGCGAGCGGCGCTTCTTGCCGTTCTTCGTAGCGCAGGCTTGCGGCGCGTTTAACGACAATCTTTTCAAGAACGTGCTGATCATCCTCGTGACTTATCAGGCGACCCGCTGGAGCACTCTGCGTCCGGAATTGCTGGCGAACCTCGCGGCCGGCCTGTTCATCCTGCCGTTCGTGGTGTTCTCCGGGCTTGCGGGCCAATTGGGCGAGCGCTTCGACAAGGCGCGCATCCTCAAGAGCGTCAAAGCGCTGGAAATCGCGATCATGATCGTGGCCGGTATCGGTTTTGCGCAGCATTGGGTGGTGCTGCTGTTGTTTGCGCTGTTCATGATGGGCGTGCATTCGACTTTTTTCGCCCCGGCCAAGTACGGGCTATTGCCGCAGGTGCTCGACGCGGCCGAATTGGTCGGCGGAAACGCCATCCTGGAAACCGGCACCTTCCTGGCGATTCTGCTGGGAACCCTGGCGGCGGGGCTGCTCGCCGGACATGGCAATACCACCTGGATCGAGGCCAGTTTGGTGCTCATCGCCATCGTGGGGTTTCTCATCAGTCTTGCGATTCCAAAGTCCGAAGCGGTGTCGCCCGGTCAGCGCTTGGACTGGAACCCGTGGACTTCGACGCTGGACAATCTGCGGGCCGCGCGCGAATCGCGCTCCGTGCTCCTGTCGGTGCTCGGGATGTCCTGGTTCTGGTTCTATGGCGCTTTGGTGCTGGTCCAGCTCCCGCTGTATTGCCACAATGTGCTCCACGGCGATGAATCGCTGGTGACGATTACCATCGTCGCCTTCTCGATCGGCGTCGGCGTCGGCTCGTTGCTTTGCGAACGCCTGTCGGGCCGGCAGGTCGAAATTGGCTTGGTGCCTTTTGGGTCCATCGGTTTGACGGTGTTTGCCATTGACTGGGTCATGGCCTCGCCGCGGGTGGATCCGAACGTTCTCTTGAACTTGCGTGGACTCCTCACGCTGCACGGAGGCGTGCGCATTTTGTTCGATATCGCCGCGATCGGCGTCTTTGGCGGCTTTTTCGTCGTGCCCTTGAACGCGCTCGTGCAGCAGCGATCACGGCCGGAGGCCCTGGCGCGAGTGATCGGCGCCAATAGCATACTGAATGCCCTTTTCATGGTCGCCGCCGCGCTCCTCGGCGCGGTGGGGCTCGCCAAAGGGCTCACCGTCCTGCAATTGATTTTGGCGGCGGCGCTGCTCAATGCCCTCGTGGCGATCTACATTTACACGCTGGTGCCGGAGTTCTTGCTGAGGTTCATGTGCTGGCTGTTGGTGCACACGCTCTATCGGCTGGAGAAACGCGGCGCCCGCTTTCCCGAATCGGGCGCGGCGCTGCTGGTATGCAACCACGTCAGTTTTGTCGACGCCTTGGTGATTTCCGCGGCCTGCCGGCGCCCAATTCGATTCATCATGGATGAGGCCATTTTTCGCGCGCCCATCGTTCGCACGCTGGCATCCGGCATGAAGGCCATTCCCATCGCCTCGGCCAAGGATGATGCGACCATCCTGGAGCGGGCTTTCGAATTGACCGCGGCGGCGCTGCTCGACGGTGAGCTGGTCTGCATCTTTCCGGAAGGCCGCCTGACGCGAGATGGTGAAATTGCCGCGTTTCGGGCCGGCCTCACCCGCATCGTGACGGAGACACCCGTGCCCGTGATTCCGATGGCGATCGCCGGATTGTGGGGTTCGATGTTCTCGCGGCGCACCCCCAAACTATGGCAGCGCCTGCCGCGCAAGCTCTGGCATCGCGTGGTGGTCAATGTGGGCGAACCGGTCGCGCCCGAGAACGCGGTGCCGGAGGAGCTGCGAGAGCGAGTGTGCGCGCTCTATGACGCTGCGTCTACCCGCACTTCGAGTCGCCGCAATTCAAGCACGTGTTGCAGCCGTCCATCATGACGACGGCAGCGGTGCTGCACTTCGCGCACAGTTGCGCGCCTTCCGGAAAATGCGACTTTGAAAAAGCGTCGGTCTGCTTGGTTCGCGCCTCGAACTCCGCGCGCTTCTCCTGCACGAGCTTGCGCTGGTGCACGTCGAGTTCGGGCTTCTTGAGCATGCCGATCGACTGCAGGTGGCGTTCGATCACGTAGCCGAGCTCAGCGATGGTCGAGGGCATGAATTTGCCGCCGGGTTGCCAGTAGCCGCCCTTCGGATCGAATACCGCCTTCAGTTCGTCGACCAGAAACGTCGTATCGCCGCCCTTGCGAAATACGGCGGAGATGACCCGGGTCAGCGCGACGATCCACTGGAAATGATCGAGATTCTTCGAGTTGATGAAAACCTCGAAAGGCCGGCGCTGCTCGTGCGGCGTGCCCTCGTTGAGCACGATGTCGTTGATGGTGACGTACATGGCGTGATCGGACACCGGGGTCTTGATCTTGTAGGTCGAGCCGATCAGAACCTCGGGCCGCTCGAGCTTCTCGTGCATCCAAATCACATTGTCCTGCGCCTTCGGCGGTTCCTTGGGCGCGGCCGGCGCGTCCTTCGATTCCGGTTTCTGCACGCGGTACTTGGTGATCTTCTTGTCGATTTTGATGTGAGCCATGATCAAAATTTCCCGTAGTAGCCTTCTTTCAGCGCATCGAAGAGGTTGGCGGCGGTATGCATCTCACCGTCGTACTCAACCTCCTGATCGCCCTTCGCTTCGATTTCCGTCCCGTCCTCCAGCGTGAACACGTAGGTCGTGTTCTTGAGGTCGTCTTCCTTGACCAATACACCCTGGAACGCCTCCGGATTGAAGCGAAATGTCGTGCAGCCCTTGAGGCCCTGCTCGAAGGCGTACATGTAGATATCCTTGAAATCCTCGTACTTGTAGTCGGTCGGAACATTCGCCGTCTTGGATATCGACGAATCCACCCAGAGCTGCGCCGCAGCCTGGATGTCGACGTGTTCCTTGGGGCCGATGTCGTCCGCGGAAATGAAATATTCCGGCAGCTTTTCCGCCGGATTCTGCGAGTCCGGTATGGCGCGGGAATTCACCAGTTCGCGGTATGCCAGCAACTCGAACGAGAACACGTCGATCTTCTCTTTGGACTTCTTGCCTTCGCGGATCACATTGCGGAAATAGTGATGCGCGAACGAGGGTTCGATGCCGTTCGATGCGTTGTTGGCGAGCGACAGCGAGATCGTGCCCGTCGGCGCGATCGAGGTGTGATGCGTGAAGCGCGCACCGACTTCGGCGAGCTCATCCACCAATTCGGGCGACGCCTCGGCAATCCGCTGCATGTACCGGCTGTAGCGTGCGTGCAGCACCCGGCCGGAAATACGCGCGCCGACGCGCCAGCCATCCTTGACCATCTCGGGACGCTTGCGCAGCATCTCGCGCGTGACCGTGAACTCTTCGTTCATGATCGGCGCCGGACCTTTCTCGCGCGCCAGATCCAGCGCAGCTTCCCAGCCGGCCACGGCCATTTCCCGCGACACGTTCTGGGTGAACGCCACCGACTTCTTCGAGCCGTACTTCATGCACAGCATGGTGATGGTCGAGCCCAACCCCAGGAAACCCATGCCGTGGCGGCGCTTGCGGAGGATCTCCTCGCGTTGCTGCGGCAACGGCAGGCCGTTGATCTCGACCACGTTGTCGAGCATGCGCGTGAAAACCTTCACGACTTTTCGATAGGTTTCCCAATCGAATCGCGCGTTGTCGGTAAAAGGATCGACGACGAACTTGGTCAGATTGACCGAGCCCAGGAGGCACGAGCCGTAGGGCGGCAATGGCTGCTCACCACATTGTCCTGTCACGAGGCCGTTAAATATGACGGTGTTGCGATCCTCTTGCGTGGTATCGAAGACGGCTTCTCGTCCTACGTAGGTGATCTCGGCGATGCGGCTGGTGAAACGCTGCGACATGTTCAGCGCCTTGCCTTGCACCCACTGCGTGTATTTACGGCTTTTCTCCTCGGTCAGGAAACCGATATACGCCATGAAGTACTCGCGCGATTCGCCATTGATGATCAGCTCATAGTCCGCCTGGCACGAGTACTCTTTCTTGCCGCCCTTGCCGTCGGGCAGGAAACGGTTGCATGCTTCGCGGCGCTTCAACACGCGCGCGAAGATCCCGAAATTGGCCAGCAGCATCTGCACATCTTTGAGCAGGGATTGCCGGCTGGACGCGAGCCGTACCGAGCAGCTCGTGCCGTCATTGCCCGCGACATTCACCGTGCCATCGGCCTGGAACAGGCCGCGCAGATAGCCCTTGACGCACTCCTCGTTGCCGCGCCAGACGATTTCCGGAACCCTGAGCTTGGTCTCGGCAGTGAATCCGTATTGCGCCAGCACCCGAGCGAGAATCACCGATCGGATCATCACCAGATTGCGGTCTGGCACCGCAACCGAGCCCACCTGGTAGTTCCTCGGGCACTCGGCAAATCCTGCGATCAACGAATTGACGTACGTCACGACGCCATCGGCGAGGGACCGGTCGGTTCCCCACAGATTGACGACCGCCGCCTCCTTGCCCTTGCCGCGATTCGTGAAATGGCCGTCGCCCGTGAGCAAGCCCAGCAACTGCCCGAGCTCTGCGCTGCCGCAGCCGCCGAATTGTCCCTTGCCGGACTGAATCAGCAATTCATCGCCAGGCTTGAGATCCTTGAGCTTGATCTTGCCGCGAGACGTATAGAAGTCATGCCACTCGGTCGCCTTGATCTCATAGCCATCCTGCGTCACGACGCGGTAAACGTCCGCGGACGATGAAGTCATGAAAGCCGGAACGGCCGGCCGCACTGCAACGCCCATGCCTTCGCCGAGCGCCCGGCCATCGACGGTCGCCTGAATGTCGACCCGAGCGTCGTACAGATCGCCGATCCGCACCATGCCAAACTGCGTGGCGAGACGGGTATCCGCGGTGACGCATGGGTTGGTGGCGCGGATGTTCTCGGTCCACCAATTGTTGTTCATCTCGTTGACTTTATCGACGAGGATGAACCCCGGCTCGGCAAAGTCGTAGGTCGAGGACATGATCACGTCCCACACGCGGCGCGCCGGCAGGGTCTTGTAGATCTTGCAGGCCACCAGGCCTTCCTCGTTCGCGACATACCCTTCCGTATACGACCATTCGCGCCACACGTACTTCGAAGCGTCGTCGAGGTTCGGCCGTTCGGCCTCGAACTCTTTGCGTCCCAGCGGAAACGCCAATTGCCAGTCCCCGTCGCTCTTCACGGCCTTCATGAATTCGTCGCTGACGAGCAGGGACAGATTGAACTGCCGCAGACGACCGTTCTCGCGCTTCGCGCGAATGAACTCCAATACATCGGGATGCCCGATGTGGAAGGTGCCCATCTGGGCGCCGCGGCGGCCGCCGGCCGAGGACACGGTGAAGCACATCTTGTCGTAGATATCCATGAACGACAAAGGACCGGACGTGTACGCGCCGGCGCCCGAGACGTAGGCGCCGCGCGGCCTCAAGGTCGAGAATTCATAGCCGATGCCGCATCCCGCTTTGAGCGTGAGGCCCGCCTCATGCACCTTGTTCAGGATATCGTCCATCGAATCGCGGATGGTGCCGGACACCGTGCAATTGATGGTCGACGTGGCGGGCTTGTGTTCGAGCGCGCCGGCATTCGACGTGACGCGGCCTGCGGGAATCGCGCCATGGCGCAGCGCCCACAGAAACGACTCGTACCACTGTTCGCGGCGGTCCTCGGTCTCGACATCGGCAAGCGCGCGCGCAACACGCTTATAGGTATCGTCCATCGTGTTGTCGATGGGCGAACCGTCCTTCGCGGTCAGACGGTATTTCTTATCCCAGATGTCGAAGGACGCTTCCTGGAATGAAATATCGCCGACGTCTTTGGGCTGTATTTTGACCACAGTATTCATGGGTATTGAAGCCGCTCCCTTATAATTCTTTCGCCAAACTTAACCAAATTGCGGCGGTCCCGCGAAATTTAAAGAGATTGATTCTGAATCAAGCCAATGGGGGACTAACGCGAACTGCCGACCACAACATGTTGTGTGTGGAGGGAGAGGTTAAGACGCGATGGCAACCATCGTCAAGACATTTTTCATACATTTTTCGATATAAAAAATACATATATATCAATTACTTATAAATATATCTCGATAATTTGGCTGATTACACTTCGTGAGAGCCAGGTCAAGTGGAAAAAGCTCTGATCGCAACATCTTGTGTTTGCACACGTTATCCACATTATGTCCCATTGACTTTGAACCACGTCTCACTTTTCTCCGGCACCCCAGAGTTCGGCGATCAGTTGAAAAACTCAGGAAGCGACCCAAATCCGGTGTCAAGCGCGCGATTTGAAAATCACCGACCTACATGAGGTCAATCACTTTATTCAGGAGTTTTGCAATGACCGTCGTACGTTATGAGCCCTGGGCACTCGTCAGCCGGCTCCAAAAAGATATCGATCGTTTGTTCGGCGCGCCGTTGACGACGGCCGCGGATTCCGGCGCCTGGCTGCCGCCGGTGGATATTCACGAGGAAGCGAGCCAGTTTGCGCTGCACCTGGATCTGCCCGGTGTGGATCCGAAAGCGGTGGAGATCACCGCCGACCAGGGCGTGCTGACCATTCGCGGAAAACGCGAAGATGCGCGCCGAGAGTCGCGCGAAGGCTATCGCCGCGTGGAGCGCATTACGGGCGAATTCCAGCGCCGTTTCAGCTTGCCGGATTCGGCCGACGCCCAGAACATCAAGGCGAAGTTCGTCAATGGTGTGCTGGAAGTCGCAATTCCGAAGTTGGCGCAGGTGCAACCGCACCGGATCACGGTGGAAGCCGCCTAAGAGGGTCCGCCGAGCGCAGTCTTCCGTGTAGTATCGTGGACGATGTTGACTATGCCCAAGGCCGGACGGACAACCCGTCCGGCCTTGAGCGTAGCCGAGAAAAATCGAACGGAAGGACCGCGCATGAATCTGCGTCTCAAATTTGCGGCAGCGACGCTCGCCGCAGCTGTCATCGCCGGGCCGGCGGCCATCGCTCCCGGACCCGCGTACGCGGCCCTACCCGCGCCCGCCGCAGATGCCGCGCCGATGCCCTCGCTTGCCCCCATGGTCAAGCGCGTGTCGCCCGCCGTGGTCAACATTGCAACGCGAGGCACCATCAAGGAGGAACCCGGCCAGCGGAATCCCTTGCTCGACGATCCGTTTTTCCGCCGCTTCTTCGACGTACCGCCCGATTCGAAGCCGCGCGAGCGCCAGTTCCAAAGTGCGGGCTCGGGCGTCATCGTCGACGCGAAGAACGGCTATATCATCACCAATCATCATGTGGTCGAGAACGCCAGCGAAATCACCATCACCTTGCTCGACAATCGAAGCTTTACCGCCAAGGTCATCGGCAGCGATGAAGGCGCGGATGTCGCCGTCCTGCAGGCCAAGCAGCCCAATCTGATCGCGATGGCGCTGGGGGACTCGACCCGGCTCGAGGTCGGCGACTATGTCGTCGCCATCGGCAACCCTTTCGGACTGCAGCACACGGTCACGGCCGGCATCGTCAGCGCGCTTGGCCGCACCGGCATCAACCCGGACGGCTACGAAGACTTCATCCAGACCGATGCCTCGATCAACCCGGGAAATTCCGGCGGCGCCTTGGTGAACTTGCGCGGCGAACTGGTCGGCGTCAACTCCGCCATTCTGTCGCGCAGCGGCGGCAACATCGGTATCGGATTCGCGATCCCGGTCAATATGGTCAAGGGCGTCATGGACCAGCTGATCAAGTACGGCCAAGTGAAGCGAGGCGTGCTCGGCGTCAACATCTATAATGTGACCCCGGACATCGCCAAGGAATTCGGGCTCACCGAATCGAGCGGCGCGCTCGTGGCCGGGGTGGCGCCCGGTTCGGCGGCCGACCGCGCAGGCGTCAAGACGGGCGACATCATTACCTCGATCAACGGCGTCAACATGAAAGACGCAGGCGAGCTGCGCAACACCATCGGCATGCTGCGCGTCGGCGACAAGGTCGAGATCGGCCTGCTGCGCGACGGCAAGGCGCGCAAAGTCAACGCTCTGATCTCCGAGCGCAGTGAACTCGAGACGGCCAACGCCGTGGATATCAGCAAGGGACTGGAAGGGGCCGAACTTGCCGATGCCCCTGACGGCGGCGTTGTGGTGAAGGCCGTCCAGGAAGGCAGCCCGGCGGCTCAAAATGGCCTGCGCGCCAACGATTTGATCGTGGGTGTGGGCCGCACGCTGGTCGCGAACACCAAGGCGTTCAAAGAAGCGGCGAAGAGCGCCAACGTCTTGGTGCTCAATGTCCGGCGCGGCTCCGTCGCGCAACTGATTCAAATTCGCTGATCCGATGCGTGCACAATCCATAGTCGTGCTCGGCGGCACGGGATTCTTGGGGACCCGGTTGGTCGCCCGCCTGATCAAGGACGGTCGCCGCGTGACGGTGTTGTCGCGAGACCGGGAACAGCACAAGCACTTGCTGGTGCTGCCCGGCCTGACGCTGGAAAACTGCGATGTGTACGACGAAGCGCAATTGAGCGAGCACTTCCGCGGAAAAGACGTGGTGATCAATCTCGTCGGTATCCTCAATGAACGCGGCTTCGGCGGCGGAGGCTTCAGGCGCGCGCACACTGAACTCACGCGAGGCGTATTGCAGGCGGCCCGCTCCGCGGGCGTCAGCAGGCTTCTTCAGGTATCTGCCCTGAAAGCCGCCGTTGATGCGCCCAGCTACTACCTGCGCTCCAAAGGCGACGCGGAACACCTCATCCGCGAATCGAGCGCTGCGTTGGACTGGACCATCTTCCAGCCCTCCGTGATGTTCGGCCCGGGCGATTCATTCCTGAATCGCTTCGCCGGCCTGCTCGCGGCAATCCCCTGGGTCTTTCCGCTCGCCAAGCCGAATGCGCGCTTTCAGCCGGTGTTCGTCGACGATGTGATCGAGGCCATGCTCCGCTGCCTGCACGGCGGCGCCGCCAGCCGTCAAACCTACGAACTCGGCGGTCCTCAGGTCTACTCGCTGCGCGAAATCGTCGGCTTGGTGGCCAAGCTCACGGGGCGGCGCCGCTGGATCATCGGCCTACCCGATCCCTTGGCGCGAATGCAGGCGCTCATCATGGACTTCGTGCCGGGCCGCCCCTTCTCCAGCGACAATTATCGCTCGTTGACCATCGACAGCGTCAGCAAGGAGGACGGCTTCGCGAAGCTCGGAATCAAGCCGCAATCCATGGTGGCGAGCGCCCGCCAGTATCTCGGCGCTCTCGAAGACAACGCGCGCCTCAGCCACAACCGCGCGAGCGCCGGCCGCAACAAAGCAATCCGGCATTAGCGGGTGGCCCGGCCGTCAGTACTCGCTGAACAAGTCGATGTCGTCGATGCGTGAATCCTGCGAATAGCTCACCGTATAGAACTCAACCATGTCCTTTTCTTCGGCTCGATAGACCCGCCGGGCAGCGCCGCCGCCGCGTTGCTCCACCAGCGAGAGCTTCAATATCGGTCCCCTTTCCCGCAAATCGCGCCGCAGAGTGTTCATCGTGGACGGCACCAGCCGCGCCGCGGCGGCGCCGCTCAGGCGATCCGGGTCGCCGCCGTCCTTCTCGATCTTGTCGAGAAATGCCCTGAATTCCACGGTCTTTCCGGGATCCGAGTCGGCAATGGAGTCAGGGTAGGGCGTCAACTCCGGATCGATGAGTCCGGCAACGGTGTGGCCGAGCCGCAGGGTCCTGCACAGGGACAGATTGGTCAATAAAATGATGGTGAGTTTTTTATCGACGTAGCGCGACATGACTGCCTGGAATCCCTGCCAGTTTCCGTCGTACTCCACGAGCCGCTGATCGCGAAGCCGGCTATTCTCCCAACCGTAGCCGAAGTGGTACAGCGGCCGCTGGCCGTTGCGATACACATCGATGCGCCACATGCGCTCGAGCGTCGTCTGCGGCAGAACCGCATCGCCATAGAGCGCGCGATCCCATTTCATGAGATCCAGCACGGTGGAATACAGGCTCCCGTCGGCGGTCTTATTCAACGCCGGGGACACGTAGGTCTGGTTGTACAGCGCTCCACTCTCCGCCTTCTCATAGCCGCTGGCGCGATTCGGCACAATGTCCCTGTCGGAAATCACCCGCGTTTGCTTCATGCCCAGCGGCCCAAATACCCTTTGCTGCAAGAAATCCCCGT